>Ga0307507_10000458_pt1 | contig 85312 bp, 29 predicted proteins | sample 7_EM_MG_FD_207223 | JGI IMG/M metagenome (GOLD analysis project Ga0307507, IMG submission 207223) | Populus trichocarpa ectomycorrhiza microbial communities from riparian zone in the Pacific Northwest, United States - 7_EM | ecosystem: Host-associated > Plants > Roots > Unclassified | place...
GGGTAGGGTCGTAGCTTTGGCTTTGGAACGGTGGAAACAAAGCCCTACCGGGGGCGTAAGAGATGACACGACATACTGTCACAGTACGTGCAGAGGGTCAACGAGGTAACTGTGACTGTGTATCATTAACAAACGATGTCGTGTGCAGAACTATGTAGGAGGTGAGGCGGTATATATACACGTCGCTCAGGGGTTAGGTCTGTGCTCGTGTCATGACAACACCGAGTCATAACAACGCGTCAGGCCAGTGCCGTGACAACAGGTGGACGTGTGTAAGGTGTCACAGGGGTGTCCCATGACAGTAGTGGTATCTCTATACTCTTATATCTCCGTAAGATAAGGTTTAAACCACTCTAACGCTCTTCCTATTAAAAACAATCCTGTATAGACTACTTAATCCATTAATATAGCAAGCTTTATGCCCTTTTATACTACCTTAAAGCGCATTTATATAAAAAAAACCCTTAAGTTTTAACTTCTCCCTTAAGAATTATTTAACTAATAGTAACTTAACCTTTAGTACTCTAATTCTATTAATTCTATCTTTAAGTATTTAATTATTATCTATTAACTAATTAACTATTTTCTGTAACTATCTAACCGTAACTAGTTATAAGTTACTATCCCTTATACTAGTGTCCTTACTAGTACCTAAGGTAGTTACTGCCGTTAATAGCGTTATAACTAGTACTTTTAGTAGTATATTATTTAACTTTATTAATATAATAACCTTAGTAGTAAATATATAATAAAGCCTTATAGGAAATGTCAGTCGTTGTCTATAACTAACTAGTCATGGGGTAGTTATGTATACTAGTTACGTAAGCTAAGCGAGTATAAAATCCACCAGAATCCACCTGTAGAATAGTATTAACAATACAACAACTTTATCTATATATCTTGATATACGCATCTAATTCCCTTATACCTCCGCTGCACCTCGTCGAGTACCAGCCTTGACAGGTTATGAGCCCGGCTACACCTGTAGAGGGTTTCAATATAGCGTTTTCAAATAACGCGTGGAGAGAGCTGTGACGTGTAATTATAGCAGTTGTTAAATGATTAAAGGACGCGCATTGTCTGCGGAATTAATTACTACCTTACTGACCTATTTAACTCGCTGAGTTTGATTAGAAGATAAGAGCTAAGAAGTAGGTAGGAGATAGTAATAGGTTAAGCTTATAACTAGACAATGATTAATATAACGCGTATTAGGAGCTTAACCATAACGCGTCTAGTAGTATATACCACCTACTAATAACTTAAAAAGTAGACGACAATTGAAACCAATTAGAACGATCTTAATTATAACACCGCGACACGAATATAGCGAGTTCCTAATTAACTTAATATCCAATTACTGCACTTAGGATAAGCGAAAGTAGTAGTAGTAAGAACCTACTACCTGATAGCATGAAGCTAAAGGGAGAGGAGAACTATGTTATATGGAAGGAAGTAATAGAGGATATTGCCGTTGCGAATAGATTAAGACGTTATATTTATAAAAAGGGAAAAGCATCCGAATATGTAGATAAATTTAATAAAAAAGCTAATAAGATAAAGCTAGCAGTATGGCTAATATAGGAAGCTGGAGACTTAAGCATAAAGATTATTATTAAGCTTAATGTTCAGAGTACCCCTGTATAGATGCTAGCAGGATATAAGTTAGCGCGTAAGATGTGGATAACTCTATAGACTTAGTATAAGGGAACTAGAGCAGTTCTTAGCTATAACGCTATTAAATTATATACGAAGATTAAGTATAACAACTACCCTAATCTTAAGCACTTTATTATCGCATTTAAAAAGGCTATTAAAAAGCTGGCAAACCTTAATATTTCCCTACCTAAATTATGGCATCTAATTCTCTTTATTATGGCCCTATCTAACACATAGCCCATCTAGGTAGAATAATAGTGATTAAATTCTTAAAAAGAATTAACCCGACTGTCACTTTCCGCGTTAATTAAAGATATTATAGATAAGGCACGAAACAAGGATAAGAAGGCTAAGGGAGGTATACTATATAGGGGGAAGCCTAATAAGAAGGGCAAACAAAAGGTAAAGGAGGATAAGGAGAAGAGTAAGAGAAAGTACTGCAAGAACTGCAAGAAGCTAAACGCCCGTTATAAACCTGAAAACTGCTTTATTATGAATAAGAAGCTATATTGCGAATAGGAAGAAAAGATAGGTAAGAAGTTTATTCTATATTAGGAACCTAATAAGAAGAAGTTAGGTAGTAAGAGTAGGAAGGAAGAACCTAGCAGTAACTCCTTGGATAATAACGATGCTCACAGTGACTTAGATAATGGCGATACTTATATGTTTATAAAGAAAGAGTTAGGATACCTCTGCGTATACCTAAATAAGAAGAATTAATTACTAATTAAGCAGAAAGGAATACTATTTAATACTAAAGCTAAAACCCATATTGCCAAATCAATTAATGACTTTAATACTAGTACGTATATACCAGCATCTCTACCATTAATTAACACAGTAAGTAGAGAAGCTACGCCGCTTAGCTTTAGCAAGAGGATAATTATCTATGCTATAGATACAGGAAAGACGCATACGCTGAACCTTAGCAAGGTGCAGTATCTACCAAACTATGGCATTAATATCTTTGGAGCTAGAAAGCTCCTAGGTAGGGGTAACATTTAAATTAAAGATAGAAACCTTATAGTTAACAAAGAAGGCCTTGGCATATTCCAATTTAATAAAGATATAATAATTATTAAAGCACCCTGCATATACGCATTCCCTACAGTCACATAAAAGAAGCTATTAGAGATATTGATTTGACTCTAGCATTATTACTTTAGCCATCTTGGCCTTAAGAATGTATAGAAGACCTTTAGATTAGTTAAAGGTATAACCTTTAAGAAGGAAGAGCTGAGCGCTATACAATAGAAGGACAAAGACTTAAGGCTCTATAACTTATATAAGAAAGGAAAAGCTGAGCGCTATACAATAGAAGGACAAAGACTTAAGGCTCTATAACTTATATAAGAAAGGAAAAGCCATAAGGCATATATAAAGACATACTAAAATATAAAATCTATAGGTGTTTAATAAAGTACATATTAACGTAGTAATAATTACCCCTTAAGGCATTAGAAAGAAGAAGTATATTATAGTATTTACTAAGAAGGCAACTTTAGTTCGGTGGGCTTACTTCTATAAGTTAAAGAATAGCGTATATAACACTCTAGTTAAATACTAAAAGATAGTAAAGACTTAATTTGGAAGAGTTATTAAAAAATGGCGCATAGATGGGGGTAAAGAATATAGCCTAAAGAAGCTAGCTAAGCTTACAGGTAATTTAGGGTAGGTAGTAGAGCTTACTATACTATACAACCTAGAGTAAGATGGCACTTTTAAATAAACAATTAGTATTCTCTGCGAGCGTATATAAACCGTAATAATTAATATAGACATTCTACAGTTCCTCTAGCCACTAATATTTAAGTTAATAATACTAATTACTAATTAAACAGCTACCTCTTTGTTAAAGGGCAAGACCCCATATAAAGCCTTTATGGATGAGTTTTACCTAAATTAAGATAATAGACCATCTATAGCTTATCTATGGGTACTTAGCTGTAAGACATATGTCTAAATACTAAAGGAGCGCCAAATTATCAGCTAGAAGGTTGCCGTATAGGCTAAGATAGGAATCCTTATAGGCTATAAAGGAAGCTATATCTTTAAGGTATATATACCTTTAAGAAAAGGACCCACCGAAAATAGGATTATATAATCCTTAAATATTAGATTTAATAAAGGAGGCTTAATTACAAAGCCCCTATTAGAAGATAATACTAATATTTTAGTACCTACTAGAAATAGGGGTAAGAGTACTAAGAATTAGGATTAATAAGACAGTGACCTAATTTATTAGAGAGTTCCTAATATGCCCGGAAATATTAAGCATTAACCCTAATTAGCACTTAAAAAGGCCATTACGCTAGAGCTTTAAATTAATAAGGATTTGGAGTAACTAGATGTTAACTCCAATATTAAACCCAAATTGGAATGTAATACTAAATTAATGCTAAAAACTACTTAGGAGAGAGTTAAAACCAAAACGGTACCTAAGTTAAGGGGTTAACATAGAGGTTTAAAGAATAAGGTCTATATCCTAAACCTAGAGCTTAATAGAGAGACTTAATAAGCTACTTAACAATTAAAGCTAAAATTAAGCTTTAACTCTAAATTAAATATAGTATTCTACACTATATATACAGCTAGCCCAGTGTTATTAATCTATAATAATCCTAAGATAATTAAGGAGGCAAAGATAAGACCTAATTGGCCAGAATAGAAGAAGGTAATTAAGAAGAAGTATTAAGGCCTAGTTTATAAAGGAACCTAAAAGCTTCTAAGATAATTAGAGCTACTAAAGGGTATTAAGGTACTGCTAGGAAAGCTCATCCTAAAGATAAAAAGGGATAGAGACGGCAAGATCCTAAAGCGGAAGGCAAGATGGGTTATTAAAGGGTTTAGGTAGTAGTACAGAAAGGACTTCAACTAAATATTCGTGGGAGTATGTAAGAGTGTTATATAGAAGCTGGCAGTTACCCTCGCAGCTCTATTTAACTTAAAAATTAAGTAAATAGATATAGTTGGAGCCTTTCTAAACTTAACTACTAATATAGATATCTATATAGAAGTACCACCTAACTGGGAAATTAATAAGGAGATCTTAAAGGATGTACCTAAATGGGTATACAAGCTCCTAAAAGGGCTATATAGTCTAAAACAGGCACCTTAACTATAGTAGAAGGAATTAGCCTCTATGCTTTAGCAATTAGGGTTTAAAGCGTATACTAGCGACTAATACATATATATTAATAAGTTAATAGGAATTCTGATTATTACATATATTAACAATATGTTAATTATCGGCAAAGATAAGGCTAAGATTAAGGCTCTAAAGAAGAGTCTAATAAGAAGATTTAAGATGGAGGACTTAGGCCCTATAGAATACTTTATAGGGGTAAGAATAACTTGAAATAGAAAGGAAGGGACGATTACTCTATGCTAGAATGCATATATCAGCAAGATCCTTAAATAATATAGCATGGAGAATTGTTATCCAGTTAATACGCCAATAGTAGCTAGAGCTACTAAATTTATGGTACCCTTTAATAGGTAAGCAATGGTTAAAGATACTAAGCTTTATAGATTAAAGATCGGCTCCTTAATATATCTAGCAATCTAAACTAGACCAGATATTGTATACAAAGTCTCTATACTGTTACAATTCTTATTAAACCCCTCTCCGCAGCATATAAAAGCTGCAGACTGGATACTTTAATACCTACAAGGCACGAAGCTCCTAGGAATTAAATACTAGGGGTGCGAAGGTGATCTAAAGACACTCCTTTACGGATATTGTAATGTGGATTTTGTAGGTAACAAGTTAACGCAGAAGTCCGTCTTAGGGAATGTATACTTCTTCGCTAGTGGAGTTATATTATGCTCGTTAAAGAGACAGCAGATAGTAGCGCAGTCTACTACTAAGGTAGAGTATTACGCTTTAGCTAAAGCCGTGTCCAAAGCACTTTGGCTAAAGCAGATTATGGGCCAGATAATATACTTAGGTGCAGATATTAAGTTAGTACGCCTATATAGTAATAATTAGGGCTCCTTAAGCTTGGCTAAGAACCCTAAGTTTTATTAATAGACAAAGCATATTAATATTAAACACCACTTTATTTAAGAGCACGTTATAAAGAGAACAGTTAATCTATGGTATATTGCTAGTTTAGAGATAGTGGCTAATAGTCTAACTAAACCTCTTTCGGCTGCAAGTTATGCGAAGTTTATAAAGCAGCTAAGGTTAAAGGTTATTAAGATTAATTAAGCCTATTTAGAGTATCAAGTTAGTCAAATATAAAGGGGTGTGTTAGTCGTTGTCTATAACTGACTAGTTATGGGGTAGTTATGTGTACTAGTTACGTAAGCTAAGCGAGTATAAAATCCACTAGAATCCACCTGTAGAATAGTATCAATAATATAACAACTTTATCTATGTATCTTGATATACGCATCTGATTCCCTTACACCTCCGCTGCACCTCGTCAAGTACCAGCCTCGACAGGAAATACTACGGTAGACTTATTATTGGGCTAGGTATATAGGTAAATAAGAAGTTAATAATATAATTATAACTAGTAAAGTAGTTGCCTAATAGATTAGCTCTAATTATATTCTAAGATTTACTATAAAGAAAGGAACTATCTAGGTAGGGACTATGGTCCTTTAAATATATGATACTGCGCTTAAGAAATACTAAGTATATAAGGTACGTAAGGTATATTTAGTATGTAATATTCCTTACAGATCCTATAGATCTTATATACCAAACTAGTAACATGACCCATTATATAACTTAGTTACCCTTTGTCCTATGGTTTAACTAGTTCTAGCGCCTCCCGCGCTTCCACCACTAGTCCGTTTATATCCTTTCTTAGTAGCCGTACTACTATTAATATAAGGTCCGTAATATAATAGAATTAAAATAAATCTAGAAAAAGTGGCTGCAATTATAAACTAGGGAAGTCTTTATAATATATAAGATATTTAAGGATTCCTAGGATTTATAAATTTCTACCATTAATTTATTAATTATTTTTCCGCAATTATATAGCCGTTAGTAAACTTAACAAGAAAAAATATATAATTTAAATGGACCTCTAAATATAAACGAGCTTTTAATAACTTAAAACATTACTTTATAACTAACGTTATATATTTAGAGCCTTATCTATAAATAGCAGCGGCCTACTACTCGCCTTAATTGGTGGATTAATCTGGCGATATCTTTTTAAATTCATCCTCTAGCGTTAAAGAGTAGGTTAAGAAATGCCGGTCTTAACTTCTATATAAAAATTATCGTTGCTAAGGTTAATTAGAGCTTATACAATCGACTTCTATTCAATCGACTAGGTTTGCCTATGGCTTCAAATATAAGGTAATAATAAGGTAATGGGTGGTGGTATGCGCAAGTACAGAAAAAGGGTTCAAACAGGTGAGGATTCGGCAAATTTCTATTTTTGATTATGATTTCTGACATTTGATCGTCTTTTTCCGAAGCGACTATACTCTTATAATTACAGCATCTCTTCAATTCCGGTGGTTAGCGCAGCCACTTCCGCACGGCCTTTTGTAGGGGAAAATTTGGTACTTTTGCCGTTTAGGGGAAAGTTGACAAAACACGCTAACCACGGGATGCGCCAGGATGCTGTATTTTGGGTTGCGCCAAGGCATGACATAGCATGACATGGCTATGCACTCGCAAGCAAGGTATGTGCACTTGTAAAAAAGGTAAAGTCTCTAATTTTTAAGCTTAATTGTAAGAGTTAAACTTGAAACCCTCTAGTGTGCAAGAAAGCGAAATTAGGTGTGTTACGAGCGCACACAGGGGAGAAGCCGGAGCTCGTGCAAGCTGTATACTACTCCACGCTGGACTGCCCACGGATACCTTACTTACATGCGGGACCTCAAACCAACGTAGAATGACTGTTGACCCTCCCTTCTTATGCGAACAATCCTCCCAGCTGCCGATACCACTTCAGTCAAGCATCAAGTCGTCACGAAATGGCCTCTAATGTTTCTGGAGGATTTCTGAGGAACGAATTGATCACCCCTCCACCGTCTTCTGCTGCTTCTTCCACCGTTGCAAACTCTCTTCCTTCTCCTCGTCAGCATCCGTTGAAGTCTGGTGGACCGAAGGAATCAGCGTTCATCCGCTATGTTGATCAAGGCATACTTCTAGCCAAACGGCGATGGGCGAAGAGGAAGTTTGACGACGGGTCTGCTGGCGAAGTGAAAGGCTATCACAGCTTCAAAGAAGCGGGGAAAGATCTCGACAGTTTAATTGACGTCGTTTGGGTATCGGGCACTCGTAAGCCTCTATGCAGAGACATTTTGGGCTTCTTGGCTCTGGAATTTTAGCAGACGCTAACCACAAACCCCATTGCGTAGCCAGTCTCCAGATTCCCTACCTTCTGAGCATCGCTCTCCTCGTCGTAGATTTTCTTCCTGGCTTTGATCCATCCCTAAAGTTGACCTTTAAACTTCTTGACAAGCTCGATCTCGCCTTCGCATCCTTGCTGCAGGGCCGTGATATAGATACAGGAGAGATCCTGCCCGGATTTGAGGGCGGAAGAGGAGTGAATGCAACAGAAAAGGTCCGGATCAGAAGCCTCGTAGAGCGAACACGAATATGTGTTGTAGACGTCATGTCTGGAAAAGCTAATATAGGTGAGAGCGAGGAGCAGATGGAAACAGATGAGGATGAAAACATGGATGAAGACGGAGACAATGATGATAATGAGGGATACCTATGGGAAATGGAAATTGCCACAGTTTATGACAAGACGATTGGGGAACTTGGGGACACCCTGGATAGCGCGCCGATTGGAATTGTTACTGATGGGTAGACGAATCCATGCTCTAGGCTTGCTCAAACAAGATTGACTGAAATATCTGTAATACATGACTTCATGAACAGCCACTCAACAAGCTATTGCAGGAGGATGCACCTTTGGGTTGGGCAATTGAAGGCATTCACAGTGCTAGTAGGTATCATAATTTATTATGAACATGCAACGATGGTGAAGATCAAATTTTCTATGTTGGTGGTAGGCAAATCTAAGTGAAATTGAACAAAACCAACAAGTCTCATTTGTTCTCTCTACCTCTCCGGCTTTCTATCCATTTCTTTGCATCCCTTGTATCCAAAACCCTTGTATCCAAAATGCAAACCCGACTCTTCTAAATCTAGATTCGCTGGAAATCAATATCATGCCGCGCTATCACTGCCTTGGTACAAAGGTACGTCTCTCAGTCGCGAATCTCGCAGCTACGGTCACGGCAAATCCACAGCAGAAGAAGTCCGCCACGGCGACTGGCTACGTTGAAAATGCAGAAAACATCCTCAAAAATGGAAGGAGTCTATCCGAAGAGCACATACCCTTTACGAACGAGGACGGCAACGAAGAGGAAGGATATCTGCACTTTCTCGGGAGACACAAGAACATGCCATTCATGATGGTACACGCAGGAGCAGATTTATTCAAATCAGTATGGGGCTATGACAATGGCTCACGACGAATGTCAGGCCGGAAATCACTCGCAAGAGCCTCTCTGGACTCTTCTGTTTCAACCTTGACATCCCTCCCGACCACACCTCGCGATGCTGAAGTTGACGAGATTGAGGAAAGAATTCGGGACAGTCAACAAGAGATACGCAGAGCATCCGGACCCTCCACTAGGAACAATCCTCATCCTTCAAACACTTCTATTGCTCCTTCGGAGTCCTCCGCACGGCACTCAGTAACTCCACAGCTTCCTTTGTCTGTTGAGAACCTCCACCGCGCCCTAAATGCCCCGGAAGTAGACATGGTGCCACATGCACTTGCACTCCAGGTGTTTCTCTCTCCGAAGACCTTCATTCGCGACTTTTCTGAGGCTCCAAAAGCTCAGGATGTCAAGATTGATGTCTTCTTTAATGGCCTACTTGCCAACTCTTATTACATTTCCAGCCGAGACCGTAACAACTTGCAGAGCAAATGCCACCACCAACTCTTCGCTGGTAGTCGAATGCACTACCTCCAAGAACGGCCGTGGGTCATACTGCCACCTGGTCAAGAGGCTGATGGGTCGTTACGGGGTCTCAAGCGCTCAAAAACAGCGGGCATAGGGCCGCAAGAGAGATGGGAACAGATCGGAGCGGCTTTATTGGCTGAGGCGGACAAGAGAGGGTTTAATCGGTACGGGGACCGCCCGCTGACCGGGGAGTATCTGGAGACCCTGGCTCAATTGAATATGCCAGAGGCTGTGGACGCGATGCAAAGACCAGGGGGCCCGAAGTTTGGAGTGATAGATGTGATCATTTCAGTGGGAGAGGGGAAGAAACATGTCGGGAGTGCTAATTACTTGAAGGAGCCTACGAGATTGGAGGATTCAAGATACAAACCGCTCTCTGAGGAGAGGCGTAAGATAAACGAAAGCGTACAGGATACCATAGAGCAGGAGCTCCTGGATGCGACAATGATGGGGCATCACGGCCCAACTCAAGGGATGCGAAAGTCGGTGTCTGCCCCTTCTCTCGAAGCTCCGAAGACGGTATCGACTAGTGAATCTGACCTCACTCGATCTTCGCCCCGGAACAACAGCTCTCGGACTTCTCTCTTATCAAGAACAATGCCACCACCTCAAACACCAGCTTCCTCCTTCAGCACCAGCCCAGTCAAACGCCGGGGTAATAGCTCGATCTCAGTACACGGCGAAGCATTTGCAAAACGACAACGAACTTCGGAGCGCATCCGCAATATTAACATGGTGATATCACAGTCTACTCGCAAAGCTACACCACCTCCAGGATACGGCATCTCACGCCGTGGTGTTTTCACCCATGCTCGAAGCCCATCGAATATTTTCCCTCCTAAACCAGTATCTGATAGGATAGGTGCTGGGCAGAACGCTGAGAATATTCAAATCGAAGGCAATCCTTTTGCGCCGCGTGTAAAACTGCCCATTGCGTCTTCCACGACAGCTCCCTCTTCTACGGCTATGGCAACTTTTTCAAGAACCACTTCAGTAAGACCCAGTGTCATCGTTAAACGCGTTGTTATCACCGCAAACGGAAAGGTAATCCGCGACACTACCCTCTCAACCCCTCAGGGTCTTGCCGTGAAATCGCCTGTCAGGCGCTCATCAAGAACTGCCAGATCTGAGACGCCTGGGTCAGTGCCCTATGGAGAATCTGTCCCCGCCGCTGTCCGAAGAAAAGATAGCGATATTCTGAGAGACCCAGCTACGCCGCCTCCTTCGTCTTCGAGGATGATTACCGCCGGTCGAAACAATGCCCCTATTTTATTCAATTTCTCCGGCCCTGAAGTGGTAACCGCGAAACCTCCCTCGCGCCTGCGTTTATCGGGCGGCACCAAAACCACAGAGACGCCAACAGCCAACCCACGAACCCACAACCCCCCCTCAGGTCCTCCAAACCCACCCAACCCCTTCCAACCCAACCGCACCACAAGCAACCCAGCCGCGCCCGAAACCCCAGACCCCAACCCCAAGCGCCCGCGCATAGCCTCAGCCGCATTCCCCTCTCCGAACTTAAACCCAAAACCAAAACCAAAACCTCGCCGCAAACCCGCGCCCGCAAACCCGGACGCCGACTTCTCGCCCTCCGTCCCCGCCCTCTCCACACCCTACGCTGCTAGACACCCAACTGCGCCCGCGAAGCCCCCACTGACCTACCCACCCTTTGCGACGCCGCTCCTCAGCCAGGACTGCGTCATCACGTACGCGCGCGGCGGGCCATGGAGTGCGGTCGGGGCGACGGCGGCAGGGAAAGCAGGGACAGGAAAAGTGGGGGCGGGCTCGGCTGGAGAGGAGGTCGTGAGGCAGGTAAGGTGTGAGCGGCCGGGTGTGTTCAGAGAGGCTGATATCGTGTGTGGCGTTCGGTTTCTGGTTGGGTGAGGTGGTTGGTGGTGGAGTGGCTGCGCGTGGCGGGGAGGTGGGAGGAGGAGAGGGCGGGTGAGTGGTGAGTGTGCGGGGATGGGAGGTGGATTTTTTTGGGGAGGAGGGGTAGGGTTCTTGTTTTGTGGTTTTTTCTGTCGGGAAAAGGTAGCGGTTCGGAGACGGCGTGAATAACTTAGGGGGGAAGAGGCTTGGCGAGCTCTGCGGATGGTAGGGGGAAAAGTGCGCCCTTTTGCTGGTGCAGCGAGGAGGGAAAGTGGGGGATATCTTAGGCTCTTGGCTTGGTTTGTTTGGTTGATTAGATGGGGGAATATTGCGAGCAAATGTACTATAGTGACGATCAGATGCTGCTGGGACTGGTGTATAACAATGTAATATCAGTCCGTTCAGGGTTCAGGATTATATCACAAGTCCGACGACGCATCTTGAATGTTCTCGGAGGTGTCGGACGGTATATAACGTCCAATTTGGCTCTGCCAATTGGGTGTTCGACAATATTCCTTTCTGAAGTCTTGTATGGCAACAACTACACGAACTACGCTTCACTCCTCTCTCCCTAGAACAAGTCCGACACATCACAGAGCCGACTGGGTAATAGGGCTAAAAAGCTCTCCTGAAACCTGGTTCTTATCTTGATACAAGGTACTTCAGCAAATTGTATTGAATCCTGCAAACTAGAATCTAATGGTAGCTCAACATTAGTTTCAAACATGCAATATCTTCTCCCATTCCTATGTATTCCACACCCAAACCACCCAAAAAACCCACCAGCTTGGACAACCCCGGCGCAAAAGTTCCGATCACTTCAGAGCCCGTACAATAAACAATAGACCCACTATCCCTTACGCAAGAGGAGATTGCACTCCGGACATTTCTCCTACAGATGGACCGAGACTCCGGCAAATAGAGAGTGATTTGGAGAATGAGATGATAGGGAAATAAAAAGAGCCGCCACCGTTGATGCACCGTCATTATGCAAAGACTTGAGAGCCAGAGAAAAACGTCAATGATGTTGAACGGAAGGGACGAATGGAGAGGGGAGAGGGCGTAGAGGAATAGTTGCCATTTTATAATCTTCAAGCCATTTCCTTCTCCTTGGACTGCCTGGGGGGGCATGAAAGAAGATAGACTTGATCTGAAATCCGGGATGATGGCAATGTAGAATATCAGGAGCAAGTGAGGTCGTTATCATCATTGCAAGAAATCCCGTCGCACGTTAATGAACGCTCCAGCGCCGCCTTCCTCGCCCAGCTCGTTAACCAGAACTTCGGTTTGCTGGCAGAGCCGCTCTAGTGCAGCGGAAGAAGATTTGCCTAGGGAGACTAGGCTACGTTAGCTCTCTGATTTTGGAAAAGTAATGAAGAGGCATAGCATAAGGCGACGTACTTAAAATCGCACTGTTCAGCTCCTCGGCCACCGGCACCCGTCCGCTGACCTCCAACAGTGGCGCCAAGCTGCTCTCCCTCGCATCCGGATATGCAATCAGCGCAAAGGTATCCTCTAGCGCCTTCTTATCCTCTCTCCTCAAGTCTCCACTGAACTCGCTCTTAAGCTCTTGTCCATAACGGATTGTGTTCTCAAGTAAATCTGCATATCTCGTATTACGGTCCCCGCTGTCGTCCTCTGTATCCATGTTCTCGGCACCCCACGCGCCATTATGAGCGTTGATCTGATCATCAAGCTCCATCTGATGGTCGAAGACGTCATCATAATCCGTATTGTTATGGTGACCATTTGCAGTGGTGGAGCGGGAGGATTTGGAGTGTTGAAGCTCGTTACATTTGCGGATCATTTCGATGAATTTGCGGCAGCGGAGTTTGAAGTAAATATTCTCGTTGTTGCGGAGAACTGAGGGATAGTAAGCTTTCGTGTGCTTCAGGGCTTTGTCAACATCGCCCTCGAGGATTGCTGCGCGAATTTCTACAAGTGGAATGATTAGCAATGTTCAACCTTGAACAACGGCGAGCTTGTACGCACTTTGTCGGTTAATTGCATCCGAATCCTCTTCGGGATTCAAATACTTGAGTCCAGCTTCACTTCCGTTGGCAAGTGACCTCGACTCTTCCCTTACTTCTTCCGCGAAGGCACGGGCGGTCTCTACATAGCCGTCGTGAGCCAAATATTGTGCAATTAATTCGTGGATAAGGGCCGTTTCATCCAGCGGTGGTTGGAGGTTTGGTTCTAATGATGAAACGCTCGTTTTGTTGATTTCCGCCTGTATTATTTCTTTTTCGCGCTATTTATTACTGTTAACTTGGGAAGAGGCCTAGAGAGCGCAAAGGGGAAGTTACTTCTACCATGCTATCAATATCAAATACGAAAGGGGTCTGCCCAAAATTGGCCCGTAAAGTCTCTCCGGGTTTCTTCATGCCAACAACTGGATATAGCCGATCCTGCTTGATGTCTCTAAATGCAATACCTGAGATAATGTATCAGTAACGACGATGCCGGGGAGAGCGTTGTCGTATACTGACCAAGATTAACTCCATTTTTGGTAAAGAAGGCACAACCCGTTCGGAAATTTACTCCGCAACCGATAACGTCCATCGTTGAGAATTTAGGCCCATATGATTTGCCGGATGTTTGGTTGCAAAAGCTGGATCCATCGTCACCGTGATATGCCCACGATTCTGGTTCCCAGCCAGGTATTCTATTGAGGACAACCTTGGGACCGCAGAATCCGATACCAATCATCCTACTCATACAGTCTGTCAGCCTTTTGCCTGGAACTTTGTGGGATATCTGTATCCTACCCTTCCTTGCCCTTTGATACCACCGTGACCTCAAAGTAGTATATGCCACATTGTCGAGGCATTGGATGGTCCGTCCGTATCGATGCTGCTTCGTCATGCGTTTTGGAAGAGCCGGAAAAGCGTACCTCCAATCCATCGGGCTGGATATCCAGCTGTGCAAACTTATCCACTTCACTCCATCTTGTTGGCCAAGGCGCAACGGCCTCTTCCACAAAGACGGGAGCGCGCTCGATTATGTCATGTGTCATTCCCCTGTGTGATGGGACCATCTTATGCAGATTGGCACTGCTGGAACTTGTTGATAAAGATCCAGCATTCGACGAGTGATTGGACCGAAATTCCCGTTGAGCAGCTTTTTTGGCCTTGTGCGTTTCTTCCAATCGTTCCGCATGCCGTGACCCTCTTAGATAAGATGGGACAAAGAAAGATGGGGCTGTTCCTTCCTGTCCAAACCCTCCAAAGCCATTCCCGATGTTACCAAATTGGCTCGAATATGAGGGAAGATGTCCTCCTCTCCCCCAGGATACTGACATGCTGTTGTGATGACCATCCGTATCCGCTACGCGCGAAGTATTTCGTGAATGGCTTATGGAAGGATGTTGGCCTAGTGCTGAGCTGTTAATGAGGTGGGAGAAAGCTCCAGATCGAGTGGGAGGATTAAAAGATTGAGGTCCACTTGATGCGGCAGTGCCTGAGACCACTGAAGCATACGATGATCTGCGAAACATTGCTGGTCCCGCGCCTGGTGTGGACGTGTAGGATCCAAAAGGGGGAGCCCCAGAAGAGCCGGGAGGAACAGAGTTGGTCATGTAAAGCCACGCCAGGCAGCTTAGAGTGGCGATGTTTGTAGAAGCCTACCAGCACAGGCCCAGGAACGATGGAGAGTGTTTGCAGGCGGTACAAAAGACGTGTCAAGGTTTCTGTGGCCTATAAATGGGTTCAAGGTGTATGATCCGTTGGCGCTGACGTTGTAGCAGATCAACGGTGGGCCGGCACGCTGCTGCTCTGTGCCGTGGCTACAAGGACAATGATCTTGTACATTGTTTTGAAGTTGAAGAAATTCGGATACAACCACCGGAAAGCTTGCCGTGCTGTTTGGTGTAGGAGCGATGTGCCCGAGTGCTTGGGGTACTTGAACGAAAGGCGATTGTCAAGGGTTGCCGAAGCTAAAATGCGGGGGGTTCTTTTCAATCATGCTTGCGGAGCATGACGGTGCCAACTTTCACCATTTAATCAACAAGGCATGGGAACTCAGTAGTAATTCATGATCGCTTTTATATAATTGTTCTGGAAGTTCCTAAGGCGGCTGATACAGGAAGTTCCCATGTGAACGCTTTCGTCTTACTCTAGCCAATACAAAGAAACACAGCGCCATTCCCGTGAACGCTGGAGAAGTCACGCGCGAGTCCGATACATCAGCTCACGCTTCCATACGCCAGAAGCCCTTTTCCTACAGTCATGCCTTCCTAGACGCCTTTAAGATGCCCCAAGAACCAGGTAGAAACACACCCGCAGAATGTAACGGTCAAAGAACCCAAATGTACAACGTGTGCTGTATCCCCACCTGTTTTTCTGCTTTTAATCTCCTAAACCGTGGAGAGGACCCGAGCGTGAATGGAACATGCTACAGCCCACCATGTAGCAGCTCGTTATGCATATGCATGCAGAAAAACCTACGAAATAGATCTGCGTCGAATCAGCTGATATCATGAAACCATGGAATCAAGAGGTCGAGAGAATCATCGCAATGAGATTAGTTTCTGGGAGAGATGATAATTTGGAGTGGGATAATCGAGAAAGTATAAGAGAACGAGAGTAGACATTATGAGAAGCTTTATCTCATACCTATCTAGAGACACATTTTGCTTTCATGTGACGACGACAGCAGGAGCCGGTGAACTTGCCAGAACGTTCAATTGTGATGGATTCGGTGTGCTCACATCCCCACCGCTATTGCTCTTTTCACTGACGGCACTACTCTCATCCTTTATCTTTGTATCGCTAGAGCCAGTAGTGTCACTCTTGACATCACCATTGAAGTCGATAGTCGCGCGCTTCGGGGCTCGCCATGTAGGAACGGTCCAGTTGACGCCAGTGAAGCTTTTGACCTGAAAGCCCTTCTTCTCCCATTTACGGCAAGGTTTGCCTGTCCGATCAAGGGCACGAAGTCCGGCATTGATCGCACCTTGGTTGGCCTTAGGACCTAGCTTTTGAGCAATGGGTGCAGGTGCTCCGAAAGGGCCTTTAGCTAGCGGATCGTTGACGAGGTCTCCACTAGGTAAACAGTCAGCTGTTGCTGTAGATAGTGGATGATGGAAGCTAGTTGTGACGATATTTGGAGATAAACGCTCAACCAGTAAAACCCAAAACTGATGGATTTGATGATTATAATAACAGTTGAGGGATAGTAACGTCGCAGATGTTCTTTGGTATTACTTACAGTCTTGGTTTCTTTTTAGGTCCAGGTTTGCCTCTTGGCTTGGGTAGCCCATCGGGGGTGAGGTTCGACGATGCCCTTTTGGAGCCTGGTTTAGGACCAGGTATACCCTTCCGCTTTATCGCTGTTGCAGGAGGCGCTAGCGAGCCGGTGGCAGTGGGCGTGCCGTTCGTCGCTGGCGTAGGGTTGGAGTCGGAGGGTATCTCAGAGGGCGAGGGCTCAACGACTTGAGTGATGGGCATTGATATGGACGAGGAGGACGATTTCGATCGTGATTGCGATTGTTTTCGCGCCGGCTCGACGGCAGAGGGGAAAGCGGAGAGGCGTGCTGGAGTCAGTCGGAGGGTGACGATTTTCGACTTTGCTAGTTTGGTGGACATTTTTGCAGCGTTGGAGGCTGGGGTTGTAGTGACGGGCGACGACATTATGGCGAGATTGAGATGGATGGAGGGGAGGTGGTGATGAAGGAGTGGTGGTGGTGAGGTGGTGAGCGGGTTGTTTCAGTCAGCGCACAGCGTTGAGGAGCGTGGCTCTGCCTCCTAAGGGTGCTGTGGTTGGAGCCCGAGCTTAAAAGTAGTGGTTTAGGGGTTTTGTCTATCTCGCATTCGCAGCTCACGAGGAAGCGGAGAGAGGGTGTGGGTGAAGAAATTTTAATGAGCGTCCCGAGGAAAGGGGATGGGTGGATGGAAGGCATGATATTAGCTTGGATGCTGGCCATTTCCATTGCGCGGCGCTGCCTCATCGCTAAAGGTGATTGATTCCCCGTCCGTTCTCGTCAAGGCTGGCTTCTCTCTAGAAGTCGCGGAAGAAGGATTGAACCCTTTTGCCAAGACGCCCCGACGCACCCGCCGTAGCGCTCCGAGGCCCAAAAACCAAGTGTGCAGAAATACTGGAGTGGATGCTGGAATGAATGCTGGAACAAATGCCAAAATCAATCGCTGCAATTCCCGTCTCTCGAATGCTTCTGTTCTTCGGCAAAACTATCTCTGAAGCGCTCTCGGTCGGCAGGCCTCCCTGTGCTGCTTGTCGCACGCTTCGTCGTGAGGCGCTGTCTAGTCAACTAATAAGCGCATTGTTTGGATTCCCCCATTTCATTTCTTCAGCTACCTGGTCATCCTACAGCTATTCATTCAAACTCCCCTAGTCCTCAGCAACAATGCAACCACCATTCCCCAGCTCTGCCCAGGAAGCGGTGTGCTTTTCATTACCTTCGGATGCCATCCGTAACCATTGCACTCGGAACTAATGGTTGTTGATGGCTGTTGAGGCATTTCTGATGCTCTCTTCTCTCCAAAAGCTGGCGGCTGGTAATCCTGGCGCAGCAACAATCAGCACGCATATCTTTGGTTTGAGGTGCAGCAGCCGCTGCGGCCTTGATAGCTTGCCACCAGGCCACCCGCGACGCTTTTATGTCGGACTCCGTACTAGGCGTTTAACTCTGATGATCCGCGACTCTCCGACATGGTCCACAGTCCATTGGGTAATTTAGTCAGATAACAAGACCTTCAGCTTCCAAGGTTTTTGCATTCTCGTACCTTTAACTCCGGGTTACTCATTGTCACCGCACCCGAAACATCCAGATAACTTTTCCGGAGAATCGAACATTTCTTTTACAGCCAGGGAATCCCATCATATGCATAGAGCTCGGCTCCCGCGTCGCACTAAATTTTTTATAAGAAGATCTCGTAACTCGCGGCAAAGATCGCTTTCGATACTAAAATTTCTATTGACCGCTCTGCCTGTGAACAGCTGTATAGCATCTTCCCATGTGCCGTAAAGAGTGTGCAGATCCTGCACAACCTCTGTATTCTTTAATTCTACCGGCGTTAGGTCACGTACATGACTGTTTGGAGGAAAACTTGAAGGCAAACAAGACCAGAATCTACACACGCTTTCCATATGGGACATACTGTACATGTACTTTACTTTTCATTGCATGTGAGTGTTAATCGCGTGGATCAAACTGTATATTCATATTATTTCTATACAGAACTATGCCTAACCGGGTAATGATACGTTGGAGTGCTCGTGCGTACTGACTGAAAGTGTGTAAATTATGCCGCCCGATCAATATTGACTGCTGGGATCAACAAGCTCTTATCATGAGATGCAAAGAGATGGCCTACATATACTTCTGTCGCAGTATTACAGCTATACAAATCGGTGCACGTACTTAGCTAGGAAAAATTAATTTTTGTTATAAGGCTAGGATACCAAGCAATAGACAGGCGTGCTTCATCCATCATCACAAATCATTCAGACTGATCATGGCTTCACCAGCAGTATCTCTAGAGACACCCTCGTCCGATACGTCGAAACATATCTTTACTATTTTTAAATATTTGAAGGAGAGCAACCTCGCTTTGCCTTCATTTGACAACGAAAGTCTCGCAATATTTCTCCGTCAGACGCAACGTTAGAAATTATTGGTGCCCGGAATGGCTTTCACAAAAGCAGCAAAAGATTGTATGGTCTAGCACTCGGGCCTACGGAAATATAAGGCGCATGGCCGGCACGGCAAATCTTCACTCGTTGCGTGTAGTCTTCACGCTAACGTTATGTATAGCAAATACGAATGCGGATCTCTTCGCGCCATTAACGGCTCCAAGACGTACGAAGCCGTGGTCATCGGCAGTGAAGCTTTGTTTGAGGGTATCGCCAAATCGACCGGCCTAAATTAAGATGAGGTGGGTTGTATCGTACGTTATGGGATCGCTGTAGCACTCGTCGAGGCCAGGCCTTTTATAAATCAGGTTGACATCCCGTAGAATGGCCCTTGCCAAAAAGTCTAAATACAAAGTTCATTATAGGACAGAGTCAGTATCATAGAAGTAGTCGAAGTTTGAAAACTAGCTACTATAAACCTTCTGAGATCAAAACATCTTCATAAAGCAGCTTGTCATTGCTGATATGTATTTTCTTCGCTTTGTCCTTCACGACGGGTCCGAAAAATATGCCGCTAAGATTTTGAGGAATCTCGTCTCCGCGTTGAAACTGGGCGCGCCTGTTGCTATCATGCCTGTCATCCTTCCTGCTCCTAATACTAGCCCGAAGATCGGGGGGAATTCGTGAATGAACTCGTTGAATTTTGTAACGTTTACCGAGGTAGTCACTCTGGCCACTCTGCTAGCTAATATTTTGCAAAGCTATCAATTTGCGGATCCTGGCATTCGGTAATGCCAGGGAGTGAAGTATGGAGGACTGGGAAAAGCTCATGGCAAAACTTGACTCCCAGCTGTTGTCAGCCTTAAAGACTGGGAGCTATGGGATAATTCTGCATAGTATACCTTCTTAAGATTTTGCTCGAAGCCATGGAAACGTACTGATCATTTCCCTCAAATGTCATGATATCATATTTTGGAGAATCACCCCGATAAGGATATAATTCATGATTATCCACACCCAACCAGGTTGATCTCTACAGGTATGAAGTACCTCTCCCCCAAAGTCATGCCGCTTGAAGAAGAGCTCTATTATCTCTATAACCTGCCAGTTCTAGTAGTAAATAAACATAATCTCCAAGCGGAAAAGCATGGCGGGGAAGGACTGCACGGTGCTGTTGGCGACCCGTCTCGATCCAGAACCAGCGGGGTCCGTCTTAATGGAAAAACCCCCTCGGCAACAGATCTTCCTATGCTAGCCTCCAAGAGAGTTGCAACTTATCAGGCGTTATTCAACGGTCGCTAAGTCGATTGTAATGCAGATCTATGCATATTTTCTGTCTACTTCGTCCCTCTCGCTCCAGCAGGCGCTCCTTGCCTTCGTTTAGCTAACGACATTCCGATCGCGTTCCGCACATCTTCCTCAGCGTGTACGACATTTTGTACCATCCAGCTCTTCAGCGCTTTTCTTAGCTCTCCCTTTTTCCTCTCGTCAGCTTTGAACGGAATTGACTCCAAGTCGAGCAGTCTCGAAGCATCGACCTGCACTTCTCGTGCTAAATTGGCTAGCCGATCTAGCTGCTGATGTCTCACTTCGTCTGAATCTTCGCTCTTGGAAGCAGGTTGCTGGGGTTGTTGCCGATAGAGCGGGATTAGGAGGCCGAGGAATACTGCGAATGTGTACGAGGCTCTGCGAATTAAAGAAATAGCTTGGAATGGAAGATAGGGAGGACGAATATTGAGTTTGGTGAGGACCGGGTTAAGGAATTTTGCGAGGATAGGAGGGTGGTCTGGGCGAAGGGCCGTACGAAATTCAAAGGTGAGTAGTGTGAGTGTGGCAAGATATCGCCACTAAGTCAGAAGACCGTGTTAGTTTGCATTCAGACTAGCTGAGGTTCATGAAGGTTGCTTAGAAGAAGGCAACTTACATACGCTCCATCCTTCATGTATCCTAGCGCATTCGCTGCGACCAGGAGACTTGTAATAAGACCGTAGCGAATTGTGGTAATATAGAGAGCGTGAAGTTCGTAGTCACGAATGGTAACACAGTGTCTTTCGCACTGGAACACCTCAGGACCAAACCGATCGTATGCGAAGCGCTTAACCGGGTCTATTATGATATCCCGTGCATTCTTGAGGTGTATATAGAAGTTGTTTGCAGCTGAACGATCTGCAGCAGAGGATATCTTGTCCGGGTGGTATTGGACAGTCCTGAGGCTTGTCAACTTGACACGCATTCTACGGCAACACTCATGTCTTCGCCTTGGCTTACAATCTTCTAAATCTTGATTGTAGCGCACGGTCGTTAACGTCAACGGGTACGCCCAAGTCTTGATATAGGTTTCCTGCAGCCTGAATGCCTTGATCCACTTCATAGATATTGAGCAACAGATACGCGGCGTAGACAGACATGAGTATTAATCGACGGTGTTTGACGAATTTAGCCGATCCAGGTAGCGGTTTTGGATCGCCGGCGCGGACAAAAATGGCGTATAGAATGGATTGAACCCATCCCACGGCCTAGTGAGAAGAGTGTCAGCCAAGTGAGTTCGGACGGAAGTGATTAAGAAAGTGTTTCTTACAAACGGGATACCATATTGCCAAATAACAAAGGACACTAGCTCGTTGTATACCATGATGTAGAGCTAAACAAATAGTGCAGAACAGATGATGAGAAAAGAGACATCTGAAGGGTGATTGAGATCTAGGTTGGGGCGCGATATAGTGAACGTGGCCTTGAAGGTTAGCTTAGAAGTCTCATAAACTAGACCCCGGGTGGATCGTTGGTGCGCACGTGCATACTGCTCCTTATAGTCGCTTCGGAAAAAGACGAACAAATGTCATAAACCATGATCAAAAAGAGAAATTTGCCGAATCCTTACCTGTTTGAAACTTTTTTCTGTACTCGCATGCCACCACGCATCCTAAATATCTTCGAACTTTTATTCTAAATATAACCGTATACGCCGATACTAAAAAGATATTTAATAACGTTCTAGCTATCCCGTTCGGAGCCTTTAGAAGTTTAGGCCACCTTATACACGGTCCTACCCTTATTCCTTAGCACGATGGGACCCAATGAGAAGGTGGTCTGTGCGCGAATACCAAAATCAAAAGTACGCCTATTAAATCCCTTTGTTTGGCAAATGTGACTTTTCGTATTAGGCGCTTTTGGCGCTCCTGCCTGGGTTAGCATGCTGCAGGCACCCTTAGCTAGCGTGATTTTCTTAGCAAGCCTTACTAAAACGCATTAATATTGCGATACTAATAAAATGCTATAAAAGGCCATTACTAGAAACGCCTATATATAATTTTTATTTAAGGAAGTTAGGCAAAAAGCCGTAATATATAATGTTATAATAGTAGGTCTTTGCCCTTCCCTTATTAACTAGCTACTAATTATATAGGAAAATCCTCTAAAGTTTTCCCCTAAATTATTACTACTTATCTATAACAAAGCCTTATAGGAAATACTACGGTAGACTCGCTAATAGGCTAGGTATATAGGTAAACAGGAAGTTAATAATATAACAATAATAAATAATAACTGGTAGAGTGGTTGCCTAACAAATTAACTCTAATTATATTCTAAGATTCACTATAAAGAAGAGAACTATTTAGGTAGGGACTATCCCATGCGCCGTTATGAAAGGTGCTCCTTTTACCGAGCTAACTAGAGGCTCTAGGTTTAACTAAGTCTTGGTAGAATAAAGCTATAGATTTAATTAATTAATTATAACGCAATATTATGGGAATAAAGCTTAAATTTGATATATAATTCGACTCTAGGTTAAACAAGGTCTACATAATTGGAAGAACGTTTGCGGCCCATTATGGTGGTTTAATCACGATAAGAAGCTACACAGATGCTTTGGTGATGTTTTGGTGTTCGCGCACAGGCCATAATAAAAGGAGCACCTTGACGGCGTATGGGATAGTCCTTTAAATACACATCTATACTCCTAAGAAATCCTCCTTATACGTAAAGTACGTGTTATACATATTATATATACGTTCCGCTCGTATACCGCGTACTCTATGTACAACATTATATAACTTGCTTACTATTCCTTGTTATATAGTTCTATGGGTTCTATCCTAGACTATGCTCTTATTAACTAACTAGCTTCCTCCAACTCCTCTCTAAGTAGTTACAGTATTGTACTTAAAGCGTCTGTAACACTATCTCCCTTCTCTTTATCTTCGTCCTTAAAGATTCCTAATATCTCTAAGTTATCTACTAGAGGTGTAATATCTGTCTAATTAATTTGGTTAATATTATTACTTATTATACCTAAAGCTCCTTCTTCCTTATAAGTACAACATCGCGCTTAGACTATTGCTGTAATATTGTCTTTTAGTAAGATAATGCTATCTCTATATTCTTATTATGCGAAAGAGGGGTTAGTTTGTGTTGCGTTAGCAGGCCCTTTATCTTGGCAACCCTCTTTATATTTAGAGTGTACTAAAGCGAATATTTAATCGTTCTATAATGTTCGCTCGGTCTCTAACGCTAAGTATACGCGTTTTATTACTCTTAATAATCTTTAAGTACCCTTGTTGATTGCTGCTAGGGTCCTAGGTTTAATCTGCCGCTACTATTATAGGACCACCCCGTAATACCTTGCATACGACCACCTGTTTTCACCAACTTAGCAACTAAAGACCGATTACGATACTGCAATATCCGCAATATCCGCAATATTTATAATATCTGCTTGCAATATCCGTAATATCTAAGACATCTGCAATATCCGCAATATTTAAAATATCCGTAATTTCTGCCCTATATACTTGTTAACCTGGCAATAAGTAAATAGTATATACCCCTTCTTGTACCCTCTTACCTTCTTTTCTTATATAACGTCTTAACTTTATTATACAGTTTATATACATAGCTTAATAATATCTACTTTGCTATATATTATTATTACTTATACTTGCTCTGTGACACTATATTATATTAAAAAAAAAACCTATACTCTATCCCTCCCTACCCTGTCTAAAATATAGAATAACCTTAAAGCCCCTATAACAGCCACTAATATTATATCCGCACTCTAAGAACAGTTAGTAAATATATAGAAGTCTTTTATAGATGCCCTTGTATAGAACTAGGCCGCTATAGCTAAATAATAAGCTAAATAAGAAGTATGGCACTAGGAATTAATTAAATCACTTTAAGAAGAAGTCCGCACCTTTAAGGCACTTGTATTAGGGTCCTAAGACCAAATACCAGCCTAAGAGGCTATTAACACGCCACCTATAGATAAGATAAAAATGACTAAATCTAGACCTAGCTTATTGGGTGCAAACCCTAAGCTAGCCGCGGATATTTATCCTATAAATCCATCTACTATACTATAATAATCTAAAAAACTACTAGACCCTTTAGTATTTACTAGTAAATGATAAAAGCTCTAATTATTCCTAAGCCGGCTTAAGAATAAGCTAACTAGTAATATTAACTATTACCTAACTAAAGCTAACCAACTCTACTATGCCCTAAGTTGACTAGGAGGAGATATAGCTAACCTTATTAAACCTCTTTAGCCGAACTTAGTATAAAGCCTAATTATACTTCTTAAAGCTATATATGGTAACCTAAACTGCTAAGCTATCGCTTAAAGGAAGATAAACTATATAACTTAAGAAAAAAAAAGTTTCCTAGTATACTTCTCTAAATTTAACTGCTACGTAAAGGAAATAGGCTGGAATAACTCCGTACTAATTAATAGCCTTATTAAATCCCTAAGCCCTAAACTGAAAACCTCCCTAATAGGGTATTACGGACGCTTTAAGTACAATGTTACAACTACTTAAAGAAGAGTCGGCGGAAGCTAGTTAGTTAATATAGGTATAGTCCAGAATAGATCTGGTGGAACTATATAACAAGGAATAGTAACTAAGGTTACGTGGTATTGAACGCGTTAACTATATTAAACAAGAGGGACGTTATATTTAATACAGACAACACGTACCTTACGTACAAGAGAGGATTTCTTAGGAGTATAGTTATGTATTTAAAGGACCTCAGTCCTTACTGTAGATAGTTCTCTCTTTGTAGTAAATCTTAAAATATAATTAAAGTTAATCTGTTGGGCAACTACTCCACCAGTTATTATTATGTTGTTGTTTTGTTTTTACCTATATACCTAGCCCAATAACTAAACCTACCATAGTTCCTGCTATAAGGTTCCGTTACACATTTACTACTAAGATTACGGTATTGAATAAGATTAAATAATATGCCACCCAAAGCACTAGTTATAACGGCGTCGACGGCAGCTATAACCTTAGGGCCAGGTGATACCAATATAGACAATAGGGATTCTCAAGTGGTTACGCGAGGTTAGTTATAGGAAATAGTTAATCACTTATAAGATAATAATAGGATACTTAAAGAACGCATTAATAGAATTAGAGTAGTAAAAATTAAGCTACCTTCAATTAAATGGTTTTTAGGAGAGAAGTTAAAGCTTAAGGGATTTCTTACGCAGATATACTTTAAGGTAGTATAGGAAGGAGCGAAGTTAGTAATATTGTTGGATTAAGTAGCCTATGTAGGGTTATTCCTAATAGGGAGGGTACTTAAGTGGTTTAAGCTATATCTTACGGAAATATAGGCTAATAGTATAACAACTACTAACTAGGACGTACGGTATATATTTACTAGTTAGAATGGGTTCGCGAAATAACTAACACAGATATTTAGAGATCTGGAGGCTATAACCACAGCGAAATAAAAGCTTTAGAGCTTAGTATAACACACTTTAGTAATTAAGTATATAACACAGTTTTAAACACTAGCTATATAGGTTAAGTGGAATAATAGGGCGCTTATAGTATAGTATAAATAGGGACTTAAGGCTAAAGTCTAGGACGCAATTATCCTAATAGAAGATGCGGATACTCTAAGGGAGTTAATAGATTAGTTAATAAAGATTAATAATAGGATTTATTAAAGGGAACAAGCTAAGAGAGGGCAATACAGAGTTCTACAGTTATATAAGGCGTAGAGTACGTGTCACGGGACTCCTCCGTAACACCTTACACACGTCCACCTGTTTCCACCTACGCAGCAAGAAGAGACCGACCATAAGATAGCAATCTGACGGTAATCTACGGCAATCTGACGGCAATCTGCCGCATTCTGCCATATTCTACCAAGTCCACCAAATCCTGCCAAGTTCTGCCAGGACCGCTACTCGAATCCTATTCTGCTCCGTACACGTGTTGACCAAGCAACTAAACTAGCAATATATACCCTTTCTTCCCATTTCCTTACCTTCTCTCCTTACGCAACGTCTTAACTCTATCCCATAGTTTATATATATAGCTTAATAATATCTACTTCGCTATATATTATTACCACTTGTACTTACTCCATAATACTACGTTGCGTTAAAACCTACACTCCGCCCTACCCTATTTAAAATGCAGAACGACCTCAAAGCCCCTATAACGGCCGCCGACATTATATCCGCACTCCAGGAACAATTGGCAGATATACAAAAGTCCTTTATAGACGCCCTCGCACAAAACTAAGCTGCTATAGCTTAATAGTAAGCCGAACAAGAAGCACAGCACTAGAAAATAATTAAGGCCCTTTAAAAAGAAATCCGCACCCTTAAGATATCCACACTAAGCCCTTAAGACTGGTCGCTATTACTAGAAGCTAATACACGGAATATAAGCCCTAAACCAGCAATAGTTATCCCACTAGCAGAACCGACTACTGTACCATAACAATCTAAACAATTACTAGACCCTCCAATATTTACTAGTAAATAATAAGAACTCTAATTATTTCTAAGCCGGCTTAAAAATAAGCTAACTAGTAACGCTAACCGCTACCTAACTAAAGCTAACCGACTCTGTTATGCCCTAAGTTAACTAGGAGGAGATATAGCTAACCTTATTAAACCTCTTTAACCAAACTTAGTACTAAGCCTAATTATACTTCTTAAAGCTATATATAGTGACCCAAACCGCTAAGCTACTGCTTAGAGAAAAATAAACCACATAACTTAAGGAATAAAAAGCTTTCCAGTATACTTCTCCAAATTTAACCGTTATATAAAAGAAACAGGCTAGAACAACTCTATACTAATTAACAGCCTTATTAAATCCCTAAGTCCTAAACTAAAAACCTCCCTAATAGGTATAGACCTACTAGGAGCCCTTAACGCCTGCGCAAACGTTATTAATAAACAGTACAATAATATACTACATCTAACACCGAAGTCCGCTCCTTAATATAATATAACAACCCTATAAACGTCTACTAAGCTATTGTCTCAGCCTAAGCACCCTAACGCCATAGATATTAACACTGGAACCCTAGGATACGCCCCACTAGGGTCCTCTAAATAAGAACAACGTACTAAGCTAGGCCTCTATTTTAAGTATAAAAGTAGCTCCTACTTCTCTAACCACTACTCTATCCCCCTACCCTAACGCGAATTACGAACGGCCAATACTAGCAGCCGTTTATTGTATTAATCCTCTAGTTACCGTCCCCAATCTCTACCTAGTTCTAGCCCCGCATCCAGTAAGTACTACTTATAAGGACGAAGCTACAACCAATATACTATAAGAACTCCACCCCGATCGCCTCTAAAAGGAAGGTTTTGGAGCTAAGTCGCTCTCTAGGATAGCGCTACCTTAGGATCTTATTAAATGCTTTAGATATTATAAACTCTAACTCTTAGGATTACAGCATAACCGTTAACTATCATCTCCAGCAGAATGATTAATAGGTTAATACTCAAGTCCTAATTAATACAGGAGCTAGCGGTATAGGATTTATTAACAAGATCTTTATATAAAATAATAGTTTTACTCTAACCCCCCTCAACCAGCATATTAACATATTTGGATTTAATGGTAAACGCACTATCTTAGGCCGTATTACCTATATAGTATTCCCAAGACTCTAATACCTAAACCATAAAGAACTAATTAGGCTTTTTGTTACCACCCTAGGTTACTTAGTAATCCTTAAACAACCCTAGATAAAGCTATATAAGGTAACCATTAATTAGGACAACCTTAAGCTTCTATTTACCACCTCCTATTATAAGCAGAAGTGTCTTATAACCCACTACTTAAACCCCAAACCGAAATCTAGAAAATCCACTAAGATCCACCAGTTTAAGATTTCCACCAACGTCCATTAAGAACCTAGAAATAATATATAACTACACAAATTAACTTTAACTGCTACACCCCGAACCAAGCAGAAGCTTAAACTTAATATATAAAAGTACCAAAAGAACTAGTACTCTACTATAAAAAGGATACTTAAAGAACCTAAACCTAAATCTAATACCAACTCTATACCTAATACTAAACTTAAACCCAAATAAGAAACTATATAAGAAACTAAGGATAATCCAAATTCGCTTAATACCTTAGATATCTATATAATTAGAGCTACCCTATTAGCACAACTCGCCAAGAAACCTAAATATATGATCTTTGCTGTTACAATAGCCAATATTAAAAAGGCCTTAGCACTAAAGAAACACACTAACCCTACTATAAAAGTACTAGTATACCACCATAACAACCTAGAAGTATTTTCATAAAAGAAAGCCGATAAACTAGCAGAACACCAACTATATAACCATAAAATCGTACTTAAAGAAGGAAAACAGCCAGGATTTAGACCCTTATATAGAATGTCCTAAAACAAACTCTAAGTGCTATGGAAGTACTTAGACAAACACCTAAGTAAAGAATTCATTAGAGCAAGCTCTTTACCTATAGCTATACCTATAATCTTTATTAAGAAACCTAGCGGTAGTCTGCGCTTCTATATAGACTACTAAGCTCTTAACGCTATTACCATTAAGAATTAGTACCCGCTCCCATTAATTTAAGAGACACTAAACCGATTAAATAAGGCTTGCTACTATACAAAACTTAACCTTATCCACGCATTTAACTGCCTCCGTATCGCAAAAGGAGATAAATGGCTTACCGCATTCCGTACTAGATATGGACTATTTAAATACTTAGTAACGCCGTTTAGCCTTATAAATGCCCCAAGTTTATTCCAACACTTTATAAATAATACCTTACGACCTTACCTGGACGTTTTCTGTACTGCTTATATTAACGACATCTTAGTATATAGCAATAACCTAGCTAAATATAAGAAACACATTAACCTTATCCTAGAAGCCCTACGTGGAGCTAGACTACAATTAGATATAAATAAATACAAGTTCTATAAAATAGAAGTTCTATACCTCGGACTTATTATCTCTATAGACAGCATACAAATAGACCTAAAGAAGATTGAAGTAATTGTAAACTAGCAAGAACCCAAGAACATTAAGGACGTAAAAGCCTTTATAGGATTTACTAATTTCTACTAACAGTTTATTAATAACTTTTCTGCCCTAGTTTTACCTCTTATGGCTCTAATATAAAAGGACAAAGCCTTTATCTTTAACAAGGAATATAAGAAGGCCTTTACCTATCTAAAAGTTATATTTACCACCGCACCCATACTCTAACACTTTGACCTAAACTAAAAGAGTGTTATAGAAGCTAATTTATCTAACTACATCACTAGAGGCATTCTATCTCAGTATAATAAGGAAGGAGTACTATATCCAGTAGTATACTTCTTAAAATAATTAAGTCCAGCCAAATGTAACTACAAGATCTATAATAAGGAATTATTAACCATTATTAAATATTTTAAACAATGGTAACCTAAACTAGAAGGTACTGGATTTCTAATTAAGGTTCTTAGCGACTATAAGAATCTACAGTACTTTATAACCATAAAATAGCTAAGTTATTATTAAGCCCGCTGGTTAAAATATCTATTTCATTTCCAATTCTCAATTATGTACTACCTAGGTGTTTAAGGTTAAAAACCTAATACCCTAACTCGACATTCATAAAACATAACAGCATAGAAAGAAGCGCGCGCCTACTATAATTAAACGTTGCTTCGCCCTAAATTATTTAATTCCCTAGCTAAAGACCTTATAGTATACGTCCTTAAAATAACTGATTAATTGATTAAGCAGATTATAGTTAATAAATACCTAAATAATAAGTTTATCTAAGAGACACTTAAGTTAATTTAAAATGGCGTTAGACGCTCCAAAAAGATCTCTCTAAGTAAATATAAAGCTTGTGGAGACCGCTTATACTACCAAAACCGCCTAATTATACCTAACCATAACGAACTTAAGCTCAAGCTCCTTAAACACGTATATAATCTACTAGTAGCCAGCCACCCAGGCTAAGGAAAAACCCTAAAGCTACTCCAATAGGAGTACTACTGGCCAAACATATATAATATAACATAAAGGTATGTCTCTAGCTATTACACCTGCTAACAAGCCAAAGCCTTATATAAGAAGTATAACGGCTTTCTAAAGCCACTGCCTATTCCAGACCGAAGATGGAAGGACATCTTAATTAACTTCGTTATTAATCTCCCCATAAATAAAGGCTGTGCGAACATTATAGTAGTTATAGACCAACTATCTAAAATAAGACACTTAATCGCCTGCCCTAATATATTAACACCTACCGTCGCCCAACTGTTCTTAGATTACGTATAGAAACTCCACGGACTTCCCAAAACAATTATCTCTAATAGAGGCCGCTAGTTTATCTTAGTGTTCTAAAAAGAACTAACTACCTAACTCCGCATTAAAGCGCTGTTGTCTATAGCATATTACCTAGAAATGGACGGTTAAACAAAATATGCAAATGCTATAATGGAATAGTATATTTAAATATACACGTTATATTTATAGGACGACTAGATAGACTAGCTTATATTTACTAAGTTTACTATAAATAACTCCATCTTAGAAACTACAAAGGTCTCCCCATTTCTAGCTAATTACGGCTAGCACCCACAAATGGGTTTTGAACCCTTTAGTAATGTTCCTTGCCTAGCTTATTAGGCCTTATAAGTTACAGAAGTAAACGAATTTATAAAGAAGATAGAAGAACTATAAGAGTTCCTTACTAACAAAATAATATAGGCCCAGTCTGTCTATAAAGCTGTAGCAAATAAGAACTGAACCCTAGCACCAGCTTACCAAATTAGTGACTTTATTTAGCTAGACGCAAGAAATCTAAACACGAAATAACCTATTAAGAAACTTAACTGGAAGAACGCCAGCCCTTATAAGGTTAAAAAAGTTATCTCTCCTTATACCTACCAACTAAAGCTCCCTAATACGGTTAAAATCCACCCTATATTCTATACGTTAGTCCTCCGCCCTGCCGCCCCTATATTAGACGCCCTACCTAGATAGATCTAAGACCCTCCCCCACTAGTTAAAGTAGATGGTGAGGATAAATACCTCGTTAAAAGAGTTAACAACATTAAGTACGATAAACGGAAATACAAATATATATATTTTATAAAATAGAGAGGCTTTACTAAGCCCTTATAGGAACCCGTTAACTCTATAGGACTTATATAAGCCGCAGAAGACTTTTATAAACTCTATCCAAAACTACCTTAGCCCCATCTCGCAGAAGCTCAAGTTTAAAGGGGGGGTACTATCACGGGACTCCTCCGTAACACCTTATACACGTCCACCTGTTTCCACCTACGCAGCAAGAAGAGACTGACCACAAAATAGCAATCTAACGGTAATCTACGGCAATCTAATAGCAATCTGCCGCATTCTACCATATTCTGCTAAGTCCACTAAATCCTACTAAGTTCTGCTAGGACCGCTACTTAAATCCTATTCTGCTCTGTGCACGTGTCGACCAAGCAACCAAACTAGCGATATATACCCTTTCTTCCCGTTTCCTTACCTTCTCTCCTTACGCAACGTCTTGACTCCATCCCACAGTTTATGTACATAGCTTAATAATATCTACTTCGCTATATATTATCACCACTTATACTCACTCCGTGACAGTACGCAACAACAGACACTAAATTAAAAACTATAGAATGGCGTAGAGCTAATAGACCTAAGCGGTACTAAAGAAACCTAAAGGTAGAAAAAGAAACTATGGAAACCTAGAGGTTAAGGATTAAGTAATTAAAGAACCTAAGAGTAGAGGCCAAACCAGGAATCTCAGCAGTAGAAGACATTTAGGCGGACTCTATAGTAAAAAAAATGGTTTAAAGATGGGGCTTATATAAATTATGGAAAATAAGGTTATTTTGCCAGAGACTATAAAAGTAGTTAGAGTAATTACGCGGTAAAGGGAACCAGGCCAGTAGATGGCATATACGTATAAAGGGATAACGGCGCACTATAAGGAATAAAAGAGTGTTTAATTAACAGTTTTGCGTATTATTATAACAACGTATGCCGAATTTATAAGGACGCTAAGTACGGCGTAAGCTATTAGCTATAGGAGCTATTATTATCTAAGTTTAAAGGAACCAACAAACTAGCTTATAGATTGGATATTAAAGATAATAAATTTAATAAAGGCGAAGCATTTACTAACAATAAGGTAATAAAGGCAGCTTATTAAGAGCATATAGACTTTGGAGAAGTTAAAATAGAAGCAGAAACTGAGACCATTATAGAATAGGGTATAGTAACGGATATTATAATACTATTAGATACGATTTCTATCGCTTTATAAGATAATAGGAGCAATATTTAGAAGAAACTAAGTAAGTAGATAACTGTTAGTGCTAGCTTATTACTTAATAAAGGCAAAAGGCTATAGGCTTAAGATTCTTAAGAAGAGATAAGAGAAGCTTAAGATTCTTAAAATAAAATAAGATATACCTAAGAACCCACAACAGATGAAAACTGATGGGATAGGGTAGTGACTTAGTTTAGTAATAAACGAATAAGTATAGGACGCAAGTTTAAGAACTATAAGTTTGGAGAATAAGTAAGGACATTAGCAATCCTAGGTAAACGTAGTGTTTAGCCTAAAGATTAAACAGTTAATACTAGGATTAAAAAGTAAAACGACTATAAGGATCTAGCTATAAGATATAGAAAACAAGAAACTATAGATAAGTTTAAAATAAGAATTATTATATAGTAGGAGCAAAAGCTAGATAAGAGGTCAGCTATACCAGGTTGTATAAGGGATAGAGCACCTGTATAAAGAGTTATTAATAGGCCAAGTGCAGGGACACCTAGGGTAAAATAGTTAGATAAACTAGAATAAGAAGAGGATCTAGATATCCTAACTAGGTTTAAAGAAAGATATACCAAAGGATATTATAATATAGTAATAACAAGGTACTTTCTAATAAATAGACTATATACACTAAACCAGCTATATGGAAAGTGGTATAGGCAACAATATAACAATAAATAGGAAGACTTTTATATGTGGCTAGATAAAAAAGTTATCCAAAACTAACCTATTATGGAAAAACGCATGAATTACATTAAAGGAGCGTTAATTATAATATTAAGGAACCTAGAAGAAGGATTTAGGGACTAGAGAAGTAAGTAATAAATTTTAGTACCCATAGTAGAGATACCAGTGGTTAAATTAACTAGGTATAGGTTTAAACTTAAGGATAAAGACAAACTAAGAGTTAACCTAAGATATATAGCGTATTATACACTATTGTGGATAGCTTGTGTAGATAACATATATAACATGTATAGAGCACTGAAAGATAAGAACCAGAAGTACCTAGTAAGGATATATTAGGTACTAGAGGAAAAGCGGTTCAGGAACGCTAAGTATATATATAAATAGTACTTGGTAGAAGTATAAGGTTAAGGGGACTTAATACTTTAACTAGGAAGATTCCTTATGGAAGAATGCCTAGACAAATAATAGTAGTAGGAGTGCCCAGAGAACACTTGTCTATAGTATATAGAGGAAAAGAAATAAACTAAGTATTAGCTAAAGTTGGACTAAGTATAAGCAGGATCGAGCAGCTAATAGTTAGGAAAAGGGGAGGCGTATAGAACTAGAGGGAACTAGTATTAGAGCCTTAGACCCTTAAAGAAATTCAAAAATAATACCTAAATTTAAGAGTTAAATGGCAAGATTAGTAGTTTAAAGCGTTAGTAGATAGTAGAGTAACTAGGAACCACATATTACCAAAGGTAGTAGAAAGGATGGGGTTACTATATAGACAAAAGGAACACCTGTATCTACTTATAACAATTTTAGGAGATTAGATAGCCTATAGAGGAGGTATTATTAATTTTAAAATAGGACCTATTTAGTTAACTATTAAAGGAAGACTAGTTAGAATGTCTTTTAATATCCTATTATTAGGACAGGATAAGGCGATATTAGGAATGCCTTAATTACAGGAGTATAATTTAAAAATTAATTAGGTTATAGGTTAGGTTAATATTAAGGATACTTAATAGCATAAAGTACAACAGCAAACCAAGTTAGTATAGTACCAAGTCAGAGCGATATATAAAGAGACTGAGTGAGGCTTAAGTTATATACCAAAGAAATACCACAAGTATAGTAAAAAGTTATAGTTACTAGAAAGTGAAAAGCTATTAAAGCATACAGCATAGGACCACAAGATAGAGTTAGAAGAAGGAATAAGTTTAAAGTTCTTTCCAATCTATAAGCTTACTAAAATGGAGTTAGTAGCGCTTAAGGAGTTTATCCAAAAGAACTTATATAAGGGATATATCAGACTATTATAGTCATTAGTAGGATATCTAGTACTATTTATCCTAAAGAAAAACGGAAAACTTAGGATGTGTATAGACTACAAACAGTTAAACAGTATTACCAGGAAGGATAGGTATCCTTTACCCTTAATTAGCGAAATCTAAGACAGGATAGGTAACGTAAAGATCTTTATAAAGATAGATCTGAGATGGGTGTACTATTAGATTAGAATTAAGAAAGGCGATAAATAGAAAGCAGCCTTTAGGTCAAAGGAAGGACTATATAAGCCGTTAGTTATGCAGTTTAGGCTTATAAACGTATTAGCAATATTCCAGAAGCGAATTAATAGTGTGTTAGAAGAACACCTAGATAAGTTTGTTATAGTATACCTTAATAACATTATTATCTACTTAGAAAATGAGGAAGAATATAGAAAACATATTAAGTGGGTCTTAAAGAGACTATAGGAAGAACAGATACCAGTAGCAATTAAAAAATGCGAGTTCTTTATAAGAAAGACCGATTTTGTGGGATTTATTATTAAACTAGGCCAACTTAGTATAGATCTAAAAAAGATTGAGGCTATAGTGAATTGGCAGGAACTAGAGAATGTTATATAGTTAAAATCGTTCCTAGGGTTTTGCAATTATTGTAAAAGGTTTATAGCGTAGTAGTTAAAGGATATTAAGCTGCTTACGCGGTTAATAAAGGAAAAAGAACTATGGGTATAAAAAAAGGAGTAATAAGAACTATTTAAAAAAGTTAAAGGGTTATTTACCTAGGAGTTAGTTCTTAAGATTTACCAACTAGGTCTAGAGACGGTTATAAAAACAGATATATTAGACTTTATACTAGGGGCGTACTTTATACAGAAATATTAAGATAGATGGCACTTAGTGGTATACTATAGTTAAAAGATGATACCACTAGAGTTAAACTATGACATCTACAATAAGGAGTTGTTAGGCGTAGTTATAGTACTTAAGGAATAGAGAGTATTCTTACAAGGTATAGAGAAACTATTTATAGTTAAAATGGACTATAAGAACCTTACTAAATTCCTAACAATAAAGGAACTTAACTGAAGACAAGTTAGATGGGCGGAAATGCTTATAGAATACTATTTTAAAATTCAGTATATTAAGGGTATAGACCATGCACAAGCAGACGCTCTAAGCAGAAAGGCTAAACTATAAAGTAAGGAAAAGCTATTGGGAGCTTTATTACAAAAGAATTAAGATGGATTAATTAGGTATAATTATCCAAAGATTATAGTAACTAAAGAAAGTTAGATCTATAAATTACTAAAGAGTAATTAGATATAAAAGATCTAAGAAGCACAGATAGAGGATCCAGACTTAGAGTAATACAAAAATAGAGAAGTAATATATGTGCCTAAGTCTATTACAGAGGAGTTTATTAAGGAATTCCATAAGGGAATAATATAAGGACACAACGGAGCTATAGGCTTAGTGTTAAGACTTTAAAAGGAGTATATTGTTTAAGGAATTTAGGGACTAGTAAGATAAGTTATAAAGGAATGTTTAAATTGCTAAAGGAACAAACCGACAAGATATAAGCTATATAGAGAGCTATAACCTATTAAAATACCAGGAAGACCGTGGGAAGTTATATTATAGGACTTTATTATTAAGTTACCAAGGTTAAAAGATCCTATTATAGGGCAAGATTATAACGCGATCTTAGTAATAGTGGATAAGCTAACAAAGTAGGGATACTTTATAGCATACACTAAAGAGATATTAGTAGAAGATATTGCTAGAATCTATATAAAAGAAGTATTTATAAGACATAGAGCACTAAACAAGATTATATTAGATAGAGATCTAAGATTTATAACAATATTTTAGAAAATGTTTCTAGTAGAATAAGGGGTTCGCGTAGTAATATCTATAGTATATTATCCGCAGACGGATAGATAAATGGAAAGACTAAACTAGACACTAGAATAGTATTTAAGGCATTATATTAATTACGCATAAAATAATTGGGTATTGTTATTACCAGTTATACAGTTTGTATATAATACAACACTATAAGAAGGAATGGGGATATTACTATTTAAGGCGAATTATAGGTATAAACTAAGAACGTCGTTATCGCCACATTAAGCAAAAAAGATAAGTAGTACAGCTAAATAAAGAATGGAGATGTTAATAAATCTTTATATAAACCTTATAGAAATAGCTAAACTAGTATAAGAACGAATAAAAAAGTACCATAATACTAAGAGATCTAAGGGACTAGATCTTAAGGAGGGAGATAAAGTATAGCTACTATATAAAAATTTTAAAAGTTAATGACTAAGTAAGAAGTTAGACTATGTTAGACTAGGACCTTTTAAAATTAAGTAAAGAATTTTATTGGTTATATATAAGTTAAACCTACTAGCCAAAATAAAGATTTACCCTATACAATATATCGCAATGCTAGAATTGGCACACGGAAGTGTTAAGCCACTAGTTTATAAGGTAGATATATATAGAGGATAAGAGGAAGACAAATAGTAAGTTTTAAAGATTATTAGTTATAAGAAGGTGGATAACAAAATATAGTATAAAGTAAAGTAGATAGGCTATAGTAAGACTACCTAAAAACCACTAAGCAACTTAGGAAATACTATAGGAAAGGTATAGAAGTATTAGAAGAAAGCAGGTTAGGTAATATTAATAAAAAAGGATTGCTAAAGAATAAGTCACCTAAAGGGGACCTAAGAGGAGTAATTACTAAGCTATTTAGAGTTGTTTTCCTTGTAGGAGGAAGGCTAGTCCTTTTATTACTAAGCTTAGATAAACCCTATTAAATAAGTTTCTACTTCTTAGAACGGACCTTCTTACAAACACATTTAAGATATTAAAGACAAGTATAAGCTAAATGTTAAGCTTTAAGGACGTGTGCGGATTTTTCTAAGGTATATTAAACCTCAAGTAGCGCAGAGGCCAGCTTACTATTAAGCTTTATAGTGGTAGATTAAACATAAGACCCTATAATAAGTTACTTAGGGAACTTAAAGACTGTTAAGAGTTATAGGACGCGTATACTTAGCGTTAAAGACAAAGCAAACGTTATAGGACGATTAAATATTTGCTTTAGTATACTTAGAGTAAGAGGAGGGTTATTAGGATAAAGGACTTGCTAGCGCAACGTATACTAACCCCTCTTTAGCGCAATGAGAGTAAGGGATCGCCATTACCTCGCCTAGTAATAGTATGGAGGAAACCGTATAAAGGCAACGCTTAACCTAGGAAAGAGTGTTACGGACGCTTTAAGTACAATATTATAACTACTTGGAGAAGAGTTAATAGAAGCTAGTTGGTTAATACAGGTATAGTCCAAGATAGAGCCAATAGAACTATATAACGAGGAATGGTAACTAAAGTCATATAGTATGCTCTGTAAGGTCTATGAGGTCTATAAGGTCTATTATATACCTTATATACCTCACGTACCTTACATACAAGAGAGGATTTCTTAGGAGTATAGTTGTGTATTTAAAGGACCTCAGTCCCTACTATAGATAGTTCTCTCCTTATAGTGAATCTTAGAATATAATTAGAGTTAATCTATTAGGCAACTACTCTACTAGTTATTATTATATTATTAATTTATTCTTACCTATATACCTAGCCTAATAATAAAACCCACTATAGTTCCTACTACCAGGTTCTGTTACATATTTACTACTAAGATTATAGTATTGAACAAGAATTAAATAACATGCCACTAAGAGCAGCACTAGTTATAATAGCGTTAACGGCAGCTACAACCTTAGGGCCAGGTGATACCAGTATAGACAATAGGGATTCTTAAGTAGTTACGCAAAGTTAATTACAGGAAATGGTTAATCACTTATAAGACAATAATAGGATACTTAAAGAATGCATTAATAGAATTAGAGTAGTAAAAATTAAGCTACTCTTAATTAAACAATTTTTAGGAGAGAAGTTAAAGCTTAAGGGATTTCTTACGCAAATGCACTTTAAGGTAGTATAGGAAGGAGCGAAGTTAGCAATATCGTTAGATTAAGTAGCCTATATAGGATTATTCCTAACAGGGAGGGTATTTAAGTGGTTTAAGCCATATTTTATAGAAATATAGGCTAATGGTATAACAACTACTAACTAGGACGTATGGTATATATTTACTAGTTAAAACGGGTTCGCAGAGCAACTAATATAGATATTTAGAGACCCGGAGGCCATAACTATAGCGGAACAAAAGCCTTAGAACTTAGTATAATACACTTCAGTAATTGAGTATATAATACAGTTTTAAATACTAGCTACACAGGTTAAGTGGAATAATAGGGCGCTTATAGCACAGTATAAATAGGGACTTAAGGCTAAAGTCTAGGACGTAATTATCCTAATAGAAGATATGGATACTCTAAGGGAGTTAATAGATTAGTTAATAAAGATTAATAATAGGATCTATTAAAGGGAACAAGCTAAGAGAGGGTAAGACAGAGTTCTATAATTATATAAGGCGCAGAGTACGCAATGATAGATATAGAGTTAGAAACTATAGAATGGCGTAGAGCTAATAAACCTAAGTGGTACTAAAGAAACCTAAAGGTGGGAAAAGAAACTATAAAAACCTAGAGGTTAAAAATTAAGTAATTAAAGGACCTAAAAGCAGAGGCCAAACCAGGGACCTTAGCAGTAGAAGACATTTAGGCGGACTTTATAGCAAGAAAAATAGTTTAAAGATAAAGCTTATATAAATTATAAAAAACAAGGTCATTTCGCTAGAGACTATAGAGGTGGTTAGAGTAATTACGCAGTAAAGGAAACCAGACCAGCAGAAGACATATATATATAAAGGGACAATGGTGCACTATAAGAAATAAAAGAGTGTTTAATTAATAGTTTTGCGTATTATTACAACAACATATACTAAATTTATAAGGACGCTAAGTACAGCGCAAGCTATTAGCTATAGAAGCCATTATTATCTAAATTTAGAGGAACTAATAAACTGGCTTATAAATTGGATATTAAAAATAATAAATTTAACAAAGGCAAAGCATTTACTAATAATAAGGCAATAAAGGCAGCTTACTAGAAGCATACAGACCTTAAAAAAGTTAAAATAGAAGCAGAAACTAAGACCATTATAAAATAAGGTTTAGTAATAGATGTTATAACACTATTAAATACAATTTCCATCGCTTTACAAAATAATAGGAGTAATATTTAGAAGAAACTGTCGGTAACACCTAAGTGCACTTGATTGGCCTATTAACTGATGGTTTGATTCTTGTCTAATAGGTACAGAAAGCAAAGGATCGTAAGGATCGCAGTGCCTAAGTAGGGGGCTGATGAGTCACCGTAAGGGTGACTAATCAGCAACACGTGACTACGTAACCTTTGTCCATATATTCCTGTCCATATATTCCAACAGAAACTAAACAAGTAAATAACTACTAGTGCTAGCTTATCACTTAATAAAGGCAAAAGGCTACAGGCTTAAGATTCTCAAAAAGAGATAAAAAAAGCTTAAAATTCTTAAGATAAAATAAGACACACTTAAAGACCCACAACAGACAAAAACTAATGGAAAAGGGTAGTAACTTAATTTAGTAATAAACAAATAAGTACAGGACGCAAGTTTAAGAACTATAAGTTTAGAGAATAAGTAAAAATGTCAGCAATCCTAAGTAAATGTAGTATTCAGCCTAAAAATTAAATAGTTAATATAAGGATTAAAAAGCAAGACGACTATAAAGATCTAGCTACAAGACATAGAAAACAAGAAACTATAGATAAGTTTAAAATAAAAATCATTATATAACAGGAGCAAAAGCTAGACAAGAGATCAGCTATACTAGGTTATATAAGGGACAGAGCACCCATATAAAGAGTTACTAATAGGCCAAGTATAGGGACACCTAGGGTAAAGTAGTTAGATAAACTAGAATAAGAAAAGAATCTAAATATTCTAACTAGGTTTAAAAAAAGACATACCAAAGGATATTATAATATAGTAATAACAAGGTACTTTCTAATAGATAGACCATACACACTAAACCAGTTATATGGAAAGTAGTATAGGCAATAACATAACAACAAATAGAAAGACTTTTATATATAGCTAGACAAAAAAGTTATCCAAGACCAACCCATTACGGAAAAACGTATAAGTTATATTAAAGGAGCATTAATTATAACATTAAGGAACCTAAAAGAAGGATTTAGAAACTAGAGAAGTAAGCAATAAATCTTAATACCTATAGCAGAGATACCAGTAGTTAGGTTAACTAGGTATAAGTTTAAACTTAAAAATAAAGACAAACCAAAAGTTAACCTAAAACATATAGTACATTATATACTATCATGGATAGCTTATATAAATGACACGTATAATATATATAGAGCACTAAAAGATAGGAACCAGAAGTACCTAATAAGGATATATTAGGTACCAGAGGAAAAGCGGTTTAGAAATGCTAAGTATATATATAGATAGCACCCAGTAAAAGTATAAGGTTAAGGGGACTTAATACTTTAACTAGGAAGATTCCTTATGGAAGAATGCCTAGATAGATAATAGTAGTAAAAGTACCCAGAAAACACTTGTCTATAATATATAAAGGAAAAGAAACGAACTAAGTATTAGCTAAAGTTAGACCAAGTACAAATAGGATTAAGCAGCCAATAATTAGGAAAAGGGGAGGCGTATAAAACTAAAGGGAACTAGTGTTAGAGCCTTAGACCCTTAAAGGAATTTAAGAATAATACCTAAATTTATAAGTTAAGTGGCAAGATCAGCAGTTTAAAGTATTGGTAGATAGTAAAGCAACTAGGAACCACATATCACTAAAGGTAGTAGAAAGAATAGGGTTACCATATAGATAAAAGAAACACCTATATCCACTTATAACAATTTTAGGAGATTAGATAGCCTACAGAGGAGGTATTATTAATCTTAAAATAGGACCTATTTAGATAACTATTGAAGGAAGGCCAGTCAAAATGTCTTTTAATATCCTACTATTAGGACAGGATAAGGCAATACTAGGAATACCTTAGTTACAGGAATACAATCTAAAGATTAATTAGGTTATAGATTAGGTTAATATTAAGAATACTTAACGGTGTAAAGTGCGACAGTAAACTAAGTTGGTATAGTACCAAGTTAGAGCGATATATAAAGAGACTAAGTAAGGCTTAAGTTATATACTAAAGAGATACTATAAGTATGGTAAAAAGTTATAGTTACTAGAAAGTAAAAAGCTGTTAGAATATATAGCATAGGACCATAAGATAAAATTAAAAGAGGGAATAAGTTTAAAGTTTTTTTTAATCTACAAGCTTACTAAAATAGAGTTAGTAGCGCTTAAGGAGTTTATCCAGGAGAACTTATATAAGGGATACATTAGACCGTTATAGTTATTAGTAGGATATCCAGTACTATTTATTCTAAAGAAAAATAGAAAACTTAGGATGTGCATAGACTATAGATAGTTAAATAGTATTACTAGGAAGGATAGGTATCCTTTACCCTTAATTAGCGAAATTTAAGATAGGATAGGCAACGCAAAGATCTTTATAAAGATAGATTTAAGGTAGGCATACTATTAAATTAGGATCAAGGAAGGCAATAAATAGAAGGCAGCCTTTAGGTCAAAGGAAGGACTATATAAACTATTAGTTATGCAATTTAGGCTTATAAACGCACTAGCAATATTCCAGAAGCGAATTAATAGTATATTAGGAGAACACCTAGATGAATTTGTTATAGTATACCTCAACAACATTATCATCTACTTAGAGAACGAGGAAGAACACAGAAAACACGTTAAATAGATCTTAGAGAGACTATAAGAAGAATAGATACTAGTAGCAATTAAGAAATGCAAGTTCTTTACTAGGAAAACTAATTTTGTTAGATTTATTATTAAACCAGGCTAACTTAGCATAGATCCAAAAAAGATCAAGGCTATAGTAAATTAGTAAGAACTAGAGAACATTATATAGCTAAGATTATTCCTAGGGTTTTGCAATTATTGTAGAAGGTTTATAGCGCAATAGTTAAAGGATATTAAGCTATTTATACAGTTAATAAGGAAACAAGAACTATGGGTATAGAGAAAGGAGTAATAAGAACTATTTAAGGAAGTTAAAAGGTTATTTACCTAGGAGCTAGTTCTTAAGATCTATTAACTAGGTCTAGAGACGGTTGTAGAAATGGATATATTAGACTTTACACTAGGGGCGTACTTCCTATAGAAATATTAAGACGGATAGCACCCAGTGGTATACTATAGTCGAAAGATAACACTACTAGAGTTAAACTATAACATCTATAATAAGGAGTTGTTAGGTATAGTTATAGTATTTAAGAAATAGAGAGCATTTTTGCAAGGCATAGAGAAACCATTTATAGTTAAAACGGATTATAAGAACCTTATAGGATTCCTAATAACAAAGGAACTCAACCGAAGACAGGTTAGATAGGCGGAAATGCTTATAGAATACCATTTCGAAATTTAGCATACTAAGGGTATAGATAATGTATAAGCAGACGCTCTAAGCAGAAAGGCTGAACTATAAAGTAATAAAAAGCTATTAGGAGCTATGTTGCGAAAGGATTAAGACGGATTAATTAGGTATAATTATCCGAAGATTATAGTAACTAAAGAAAGTCAGATCCATGAATTACTAGAGAGTGATTAGACATAGAAAATCTAAAAAGTATAGGCAAAAAATCTAGACTTAGAGCAATACGAAAACAGAGAAGCAATATATATGCCTAAGTCTATTACAGAAGAATTTATTAAGGAATTCCATAAGGGAATAACATAAGGATATAACGGAGCTATAGGCTTAGTGTTAAGACTTTAGAAAGAGTACATCGTTTAAGGAATCTGGGGACTAGTAAGATAAGTTATAAGGGAATATCCAGATTGCTAAAGAAACAAACTGATAAGGCATAAGCTATACGGAGGGCTATAACCTATTAAAACACCAGGAAGACTATGGGAAGTTATATTATAGGACTTTATTATTAAGTTACTAAAGTTAAGAGATCCTATTATAGGATAAGATTATAACGCGATTTTAGTAATAGTAGATAAGCTAACAAAGTAGGGATACTTTATAGCATGCACTAAAGAGATATTAGTAGAGGATATCGCTAGAATCTATATAAAAGAAGTATTTGCAAGATATGGAGCACTAGACAAGATTATATTAGATAGAGATCCAAGATTTATAGTAGTATTTTAGGAAGTGTTTTTGGCAGAACAAGGGGTTTGCGCAGCAATATCTACAGTATATTATCCGCAGATGGATGGACAAACGGAAAGACTAAACTAGATACTAGAATAGTATCTAAGGCATTATATTAATCACGCATAGAATAATTGGGTATCGTTATTACCAATTATATAGTTTATATACAATACAACACCATAAGAAGGAATGGGGACATTACTATTTAAGGCGAATTACGGGTATAAACCAAAAACGTCGTTATTGCCACGTCAAGCAAAAAAGACGAGTAGCACAGCTAAGCAAAGAATAGAGACGTTAATGAATCTTTATAAAGACCTCAAAGAGACAGCTAAACTAGTACAAGAATAAATAAAAAGGTACTATAATACTAAGAGATCTAAGGGACCAGATCTTAAGGAGGGAGATAAAGTATAGCTACTATACAAAAATTTTAAAAGTTAACAACTAAGCAAAAAGTTAAACCATATTAGACTAGGACCTTTTAAAATTAAGCAAAGAGTTTTATTAGTTATGTACAAGTTGAACCTACTAGCTAAAATAAAAATCTACCCTATATAACATATTGCAATGCTAGAGCTAGTATACGGGAATATTAAGCCACTAGTCTATAAGGCAGACATATATAGAGGATAAGAGGAAGATAAATAGCAAGTTTTAAAGATTATCAATTATAAGAATATAGACGACAAAATATAGTATAAAGTAAAGTGGATAGGCTACAATGAGACTACCTAAAAACCACTAAGTAACTTAGAGAACGCTATAGGAAAGGTAATAGAGTATTAGAAGAAAGCAGGTTAGGGAGCATTAGAAAAGGATTGCTAAAGAACAAGTTACCTAAGGGGGACCTAAGAGGAGCAATTACCAAGCTACTTAAAGTTATTTCCCTTATAGGAGGAGAGCTAGTTCTTTTGTCACCAAGTTTCTACTCCTTAGAACAAACCTTCTCACGCACTTTCTTAAGACAAAGAAGATGGGCAGAGGCCGATAAGCGGGCTTTAAGGGCATGCTGTTAAGCAGCTATAGCCTCCTGCTCTGCTTCCTGCGAACGACAAAGTTTATCTAAGGCGCTTAAGAGCTTACTATTAAGCTTCGCAGCAGTAGATTAAATACAAGACCCTATAACAAGTTACTTAGGGAACTTGAAGACTATTAAGAGTTATAGGACGCGTATACTTAGCATCAGAGACAGAGCAAACGTCGCAGAACGATTAAATATTTGACTTCATACACTCCAAACAGGAAGAGGGTTGCCGAGACAAAGGACTTACTAGCGTAACATAAACCAACCCCTCTTTTACACATCAAGAACATAGAGACGGCATCACTTTACTAAGTAATAGTATGGCAGCCACAGTATGGGCACGTCATTAGAACAAAAAAAAAGAAGAAGCTTTAGGCATAATAAGCAAGAATATTAACTAGACTAATTAAACGGACATTACACCTCTAGTAAACAACTTGGAGATATTAGAAATCTTTAAGGACGAAGATAAAGAGGAGGGAGATGGTATTACAGACGCTTTAAGTACGATGTTATGACTACTTGGAGAAGAGTTAACGGAAGCTAGTTAGTTAATATAGGTATGGTTTAGGATGGAGCCAGTGGAACTATATAACGAGGAATAGTAACCAAAGTCACGTGGTATGCTCTATAAGGTCTGTTATATACCTTACGTACCTTACGTACCTTATATACAAAAGAGGATTTCTTAGGAGTATGGTTGTGTATTTAAAGGACCTCAGTCCCTACCGTAGATAGTTCTCTCCTTGTAGTGAATCTCAGAATATAATTAGAGTTAATTTGTTGGGCAACTACTCTACTAGTTATTATTACGTTGTTGATTTGTTCTTACCTATATACCCAGCCTAATAATAGAACCTACCGTAGTTCCTGCTACCAGGTTCCGTTACAAAGAGAAGAAGAAGCTTTAGGTATAATAAGTAAGGATATTAACTAGACTAATTAAACGGACATTATACCTCTAGTAGATGACTTGGAGATATTAGGAATCTTTAAGGACAAAAATAAAGAGGAGGGAGATAGTATTATAGACGCTTTAAGTATAATATTATAACTACTTGGAGAAGAGTCGGCAGAAGCTAGTTAGTTAATATAGGTATAGTCTAGGATAGATCTAGTAGAACTATATAACAAGGAATAGTAACTAAGGTTATGTAGTGTTGAACGCGTTAACTGTATTAAATAAAAGGGACGTTACGTTTAATATAGACAATACATACCTTATATACAAGAGAGGATTTCTTAGGAGTATAGTTATATATTTAAAGGACCTCAGTCCCTACCGTAGATAGTTCTCTCCTTATAGTGAATTTTAGAATATAATTGGAGTTAATCTGTTAGGCAACCACTCCACCAGTTATTATTATATTGTTATTTTGTTCTTACCTATATACCTAGCCTAATAACTGAACCTACCATAGTTCTTGCTATAAGGTTCCGTTACAACGCAAAGGAAATAGGCTGGAATAACTCCGCACTAATTAATAGCCTTATTAAATCCCTAAGCCCTAAACTAAAAACCTCCCTAATAGGTATAGACCTACTAGGAACCCTTAATGCCTGCGCAAATATTATTAACAAATGGTATAACAATATACTACGTCTAACGCCAAAGTCCGCTCCTTAATATAATATAACAGCCCTATAAGCCCCTGTTAAGTTATCTTCTTAATATAAGCACCCTAATGCTATAGACATTAACTCTAGGACCCTAGAGTATGCCCTACTAGGGTCCTCTAAATAAGAATAATATATTAAACTAAGTCTCTGCTTTAAATGCGGAAGCAAGGCTTATATCTTAAAATACTATTCTGTCCCTATACCTACGTCCTAAAATAATTTACAAACGGCCAATACTAGTAGCCGTTTACTATACTAATCTTCTAGTTACTATTCCTAATCTTTATCTAGTTCTAGCCCTATATTTAGTAAACACTACTTATAAGGACAAAGCTCTAGCATATAATTACCCTTAGGAACCCCGCCCTAATCGCCTCTAAAAGGAAGGTCTTAGAGTTAAGTTGCTCTCTAGGACGGCTTTACTATAGGATCTTGTTAAACGCATTAGATATTATAAAGTCTAACTCTTAGGACTATAGCATAACTATTAACTACTATCTTTAGCAGAAAGGTTAATAGGCTAATACTTAAGTCCTAATTAACATAGGAGCTAGCGGCATAGGATTTATTAATAAGATCTTTATATAAGATAATGGTTTTACCCTAACCCCCCTTAACTAGCATATTAATATATTTAGATTTAATGGTAAACGCACTGTCTTAGGGCGTATTACCTATATAGTAGCCCTAAGACTCTAATACCTAAACTATAAAGAACAGATTAAGCTTTTTATTACTACCTTAGGCTACCTAGTAATTCTTAAACAACCCTAGATAAAGCTATATAAAGTGGTTATTAATTAGAATAACCTTAAGCTTCTATTTACTACCTCTTATTATAAGTAGAAATGCTCTATAATTTACCGCTCTAAACCTAAACTAAGGCCTAAGATTTCCGCTAATATCTACCCCACGTCTAAGGAATCCACTAGATTTTACTAAGATAAAATATCTACCAACGTCCGCTAAGGATCTAGAATATCTGCTAATGTCCGCTAAAGATCTGGAATATCCGCTGGCGTCTATTAAGGATCTAAAATATCTACTAAAACCTAAAAATTAATCCCAAGCACTGTACTACCCTAGACTAAGTAAAGGCTTAAATATATTATATAAGTATACCAGAAGAACTGGTATTCTATTATAAAAAGGATACTTAAAGAACCTAAACCTAAATCTAATACTGATTCTGCACCTAATACTAACTTTATACCTAATACTAAACCTAAAATTAAATAAGGAACTATATAAGAAACTATAAATAATAAGAGCTTACCTAACACCCTTAATATTTAAATAATTGGAGCTACCCTACTGGCGCGACTTGCTAGGAAACCTAAATATACAATCTACGCTGTTACGATGGCTAATATTAAGAAAGCCTTAGCACTAAAGAAGTACACTAACCCCGCCATAAAAGTACTAGTATATTACTATAAAAACCTAGATATATTCTTATAAAAGGAAGCCGATAAGTTGGTAGAGCACTAACCGTATAACTATAAGATCGAACTTAAAGAAGGAAAGCAGCCTGGATTTAGACCCCTATATAGAATGTCTTAAAATAAACTTTAGGTGCTATGGAAGTACTTAGATAAATACCTAAGTAAAGAATTTATTAGAGTAAGCTTATCGCCTATAGCTATACCTATAATCTTTATTAAGAAACCCGGCGGCGGTCTACGCTTCTATATAGACTACTAAGCTCTTAACGCTATTACCATTAAGAACTAATACCTGCTTTTGTTAATTTAAGAAATACTAAACTAATTAAGTAAGGCTTATTACTATATAAAACTTAATCTTATCTACATATTTAACCGCCTCTATATTATAAAAGGAGATAAATAGCTTACCGCATTCCGTACCCAATATAGATTATTTAAGTACTTAGTAATGCCATTTAGCCTTGCAAACGCCCTAAGTTTATTTTAATACTTTGTAAATAACACCCTACGCCCTTATCTGGATATCTTCTATACTGCTTATATTAACAATATCTTAGTATACAGTAATAACCTAGCTAAATATTGGAAACACGTTAACCTTGTCCTAGAAGCCTTGCATGGAGCTAGCCTATAATTAGATATAGATAAATGCGAGTTCTATAAAACGGAAGTCCTATACCTTGAACTTATTATTTCTATAGATGGCATATAAATAGACCCAAAGAAGATTAAAGCAATTATAAACTAGTAAGAACTAAAGAATGTTAAGGACGTAAGGACCTTTATAGGATTTGCTAACTTTTACTAACAGTTTATTAATAACTTCTCCGCCCTAGCTTTACCCCTTATTGCTTTAACCTAAAAAGATAAAGCCTTTATCTTTAATAAGAAATATAAGAAAGCCTTTATATATGTCAGGAATAAGGCAAGCGGTCGTCACGTGTCGTCACATATCGCCGCGGCACTAGCGTGGTGAGGAGCCTTAAGCTCCTCACCCTTCCTTATTTTTAATCATCAAGCTTTTAACCAACATCACTGTAACCTACTCAAGTAGTCGTTATTGGTGAGTCACCCTATGTGACCAACACTGATTAGTGGTTGAATACACAACCACAGAATAGCAAGGTTTTCAACAGAAGAGACAGTCTCGTATAGGGGTGCCATATGCGCTTATATAGAATGGATCCTGGCAATACTGTACTACCTTAGACTTGCGGAAAACTAGTAACAGAAGTGTTACTAAGTACTAGAAGATACCAAGTTACATCCATTATATAAAACAATCACGTTTACAAAGATTTAGTTAAGTACTTTAGGTCAAAAGTGTTACTAAACCTAGGGTCCCAAGTTAACATCCAAAACGTGTCAAATAATATCTCAAATTGCCTACCTCTTAACAGCAAACCTACAAGATTCTATAAAACCGAAAACCCTACCTACCTTTAACCCATTATAGCGTTAACCTACCCAAAGAAGTACGAGGAAGACATTAACCCAAAGACATAGAATAAAGACATTAACCCTATAAACGCCAAGCAAAAGGACCTAAACGGATTCTTATTATACCATATAGTATACTACACAGACAGCAAATACAACGACACTATGCTATGGTATTGCATAAAGGAGGACTTTATTGGATAGATAAAGGAAACATAGGCTCTTGCGAATAAGCTTATTATATAAGACTTCTATAACTTCCTTTAGGAGAATGGAGTATTTGTCCCTATGGATGGAAGCGCTATTAGAGATAATATTTAGGAGCAAGTTATTAATATAAAAGAAAAGCACGAATAGACTCCATAAGAGATTGAGCACTAACTACGCACTATAAAGAAGCTTAACTTATAATAGAATCCAAATAATACACTAATAGAGACATGTTTAAATTCTATTACTCTAGGTATAAGTTCTTACGTTCCGTATCTATTACTTCTATTATCTTTAGCTCCCTAGGATCCACTAATCCAACCTATAACTTTAACTACTAAATAAGAGCAAGCGCAAGATCCCCTTACTTCGCGATTTAATAACCTTCAAACTCTATTATAGCAAGATTAGGTACTATGCCGTGTTCCATTAAGATCTACATCTCCACTACAGCCTATAAAGCAACCCCCACCTTAATTTTTAATATAATTTCAACGTGGCCTAACACCGCTTGGAGGCACCTTAAAAATGCTTACAGAGCTTACAAAGCTCTATTCAGACCAGGAAAAGAGGTTTGGTGGGGAACTATATAATATCCTTAACTTAAAGCTGCGCATCTTCTATAACTATTGCCAGAAGGTTAGACTGGAACCTAACTAATATTATAACGCTTATTCCGTTATGCTTAAGGGCCGCGCCAATACCTTCTATTATAATCATTTAGCAGGAAAAGGATACGATTTTAACTAAATAATATATAAAATAAGATGCCACTTTAAAATAGAAGAGAATAAGCAGCAGTATATATTAGAGTAGAGAGAGACTATCTTCCTAAGAATTATTGCTATAAACCCAGATACCTCTTAACTTAATTGTCTTTAAAAGCTCTTTAATTAACTTTAGATAATTTAGCGTAGTTTATCTAAATTATATTAAAAGAACTTTAGCCTACGCAATTAAGTCATTAGCGCATACTAAGGTATTAAAAAATGCAACCTTGCCCTCTTTAATCCTGTAAATACTTATAAAGGAGTGTGTGCTTAATTAAGATCCTCTATTAGCACCACTCTGCGCTCTTAAAAAGTATAGTAATTTAACACCTAACCTTAACCTACTTTAATCGACCCAACCAACTAATATAATTATAACTGGACTAATCAAACATATAGTGGCTAGGGTAGAGGATACAGCAGAGGGTATAATTAACGTTGACTATAAAGCAACTATAGAGGTCCTTGTGGAGGTCTATCTTAAAATAATCAACAAAAGAAATACTACGTTTATAAGAAGCTAAATTACTAGTTAACTAGGCACCCCCTTAATAGGCAAAAGGAGGCATATAATAAGTTTCGCTAAAGCGCACGAAACGTTAAAAATTATAAGGTTACTACAGCCTACTTCTAAAGCTTCCTAGTTTAATATAAAGGCGAAGAAGATCTTAAGGGTAAGGTTAACAAGGCCAAACAGCTCCTTATAGATATAGAAATTGAGGACTACTCTCCTAACTAATACTTCACCGAGTATGGTAAGGTAAATGGCACACAAACTATTGCTATTCTTAATAACCAATCTACGCTCCATTCTATTGTGAAGTTAGATATCTTTAATAAGCTAAAAAAGAGCTTTGCGTTCTCCTTTAATAATAAATACTCGGCGAATGTCTTCTATAGTATTATGCTAGATACTAGAGCCGCAGGAGTATCTATAGCAAGAGAACCTTAAGTTTAAGCCCTTTAACAACTTAATACCTCTATCCAGATTAACCAATTAACGGCAGGCCAACACATAATATGTTTTAGCAAGGGTACCGCAATCTCTCTCAGCATAATTAGGGTCTAAACCCCCTTAGGGTGCATTACTTTCCACATTAATCCTACAAATACTCCATTTCTATTTTGTATTAGAGATATAGATAAATTAGGCGTTAAGCTTAACAACCTTAAGAATATACTCGTGTAGGGAGATAATTAAGTACCTATTATATGCAAATAGGGTCACCCTTAGTTGCTCCTTTATTAACTAAAAAAAAGTGTTGCTTAGAGCCACTTAACTAAGTCAAAGTTACGCCAACTACACCATTATTTTGGCCACCCATCTATTTATTAATTGCTTAGGGTTCTTTAGCAAGCAGGCTATAAAGTTAAAGTTAAGGCAATTAAGCATCTTATAAAGTACTACTATTACTGCCAAATAAACCAGAAGTCCCCTAGCCGATTTAAGTTCACCCTTAGGGATAACTACGACTTTAACTTCTGTATTATTATTAACGTTATATATCTTAGCGGCAAGCTAGTACTCTAAGTTATTAACTTCTTAACTTTCTTCTAAGCTGCACGTTTCTTAAAGGATATATTAGCTAGGAACGCATAGAATACCCTTTAATTATACTAGATTAATGTCTACCTAAGACCCCCTAATTAAATTATCTATAACGCAGAAAAGAACTTCTCATCTATAGAGTTTTAATAATAGATAAAGGCAATAGCAATTAAGGTTAAGGAAGTCCCTATTAAGGCATATAATAGTATTAGAAAAGTAGAATGATATTATATACTATTATGCCGCGCATATAAGATTATATCTTTAGAACTAGAGGATGCTAGCGAAGAACTTACCTTACAAATAGCTGTTAAAGCCATTAACGATTCCGCTGGCCTAGATAGACTCGTACCTATATTACTAGTCTTTGGCGCCTACCCTTAAATAACTAACAATTCTCTACTATCTCCCTCTGTTGTGTAACAAGCTGAGGCTATTCACAAGGTAATAAAGGAGGTGCAATGTCTCTATACTATACGCCAGGTCAACAACGCACTAGGAATAAGAAATGGCCTAAACACCTTAATAATAATAAATCTGCCACTCCAATCTAAAGTACGGGTATGGCGTAAGAAGGGAGGCTAGTTAGGCCTATATAAACTCATTACAATTAATAGTTAAACTTATACTCTTTAGATGCCCTATAGACCTACTTAATTCCGCTTAACCGTTATTAAACCCTACTATAGAGATAACAGTTTTAAGCCTTTATAAAATGCCCTAGAGGATACCCTAGAGGAGAACCACAATTAACGTGCTTTAGAAGGCGACTATAATTCTAATATGATTATAGCAGATATGCCGCAATTATAACACAGTAGAGGTCGCCTAAAGAAATTATAAAATTACTAATATCTTGTTAATTTTAAAGAGCAATTCATTACTGCCATTAAGAATAGAGTTAAGTTATTAATGGCCTTTATAACAGCCAAGAAGAAGGCTGACTTTAAGCTCGCAAAACAGCTTTAAAAGGAAGGTTGTATTATAACCCCTAGAGCTCCTTTCTAAGCATCTAACAAGTAAGAGATTAATAGCCTTATTACAAAAGGAGTCTTTAAATTTAAGAAGTATAACCCTACTAAGTTTAATAAAGTTTGTATCTTTAAGTTAAGAATAGTTAATAAGATTAAGGGTAAAGCTACTAATACCCCATTTAAGAAATTAAGGCTTATTATCTAAGGTTACAATAATAATAGTAAGGAAATAATTCTTATATAATCTCCCATAATTTAACAAGCTAGTCAGCGAGTTATTATTGCGCTAGCTCCCTCCTTAATAAAGAATAGAATAGTGGTTTATTTATAAGATATTACTTAGGCCTATACCTAATTAAAAACGCACCTTTAGCGCTTAATATTAGCATACCTTTTAGAGAAAATTCGCCACTAATATCCCAAAGATACGATTATGGTTGTGCTTAAGCCATTATATAGAATTGCAGAGGCAGGAACTTATTAGTGGGCTACCTATAGTAAGCACTATAAAGAGAAGCTTCTAATAACCACTTCTATATTTAATCCCTACTTCCTTATTATAACTACAGGAACCCTATTCGGAATTATTAGCATGCAAACTAATAATATAATTATCTTAGGAGACAACCAATTCTTAGCCCTTAAAGAAGATAAGCTAGTAAAGGCAAATCTTATAGCAAAGCTAAAGAAAAAGCTTAATTTAATAATACTATTACTCTTTAATGGATGCATCCTCTCCCTAAACGAGGATTCTATTGCTTTACGCCAAAAGGGTTAAGGTAAGAAGATTAACGTTATTAATGTTAATTCTCTAAAGCAAGAATACGTGGAGCAACGCGCTTATAGAGTATATATTGCTTCTATCTGTTAACCTAAGGCTTCCTTTAATCTCTCTATTGCCGCTTAACACCAGGAACTAACTAAGGATAACATTCTTGCCCTAAATAAGCGTCTTTCCTGGCAAATAAACTATCTTAATTGGGGACTACTCTACATGCCTATTAATCTTCCCACTATTAAGCTCTTCGTATTTGTCAATAGATCGTTTATAAATAATAAAGATTTTAGCTCCTAGCTAAGATATAAGATTATTATTACAAACAAATCTACTAGAGAGAATAACTTTATAATCCACAGCAATCTTATCTATTAGAGCTTAACCAAAAGTAAGCGCGTTACTTAAAGCGTTCTAGCATTAGAGATATATGGAATGGTTAGCGGAGTTAATATGGCAATTATAATTGGAACTACCCTTAAGATAATTATAGATTGGCTTAAACTCCCTGCTATTCCTATAATTATGTGCACCGACTTATATTCCCTCTATAAGTGTTTAGTCAAGCTTGGTTCTATAAAGGAGAAGCGTCTTATAATTGATATTATAGCACTTTAGCAATCCTACAAGCGTTAAGAACTCTTTAAGATTTAGTAGATTAATGGCCAAGACAACCCAGTAGATGCGATAACAAAGGCAAACCTAAACAAGGCACTAGAGACGTTTGTTAACACAAATACTCTACATATACAAGTTAAAGGTTGGGTTAAAAGGGAGTAGGAGATATAGCAATTCAAGAGCAGCTAATCAGGATTTTCCATGCCTGGCATGGAAAATCGCTATTGGCTCGCTTACTACTAGCGCCTTAGCGGCCCCTCGCCTTCGCGTTAACCCCTAACGCTCTTCTTCTTCTTCTCCTTAGCTTTGTATCTTTATATGGTAGCAATCTACAAGTATATATAGATGGCAACTACAAAAGAAGAGTTGCTAGTGTTAGGAATAAGGCAAGCGGTTATTACGTATCGTCACGTGTCGCCGCGGCACTAGTGTAGTAAGGAGCCTTAAGCTCCTCACCCTTCCTTATTTTCAATTATCAAGCTTTTAACCAACATCACTGTAACCTACTCGAGTAGTCGTTATTGGTAAGTCACCCTATATGACCAACAATATATCTAAAGGTTATATTTACTACCGCACCTATATTCTAATATTTAACCTAGACTAAATAAGTGTTATAGAGGCTGACTTATCTAACTACGCTACTAGAGGCATTCTGTCTTAATATAATAAGGAGGGAGTATTGCACCCTATAGCATACTTTTTAAAATAACTAAGCCTAGCTAAATGTAATTATGAGATCTACAACAAGGAACTACTAGCCATTATTAGATGCTTTAAATAATGGCGACCTAAGTTAGAAGGCGCCGGATTTCCAATTAAGGTTCTTAGCGACTATAAGAACTTACAGTACTTTATAACCACGAAATAGCTAAGCCACTATTAGGCCCGCTAGTTAGAATACCTGTCCCATTTCCAATTCTCTATTATATACCGCCTAGGTGTCTAAGGCTAGAAGCCTAATGCCCTAACCTGACGCTTATAAGACATACTAGTACAGGAAGAAGCGCGTGCTTACTATAATTAAACCCTGCTTTGCCCTAAACTATTTAATCCTTTTACTAAAGACCTTATGGTATACGTCCTTGAAATAACTAATTAATTAATTAATTAAATTATAGTTAATAAATATCTGAACGACGAGTTTATCTAAGAGACGCTTAAACTAATATAGGACGGTGTTAGACGTTTAAAAAGGATCTCCTTAAGCGAGTACAAAGCTTATAAAAACCTCCTGTACTACTAAAGCCGTCTAGTTATACCTAATTATGACGAACTTAAGCTTAAGCTCCTTAAACACGTATATAACCTACTAGTAGCCGGTTACCCAGGCCAAGGAAAGACCCTAGAACTACTCTAACGGAAGTACTACTAGCTAAATATACACAACACGACACAAAGATATGTCGCTAGTTGCTATACCTACTAATAAGCTAAAGCCTTATATAAAACGTACAATGGCCTCCTAAAGCCACTACCTGTCCTAAGCTAAAGATGGAAAGACATCTTAATCAACTTTGTTATTAAACTCCCTAAAAATAAAGGTTGCGAGAATATTATAGTAGTTATAGACTAACTGTCTAAAATAAGACACCTAATTGCCTACCCTAATATATTAACACCTGCTATTGCTTAACTATTCCTAGATTACGTGTAGAAACTCCACAGACTCCCTAAAACAATTATCTCTAATAAAGGCAGCCAGTTTATCTCCGTATTCTAAAAAGAACTAACTACCCAACTTCGCATTAAAGCACTGTTGTCTATAGTATATTACCTAGAAACGGACGGTTAAATAGAATGTATAAATGCTATTATGGAACAGTATATTCAGATATATATGTTGTATTTATAAGATAACTAGATTAACTAGCTTATATTTACTAAGTTTACTACAAATAACTCCGTCTTAGAAACCACAAAGATCTCCCTATTCCTGGCCAACTACAACCAATATCTATAAATGGGTTTTGAACCTTTTAGTAATGTTCCTTACCCTGCTTATTACGCCTTATAAGTTATAGAAGCAAACAAATTTATAGAAAAGATGGAGGAACTATAATAGTTCCTTACTAATAAAATAATATAGGCCCAATCTATCTATAAAGCCGCAGCGAATAAGAAACGAACCCCAGCACCGGCCTATTAAATTAGTAACTTTATCTAGCTAGATATAAGAAATCTAAAAACAAAGCAACATACTAAGAAACTTAATTGGAAGAACGCTGGCCCTTATAAGATTAAGAAGGTTGTCTCCTCTTACGCCTACTAACTAAAGCTTTCTAATACTGTTAAAATCCACCCTATATTCTATACGTCAGTCCTCCGCCCTGCTGCCCCTATATTAGACACCTTGCTTAGACAGATTTAGGACCCTCCCCCACTAGTTAAGGTGGATGGTAAGAATAAGTACTTTATTAAAAGAATTGATGATATTAAGTATAATAAACGGAAACGCTAATATATATATTTCACAAAATAGAGAGGCTATACTAAGCCCTTATAGGAACCTATTAACTCTGTAGGACTTATACAAGCCGTAAAAGACTTCTATAAACTCTACCTAAAACTACTATAACCACGTCTTGTAGAAGCTTAAGTTTAAAGGGGGGGTACTATTATAGGACTACTCTATAACACCTTGCATATAACTACCTATTTCTACTAACTTAGCAACCAAAGACCAATTACGATACTGCAATATCCATAATATCCGCAATATTCACAATATCCACTTGTAATATCCGCAATATCTAAGACATCTATAATATCCGTAATATCTAAAATATCCATAACTTCTGCCCTGTGCACTTGTTGACCTAGCAATAAGTAAATAGTGTATACCCCTTCTTGTACCCTCTTACCTTCTTTCCTTACGCAACGTCTTGACTTTATTACATAGTTTATATACGTAGCTTAATAATATCTACTTTGCTACATATTATCGTTACTTATACTCGCTCCATAACAGCTACAAAGCTTAATAGCAAGCTAACTTAAGCTCTAGCAGATTTAGAATAATCTTATAACGCGGAGCAGAGGGCCCTTAAGGTCCGTATTACTGCGTCTGCTTAGCTACTTTATCTTAAGAAGGTTTATAAGAAGGTGCGTTCTAAGAAGTGAAAACTTATAAAATAAGGTTTATAGGAACTTAGCAATAAAAGAACGGATTCTCTTCTAACTAAGAGGGAAACAACTCCAAATACCTCAGCAAGTATTCCTCTTAGGTCCCCCTTAGGTAACTTATTCTTTAGTAATCCTTCTTTATTAGTGCTGCCTAACCCCTTTTCTTCTAATACTCCTATACCTTTCCTATAGCGTTTTTTAAGTTGTCTAATAGTTCTTAGGTAGTCTCCTTATAGCTTATCCACTTTACTTTATACCACATTTTGTTATTAATGTCCTTATAACTAATAATCCTTAAAACCTCCCATTTATCTTCTTCCTGGCCTCTATATATGTCTGCCTTATAAACTAGTGGCTTAATATCCCTATATACTGGCTCTAGCATTACAATATGCTATATAGGGTAAATCTTTATTTTCTCTAGTAAGTTAAGTCTATACATAACTTCTAAGATCTTTGCCTTAACTGTAAACAGTCCTAGTCTAACGTGGTCCAACTTTTTACTTAGTTATTAACTCTTAAAATTTTTGTATAGTAGCTATACTTTATCTCCCTCCTTAAGATCTGGTCCCTTAGATCTCTTAACATTATAGTACTTTTTTATCTTTTCTTATACTAGTTTAGCTTTTTTTTTTTAAAATATGCGTAAAGACTTATTAAGTTCTCTATTCTTTACTTAGCTGTGCTACTTATTTTCTTTACCTATTATAGTAATAATAATGTTCTTGGCTTGTACCCATAATTCGCCTTAAAGGGTAATATGCCTATCCCTTTCTATAGTATTATATTATATGCAAACTGTGTAACTAGTAATAATAATACCCAATTATTCCACGACGCCGTCGCAGTCCGACACCTTAGGAGTGGAGACATTAGAGTTACCCTAAAGGACCAACAGGCAAAGAAACGGGCCATAAGGGCAGGGGACAGGCTAGGAGAGCGTATTAGCATAAAAGTGCTTCGTGAAGATTACCCAGTTGAAGTCCTGTCGGTTCCCATAAGCCTTAGGGTAGAAAGGGGACGCCAGGCGGACAATACAGCAACTATATAGGAGATAGTAAAACAAACGGAACGCCTTATACCAGGACTCGTAATTACCCAGATCTAATAGCTTTAACAGGAAAATACAAACCAAGCATATAATAAGAATAATGAGAGGACATAAGGGGCGCCAGAGACTCGCTAGGGAAACAACAGATAAACGCATAGCTCCCTTATCATTAGCGTATATACACTAGGAATGCAAAAACTCCTTATCCAAAAAGGAATAATTATAAATAGCCTTATATACAACACAAGGCTCTACAACCATAGACTATGCCTGGAACAATGTTATTGCTGTGTATAATAGGGACACACCCAATCCATATACGCAGCACAGGTGTGCTGCGGCCACTATATAGGCCCCCACAATATAAGACAATGTATAAATTAAGACCAAACAAAATGCGCGAACTGTCACCAAAGCACATATAAGGCGTGGGAGAGAGAAGACTGCATTAAATATAGGAGACAGAAGGAAAGGGCTTAACAGCTACAGGAACAACTACACACCAGGTTATACAAATGGAAACAATAGACAATAAGCTAGGGGGACGCAGGTGTCTTCCCAGCGTTTCCTACCTTTAATACTAGGGGGCTAAGCCAGCTATCCCAAGCCTCAACGGGCTAAAAGCGACGCCGTGCAATATTACCAGACCGAACAGGGACATAAGGGATATATAGGACACAAGGGAGAGGACGCCCAGTAGGAAGACCCCTATAGACAGCTACGGCAAGTTCAAGACCGGGATAATTAAGAATTAGATTTAACGCGGCAAACACAATATATATAGCTAGCTTATAAGGGGCACATAGCTAACTAGCGAGAATAGGGGAAGAACCAGAGGCAATAATAGACTTAGATTTAGAAAGGCTAGTAGGAACATAAGACACAAAAATAGAAAGCTCTATATAAAATAAGTAGTGGCTGGGGAGTAAACACAGGAGACGGAAGTTCTGAACATTTTAGAGAAAGTGGAAATGGAAAAAGCGAGGAGTAAAGAAGAGGCAAAGGACCCCCGCTAGGGGTCCGCTACTTAACCATTATACAGTGTCACGGAGCGAGCACAAGCGATGGTAATATATAGCAAAGTAGATATTATTAAGCTATGTACATAAACTGCGTGATGAAGTCAAGACGTTGCGTAAGGAGAGAAGGTAAGGAAACGGGGAGAAAGGGTATATATCGTTAGTTTCGTTGCTTGGTTGACACGTGCACGGAGCAGGATAGGATTCGAGGAGCGGTCCTGGCAGAACTTAGCAGGATTTGTTAGACTTGGCAGAATATAGCAGAATGCGGCAGATTGCCATTAGATTGCCATAGATTGCCGGCAGATTGCTATCTCGCGGTTAGTCTCTTCTTGCTGCGTTAGTGGAAACAGGTGGATGTGTGTAAGGTATTACGGAGGTGTCCTATAACAGTACCCCCCCTTTAAACTTGAGCTTCTGCGAGATGGGGCTGTGGTAGTTCTGGGTAGAGTTTGTGAAAGTCTTCTACGGCTTATGTAAGTCCTATAGAGTTAACGGGTTCCTATAAGGGCTTAGTAAAGCCTCTCCATTTTGTAAGGTATATATATTTACGTTTCCGTTTGTTATACTTAATGTCGTTAACTCTTTTAATAAGGTACTTATCCTCACCATCTACTTTGACTGGTAGGGGAGGGTCTTGGATCTATCTAGGTAGGGCGTCTAATATAGGGGCGGTAGGGTAGAGGACTGATATATGGAATATAGGGTGGATTTTAACCGTATTAGGGAGCTTTAGTTGGTAGGTATAAGGAGAGACAACTTTTCTAACCTTATAAGGGCCGGCGTTCTTCTAGTTAAGTTTCTTAGTAGGTTATTTTATATTTAGATTTCTTGCGTCTAGCCAGACGAAGTTACTAATTTGGTAAGCTGGTGCTAGGGTTTAGTTCTTATTTACTGTGGCTTTATAGATAGACTGGGCCCATATTATTTTATTAGTAAGGAACTCTTATAGTTCTTCTATCTTCTTTATAAATTCGTTTGCTTCTGTAACTTATAAGGCCTGATAAGCTAGGCGAGGAACATTACTAAAGGGTTTAAAACCCATTTATAGGTGCTGGCCGTAATTAGCTAGGAATGGGGAGACCTTTATAGTTTCTAAGACGGAGTTATTTGTAGTAAATTTAGTAAATATAAGCTAGTTTATCCAGTCGTCCTGTAAATACGACGTGTATATCCGAATATACTGTTCTATTATAGCATTTACATGTTCTGTTTGACCATCTGTTTCCGGGTAATATGCTGTAGATAATAGTGCTTTAATATAGAGTTAGGTAGTCAGTTCTTTCTAGAACGCTAAAATAAACTGGCGGCCTCTATTAGAGATGATCATTTTGGGGAGTCTGTGGAGTTTCCATATATAATCTAGGAACAGTTGGGCAACGGCAGGTGTTAATATGTTAGGGTAGGCGATTAAGTGTCTTATCTTGGATAGTCGATCTATAACTACTATAATATTCGTGTATCCTTTACTTATAGGGAGATCAATAATAAAGTTAATTAAGATATCCTTCTATCTTCGGTCCGGAACAGGCAGTAGCTTTAGAAAGCCGTTGTACGTCTTATATAAAGCTTTGGCTCGTCGGCAGGTATAGTAGCTGGAGACGTACCTTTGTATTATATTATGTATGTTCGGCTAGTAGTATTCTTGTTAGAGCAGTTCTAGGGTTTTTCCTTAGCCTAGGTAGCTGGCTACTGGTAGGTTGTATATGTATTTAAGGAGCTTAAGCTTAAGTTTATTATAATTAGGGACAACTAGGTAGTTCTAGTAGTATAAGTGGTTTCCGCGGACTTTGCATTTGCTTAGAGAAACCTTTTTAGAGTGTCTGACGCCGTCTTAAATTAGCTTAAGCGTCTCTTAGATAAATTCATTATTCGGATATTTGTTAACTATAATCTGTTTAATAGTTTGATTGGTTATTTCAAGGGCGTATACTATAAGATCTTTAATAGGGGGATTAAATAGCTTAGGGCGGAGTAAAGTCTAATTATAGTAAGAGCGCGCTTTTTCTTAAACTGGTGCGTCCTGTAAACATTGGGTTAGGGCATTAGGCTTCTAGCCTTAGACGTCTGGGCGGTATATAATTAAGAATTAAAATTGGGACAGATATTCTAACTAGCGGGCTTAACGGTGGCTTAGCTATTTTGTGGTTGTGAAGTACTGTAGGTTCTTATAGTTGCTAAGAACTTTAATTGGGAATCCAGTTCCTTCTAGTTCTGGTCGCTATTGCTTAAAGTATCTAATAATCGCCAGTAATTCCTTGTTATAGATCTCGTAATTATATTTGGCTAGGCTTAGTCATTTTAAGAAGTATACTATAGGGTGTAATACTCCTTCCTTGTTATATTGAGATAGAATGCCTCCAGTAACGTAATTAGATGAGTCAGCTTCTATAATATTTATTTGGTCTGGGTTGAAGTGTTAAAGTATAGGTGCAGTGGTAAACATAACCTTTAGATAAGTAAAGGCCTTCTTATATTCCTTATTGAAGATAAAGGCTTTGTCCTTTTAGGTTAAGGCTATAAGGGGTAAAACTAAGGCGGAGAAGTTATTAATAAACTATTAGTAGAAGTTGGCGAAGCCTATAAAGGCCCTTATGTCCTTAACGTTCTTAGGTTCTTGCCAGTTTACAATTACTTTGACCTTCTTGGGGTCTATTTATACGCCATCTATAGAAATAACGAGTCCAAGGTATAGGACTTCTGTTTTATAGAACTCGCATTTGTCTATATCTAATTATAGACCGGCTCCGCGCAAGGCTTGTAGGATTAGTTTAACATGTTTTCGGTATTTAGCTAGATTATTGCTGTATATTAAGATGTTGTTGATATAAGCAGTATAAAAGACATCCAGGTATGGGCGTAGGGTATTATTTACAAAGTGTTAAAATAAACTTGGGGTATTTGTGAGGCCAAATGGCATTACTAAGTATTTGAATAATCCGTATTAAGTACAAAATGCAGTAAGCCATTTGTCTCCTTTTACGATACGGAGGCGGTTAAATGCGTGGATAATATCAAGCTTTGTATAGAAGCGAGCCTTACTTAATCAGTTTAGTGTCTCTTGGATTAATGGGATTGGGTATCGGTTCTTAATAGTAATAGTATTAAGGGCTTGGTAGTCTATATAGAAGCGTAGACCGCTACTAGGTTTCTTAATAAAGATTACTGGTACGGCTATAGGTAATGAACTTGCTCTAATAAAACCCTTATCTAGATATTTGTCTAAGTACTTCTATAGTACTTGGAGTTTGTTTTGGGACATTCTATATAAGGGTCCAAATCCAGGATGTTTTCCTTCTTTAACTATAATCTTATGATTATATGGACGGCGTTCTGGTAGCTTGTTGGCTTCCTTTTATAAGAATATATTTAAATAATTATGGTACTCTACTGGTACCTTTGTGGCGGGGTTAGTGTGCTTCTTTAGTGCTAAGGCCTTCTTAATATCGGCCATTGCAACAGCGAAGATTATATGTTCTGGTTTCCTGGCGAGTTGTGCTAGCGGAGTAGCTCTAATTATGTAGATGTCTAAGGTGTTAAGCGAGCTTAGATTATCCTTAGTTTCTTATATAGTTTCTTATTCGGGTTTGGGTTCGGTGTTAGTTATGGAGTTAGTATTAGATTTAGGTTTGGGTTCTTTAAGTATCCTTTTTATAGTAGAATACTAGTTCTTCTGGTACTTTTATATGTTAAGCTTAAGCTTCTGCTTGGTTCCGGGTGCAGCAGTTAGAGTTGGTTTGTGTGGTTATACGTTATTTTTAGGTTCTTAATGGTCGTCGGTGGAAGTCTTACGTTAGTGGAATTCGGTGGAATTCTCTAGTAGGTAGAATTGGGTGGACTTTTTAGGTGCAGGGTGGATGTCGGTAGAAATTTTAAACTGGTAGATCTTAATAGATTTTCCAGATTTTGGTTTAGGGTCTAAGCAGCGAGTTATAAGGCACTTCTGCTTGCAGTAGGAGGCGGTAAATAGAAGCTTAAGGTTGTCCTAATTAATGGTTACCTTATATAGCTTTATCTAGGGTTGTTTAAGGATTACTAGGTAACCTAGGGTAGTTATAAAGAGCTTAATTAATTCTTTATGGTTTAGGTATTGGAGTCTTAGGGCCGCTACATAAGTAATATGGCCCGAGATAGTGCGTTTGCTATTAAATCCAAATATGTTAATATGCTGGTTAAGGGGTGTTAGGGTAAACCTATTGTCTTATATAAAGATCTTATTAATAAATCCTATACCGCTAGCTCCTGTGTTAATTAGGACTTAAGTATTAGCCTATTAACCTTTCTGCCAAAGACGGCAGTTAATAGTTATACTATAATCCTAAGAGTCAGGTTTTGTAACATCTAATGCATTTAACAAGATCCTGTAATATAGCTGTCCTGGAGAGCGACTTAACTCTAGGACGTGCCTTTTGGTGGTAAGCGGGAAGGGGTTCCTATAGAACGTTAGTTATAACTTCGTCCTTATAAGTGGTGCTTACTAGACACGGGGCTGGAGCTAGGTAAAGATTGGGGACGGTAACTAGAGGATCGATATAGTAAACGGTTGTTAGTATTGGCCGTTTGTAAGTCGTGTTGGGGTATAGGGACGAAGTAGTATCTTAAGATATATTCCTTGCTTCCGCATTTAAAGCAAAGGCCTAGCTTGATGCGTCGTTCTTATTTAGGGGACCCTAGTGGAGCGTATCCTAGGGTCCCTGTGTTAATATCCATGGCGTTAGGGTGCTTAGGCTGAGACGATAACTTAATAGACGTTCGCGGGGCTGTCGTATTGTATTAAGGAGTGGACTTCGGTGTTAGGCGTAGTATATTATTATACCGTTTATTAATGATGTTTGCGCAGGCGTTAAGAGCTCCCGGTAGGTCTATACCTATTAGGGAGGTTTTTAGTTTAGGGCTTAGGGACTTAACGAGGCTGTTAACTAGTGCGGAGTCATTTCAGCCTATTTCCTTTACGTAACGGTTGAATTTAGAGAAGTATACTAGGAAACTTTTTATTTCTTAAGTTATATGGTTTATCTTCCTCTAAGCGGTAGCTTAACGGTTTGGGTTACTGTATATAGCTTTAAGTAGTATAACTAGACTTTATACTGAGTTCGGTTAAAGGGGTTTAATAAGGTCAGCTATATCTCCTCTTAGTTAACTTAGGGCGTAGCAGAGTTGGTTGGCTTTAGTTAGGTAGCGGTTAGTATTACTAGTTAGCTTATTTTTAAGCTGGCTTAGGAATGATTGGAGTTCTTATTATTTACTAGTAAATATTGGAGGGTCTAGTAGTCATTCAGATCGTTACGGTGCAGTAGTTAGTTTGGGATAAATAGTTACTATAGGTTTGGGACTCTCGTCCCGCGTGTTCGTCTCTGGAGAAGGCGTTTAGTCTTAGGGCCCTAGTGTAGGCATCCTAAGGGTGCGAACTTCTTCTTAAAGGTCCTTAATTATTTACAGGTGTTATGTCTCTTGTTCGGCTTGTTATTAAGTTAAAGTGGCTTAGTTCTGTGCGAGGGCGTCTATAAAGGACTTCTATATCTCTACTAATTGTTCTTAGAGTGCGGACATGATGCCGGCGGCTGTTATGGGGGCTTTAGGGTCGTTCTGCATTTCGGAGGGTAGTATATAAGGTTAACGTAACATAGTGTTACGGAGCAAGCACAAGCAATGGTAATATATAGCAAAGTAGATATTATTAAGCTATATATATAAACTGCGTAATAAAGTCAAGACGTTGCGTAAGGAGAGAAGGTAAGGAAACGGGGAGAAAGGGTATATATTATTAGTTTCGTTGCTTGGTTAATATGTGCACGGAGCAGGATAGGATTCGAGGAGCGGTCCTAGCAGAACTTGGCAGGATTCGTTGGACTTGGCAGAATATGGCAGAATGCGGCAGATTGCCATTAGATTGCCGTAGATTGCTAGTAGATTGCTGTCTCACGGTTGGTCTCTTCTTGCTGCGTCGGTGGAAACAGGTGGACGTGTGTAAGGTGTTACGGAGGTGTCCCGTGACATATAGTATAACTGCGGCAATACGAACCACCGTCTAGCAAGGCCCCTACTAGACAGTCTAGACCTAGAGAAACACCATATTCTTACTATATAAGAGCCGTATTATAATACCTATATATAATTAATATACTGCCCCTAAGGATTTTAGCTTCTGTATAAACCAAAAGCAGCTATACATATATGCTTTATAATTAGTAAAAATATCAGCCTTGCCTTATAGTTATAGCAGGCAGTTAACCTAGATATTGTAGTTATAACCATTTAGACATATAGGGGACTAGTATAAATTATTAATGTCTATAACCCTAGGGTCAAAGGGGTAGTATAGATAGAGAATATTATATCTATAATAAGCTTGCTAAAAACTAAACACATAGAGTCTATTTTATTAGGAGATATAAACCTCCACTACCTATGGTGGGGGGGCATCTATATTGCTGCTAATTAACAGGTAGAGTGCCTACTAAGAGCTATAGATAATAGGGGCCTTAAGCTAGCTACCCCCCCAGGTGCAATTATATGGCAATAGGGTACTGCCAAAAGTACAATTAACCTTACAATTATGGACGAAAACCTATACTAGAGACTTAAAAGGTGCTCCCCTAAAAAAGAATAGGCACTTACCTTAGACTATATCCCTATCTAGATATAACTAGATCTAGATATTAAGGCGCAATTAAATAGTAAAAGATACGCAATAAGGAAGCTTAATATAGATAGCTTCCTTAATACAATTAAACAATAACTCTAAGACCTAGAAGAAATCCACCTAATACTAAATAAGCAAGGCTCATTAGCTACCCCCAAGGAAATTAATTAAAGACTAGAAAGAATCTAGGTAGCAATTAAAAGTGGACTAAAAGAGTACTACCTAGTTTTAAAACTAGGCCCCTACACGCGATATATATAGTCCGCACAGTACGCGGCCCTTGTAGCCGGCTAATAATAAGCAAGGAGGAAATATACAAGCAGCCATAATTCTAAGGACGAGAGATAATATAAAGATATAAGAAACCAGCTAAAGAATACCCTAAAAAAAGAAGTAAGGAATAACTAGAGACGGTTTATAAATAAATATACTACTAACCTAAGTCTCCCCTATAATAAGGGCCTTTGGACCATAGCGAAATGGGTAAAGAAAAAGGTAGAATGCCTAGTAGAAGATCTATACCTACTACCCCTATAAAGAGTAGGCGAACTACAGGCTATAAGCAATAATAATAAAAAGGCAAAGATCCTTATAGAAAGATTTTTCCCTTAACTAGCTCTAGTAGACCTTAGTAATATTACTAGTAAAATACCAGTGACTCACCTAAGGGTTAACAGCGACATAACAACTAAAGAAATGGCTAGAACTATTAGCCGCCTCTTAAATAATATAGCACTAGGACTAGATGGGATCCTAAATAAAGCCCTAAAGACCTATAGACCACTTATAGCACCTTAGCTTGCAGACGTAGCTAGAGTATGCTTTATAATAGGCTACTACCCATAACTTAGAAGATCCATAACAACAGTCATCTTACAAAAAGAAGGTAAAGTAGACTACTTAATCCCAGGAAGCTACCGCCCTATTGCCTTAGAAAACACCCTAAGCAAGATCTTAGAAAAGGTTATAGCGGACCATATAGTAGATACGGCAGAGGAATACGCCCTACTACCATAAAGCTAAATAGGGGCAAGAAAGAATCGCTTAACGCTATTAGCACTTATACTACTCGCTACTACCATTAAAACTGCATAGGCTATATAAAAGGACTTTGTAGTATTAATACTTAGCCTAGATATTAGCGGCGCCTATAATAATATACCCTATAAGCGTCTCCTATACATCCTTAGGGCAAAGGGCTTCCTAGAATAGATTATTTAATTTATTTAAAGATTTATAGGCTAGAAAGAAATATTACTGGTTTTTAGCGGATACTAAAGCCCCCCTATTACAGTTATAATAGGAATACTATAAGGATTATCTCTGTCGCCTATACTCTTCCTCTTCTTTATAAGCAACCTGCTTAACACCTTTAAGGAAGGGGCGACTTAGGGGATAGGCTTTATTAATAACATAAACCTAATTATATATGGGCCAACAGCCGTAGAGAACTGCAGGACACTAAAGAAAGCCCATAATACCTATATAGAATAGGTAAGACGATATAGAGTCTAATTCTTACTAGAGAAATACCAGCTAATCTACTTTATAAGAAAACGTAACTAATCTATAGATCTTTAGCATATAATCCATATCTAAGGCTTTAGGGGTCAACTGGTTCAAGGCCTAAGGGTATTAGGAGTGTGGGTAGATAGTAAGCTCTAGTAGAGCGTATATACGGTATAAGCGGCCCGTAAGGGCTAAGTATAGTATATCGCCATATCTAGGATCGTTAATTCTATATAGGGTCTATGCTTCTAGAGGTCACGTCTACTATATATAGCAGTTGTCTGGCTAACCATGACGTATAAATCTAGCGTTTAGGCCACTAGAGAAACTAAGAAAGGCCCCCTTAAATCACTCCTTAAACCACTTTAAAAGGTCCAAATAGCCTGCCTTAGGAGTATAACAGGTGGGTATAAGCGAACGGCCACAGTACTGCTTAAGAAGGAAGCTAATATTCCCCCTCTATAACTATATATTAAAGCTGATGTAATGCAAAGGGTGTAAAAGGAACGCAACTCTAATATTATAAAGTATATTAAGACACGCCTAAATAAACTATGGAGGGACCCTAGGGTGCCTTATAGGAGAAGGAACCAATAACCCCAAAGTAGGGAAGATATATTAGGAAAACAGGTAGAGAAAGTAGAAGAAAAATAGTGCGGCACTAGGGCCCAGGCCTATATAGAGGAGGAAGGGAGACGCGTAAGAGGCCAGCAAAGATAATAGCAAGGAAGAGAAAGGAGCTAAAGTAGAGCATAAAAGAGTACTGGAAAACCATCTACCGTAATATAATACTGGTTGGACCGACGCTAGAGAGACAAATAGGAGTTAAAGGTATAGAGGTAGACTTAGGCAAGGGGAACCTAAGCTGTAGTATGGGTAATACTATAGGGGGTAAATACCTAAGGGCTCTAAGAGGGCCTAACAAAGGCGGAAAATATAATGGCAACACTCTTAAGGACAGGAATAATAGGACTAAAAGATTGGCTTTACTGGGTGGGTGTCCTAGTAGGTAGCCTAAGGTGCAAATGTGGCTGGCTAAGACAGACACTAAAATATGTAATACTGTTATGCCCCTTATACACCGGCTAAGAAGCAATGCTTTTAGCAGCTAGTATAGAAAACTATAATACACTGCTCTTAATATAGAAAGGCCTTAAGGCGGCTACCTGGTGGCTTATTAGCCAAAATATGCTAGACTAGTTCTGGGTTGCAAAGGAAATAGTAATAGAGGGTAAAGGGGCGAGTAATAGGCGCCCCCTAATAACTCTACAGGAGTAGAGTATAGTGTGTAATACTAGCGCGTCTGTAGGTTTGTTACGGCAGCAGTGGTTCCCAAGGAGGTCAAAAAGTAAGGTAGTAGAGCACTACTGGTGACTTGTAGGCAACTTGTAAGCGAGCCCCAAAAGGCGGGGAGATGGATCACGGGGTTTTCTTAAATAGAGTTTTCTCCCTATATGTATATAAGGAGTAGTCCGCGTAGGCCCAATAGGGATCCGAATCGGACGTTAAGTAATAAATAATATATAATATAATACCCAATTATTCTGTGCGTAATTAATATAATATCTAAGATATTATTCTAACGTCTAGTTTAATCTCTCTGTTTAACTATCTATCTATAGGTAATACGCTATTAATATCGCTACTTAAACCCCTTATTCGGCTAAGAACACTTCCTAAAACGCTGCTATAAATCTTAGATCTCTATCTAATATAACTTTTATTAGTACTCTATATCTTATAAATACTTCTTTAATATAGATTCTAGCCATATCTTCTACAGATATTTCTTCTATGTATGCTATAAAATAGCCCTACTTAGTTAACTTATCCACTATTACTAGGATCGCGTTATGCTCTTATCTAATAATAGGATCTTTTAACTTTGGTAGCTTTATAATAAAGTCATATAATATAACCTCCTACGGCCTTTCTAGTACTTTAACTAGTTATAGCCCTCCGTACGGCTTATACCTTATTAGTTTATTTCTTTAGCAATCTAAACACTCCTTTATAACTTATCTCGCTAGTCCCCAGATTCCTTAAATAATATATTCCTCTTACAGTCTTAATACTAAGCCTATAGCTCCGTTGTGTCCTTAAGTCATTCCCTTATAGAATTCTCATATAATCTCTTCTGCGATTTCTTTTAGTACGTACATAACTTCTTAGTGCTTATACTGCTCTAAGTCTAGATCTTCGCCCTATATGTCTTAGATCCTTTATAACTATATACTTTCTAGTATCTTATAGCTCTAACTTTCTTCTCTAGTTGCTGCAATCTTGGGATAATTATACCTAATTAATTCATCTTTATCTTTGCGTAACACTGCGCCTAATAGTCTCTCATCACTTTACAACTCTGCCTTTCTACTAAGTGCATCTACTCTTATATTTTCAGTACCCTTAGTATACTGAATTTTAAAATAATACTCTGTAAGTATCTCTACCTATCTAACCTATCTCCAGTTAAGTTCTTTTGTCGTTAGGAACCCTATTAGGTTCTTATAGTCCATTCTAACCATAAATGGCTTTTCTATGCCTTATAAGAATGCTCTTCATTCCTTAAGCGCTATAACTATACCTAACAACTCCTTATTATAGATATTATAGTTTAGTTCTAGTGGTGTTATCTTTTAACTATAGTACGCTACTGGGTGCCATCTGTCTGGATACTTCTATAGTAAGCACACTCCTAGTGCAAAGTCTAATATATCTATTTCCACTATTGTCTCTAACCCTAGCTAGTAGATTTTAAAAACTAGATCTTAGGTAAATAACTCCTTAAGTTTCTTAAATAATTTTTTCTATTCACTTCCCTATACCTATAGTTCTTTCTTTTTTATAAGTTTAGTAAAGGGTTTAATATTCTTTAACCAACGTGTAATAAACCTCCTATAGTAGTTGCAAAACCCTAGGAATAATCTTAACTGTATAACGTTCTCTAGTTCTTACCAACTCACTATAGCTTTAACTTTCTTTAGGTCTATGCTGATTTTCCCTAGTTTAATAATAAATCTAACAAAATTGGTCTTTTTAGTAAAGAACTCGCATTTCTTAATTGCTACTAGTACCTTTTCTTCTTATAGTCTCTTTAAGACCTACTTAATATATTCTCTATACTCTTCCTCGCTTATTAAGTAGATAATAATAATATTAAGGTATTCTCCTAACACACTATTAGTTCTTTTCTAAAATATTATAGGTGCATTTATAAGCCTAAACTGCATTACTAATAGTTTATATAGTCCTTCCTTTAACCTAAAGGCTGCCTTCTATTTATTGCCTTCCTTAATCCTAATCTAATAATACGCCCATCTTAGATCTATCTTTATAAAGATTTATACATTGCCTATCCTATCTTAGATTTCGCTAATTAAGGGTAAAGGATACCTATCCTTTTATATAATACTGTTTAACTACCTATAGTTAATACATATCCTAAGTTTTCCATTTTTCTTTGGTATAAACAATACTAGATATCCCGCCAATGACTGCAACGGTCTAATATACCCCTTTTATAGGTTTTCCTAGACAAACTCCTTAAGCGCCACTAACTTGGTTTTAGTAAGCTTATAGATTAGAAAGAACTTTGGACTAGTTCCTGGTTCTAACTCTATTTTATAGTCCTATGCTATATACTCTAATAGCTTCTCGCTTTCTAGTAACCATAACCTTTTTTCATACTTATGGTATCTTTTTGGTATATAACTTAAGCCTCGCTTAGTCTCTTTATATATCACTCTAACTTAGTACTATACCATCTTGGTCTATTATTACACCTTATATTATTATATATCTTTAATATTAACCTAACCTATAACCCAATTAATCTTTAGATTATATTTCTATAATTAAGGCATTCCTAGTATCGCCTCGTCCTTTCCTAACGGTAGGATATTAAAAGATATTTTAACTTGTCTTCCTTTAATAATTAACTAAATAGGTCCTGTTTTAAGATTAATAATACCTCCTCTATAGGCTATCAGATCTCCTAAAATCGTTATTAATAGATATAGACGTTTCTTCTATCTATGCGGTAACCCCATTCTTTTAACTACTATTAGTAATATATAGTTTCTTATTGCTCCACTATCCACTAGTACTTTAAACTTTTAATTTTACCATTTAACTCTTAGGTTTAGGTGTCATCCTATAACTTTTTTAAGGGTCTAAGGCTCTACTACTAGCTCCCTCTAGTCCTATAGGCCTCTCCTTTTCCTAACTATTAGCTGCTAAATCTTAACTATACTTGGTCCTCCTTAGGCTAATACTTAGTTTGTTTCTTTTCCTCTATATACCATAGACAAGTATTCTTTAGGCACTCCCACTACTGTTATCTATCTAGGCATTCTTCTATAAGGAACCTTTTAGGTTAAAATATTAAGTTACCTAACTCCTAAACTTCCGCTAGATGCCAACCATATATATACTTAGCGTTTTTAAACCTTTGTTTATCTAGCACCCAATACATCCTTATTAGGTACTTTTAATATTTATCTTTTGGTACTCTATATATATTGCATATATTATCTATATATATAATTTACACTAATATATAATGCGCTGGGTGTCTTAGGTTAACTTATAACTCGTCTTTATCCTTAAGTTTAAACCTCTCCTATGTTAATCTAAACGTTGCTATATTATTTACTAGTACTACTACTTGTACTATTTATCTCTAGTCTATAGCCTATTCCTCTAGATCTTTTAACATCATTACTAATACGCCATTAATGTGACTTATCTATCTTTCCGTTATAGCTTTATTAGATATAACCTTCTTGTCTAGCCATATATAGAAATCTTCCTACTTATTATTATATCGCTATCTATACCACTTCCAGTATAACTCTATAAGCGTGTACAATCTGTCTATAAGGAAGTATCTTTTTTTTGCTGCTTAATAACAGCCTTTAGTGTATTATTTTATAAACTGGGTTAAGATCTCCAAATCCTCTTCTTATTCCAGTTTATTCAGCCACTTAGCTTTAGGTATACCTGCCCTTAGCCTACTAGTAACCTTTTATACAGGTGCTCTATCTCTTAAATAATTTAGCATACTAGATCTCTAATCTAGTTTCTGTTCTTGCTATACAACAATTCATTATCTAAACTCGTCCATACTTTCTTATTTTCTGCGTCTTACAGTTAGATTCTTAAAGTCGTCTTACTTCTTAACCGCTAACGTAGTTTACAAGCGAGCTGCGCACCCAAGTGAGCTGCGCACCCCACCAACTTTCTACACCTTTACAACTACGTAGTTTAACAACGCATTGAAATACTATTAATATAGCAGCTATTTACAATTGAGTAGCATCTATAGTCTCCTTCTGACACGTACGTGAGTTGTGCCTAGGCTCTTTGCAGCGCCCACAGCGCGGTGCAGCCCTTTGGCTTACACTTGATTGCCCTACCTCCTGACACCTTTCCTGCTCTAGGTGCTGCTTAGCAGCCTTTTGAGCAACTATTTCTGCCCCCTCTGCTACTGTTAGAGTCCCTTCCCTTTATATACGCTTCTTTTTGCGCGCTCTACACTTTATAGCGAGCTTGTTGGCCTATTAAAGGGCAGAGACCTAATCGCGCAGCAACATAGCTAAATGCATTATTATCTCAGCACCCTTGGTAAGCCTACTGAGCGACTTAATAATTAACATAGGTATAGAGCCCTGGCGCCTTTAAATTCTCTTACGGACTAGAGTTAACTAAGCCTTTAGCTCGCGCGCGTTGCTAGGTGTCCTTAACTCCCATATAGCCTTTAGTTAAGCTACTAGCGGCGTACAGAGCCTAACATTAAGCTTTAATAGTACTGCTTCTGGCTTAAGTGGAACTAGCCCTACACCTTAAAAACTCGCGCGTATATTCTCTGTAGTAAATACCTAAGTATAGGCCGCCTTAAAGGCTGGTAGGAACTCAAGCTTGGTAATATAGTTAATGTGGTTATAAATGAGGCTGTTAATCTCATGCCTATATACGCGCTTTAGAGGCGAGAAGCAGCTAATATTAAGAGGCTGTAGGAGGTGTAATAAATGACTTGGTATATAGAGTGTATAGATATTATTCTCCTAGCAGAGCTCTCTAAATTTTAGAGATTTATGGCTCTTGTGGCCGTCTAGGATAAGTAGCTAGCGCGCGCCTACTACTCTACTCTCTGTATGCTTGATAAAGTGCCTTAGCTAGGAGAGTCCAAGCTTATTTATAGTCTAGCCATTGTCGCTTACTGCGAGCTCCTAGTTGCGTGGTATAGTCTTATCCTTATACCAGGCAGATAGGTGATATAGGCCTATAAGGATAATAAAGGGTGGAATTGCCTATCCTATAGCATTAACTCCTCCTATAACTATTACCTACTTATAATTGCCTAGCTATACAACCTTTAGCCAACCGCGCCTCTCTAAGCTAGTAATAACTAGCTAAGAGGATATCTTGCCCATTATAAACCCAGCTTTATTAAAGTTGTAGGTGTCCTTATCTAGTATCCCATATATAGCCTTCGTACGCTGTATAAGCTTAAACTAGTTGCTAATAGTCTTAGGATCCTCGCATAGAGCTCTCTATAGGTTGTACAGTCGATTAAATTGCGTAGTAAGGCTCTCTGTACGCCGTACAAAGTTCCCTAGCCAGTTCTTGCCAACCTTACTAGCACCCCGCTTAGTAAGTAGCTTATTAGCCATCTCTTGCATAGCGTTAAGAGAGGGCGCAAAGCCTTATAAATCTATGTCTAGTATATGCCTAACAATTACCTCCTCTTCTAGCTTGGTAAGCTTCTTTAATTTCGGCTGGTAATTATGTTATGAGCTAACTCTAGCGTGTTGGCTGCGGAGGGTGCTTTTGGGGACATTAAACGTTGATGCTGCTTGCCGTACGCTTTAAATTTGCGAATGATCAATAGATGAGATAGTAAGGAGGATATCTCCTTTATTAGGAGGCAATCGAGCAGTAGTTGGTGGAGCCATTGTAGTAAGTAGGTGACGCGTCGCAGAAAGTTAGTAGGGTGCGCAGCTTACTTGGGTGCGCAGCTCGCTTGTAAACTACGTTATATTAACTTTTTAACTCTTAGGCTAAACACTATATTTGCCTACTATGGACCTTATTTGTTTTTTAAAATCTTGGCTCCCTAGGAATCTTCATCCCGTGCTTATTTACTTGTCTTTAAACTAAGCTACTGCCCTTTCCCATCGGTTATCGTCCGTTATAGGTTCTTAGGTATATCTTATCTTATCTTAAGAATCTTAAGCCTTTAGCCTTTTACCTTTATTAAGTGGTAAGCTAGCACTAGCAGTCGTCTACTTACTTAATCATCTTTAAATATTACTTCTTCCATCTTATAAAGTAATAGATTCTATATCCAACGGTATTATAATACCCGTTACTAAACCGCGTTCTATAGTGGTCTCAGTCTCTACTTCTATTATATTATTAAGGTTTAAGCACCCCTAGCTAGCCTCCTTTTCTTTCTCATTGCTATTAATTAATAAGTACTCCATATCACGGGACTCACTCGTTCTCACGTCTCTGCGCGTTTTGACGTTCTTGACCCGTGCTCACGTTCGTCCCGAGACACCTACGCACGTTCCCCTACAACCCCTATTTATACCCGTACCTAGCACACGAAGACTCTTCTTTATCCAATGTCTTTGTATCAACCACGTATAGTTACGTGTACGAAGCCTTCTCAATTACTACCTCGTTTAGTACATTGTATCCCGGTTCGTGCCTACTCCGTAACACTCCAACTCCATTATTATTATTACTGATCTTTGTCCGCATATTACTATAACATCTTAATCTAGCTTATAGAGTTAATCTTTTTCTTTATCTAACTCTCTAGTTCTCTTAAGTCCTTCTAACTCTAGCTCCTATAGCGAATAGCTTACGCCGTACTTAGCGTTCTTATAAATTAGACACATATTATTATAGTAGAACGCGAAATACTTAACCACGCATTCCTATATACCTTGTTGTGAGGGCGCGAAGAGGCTTCGGGGAAGATTCAAAGGAACAATATAAATTCTATCTAAATCTAAGGGTATATAGCTCTTGCAGAGTACAAGACGTTGCGTAAAGAAGAGGAGAGAATAACAAGAGAATTATATAATTAAATATTTAGGGGCTTGGTGGTCGATGCGTGCGCACATGCACACGCGGTCTTCGACGGATTTCGGTAGAATTTAGTTAAAGCTTTGCAATTTATCTGTTGAGTATTTTACTAAGATATTCCTATTGTAATTAGGCTAGTCCCATTATAGTACCCCCCCCTTTAGCTGAAGGTTTAAAATAATTTAACTTAGTTAAGAATTTATAATTTTATTACGGGTTATATTTTAACGCCAAGTGGTAGTCTTGGCGAGGCAAATCTAACCAATTAGATAACTTTAACTGGCGGTTAAAGTCCCTTAATATCTTACGTATTACGTAACCATGTTATAAACGTTATAATACTTTTTAAGTTCTTTTTAAATTCGAGTTTCCTACTATTGTGTTTTATGTATTTATATTAGGTAGCAGTTGTTTGCCTTTATATCGTGTCTATCTAGCTAAAGTAGGCCGCGAAGGATGGTCTTTGTAGAATTCTTTTACTAGGGAAGGCGTGTTGGCCTTAATCTATTCGTAGGTTTCCTAGGTTTATATTTTATATATTTCCCACTTAATAAGAAGTTTAAATTGTTTAAATTGTGTTTTCTATTATATATTATTAATTAAGTTAATAAAGTAAGAACCGTTACCATTGTTAACAATTATAGGAAGTAGTAGTAGCACTTTATAAGTTATAGGATTATCTTTTAAGGGTTGCAGCAAGCTTATATAAAACGTTAGGTATATTTTTATCTTAGTTAGTAGTTTAAGCTTATAGGCGTACGGGCTTAGTTTCTTTTTAATTTAGTATAGGCCTATAAACTTCTAATTAAGTTTCTTTAAGGGCCGTTAAGTCTTTAGGTTTTGTATATTTAGGTAAACCATATTACCTTCCTTAAAGTCCCATACGGAGGCTTGTTCTTTATTTATATGCTATTCCTATAACATTTAAGCGTACGTTAATTTACTTTATAATAGTTCCGTTAACTACTTTATTTAATTAGCGAAGTTATATACGTTAATTAACTAGATCCGTTTAATCGTGGGTTCTGTTATATTAATATTAGGTTATAGCTTAAATTTAAGTTAAGGGTCTTGTTTATAGGTTGCGTAAAATAGTGTTACGCCTATTAATACGTTTATTATATTATTTGCAGTAAACTTAGCTAAAGGCAGCCATTTTTCCTAGTCGTCTTATAGGTAGAAGCAGTATATTTATAGGTATTGTTCTATAATCGCGTTTATAATTTTGGTTTAACTATCTATCTCTAGGTAAAATATAGTTAAGAGTTATATTTAAATACTTAACTGTTTATATAGAGCTTGCTAGAAGTCTAAAACAAACTGGCTTCTATAGTTAGATATTATTAAGTTAGGAAGTCTGTGTAGCTTAAAGACGTACCTAATAAAATATTTGGCTACTAATATCACATTAATTAAGTCTATGGGGATTATATATCGCATTTTTATAAGATAGTTAACTACTACTATAATATTTATAAACCCGTTACTACTAGGCAAGTTAACTATAAAGTTAATTAAGATATTACGCTATCTTTACATTAAAATTGGTAGCGGTTAAAGTACTTCTTACTTCTTTATATAAGAGGTCTTTCTATATATATATATTCTGCATACTTAAACGTATTTTTATACATAGTTATGCATTATAGGCTAGTAATATACTCGTTAAACAATCTTATAAGTTTTTGTATGGCTAGGATGTCCTACTATAGGGGAGTTGTATATAAATTTAAGTATTTTAAATTGTAAGGGTTTGGAATTTGGAACTACTATCTTCTGTTAATAGTATAATTAATTGTTTTAAATTTCGCATTTAGCGAGTATAATATCCTTATACTGTTGTTTTCTAGTTTGGATTGCCTTTATTATATCTACTATCCATATATTGTTCTTGTATTTATATTCTATTAGTGTTATAGGACACCCCCATAACACCTTACACACGTCCACCTGTTTCTACCGACTGAATAACCGAAGACTGATTACAAGACGGCAATCTGATAGTAATCTGCCGTATTCCACCGCAATCTGCTGTCTCTACTGTTGGAGTTGCTAACTGGCAACTTTAAGGACCTCTAACTGCCGAATTCTACCAAGTTCTACTAGAACCGCCACCTAAGCTCTACCCTACCTATGTGTAGTATAGTACCCGTTAACCTAGCAACTAAGTAAACGTTATATACCCTTTTTCCCCTATTTCCTACTTTCCTTTCCTTACGCAACGTCTTGACTTTATTACACAGTTTATATACATAGCTTAATAATATCTACTTCGCTATATATTATTATCGCTTGTGCTTACTCCGTAATACTATATTGCGTTAACCCTATATACTACCCTCTAAAATGCAGAACGACCCTAAAGCCCCTATAATAGCCGTTGGCATTATGTCCGCACTCTAAGAACAATTAGCAGAAATATAGAAGTCCTTTATAGACGCCCTTATACAGAACTAAGCTACTTTAACTTAATAATAAGCCGAATAAGAAGCATGATACTGGCAATTAATTAAAGACCTTTAAGAAGAAATCCGCACCCTTAAGATGCCTATATTAGGGCCCTAAGACTAAATACTATCTCTAAAGATAAACACGTGGAACGAGAGCCCTAAACCTATAGTAGTTACTTACCCTAAACCAACTACTGCACTGTAATGATCTGAACGACTACTAGACCCTCTAATATTTACTAGTAAATAATAAGAACTCTAATTATTCCTAAGCCGGCTTAAAAATAAGCTAACTAGTAACGCTAACTACTACCTAACTAAAGCTAACCAACTCTACTACGCCCTAAGTTAATTAGGAGGAGATATAGCTGACCTTATTAAACCTCTTTAACCGAACTTAGTACTAAGCCTAATTGTACTTCTTAAAGCTATATATGGTGACCTAAACTACCAAGCTACTACTTAGAGAAAGATAAACCACATAACTTAAGGAATAAAAAGCTTCCTAGTATACTTCTCCAAATTTAACCGTTACGTAAAAGAAACAGGCTGGAACGACTCCACACTAATTAACAGTCTTATTAAATCCCTAAGCCCCGAACTAAAAACCTCCCTAATAGGTGTAGACCTACCAGGAGCTCTTAACGCCTGCGCAAACGTTATTAATAAATAATATAATGATATACTACGCCTAATACCAAAGTCCGCTCCTTAATATAATATAATAAACCCGCGAATGTCTACTAAGTTATTATCTCAGCCTAAGCACCCTAACGCTATGGATATTAATACTGGAACCCTAGGATACGCCCTACTAGGGTTTTTTAAATAAGAACGACGTACTAAGCTAGGCCTCTATTTTAAGTATAGAAGTAGCTCCTATTTCTCTAACTACTACTCTGTCCCTATGCCCTAACGCGAATTACGAACGGCTAATACTAGTAGCTATTTACCGTATTAATCCTCTAGTTACTGTCCCTAATCTCTACCTGGTTCCAGCCCTACATCTAGTAAGCATTACTTATAAGAACGAAGCTATAACTAATACGCTATAAGAACTCCACCCTAATTGCCTCTAAAAGGAAGGTTCTGGAGCTAAGTTGCTCTCTAGGATGGTGCTGCCTTAGGATCTCGTTAAATGCTTTGGATGTTATAAACTCTAACTCTTAGGATCGCAGCATAACCGTTAACTGTTGTCTTTGGTAGAATAATTAATAGGTTAATGCTTAAGTCCTAATTAATATAGGAGCCAGTGGTATAGGATTTATTAATAAGATCTTCGCGTAAGATAATAGTTTTACTCTAACCCCCCTTAACCGGCATATTAACGTATTTGGATTTAATGGCAAACGCACTGTCTTAGGCTATATTACCTATGTAGTATTCCTAAGACTCTAATACCTAAACTATAAAGAACTGATTAAGCTTTTTATTACTACTCTAGGTTACTTAGTGATATTTAGACAACCTTAGATAAAGCTATATAAGGTAACCATTAATTAGGATAACCTTAAGCTTCTATTTACCACCTCCTGTTGCAAGTAGAAGTGCCTTATAACTCGCTGCTTAGACCCTAAACCAAAATCTAAAAAATCTACTAGGATCTATTAGTCTGAAAAGTCTACCTAATTCTACTAAGAACCCAAAAATTACACTAAACTATATAAACTGACCCTAACTACTGTACCACCCCGAACCAAGCAGAAGCTTAAACTTAAGCTTAATATACAAAAGTACTAGAAGAACTAGTATTCTACTATAAAAAGGATACTTAAAGAACCTAAACCTAAATCTAATACTAACTCTGTACCTAATACTAAACCTAAAGTTAAACAAGAAATAGTAGATAATTAAAAGGAAGTTACTAGCTAGCAACTCGCCCCCCTTTCTATGGATATCTGTATAATCGGAGCTACCCTGTTAGCACAACTTGCTAGAAAACCTAAATATATAATCTTTGCCGTTATAAAAGCTGATATTAAAAAGGCCCTAGCACTAAAGAAGCATATTAACCCTGCCACAAAAGTACTAATATGCCATTATAAGCATCTAGAAGTATTTTTACGAAAGGAAGCTGATAAGTTAGCGGAGTACTAACTATATAACCACAAGATCGTACTTAAAGAAGGAAAATAACTAGGATTTAGACCTTTGTATAGAATGTCCTAAAACGAACTTTAAGTATTGCGGAAGTACTTAGACAAATACTTAAGTAAAGGATTTATTAAAGCAAGCTCTTTGCCTATAGCTATACCTATAATCTTTGTTAAGAAACCTGGTGGCAGTCTATACTTCTATGTGGACTACTAAGCTCTTAACGCTATTACTATTAAGAATTGGTACCCGCTCCTATTAATTTAAGAGACACTGAACTGATTAAGTAAGGCTCGCTACTATATAAAACTCGACCTTATCTATGTATTTAACCGCCTCTGTATTGCAAAAGGAGATAAATGGCTTACAGCATTCTGTACTAGATACAGACTATTTAAATACTTAGTAACGCCGTTCGGCCTTGTAAATGCCCTAAGTTTATTCTAATACTTTATAAATAATACCTTACAACCTTACCTAGACGTTTTCTGTACTGCTTATATTAACGACATCCTGGTATATAGTAATAACCTAGCTAAATATAAGAAACACGTTAACCTTATTTTGGAAGCCCTATGTGGAGCTAGACTATAATTAAATATAGATAAATACGAGTTCTATAAAACGGAAGTTCTATACCTTGGACTTATTATTTCTATAGACGGTATATAAATGGACCTAAAGAAGATCGAAGTAATTGTAAACTAGTAAGAACCTAAGAACGTTAAGGATGTAAAAGCCTTTATAGGATTTACTAATTTCTATTAATAGTTTATTAATAACTTCTCCGCCCTAGTTTTACCTCTTATGGCTCTAACCTAAAAGGATAAAGCCTTTATCTTTAATAAGGAATGTAAGAAGGCCTTTACCTATCTAAAAGTTATATTTACTACCGCACCCGTACTCTAACACTTTGACCCGAACTGAAAGAGTGTTATAGAAGCTAACTTATCTAACTATGTCACTGGAGGCATTCTGTCTTAGTATAATAAAGAAGGGGTACTATACCCTATAGTATACTTTTTAAAACGACTAAGTTTAGCCAAATATAACTACGAGATCTATGATAAAGAATTGTTAGCCATTATTAGATGTTTTAAACAATGGCGACCTAAACTAGAAGCGCTGGATTTCCAATTAAGGTTTTTAGCGACTATAAAAATCTACAGTACTTTATAACTATAAAATAGCTAAGTTATTATTAAGCCTGCTGGTTAGAATATCTGTCTTAATTCTAATTCTTAATTATATACCGCTTAGGCGTTTAAGGTTAAAAACCTAATGCCCTAACTTAACGTTTATAAGATATAACAGTATAGGAAAAAGCGTGCGCCTACTATAAATAAACCCTGCTTTGTCCTAAATTATTTAATCCCCTGGCTAAAGACCTTATAGTATACGTCCTTAAAATAACTAATTGATCAATTAAATAGATTATAATTAATGAATACTTGAATAATAAGTTTATCTAAGAGACACTTAAGCTAATTTAAGATGGCGTTAGACGCTCCAAAAAGATCTCCCTAAGTAAATATAAAGTTCGCGAAGACTGCTTATACTACTAGAACCGCCTAGTTATCCCTAATTACAATGAACTTAAGCTTAAGCTCCTTAAACACGTATATGACCTACCAGTAGCCGGCCACCTAGGCTAAGAAAAAACCCTGGAGCTACTCTAATGGGAGTACTACTGGCCAAATATATATAATATAACACAAAGGTACGTCTCTAGCTGCTATACCTGCTAACAAGTTAAAGCTTTATATAAGACATATAACGGCTTTCTAAAGCTACTGCCTGTTCTGGACTGAAGATGGAAGGATATCTTAATTAACTTTATTATTGATCTCCCTAAAAGTAAAGGCTGCATGAATATTATAGTAGTTATAGACTAACTATCTAAGATAAGATACTTAATTGCCTGCCCTAATATATTAGCACCTGCCGTTACCTAACTATTCCTAGATTACGTATGGAAACTCTACAAACTCCCCAAAATAATTGTCTTTAATAGAGGCCGCTAGTTTGTCTTAGTGTTTTAGAAAAAACTAACTACCCAACTCTATATTAAAGCACTATTGTCTACAGCATATTACCCAGAAACGGATGGTTAAACGGAACGTGTAAATACTATAATAGAATAGTATATTTGGATATATACGTCATATCTATAGAACGACTGGATAGACTGGCTTGTATTTACTAAGTTTACTATAAATAACTCCGTCTTAGAAACTATAAAGGTCTCCCTATTTCTAGCTAATTACGGCTAGCACCCGCAAATAGGTTTTAAACTCTTTAGTAATGTTCCTTGTCTAGCTTATTAGGCCTTATAAGTTGTAGAAGCAAACAAATTTATAAAGAAGATGGAAGAACTATAGGAGTTCCTTACTAATAAAATAACATAGGCCTAGTCTGTCTATAAAGCCGTAGTAAATAAGAACCGAACCCTAGCACTAGCTTACTAAATTAGTAACTTTGTCTGGCTAGACATAAGAAATTTGAACACAAAATAACCTACTAAGAAACTTAATTGGAAGAACGCTGGCCCTTATAAGGTTAAAAAAGTTGTCTCTCCTTATGCCTACCAACTAAAGCTCCCTAATATGGTTAAAATCCACCCTATATTCTATACGTCAGTCCTCCGCCCTACCGCCCCTATATTAGATGCCCTGCCTGGACAGATCTAAGACCCTCCCCCACTAGTTAAAGTGGATGGTAAGGATAAGTACCTTGTTAAAAGAGTTGACGACATTAAGTATAATAAATGGAAACGTAAATATATATACCTTATAAAATAGAGAGGTTTTACTAAACCCTTATAGGAACCTGCCAACTCTATAGGACTTACATAAGCTGTAGAAGACTTTTATAAACTCTACCCAGAACTACTACAGCCCCATCTCGCAGATACTCGAGTTTAAAGGGGGGGTACTGTTACGGGACACCCCCATAACACCTTACACACGTCCACCTGTTTCCACTGACTAAATAACCAAAGATTGATTATAAGATGGCAATCTAATAGCAATTTACCGTATTCCGCCGCAATCTGCCATCTTTACTGTTGGAGTTGCTAACTAGTAACTTTAAGGACCTCTAACTACTAAATTCTACCAAGTTCTACTAGAACCGCCACCTAAGCTCTACTCTACCTGTGCGTAGCATAGTACCCGTTAACCTAGCAACCAAGCGAATGTTATGTACCCTTTTTCCCCTGTTTCCTACTTTCCTTTCCTTACGCAATGTCTTGACTTTATTATATAGTTTATGTATATAGCTTAATAATATCTACTTCGCTATATATTATTATCGCTTGTGCTCACTCCGTGACAATTAGCTTATTTATTTATATTTCCTATTTATTAACTTCTAATTTATTTCTATTAAGTTCCGTATTTAGAAATATAGGATGTAGTTTTTTAAAACGTTTAGGAGGCAGTAAAATCCGTAATTAATTTATAATCCGTTTATTTAAAGCGTTTGTAGGTAAGTCCTATAATTATTATATTAATGTATTAGGCTTTTAATTAAGTTTGCCTAGTTAATATATAATCTTAAAGTTAAATTATAAAAGGTATTTGGCCTAATGAATTTAGCGCTATATTAGTTGTTTTATAGTTATAAAGTATTGCAGGTTCTTATAGTCCGTTAATACGTATATTAGAAATAACAATCCTTTTAGCTTGGGATACTATTGTTTAAAGCATCTAACGATTATAAGTAGTTCCTTATTGTATATCTTATAGTTCGATTTAGTAGGGGCAAGTTTTTAGGAGAGAAAGGCTACTAGACGTAGTTTGCTATTCTTATTATATTGTAATAACACTCCCCCTAGCGCATGATTAGATGAGTTAGTTTTAACAGTATATTTAAGGTTAGGGTTAAAGTAAGAAAGAATTAGAGTAGTTATAAAGCAATATTTTAAATTATTAAAAGCTTATTCGCATCTAGCGGTTTATTTAAATTTTATGTTCTTCCTTATTAGGTTTATTAACGGCTAAGTAATTTCTAATAAATAGTTAATAAATTATTAATAGAAATTTGCAAATCCTAAAAATCCTTAAATATTTTATACGTTGCTAGGGATTTTCTAGTTTATAATTGCGGTGACTTTCTTAGGGTCTATTTTAATTCCGTTGCAGGATATTATTAAGCCTAAGTATATAACCTTGGACGCGTGGAACTTGCATTTCTTAATATCGTATTATAGGCCCGTATCTTATAGGCGTTTAAGGACTATTTTAATATATTTCCAATGTTTAGAAAGTGAGGACGAGTAGATTAAGATATTATTAATATACGTGGTAATAAATATATTAAGGAATTTATAAAGCGTATTGTTAATATATTACTAAAACGTATTAGGACTATTCTTTACGCTAAATAGCATTACTAGGTATTTAAAGAGTCCCCATTATATACAAAAAGCTATATACTTCTTATCTCCTTTATATATATGGACTTTATTAAAGGCGGTAACTATATTAAGCTTTGTAAAGTACTATGCTTTCGCTAAGCGGTTAAGCGTCTCTTAAATTAGGGAATTAGATATTAGTTTTAAATTGTAATTGCGTTTAGAGCTTAATAATTAATATAGAATCTTAAGCCTCCTAGCTTTTTAATGAATAGTATAGATAAGGTGAATGGAGATTAACTAGGGCGAATAAATCCTTTTTCTAAATGCTTGTTAAAGTATTATCATATTATAAGTAGTTCTTTTTATGACATACCATATAGTGGACTAAACTTTAGTGTTATACTAGGCTTAAGTTTAATTTTAAAATCGTGCTTATCTTAGTGTGGGGCTAGTTGGTCTATAAATTGTTTTTTAAACTTATTGTGACGGCGCTGGGGCGCGTCACCTAGTCAGGGGTTCGCTTAGGGCTTGGCTTATGTATTTAGACGTGGCCTCACCACTTCTCTTGCTCCTCACCTTGATATCTTCGTAATACAGCATTCGTT
>Ga0307507_10000459_pt1 | contig 85215 bp, 19 predicted proteins | sample 7_EM_MG_FD_207223 | JGI IMG/M metagenome (GOLD analysis project Ga0307507, IMG submission 207223) | Populus trichocarpa ectomycorrhiza microbial communities from riparian zone in the Pacific Northwest, United States - 7_EM | ecosystem: Host-associated > Plants > Roots > Unclassified | place...
CACACCGCCTTTTAAATGTATGTGTTGCTTTAATTTTGGCAGAACAACAAAACTTTGCTTAAAATAGCAGGCGGTACGCTAGCGCGGTCAAAACTAGGGTGCGGTCAAAACCCCGTTACCTACGTTAGCTAGCTACAGTCGTTTACGAAATATCGGTAAAAATTCGCCAAGCAGAAAAAATCGCATTGCACCTCACCAAAATTTTGCGGAGGGAGTATGATTTCAATTTTACCACCACAATTATTATAATTATGGGCCGCCGCCTTCATAGAATTAGGCTTTGTATTAAAGCTAATAAAAGTATAGCAGCTATTGTAGAGGCAGTAAAGGTGTCTAAGAAGACAATTTATGGGCTACGGTTGAACCTTGATATTTGGGGCGAACTGTACGCACCACCTACTGTTACTCTTGGCCGATATAGATCTCTACTGCCTTACTAAGAAATGGTAATATATAATATTATAGTGTTAAGTCTTCTGCTAACTTATTATATAGAAGCTTCTTAAGTTTCTTAAAGACCAGCTAACCGCGTATCTAGATAAGATATAGACCTTCCTATTTAATAAATTTGATGCCCTACTCTCTCTTATAAGTATATACCGCGCTTTTAAGAGAGCTTGCTAGTTATAGAAGGCAGTTAAGGCTTAGGTGGCTAAGAGGAGCGCCACCCTCTATAACGCCTAGATTGGTATTTAAAAGAGCTAGATAGTAGATTAGCTAGTATTTTTTAATAAGTTGGCGGTAAATAAGAGGACTGGTAATAGGAAGTATGGCTAGTTACCTAAAGGGACTAACTGCGGAGTAGCACGCCTACTTAAGAGATTAGAGAGGTAGAGTCTTTTACCGGCGCTATTAGTAGATGGATATCTGAGCTATATTATCTTCTAAGGCTTTATTACCTCTGTAATATTTAAATCCCTTATAGAGGAGCAAGTGCTCTCTTATTATTTACTATACCTAAAGCCGCGCTTAATCCTTGTTCTTAATAACACATTAATCTATAACTTAGCACAACTCTATAAGCTCTGTAAGCAGTATAGTATTAAGCTAAGATTTCTACCGCTATATTTGCCAGATTATAATCTAATTAAGGCAATATTTAATAATATTAAGGCTTGGATTAGAAGGAACTAGCGGCTAGTTAAGGAGTTTAAGAGCTTCGACGCCTTCCTACATTTTACTGTTAGTTAAGTATATGGGACGCATGCAGGGCAGTATTTTAAAGAGGCAGGATATATTATAGATTAATAGATAGCTACTATCTAAATTGCTTGAAGGCGGCGACGGTGACGACGTGTCTAAATCCTTGTGCTTAGTCTCTACTGGCTCCTTATCCTCATCCTCGTCCTTCTTATCCTCCTTATCCTCATCCTTATTCTTATCCTCACCCTTATCTAAATCTAAATCTACAAATGTAGATTGAGCTAATGGCGGGGGCGGGGGCAGCGCCGGTGACAGCAATGGCGACAGTGATTTTGGCCTCCTTGCCTTCCTTGCTATGTACGGCTTTGGCTATGGCTTTAGCTTCAGCTTCAGCTTCCTTTTAACCTTCTTAAATAGCTAGGGAGTAGCAGAAATAGGCATAGACTGAGCTCGCTTTCATCTAGATTGTTTTGGAGTAAAAGATAATAGGTAGTAGTGGCTGCTGCCGAGGCATAGAGGCCAACACCAAGAATTGTATATAATTGGCTTAATTGGGCAAGTTACTGATTTTAATTTTAGGCAGTTATAATCAAGGCTTAGTGTATTGTGGTGGTAAAATTAAAATCATACTCCCTCCGCAAAATTTTGGTGAGGTGCGATGTATCAATAACTAGCGCGTACACGTGATAATTATATAATCGCAAGTAGTTAAAGGGTAAACCTCGAGTTAAGTAATCCTTCTTGATTTCTATAAGCTGTCTTGCTAATATTTATATATAAGATGGGGTTAATTACCTAATAAGTCCTCTCTTGTTATATAGAGGAGGTATTAAATTAGGTAGAGGTCTTAATTAAGGGGAAGCACTAAATTACTTATCTTAATACTTAGGTGCAGTATGCCTTACTATATAATTTTCCGTTAATATACCCCCTTAGATTGCCAGGTGTTAGGCAATCTAGTTAGAGATTCTAATATTGTGATTAGATCCTATAAGGTTTAGAAATAGATTTTTCTAGTAGGTATAACGGAACCTTATAGCAGGAACTACGGTGGGTCCTATTATTAGGCTGGGTATATAGGTAAGAATAAATTAATAATATAATAATAACTAGTAGAGTGGTTGCCTAATAGATTAACTCTAATTATATTCTAAGATTTACTATAAGGAGAGAACTATCTACGGTAGGGACTAAGGTCCTTTAAATACACAACTATACTCCTAAGAAATTCTCTCTTGTATATAAGGTACGTGTTATATATATTATACATAAACATACACTACGTATACTCTATATACTATGTATAATATTATATAACTCGCTTACTATTCCTTATTATATAGTTCCACCAGATCCATCCTAGACTGTGCCTATATTAACTAACTAGCTTCCTACAACTCTTCCCTAAGTAGTTATAATATTGTACTTAAAGCGTCCGTAATACTATCTCCCTTCTCTTTATCTTTATCCTTAAAGATTCCTAATATCTCCAAGTTGTCTACTAGAGGTATAATATCCGTTTAATTAATCTGGTTAATATCCTTACTTATTATACCTAAAGCCTCTTCTTCTTTATAAGCGCAGCGCTATGCTCGCACTATGGCTGCTATACTATTACTTAGTAAGATAATGTCGTCTCCATATTCTTATTATACAAAAGTAGGGTTAGTGTGTGTTGCGATAGCAAGTCCCTTGTTTTAATAACCCTTGTTTTACTTAGAGTGCACTAAAGCAAATGTTTAGTTATCCTATAACGTTCACTCTATTTTTAATGCTAAGTATGCGCGTTCTATAACTCTTAACAGTCTTTAAGTTCCCTAAGTAACTTATTATAGGGTCTTATGTTTAATCTACTACTGCAAAGCTTAAGTCCGAGTTAGCTACCGTACGCGCTAAACTCTACCGTTCTGCTAAAGAGGCTGCTTGGGCCCTTAAGGCTTAGCGTCGCTCCTTTAAGTCTTAGTAGGTTGCGTTTGCTTAGTTAACCCGTCTTAAGAAGGTTTATAAGAAGGTTTGTTCTAAGGAGTGGAAACTTGTTTAATAGGGTCTTAATAAGCTAGGTAATAAAAGGACTAGCTCTCCTCCTATAAGGAAAATAACTTTAAGTAGCTTAGTAATTGGTCCTCTTAGGTCCCCCTTAGGCGACTTATTCTTTAGTAATCCTTTTTTAACACTCCCTAACCTGCTCTCTTTTAATACTTTTTTACCTTTCCTATAGCGTTCTCTAGGTTGCTTAGTAGCTTCTAGGTAGTCTTACTATAGCCTATTTACCTTACTTTATACTATGTTTCGTCATCCACGTTCTTATAACTAATAATCTTTAAAACTTACTATTTATCTTCTTCTTGTCCTCTATATATGTCTGCCTTATAAACTAGTGGCTTGATATCTCCGTATGCTAGTTCTAGCATCATAATATGCTATATAGGGTAGATCTTTATTTTAGCTAGTAGGTTCAATTTATATATAACTAATAAAATTTTTTACTTAATTCTAAAAGGTCCTAGTCTAATATGGTCTAATTTCTTACTTGGTCGTTAACTCTTAAAATTTTTGTATAGTAGCTACACTTTATCTCCCTCTTTAAGATCTGGTCCCTTAGATCTTTTAGCATTATAGTACCTTTTTATTTATTTTTATACTAGTTTAGCTGTTTCTATAAGGTCTGCGTGAAGATTTATTAATATCTCTATTCTTTATTTAGCTGTGCTACTTGTCTTTTTTGCTTAATATGGCAATAATGATGTTCTTGGTTTATACCCGTAATTTACCTTAAATAGTAATATCCCTATTCCTTTTTATGGTATTGTATTGTATACAAACTGTGTAACTGGTAATAACAATACCTAATTATTCTGTATATAATTAATATAGTGCCTTAGATACTATTCTAGTATCTAGTTTAGTCTTTCCGTTTATCCATCCGTCTGCGGATAATATACTGTAGATATTGCTACGCGAACCCCTTGTTCTGCTAAAAATACTTCCTAAAATGCTGCTATAAATCTTAGATCTCTATCCGATATAATCTTGTTTAGTGCTTTATGCCTTATAAATACTTCCTTTATATAGATTCTAGTAATATCTTCTGCTAATATCTCTTTAGTGCATGCTATAAAGTATCCCTATTTTATTAGCTTATCTACTATTACTAAAATCGCGTTATAATCTTGTCCTATAATAGGATCTTTTAACTTTGGTAGTTTAATAATAAAGTCCTATAATATAACCTCCTATGGTCTTTCTGGTACTTTGATAGGTTATAGCCCTCTATATAGCTTATGCCTTGTTGGTTTATTCCTTTAGTAATCTAGACACTTTTTTATAACTTATCTTGCTAGTCCCTAGATTCCTTAAATAATATACTCCTTTTAAAGTTTTAATACTAAGCCTATAGCTCCGTTGTGTCCTTGTGTTATTCCCTTGTGGAATTCCTTAATAAACTTTTCTATAATAGACTTAGGCATATACGTTACTTCTTTATTTTTGTATTGCTCTAAGTCTGGATTCTCTGCCTATGCTTTTTAGATCTTCTGTGTTTAATCACTCTCTAGTAACTTATGGATCTGGCTTTCTTTAGTTACTGTAATCTTTAGATAGTTATACCTAATTAATCCGTCTTAATCCCTTTGTAATAAAGCTCCTAATAGCTTTTTATTACTTTGTAGTTTAGCCTTTCTGCTTAGAGCGTCTGCTTGTGTATTATCTGTACCCTTAGTATACTGAATTTTGAAATAGTATTCTATAAGTATTTCCGCCTATCTAACCTGTCTTTGGTTAAGTTCCTTTGTTATTAGGAATCCTGTAAGGTTCTTATAGTCTATTTTAACTATAAATGGTTTCTCTATACCTTATAAGAATACTCTCTATTCCTTAAGTGCTGCAACTATACCTAATAACTCTTTGTTGTAGATATTATAGTTTAACTCTAGTGGTATTATTTTCTAACTATAGTACGCTACTGGATGCTATGCGTCCTGGTGCTTTTATAGCAAATATACTTCTAGTGCGAAGTCTAATGCGTCTATCTTAATAACCGTTTCTAACTTTGGTTGATAGATCTTGAGGACTAGCTCTTAGGTAAACAACTTTTTAAGTTCCTAAAACAGCTTTTTCTATTTACTACTGTCGGTACCAATTTAATGGTATAAGTGAGTCGTGTCTAGGGGCACGAAATACGTATAGTATCGTATGCTCATTTAGACGGTGGTGACTGTTGATTCTATTGAGGTAGACTACGTGGTCTATATACTGACGCACCTCCCCCCTAATTAGTCAGTGCTTTAGGGGTGCACTAGACGCGTAAGCGGGTAGTTAGTGCACCGAACGCGTAAACGCGTACTCGGCGTACCGAACGCGTAGGCACGCGGTTAGTACGACAGGCGCTGTAATTATACACTAGCGGTACTTGGAAAATGAAACCACTTATATATAGCCTCCGTAATTGCCTTAATAGAACTATAAAACACATAAGAAAATACATAGGAAATCCCTCCTGAGGTGCCTTCTAGGTTGCCTTCCAAATGGTGCTCCAATCTGGCTGTAAGTCCTGCTTACGGTCCGTAAAATGAACTATACGGCCTTTTAACGGGCCGTAAATGTACTGTACGGCCCTCCGACGGGCCGTAACTAAACCGTAAATACTCCGTTAGTCTCGCTCTACCCATTCTATAACCTTTAGGTTGAGCTTGTTTGTGTTAATTAGGGTTTTAAAAGCTTAACACGGCTTTGCCTTAGTTATGGCGTCTACTAGGTTATCTCCGCTGCTAATCCATTTAACTTCCGTAATCTCGCGTTGTTCGTAGGCCTGATATAAGCACATTAGGTTGACCATAAGCCTCTTCTCCTATGTCGTGCCTAGTTTAACTAGGCAGTTGTAGAGGGACTTTAAATCAGTATATAAAACTAGGGGTAGCTGCTCTAATTATAGGGTCTTTTAGATCGTTGATTTGATTACGGCTGCTATATTAAAGCTATGGGCTAGTATATATAGTTTAGAAGCTAGTACACTGCGGGTTACTCGCTTGCATTTAATTAAAGACCAATATAGTATATTTGCGTCCTAATTATGGTCTATAAGTATAATTATAAAGCCAATTTGCAATAACAGGTCCCTATTATTGGCAAAGGAGGCGTCCGTAAATACCATTACGCTAATAGAATTTAGGTCTAGCGGTATAAAAGTAAGTCCTCTTATTGCATTATTAATCTGCCATTAAATGCGCTTATTAAGCTGCTTAATATTTTCTTCTTATGGATCTACTATCTAGGCCGCAAAGGACAAGTTATAGGCAGATTTAGGTTGGCAAACTATAGCAATATAGGCGCCTCTTACACGCTATATAGCGTATTAGTCCTTTATATTTACGGTCTTATGGGTCTCTTCACAGGAACTAGTAAGGTCCGTAGGCTTTGCTATAACAAGCTTTAGGTTTTAAGCTTAGCGTTCCTAGGTCAGCTGGATTAAGTTGCCCTTTTATATAATTAAGCCTCTATTAAACTTAATTAGAGTCTGCTTAGTTAACTGCTCTTATAGCTTTGCCAGGAACTTAGCTTCTTACAGTTTAGTCTCTTTAGTGTCCGCAAATATCTAGTCTGCTAAGAAGAGGGTATTATCTATTTAGAGTTTAATAATACCAAGGCCGTTTAATAGGGTGTATAGGAGGCAAGGGTTATAGGTTAACTGCTCCATCTTAAGTTTACAGACGTGGTGCTAGTGGTATGTTTTAAACCAATGGTTTCCAGCTTCTAGTACTCCGTATAGGGGTTTTATAACCTGTAAAATTATTCCTAGTTATAGGTTAAGCTCACGGGGTGGTCATATAAAGATATCCCTACTTAGGTAGGTATTAGACTGCATATAGGCTTACGAGATATCCCGTAAGTAAAGGGCTATAGGTTTGGTTTACTATAGCCCTAGCATAAGTGCAAGTATAATCCGTTAGCTGACTTATTAAATCATAGGTAATTGCGTAAGGACTAAGTCCTTTCCTTAGTTATTATAGGCTTGTATAACAAGCCTTAATTTTTTAAAGGCTTTATTAGTACTAGGGTGCTTAATTTCGTTAATAAAGCGCGAGTTAAATATACGGATGCCTTACGGAATGTCTCTCTCCGTTATAACTACAAAGACGCCCTTCTTAAGTAGTCCGTTGATCTCTTTACGTTGTGAGTCTATAAAAGGGGTTTCCTGTACTAGAACTGATATATCCACAGGCGGAGATTGCTTTGCAGATATGCCTGCGGAGGTTAGGTGATTCTCCATTACGGGGTTCTTACAGGGGCGTCCTCAGCCACACTTTATAGCAGGTTCCGTAGGTTCATTGGGTTTCTAGGGGACCTCTAGGGTAGGTAAAGGTGCTTCTAGTTTATCTAATTTGGCGGGTACTTCTAGTTCATCTAGCTTAACATTATAGATGTTTTCGGACCGAAAATAGGGTTTTACAGACGTGCTTCTAAAGCTTATTAGTCCGCTAGGGAGCTATACACAGCAGGTCTCGTCTTCTACGGCTAGTAAACGGTAAGGTCTAGTCCAATTGCCGCTTTCACGCCATACAAGGACTTCAGAGTTAAGCGGGAGGTTATATACTAGGGTTGTATTAGGTCCGTTACAGTAGTGCAAAGCGTTATTAACAGTTTGTTTAGCCTATAATTTAACTATTTTGGCCATTGCCTTCCGTATTATAGCTGCTCAATCCATAACAGACAGGGCAGGAGGGTCTAGTTTGCTCATCCTTAGGTAGGCTCTATAGACTAAGAGGGTAGGTACCAGTCCGTTAGGGCCAGTAGTATTATTAACGGCTTTTACAGCCATCTATAAAGCTAGTTCTTTTTAGATATTTTTACACTCGTCCGTAATAATCTGGTAAGCTCTCTATAAAGCTAGGTAAGCTTACTTAACAAGTCCAACGGACTAGTGCGCCTTAACTAGAACAGCTTTTGTTAAAATAGCCATAGCTATAATATACTATTGGAATTCCTTACTAATAAAGTTCCTACCAGTATTATGGGTGATATACTTAGGGGGTCCAAGGTATATATTAATTCAATAGGTCTGTAAAATGTCCCAAGTATATTTTACGGATATATTTTATAACCAATGGGCGGCTTAATAGCGGGTTGCCTCGTCAACTATATATAATACTAGACTGCCGTTAATGTACATAATATCCACGTACACTAAGTGGTTGAAGTTAAGGTCCTTATAAAGGGTAAACTTAAATCTGCCTGGGGAACGTCCATATTTCTGGTAAAAAGAGCAGTATTTAGTCAGGTGGTTAATTGCCTTCCTATTAATATTATTATGTCCAGAGCGTTTAAGAACTCTATATAGCTTTTCGGCTAACAGGTAGCTGAAACGGCGGTACAAACGGTGGATTTTAGTACTGGTAAGGTAGCATGGGTTGTAGTCAAAAGATTCCTAAATATAGGTCCGTAAAGTCTCTCCCTATATAAGGAACGGGTGTCTAAATTATTATATAATTGGTAGGGTAATATGCTTGCTTCCTAGGGCAGTTATAGGGCTAGTTAAGGTGTCTATAATATTGTTATAGTAGACCTATAACCTGTCTATATCTGTAAGATAGAGTAGAAAAGGGGTGTCCGCTTTTACTATATAGAAGTTAACTAGGCTAATTAGGGTCTTAACTACAACTAATCTAATTAATGCAGTTGAACCAATGCCAAATTAGACGTTTACGGCCCCAGCTTATATAGTGTTAATGTCCGTATTATTATTTACGGTAGTCTTATATACAAGGTATTGTCCATAACCTATAGTAGACTTCTTAGAGGCACCTGTATTGATCATAATGCCATAGAATTCTTTAGGGGTATAGCGTTCTATAGTAATATATGTAAATGGGTCCTATTCGCGGTCCGTAACGTCCGTAATAGGTCCAACAGGTGTACTTATAGGCCAGTTTTCGGGTGTAATTAAGTGTATAAAGGAGCGGTTGGCTAATACGGTTATAGTATTAAAGGCTTAACTGTCTATAAAAGGTCTAAAAGTAGTTAGAAATATCTCTGAGGTCTTCTATTCCTAAGTATCTAAGTTAAAGTTAATTATAAGGGCTTCTATTAACTTGTTAGGGGGCTCCTCTACTTCCTCTCCTTCGTATTCCAAAATAAACTGGTTAATCCGGTTATTAAATCTCTTCCTAGACTTATTACGTTCTTCCTAGGTATGCCTTATAGACCAATATCCTTCCTTGCCGCATATAAAGCACTTCTAACTAGTTTGTCTGCGGGGGTATGTTTTTATACAGGGGTTGCTACGGGGGTTACGGGTAGGACTTAGTTGGTACGGGTGCTACTGGCGGTAGCGGCGGTCTGTAAAGTAGATATCTGAGTTTATTTACGGATATTAAATATCCGTAGCGAAGGCTTAAGTGCTGCTTAGTGGGTTTAAGACTTTGTATATTATAATAGAGGAGCGTAGATTATTAATAAGGCCAGCTAAGGTATCTGTAGGCTTATAGCAGGTATACTTATAGGGCTCTACTTCCTGGCAAGCCATAATAAGTTTGTTGTATAGGAAGTTGTCTATTTAAAGCTTAGCGTTAAGGCTGTGCTATAGGTGCTAGAGGTCTTTAATAAGGATCTATAGACACTCTATAGTCGATTTTTCAGTGTTCTTGTTGATTATGGTCCGTAGCTTAGTCACATTCTATTAGGTAAGAATATCACGCTTATATTCCGGTCCTTTAAAGTAGTTATATGTAGCTTTGCATAGCTTATTAAAGGGAACACTAAGGGGGTTGCTCTTAAGGTTGGTATAGTAGTGGTTAAGTACTAGGCCGCGCAGCATAGTAGAGTAGGCTTGGCTAAACTCCTATTTAGGAATATCGGCCTTTTAACAGAGGTCCGTAAAGATAGTCAGTTTAAAGTTAAAGTTATTGTTTTCACCGCTGTACTTAGATTTGTTAGTATAGAGCTTAGCTAGATTAGCTAACTCCTTGCCGTAGGTCTTCGCTTAGGTAGGTTGCGGATTTATAACTTGGATGGGTTATAGATCTATAACTTGGGCAGGTTACGGATCTGTAACTTAGGCAGTAGGTATGCTCTAGCCAGTAAGGTTAATTCTAAAACTGCTTAGGTTTATAGAACGAATTTAGTTAAGAGGGTTAGGTATAAGGCTAGTAATTATATTAAGTTTAAAAGAAGTAAAGAGTTCCTTAATAGTGTTATACTTATCTAGGATTTCTTCCTTAGTCCATTCCATTTGGTCCTCCTTATATATTGTATTGTATAAGGACCGTGCGATAGTAACCCATTTATTCCTTTTAACCTATACGCCTTGGTTACGTAAAAGGGTCCGTAGGTTATAGATAGTAGTGGGGTTATATTCCTTAAAGATAGCTTTTATAAAGTCCGCAAAGTCTTCCTAGTATTGCTCCTATAGGTTAATATTTATAAGCTTAAAGTATTCATACTCAAGGATTTTAAATTTGATATAGTTATTAATGTTATCTATAGATATAACGTTAACTCCTTATCTCCACTTCTTTTAACCTTTATTAACCTGCTTGCTGATATCTGCCATACTGTGTAGTATAGTGTGGTGCGTAGCAGGTGGAAGAGGTCTTATAAAGGTCTGTAAAATCGGTTAATAGGCCCGTAACGGTTCGTAGAAGGGTAAGAGGGTCTCCATAGGGTCTTAATAGGTCCATAGTGGTTCGCAGGAGGGTAAGAGGTCTTTATAACGGTCCGTAAAAGTAATTAACGGGTCCGTAACAGTTTGTAAAAGGGTAAGAGGTCTCTATAAGGGGTTAGAGAGGAGGCTGGGGTATTTTAGTAGGGTGTAGTAGTCGCGTTCTTAGTATAATCGTGTTCTTAATATAGTCGCGTTAACTACTAGTATAGTAGTTAATATCTCTAATTAAGGTGGAGTGTAAATATTTTCTAAAACCAGGGTAGATTTAAGGTAATTCTAGGTAAGATAGAGCGTCAGACATCTTCCAAATCTAGAGTACTTTAATTCTCTTCAACTAAAATAGGGGCTTGTAAGGTGGAGCGTTAGATGTCTTCTAAGCAAGTGCATATTTCCTAATCTGTATGCGCTTACTAATCAGTATTAGTACCAATTTAATGGTATAAGTGAGTCGTGTCTAGGGGCACGAAATACGTATAGTATTATATGCTTATTTAGACGGTGGTGACTGTTGATTCTATTAAGGTAGACTACGTGGTCTATATACTAACGCACCTCCCCCCTAATTAGTTAGTGCTTCAGGGGTGCACCAGACGCGTAAGCGGGTGGTTAGTGCACCAAACGCGTAAACGCGTACTCGGCGTACCGAACGCGTAGGCACGCGGTTAGTACGACAGGTGCTGTAATTATACAACTACCTTAAACCCACGGTTCCTCTTTCTTTGTTAGTCTTGTAAATAGCTTAATACTTTTTAACTACTATGCTATAAACCTCCTATAGTAGTTACAAAACCCTAGAAACGACCTTAACTGCGTAATATTCTTTGGTTTATACCAACTTACTATAGCTTTAACTTTCTTTAGGTCTATACTAATCTTTTCTAGTTTAATAATAAATCCTATAAAATTGGTTTTTCTTGTAAAGAACTTGTATTTTTTAATTGCTACTAGCATCTGTTCTTCCTATAGTCTCTTTAAGACCTATTTAATGTGTTCTCTATGTTCTTTCTTATTCTCTAAGTAGATAATAATGTCGTTAAGGTATACTATAATAAACCTATCTAGGTGTTTTCCTAATACACTATTAATTTGCTTCTGGAATATTGCTAGTGCGTTTATAAGCCTAAATTGCATAACTAATGGTTTATATAGTCCTTCCTTTAACCTAAAGGCTGCCTTCTATTTATTGCCTTCCTTAATCCTAATCTAATGGTACGCCTATTTTAGATCTATCTTTATAAAGATCTTTATATTGCCTATCCTATCTTAGATCTCGCTAATTAAGGGTAAAGGATATCTATCCTTCCTAGTAATGCTGTTTAACTGTCTGTAGTCTATATATATCCTAAGTTTTCCGTTTTTCTTTAGGATGAATAGTACTGGATATCCTACTAACAACTATAATAGTCTAATATATCCCTTATGTAAGTTCTCCTGGATAAACTCTTTAAGCGCTACTAACTCTATTTTAGTAAGCTTATAGATTGGAAAGAACTTTAGACTTATTCCCTTTTCTAACTCTATCTTGTGGTCCTATACTGCATACTCTAACAGCTTTTCACTTTCTAGTAACTATAACTTTTTGCCATACTTGTGGTATCTCCTTAGTATATAACTTAAGCCTTGCTTAGTCTCTTTATATATCACTCCGACTTGGTACTATACCAACTTGGTTTACTGTTATACTTTACGCCGTTAAGTATTTTTAATATTGACCTAACCTATAACCTAATTAATCTTTGGATTGTACTCCTATAACTAAGGCATTCCTAGTATCGCCTCGTCCTATCCTAATAGTAGGATATTGAAAGATATTCTAACTGGTTTTCCTTTAATAGTTAACTAAATAGGTCCTATTTTAAGATTAATAATGCCTCTTTTATAGGCTATCTAATCTTCTAAAATTGTTATAAGTGGATATAGGTATTTCTTTTGTCTATATAGTAACCCTATTCTTTCTACTGCTTTTAGTAATATATGGTTCCTAATTACTCTACTATCTACTAATGCTTTAAACTGCTAATCTTACTATTTAGCTTATAAATTTAGGTGTTGCCCTTAAATTCCTTTAAGGGTTTAAGGCTCTAATACTAGTTCCCTTTAGTTCTATACGCCTCCCCTTTTCCTAACTATTGGCTGCTAAATCCTGCCTATACTTAGTCCTCCTTAGGCTAATACTTAGTTTATTTCTTTTCCTTTATATACTCCATTAAAAAAGAAAATAGAGATCTAACTGCCAGTTTTAGAGGGTTCTGTCGCCGTTTTTAAAGGTCGCGTTGCCAAAACTCCCCGCCGCCCTAAGCCTCCTGCTTGCCGGTCTAACGTTAAGCCTCTCACTTACCGCCCTGTGCCCCGTTTTACAGGCAGACTAGTTTATCCAGAAATATAACCCTTCCACGCGCCTAGCGCTGAAGCTATATATACTCTATAGCTCCCACCTCTAATCCGTTTAACCTAGGCCCCGTTTCTTTTATTCTTTACCCTCCTCTCTCCTTAACCCTATATTACTCTCTAGATCTTTCCCGCTGTTATTGCCCTAAGTTCTCTTCTATATCTATAGAATGCGGCGCGCTCAACTATCAAATCGCAGCTCGTCGTCCAGCGTTACCAACAATGAGTACATGGACACAGACAGCGATGGTGACAGCTACAGGACAGAACCAACCGTCTTCAACAGTAATACCGACAGTGATGCCAATAGTGACGCCAACTGCGACACCAACAGTGGCATTAACTGTGACGCTAATAGCATCGCTGGATCTAATAATGCTTATGAAGCGCCCGCTTAAGCATGGCTTTATAAGGATTAAGACCATCCACCAGAATACTACCTTAAACAGTTAAAAGAGTTTGAGGAATCCGATTTCACAATATAGGACTATACCGATAGTAGTATAAATCTCCTTAACCGCATTAAAGAGTACTGGTATTAGTAAGTAATAACCTATTTGGCGGCTTCCTCTTAGGCCTAACTTAGCGGAGAGCTAATAATTTCTAGATACTGCACCTATATAGGGAAAGACCCTAAGAAAACATACCAAGTCCTCTCGCTTTGGCTCCTTTATAGCTTCTTTAACTGGTTTCTAAATCAGAAATAAGGGAAAGGGGGTAGGAAATAGTGTAGGACGAAGGCTTCTAGCTCGCTTGGCTTATACTAGAAGTACTATCGCCTTATATATAAGAAAGCGACTGGTAGGAAAATTCCTGGCAAACTAAACCGCTAGATATATAAGGTAATTATATTCCCAGTTAACCCTTTAACCTAGTAAGGTAAAGCGGAGCTAAGATATCTTTTTTAGGTACTTCAGAAACTGGCAAAGAAATATAGTTTAAGCAAGAAAAAGCGAGAAAAGACCGTTATAGATATAGAGGATCTCGCCCTAGTTCTTAAGACTAACTTAGTTACAACAAGGAAGAGATATATAGTTGGACAATATTGAATACAAGTCTATTTCTTACTATAGCTAGGCTTTTGCACTGCAAGCTGACCTAAAGCTCTTCTTAATCTATGCTACTGATATATAATAGTTACACTTATTCGCGACCTAGAAGGCGGGCCTTATAAGATTATACTTAAGTTTACATTTGAATTCACTAAGGAATATCTTAGTATAAAAGAAGTATATATTCTCTTTCTACCCTATTCCTCTTACCTTATGCTTATAGAGAACTAGTAATACTTTTCTAATTCCTAAGATTATCTTCAACCCTTTACTTATTCTTAGCCCTTATGTCTTTCTCCTAGGCCTTTTCTTTACCGACTAAGCTTTTAAACCCCCTAATCTAACGTCCGCAGAGCAGCTTAGCAAGCTATATATCGAGCCTAGGCGTAACGAGTTGCCGCTACCACTCTGTTCAGACCTAGATAATATCCCTATATTTTGGCAATTAATTAAAACCCCCTACGGCTATAAGGTCTCACTTAACCAGCCTTTACTATACTTAACTCTTTTGCCCTGGATTAAGGACCTTGGCGCAATTACGGGATTTCAGCAGGTTGCGCGCCCATATAGTCTCCGTTACGGCGCAGGTAAGGCATTTGATGAGAATAGTAAGTTCTATTATATAGAGCTAGTTCTACTAAAACCTTTCTAACGCCTATACTACCTAGGTAATGTGAGTGACGCCCTCTGGAACCTAATAATATAGTACGCCGATGCTCAAACATTCCTAAAGCACTACCTTCCGTGGCGTGTTGGCGTAGATATATAGGCAATCGTTCAAGGCTTAGAGCCTTAAGAAAAGTTAATAAAAGCGGTATGCTGAATAAGCCGATTAATTGACCTGTGGTGGCCACAGCACCTAATAATAGAACAATCCTTATTGGTAAACAAGAACCCGCGTATTTATACCTTAATCGAAATTCGAAATAAGCTAAAGCACAGCCTTAAGGGCAAAGCTATAGGGAATATAGAATACTAAAAGCTTAGCTAGGAAATTACAAATAAAAGGCAACGTCAAAGAAATGCACTATTAGAAAATATTAAGAAGAATTAGGACAACAAACAAGCTGTGATTGACATTAAGCGGCAGCTTTCCAGGGATAAATTTAGTGAGGATATTAAAGCAACCTTGGAATCTAGTGATAATAGATTAGTCAAACACAAACGCCTTATTAAAGTGATTATAACGCTTCCTAGCGTGTCACTAGAAGATAAAATACGTAGGCGCAATAATGCCATTAATGCGGTCGTAGATTACTATAATGTTAAAAAAGGCAGATTATATCGGCAGAATTATTACTAGAGATAGTCTAGGACAAATATCGCCCTTGGCAAAGTTAAGATTAAAGAAGAAGCTAAGATTTTAGAAGCTGCTAAAGTGCTAGAGAGGGCAAAGTTATCCCTGTATAAGGAAAAAAGACCAAAAATATACTTTATCTGCCTTAGGAATAAAAAGCTCGCAATTAGTAAGCGTATATATAAGTTCCACACTCTAGCTACTCTTATAAAGCATTTCTGACAAGCGCATCTCTCTAAACTCCTATAGTAGGGTAAGATTAAATGTAACGTTTGCAAAGTAACCCTTAAGTATAAAATGCATCTTTAGAACCATGCGCTTAGTATATATAGGATCTTTTCCTAGTTATTGCGCGCTTATCTTATTATTCTTTACCACTTTTTATTTTATTTTAGTCTGTTGTCATCCAATCCTGTTCCAGTATTTAATAGAATAGATATAATGACTAGGATTTTGTAATTCGTCTAGAGGGGTAAGGGGTAATAGGTGAGGTAAAGGATAAGATAAAGGGTGGGGTAAGGGGTGGCTAATAGAGGATGGATAATATAGTTGCTACACAATATCTAACGGACTGACTATGGACAAGATATACATTTGAATTTCTATAAAAAGAGTAAGCTAGGTAGTTAGGTATAGTGTCCTCTAAATATGCAGCTAGGATCTTAACGGATTTAGCGGCTGTGGCTTTAGTTCTGTAAGCTAGGGGGTTGTGGGAGCTAGGGGCTTATAGAAGCTAGGGGATCCTACGAGCTAAGTGATTATATAAGTAGAGTGGTCTGACCTAGCGCCTCTAATTAATGCCTAGCGTGTAAATAGGGTATTAATAGGTTTAATAACTTCGCGGCTTTAATCCTATAAGCTAGGCGATCATACGAGCTAGATGCTTATAGGAGCTGGCCAATCCTATAAGCTAGGTAATCATGCGAGCTAGGTAATTATGCGAACTAGGCGATTGTGCGAGCTGGGTAATTATGCGAGCTGGGTAATTATATAAGCTAGGTGATTCTACGAGCTAGATGCTCGCGGGAGCTGGCTAATCCTATGAGCTAGGTGATTATGCGAGCCTGGTGCTCGTGGGAGCTAGGCAATCCTATAAGCAGGGCGATCCTGCGAGCAGGGCGATTGTGCAAGCGGGGTAATCGTGTGAGTAGGGTAATCGCGCGAGCTGAGCGATTGTGTGAGCTGGGCGATCGTGCAAGCGGGGTGGTTGTGCGAGCAGAGTAATTGCGCAAGCAGAGTGTCTGACCTAGCGCCCTAGCTTATAAATAGGAAGTAAATGTTAGGAAAATATTAGAACTATAAAAAAAGGAAATATATAAGTCCCAGATCTAGAAATATTAAAGAAGTTCCCCTATAAACTTTGTAATAACTTAAAGCCCCCTTACACATACTTAGAGAAGTTTACACGTAAACAGCCCTATAAGCATAGCCATAAGTCCAAGCCCCCTTACGTAACCCAACCACCCCTCCCCACCACACCGGAATAGATGAATAACCGCTGTGTACTATAAGTAGAGAAATGATTTAAACAAAAGGAAAACACTATAAAAGAACATGTTTATATCCTTAAGATATAAATTTATAAGTACTATAGTCTTAAATACAACTAATAGTTGCTAAGGTAGCATGCGTTCTAGGTCCCTAAGAAATTTAAAAAATTCTAGGTTGTTAGTATAGATTTGCCTTCACTTATCGCTTTTAAGGTAGTAAATAAATTCATTTAAGTGAAAGCATAGATTATCGCGAATGCTTTGTAGCTCGCTATAAGTTAAGCGGGCAGAGACTCTGGTGGGAATAACAAAATATTGTTTTATTTCGCGATAGGCTAAACAAAGAGAGGCCAAAGTTTTAACCCTTTTACTAGCTTTTATTAGAACTCTTCTTTGCATTTTTATCCTTTACTTATAGATTTAAGACTATAAAGTTAAGGCCACCGTATCCAACTATCGCCTATATAGCCTCGTTGCTTGATATTTCTTTATTACTGTCTACCCCTATTTCTTGATCTTTAGTAAAACTATTTTCTCCGTTATATAATGTCTCTGCGTCCTATTCTTAATTCTTATTGCTAAAGTTACTTTCCTAACTAGCTAACGCCTCTATATTGCTGTTGTTATCTCTGAAGTCGGTTTCTCTATCCATAAACGCCCATTTACTAGCTAATAATTCAGGGATGCTGCGCTCGTAGGTACTTAGGGTTGTAGGATACCACTTAAGGAGAAATTGTGGTCAATATTATTGGGATATAGAACAAGCCTGTGGACCTCTAAGTACCGGCTGCTTAGCGCCTTAAGTAAAAGATCTCCCCTAACACAAGGCAGATTAATAGGAGTTAATTGCCGCCTATATAAGGCGGAGCGCTTATAAAGGGCTTAGCCAGAATGCTAATTAAACTACCCTATAACACACCAACAGCTTCTTTGCCATAGATAGGGGGTTAATATATAAGATTAACTAGCTAGGATAAGTCTACCACTTAGGCAGTGTCTTGCCCCAAGAGGGATGGGCGTTGGAAGTGGATTATATAATGCTATTCCTGCTAAGAGAGGCGTTATTAGGGGTTATTATTAACTTCTGGTTCTAGTTTATAACTTTATATAAATACTTCTGAACCCTGCTAAGGCATGCGGCGTCTATTGGGGATTGTTAGCCATTTAAATTTAGTAATAGCTCAGCCAATAGCTACTCCCAATAATGCCTTACCTGTGAATCACTCCAGGCACCTATAGTCTCGGGCGTAGACGATACGTAAGCTAAGGGTAATTATAGCCACTAAATATTGTACCATAGACACCACATAAAGTGGAAAGGGGCGGCTAGTATACTCCGCCTTTCCCTTCTGCCTTCTATCCTAACTCCGCCCTGGGAGAGAAATGGAATATAAACGTCGTGCTCCTAGTTCTCGTATGCCATTAAATCAACTTACCTTTAAATTTAACCTCTTGACCATACATCCCTTACCATCTTTATAAGAATACTAGATATTATATATATTGCCTTAACTAAGCTTAGATACGTTGCTAATATAACCTATAGGTCCTTAATTAGTACTTATGAAAATATTATAATATGCTATTGCCCCAAATATAACATACCTGTTTATTAACTTGCTGGAAACCTTAAATTATCCTAGAATCATATTAATAATAAAGACATAGCATCTATTAGCAGGGAGAAGAAATAATTGCAGCTTTCTAACCCTATACAGAAATAGATACCTTATACGCCTGCTTAAACACCTAATAAGGTCAACTTTTATAAAATTAATAACAATATGGAGGGTGATATATAAGAGGATATGGAAATGTATGCCAATTACCTTAAGAGCCTGGAAGGCCGCAGTGAAACCAAAATAGTCTTACCTAAGCTAATAAAGAGCTATAGCGAGGCTAAGACAGACTCACCTTAACTAAAAGAGGCTTATATTAAAGGTTTGCCAGTGCCTCTAGGTATGTTTATAAAACACCTATATATTGGTTAGTAATACTAATAATTAAGCAGAGAATAGTTTAGCCAATCCTATAAACCTCCTTGGAGATATACCTCCCCTAACTAAAGCATTAACAATCTCCAATGCTACAATTTTAGACGGACAACTAAAGTATCTCTTGTTATGGTTGCCAACTTGCTATATAATAGAGGACTTAAAGCGTCTTTGAAACCCTAGATATAGATCGGTTGTATCTATATATAGTCCTATCGCAGTAGTATACTAGTATCCTACCTGGGTTTCACCCGCGGGTATACCGCATAAGAGACTTGTATTATACTATACTAAGAACCCGCGTCACCTCTGTTATTATACTAGGATACATAAACCGCTTAATGATGTTATAATAGAGATAGCTTGGAGGGGTAAACTATATAAGCAAAGAGACCAACCAGGAGAGGCGCTAGATAATCGTTTAGAAGATCTATTAAGGAGAGGGACACGCAAAAGAAAGGTAGATTGCACCATAGATAGAGCCTCCAAGAAGCCAAAGAAATAAGAAATTTCTTATAAGAAAGATTTTTGTAATTACGTTCTTATTTTCTGGCGTTGAGAATTAAGGCGCTAATTAGGATTTCCTTGGCTTGGTATTGTTTTTCTATCTAGTTGCTTCCATGTTAAGAGTATCTCGTTGTCGTTTGCATATACGTTAAATTGAAGTTAAGAACTCGCTTGCGGTAAGCTTACAAGTCCTCTACCTTTGTATACTTGGTAGCGATGAGTTAGCCGCCCCGTGACTTACTTGGTCCTCTATAAAGAAGCCTTGTTGCTTTCTAATCCGGATGTCTTAGAATTAACCTTTATTAGCCTATCCTCTTTAACCTTAGGAATGCTGAAAATAAATATAGGATATCTCTCTTAATACTGGCCTAAGCTATAACTTTAAAACGGGATCTTGTTCTAAGAACTAGATCCAATTCTAAAGACTATTTCCTGATTTTAGAGACCGTATCCTAATTCTAAGCTAAACATACCAAATGTGGCTAAAAAGGTATAGCATTAAGCCAAGCGGTTCAATGGCCTTGGAAAAGAGGAGCTATTTTTAGTTGTGGCTTAAGTTATAATTCCAGGAACAGAATCTGATTCTAAAACCAAGATCCTGATTTAGGTTTACAAAGCAGACCAATTAACTGCTGTAAAAAGGGCGCGATTTTAAAAAAGGATCTGGTTCTAAGAACTAGATCCCGGTTACAGGAAACAGGTTAATTAAGCGCTGTGAAATGGGGTTAGCTATATCTGTATTTGGCATATTAGGTTTAGCTCGTTTTAGGACTAGCCACGTAATTGATTATAGGTGCTTACACAACTAACCCAATAATCAACCCGCTGTCGCCAGTTGTACCTTGCCTGCATCGCTGTATTGGAGCCTTACTCTATTTAGGCCTACGCGTCGCGGAATAAACTAAAGCCGATAACCATAATTAGTTATCCCTTGGAACGCCAATTTGTGTCCATCTGTTATTAATAAGAACTAGCTAATAATATTAATAGGATTAAAGCACCGTGATTTGAAGAATGTAAAGAAGCAGGCAGAGGCTAGGGCTATAGGGGAGGTTCTTTTACCTTACGATTTGGATCAACTAGATATTGGGTTGGTTTAATAAGATCTATATTATTAGAAGTACGTTTAGAAGGCATGGTTAATAAAAATCTATTGCTTAAATCTATACGCGTATTTTTAATGTTCCGTACGGACCACTTCTAGATAGACGCCGGCGTTCTATAGGATAGACTAATAAATGCTACCTATAACTTTTTAATAATACCAGAACCCTATATACGCACTGCTTTTTTAACCTATATAACTAGGACTGCAAACGATGTTCCTGTACTTTAGGTTATTGTGGCTTAGCATTTAACTAAGCCCCGCGAAGCCCCAGTCTAAGCCATGTTGGATCGGCTTGACTTTTCTGCGCCTAATTTTTAGTCCTTCTTATATTCCGCTCACACCTTGCTTTATTTCTTATACTTTTTTCCTTATTATTTCCTTATTGCAAGACGCGCTTGACGTGTCCTCAGCCTCCCCGCACTTATTTACTTCTCTACTATTATACCCTCCGTTATATGCTAGCCCCTTTGATATCCCCCCCTCGCCTGCCTACTTGCCTGCTAAGTCGGCCCTCCTGACGTAGCTCTCGGCGCGTTCGCCCGCAATAGCGAGTCTCTCTAGATTAGAGATAATTAAAACGAAACCTATTGGAGAAGGACTAAATAACTTTCGCGATTTATTTAAGCTGACTTATTAGGATCTAGACATCTCTAGCCCTTTAGACTCGTTGTACCAGATAGGTAATAAAGGTAATTATTAAAGTACTTATTATAAGTTTCTATCTAACGTTCATAGAATTGAAGGATATTTTGCTTGATTTAATACTAGCTCTATAAAGTCTTCCCACTTCTCATTCATTGCCATCCTATGGCGGCAATAAAAACCTCTTTGGTAATCTATTGAGACTCAATTTAGTAGTTAATTCCGACGACTTTGATATTAAACGGTTCCTGCCTCTTCTAAATGCGATCCTTTGGATTAAGCCTAATAAGGCTATCTGGGAAAAGGCGTACGCTACCATAATAGAGTCCACGCCTCCTCCCCGACCGCTACTATTCCACGTTCAAACCCCACATTGATGTAATATAAGTAGCTTCGCCAACTCGTCTAAACATAGGAAATACGTGGATGATATTCTAAAGGAGGAGCTAGGCCCTCTTTACGTGGGGATTCCTGGCTTATATAAAGCATTTTTTAGGGAAGTGGAAGGTCTTAAAGAGGCAAGCGCCACCGTTTTTAAGAAATGCAAGGAAGGGGACAATCCACTATACGCTAAGGGCGGCTGGCGTAACTAGCCTAAAGGCGCGAAAGAGTGTGGAGTCCTAAAGTGGTTTGATAAGCTAATTATATTATTTCTAGACTTTGTAAAGAAGCACAGGTTTGTTTTAAAGGCACGATAAAGACTAGTAGAGTATACTTAACAGCCCTTATAAGGATCTACAGCCGACCAAAAGCTAGATATCGGCTTCGTGGATAATCTAGTAGCTAGTAAAAGCTCTTAATACTATTGGTTATATATACTTGTACCAGGAGAGCTAAAGAGTAATTTAAATACTAATATAGCCTCGAAAGCGTGGTTTAATTTAGGGAAATACGTAAGGGAAGTATTTGCTGCTTAGGACAGTTGTCGCTTTGTCCTAGGCTTTACCCTCTGTGGATCTATTATGCGGTTATAGGAGTATAACCGGGTAGGAGGCATCGCATCATCACTATTTAATATTAATAAAGACGGACTACAATTTACCTTGGCGATATTGGAATTTCTCTAGATAAATGAGGAGTAGCTTAGGTTCAACCCTACCATTCTAATATTAGATAATGGCGAACAGTATATCAAAATTGTATACAATAACTAGACTAAGCGTCTCATCCTTAACAAACTTATAAAGCGGGCACGCTGTATCGCTAGTCGAGCGACTACTTGCTAGAAAGCACACTATAAGGGGACACCTAAGATACCCCTCGTTATTAAAGACTCGTAGCAGTACCTAGAGCGCGAGGAAGAAGGTAAACTGCTGCATAAGATATTAAAGAAGGGAGTGGTTAATATAGCTAGGTACTATTACTATAAGACTATTTACGTAAGTGGACAAGATAATGATATCTTTAATATCCGTAAGGGGCTGGATATTATGAAAGCGACAAACTATAAGCTAGAAGGCTTAATAATGCCTCTAAGACTAGCTAGAGTGCAAGGAAGTATAAAAAAAGGTTAAAGTTCTAGCAGAAAGAGGTCTTCTAGCTATAGCGCCCTATTACCGCCCGGTAAGCGCCTGTGTTTAACCTCTCCGACTAAGTGCCCTATTATACAGAATTGCGTGCACTGACGCGTTATTACTAGTGACTACGGGAAGCCTCTTTATAAGGCAAGCTCTTGGGCTGCAATACTTACTGCACTAAAGGGTGGCATTAAAGGATATAAGTCTTTATATACGCAGGCCGGCATTATCTAATATAACATTTTAATAGGCAACCTTATGATGAACGAGGAAGATAACAATCCTTCTTAGCCGGCATTCTTAATTGACTTTAATCTCGCGATTAAAGAGAAGCGAGAAGGACCTTTGGGAGCACGGGGTAAGACCAGCACGAGAGTGTTTATGTCTATAGGAGTGCTTCTAGGTAAGAAATACTCCTTTAGGTATAATCTGGAGTTGTTCTTCTAGGTGCTTTTCTGGATATGCGTATACTATGATAGGCCGGGTAAAGATATTGGTCCAACTGAGTTTAAGCGTTGGAACTATAAGAATACCATTAAGTTGGCTAAGTTAAAATCAGGGCTAGTAAATAGGGAAGGGTATTTTCTTAACTGTATAGCTAAGGCATTTACACCTTACTACTAGCCGCTAGTCCTGTGGGTTAATAAGCTACGAAAGGTAGTTTTCCCAACAGATGGGAGATGGGAGAAGGAAGATAGGGGGCTTTATTCCTAAATAAAAGAGATTCTCTAGCAAGTATAGAAGGATCCAAAGGTGTTAGCAGAGTAGATAGAATAATATTTTATTATCCTATGCTCTTCCACCGCACGAGTTAAAGTTTTGCAGAGATTTAGGCGGCTAAGGCCAGGTAGCAGCCTTGGTTAAAACGTATATAAAATAGCGTAGGGCGAGTTGCCCGGGCTAATAAACCCAAATAACCTAATCTTCCGCCAGATCGTTAGGTCCCTACACCCTACTATCCTATATGGGCCTTATGTTTCTACAAAACACCCCCTAGCCTATTAGAAGCTGCCCTGTGCCGCCTAAATAGAAGCTGTATAGGAATTTATCCCCTACTCTAACCAATCCCCTACTCACCCAATCCCCTACTCTAATAAATCCCCTGTGGGAGCTAATGCCTACGTGTTCTACTGCCCTATGGGAACCAATCCCCTACTCCTAATAATCCCCTATAGGATCCGATCCCCTATTTTAACAAATCCCCTATAGGATCTACTTCCCTACGGGATCTACTCCCCTGCGGTAATAAATCCCCTGTGGCAATAAATCCCCTGCGCTAACGAATCCCCTACGGGTGCTAATGCCCACGTATTTTACCGCCCTATAGGAACCAATCCCCTGCGGCTTATATTCCCGTACGGCTTTTGCTCCCCTACGGGAGCCTATAGCCACGTTTTCCTCTTCTGTACGGGAACTAATGCCCTGCGGCTTCTATTCTCCTGTTCCTAGATCTACTAGCAATTTGCCCGCGTTATAGCCTACCATATAGGCCTTGTTGTTATAGGAGCAAGTAAGTATATGGGCTCATGCCCCGTATGGGAATGAAAGCCATTCACGCTCCCCTTAAGAGTAATTCGCTTTTTGCTATAGAAACCCACTCACATAACCAACTCTGTCCAGTAATATTAGATTCCACGTTTTGGGATTAAGGCTATACATCTATATTACGCAAAGTTATTGGGATATATATGTATATATATTACTAGCTAATAAACGGTATAGTTAAGTAATATACTGCCTCCAACTATTGACAAGTATAAATAGGAAAAAATGTAAAGAAGAAAAGAAAAAGATAGCTAAATCCTAAATATATATCTACCCACGCGCTAAAAAGGTATGCATTCTATAGACCCCCAATACCTTAATAAATTTAGGAGAGCTAAGTATAGGACTGTATATTGTTAAACTTGCCTCCTTCTATAAAATCACGGTCGACAGATATTTAATAATTACGGTACGTCACTTTATAGCAATTTCACAATAACCGCTAGTAGTAATAGATATATACTAGCTTAGTGGATATAGGATTAACTACTTGGCATTACTTAGTAGTAAATAACGGACTAACTCCACTGAATCTAAACGGAAATGTGAAATTGAGGGAAATAAAGGATAGCCCACCCCTTAATAACTAGAGCACTACGCGTACATCCCTAAATATGCCGTAAAATCATTCTGGAATTCTTTGATCGCATTAATAGCGACGGTTAGAGGCTGTAGACTTATATAAGTATTGTAATGGCTCGCTAGTGCCCAAGCCATTAACACTGCATTTTTAATCTATATTGGAGTGTTAGTATAGTAGGCGCCGCAGGCATAGACAACTTACCTCTTATCCGTTAAGCTTATGTTTCGCAAGATCTTTAAGATTGTTTAAATTGTACTTTGCATTTCCCTTTTTAGTACTTGCCTTTGCTAGGAACCTCTGCCAAATTTCCCTCCGCACATTAACGCCTAACGGCCTATACTTAATTCCGTAATGGATCCTACTTATAACCGCTTTATTAAAGGTCTGAACTTGGTTTATTATTAGGAACAAGACCCCCTAGTAGTATTTAAGTTAACGCAAGAATACCGAAACCATGGAGTTGTTGGGTGTATTATCAACGGTACATTACACTAAAAATACATCTGCTTTATTAAGAAGCACAATGGCCTTCTAACGACTTACTACCTTAAACACTATAGATAGGAGACCCTCTACTTTTGTAAATTTGGTACCTAACTCTCCAGCAGCAATCTAATTGGGTTAGTAGGTGCTAGAATGGATAAGGTAAAACAAGGCTTACCGTGTACAGCGGTATTTTATAGCTTTCTGCAATCGCTTTGGCCGTTAAGGTTTTTCCAACACCTAGTGGCCCACTATGGCTTATAAGTGAGACGATTAGTAAGCGCGAGATAGGTGCGTACTACAATAAGAAAATAAGTCCGCGTCCCTTGCCTTCTATAAAATTATTAAAGGAATTATTAGGACCCCAGTTTAAGTAGGACTTAATAAGCGCCTAAACTATCGCCTTTTTCTTGTTAGGAATCCTTATATTGTTAAATAGGGCCGAACTCCATTAGATATTGCGAATATTGGTAATAGCAAACTCTACTATATCTTATTAGTATAATATCGCTTTAATAGGTTCGTAATAACAAATAAAATCTTTTATCTTTTAGGCTAAAGCCTAGCACCGTTAGGTTAAATAATATTAATTCATCGTCACCCAATTGCTCCGGGTTAATATTTATATATTTAACTTAGCTGCCTCCATCCGCGTAGGGCAGCTATAATGAGGTAAAGTCTAAAGTATTTTATTTCTTCTCGTTAACCCGTCGCCTAGGGTATTTAGGGTTGCATTTATAAAATCCAATAGCATCGATTATGATTCTGCTCTTAACGTAGTAGATATACTATTTGCCTTTATTATTAAACCGGAACGCCTAGCTATTGTATTCTTTGTAGTGGATTCCCCACAGAGAAAGAAAAGTGCGGCTATACTAAATAAGGTCGTTTCTGGTCCCATCTAGGTCCGGGTAAAATTAAAGAGGATATGCCACTAGGGTATTTATTTAGACCGTTCCCCAAAACTTATTAATCTTAATCTATCCGGTGGCTTTTCTAATCCTTTTCCTATTAAAATCCAAATAGCGACCCTTAATACGGAAGTATGCAGAACTATTTAGTTCCACCTTCTCCTCGCCATAGGTATATTTAAGGTATCTTCCCACCTAGGTACCTGCGCAAATAGAGTAAACATCTAAGTTAGGCTTAAACAGGGCCCAGAGTAGGTCATATATAATCTCCCCTCTCTTAAGGAGCGAGAGGAGACGTTTAGTAGTCGACTTATATATATCGTTAATGTAGTTAATTAAGAGGCCTAGATACTTTAAATTCCCGACGTCCTTTTTATTGTTTCTATGGCTTTGGTACAATTCCATATTCGGAAGGAAATAATACAGGACGTTCTATTCGATCTACGCGGAAAATAAGCGTTTAAACTTGGAAAATAGGTAAACTCTATAAGGCTTGCCATACCGAAGGCATATCCTCTACAAGAGAGACTATATATATATCTTAAAGGATTACCCTTAGAATGTCTCGCAACAATTTGGACTTGATGTTAATATAGTAAGTAGGTTCTTTAGTTGACCTATCTACGCTTTTATAAGTAGAGAAGAGGCCCTTATAGAAATACTCCCTTACTAATTCAAGCCCAAATAACAAACACGTATTGCTCTAGTTTACTTAGCGAGCCCGTTAGGGTCACTGGCTCAGCAATTTTATATTTATAGGCCTTTTTATCCCATCTATAATACTATAGTGTCAGCCATGTCTGCTTGTCTCTCTAATAACTTATACTTTATCCACTTCCTTATATGCCAGCTTTGACGCTCGGGCTTTAGCTTCCTTAGGTTTAAAGTTATCCTTAGTTAGACCCTTAGGAGCTTTAGGCGCAGAGGCAGGTTTAGACAACACCTTCCCAGCTATAATTACCCTAACAGCGTTAACGACTTGCTGAGCAATACGTAAGATAATGGCGTTATGGTTTAGCAACAGATTAGGGCTGCTTAGAGGAGTTACTATAGGTTAAGTAGTTAAGCCATTTGGCTTTATAACTTTGGGTATAGTAGACATTTGCAAAGCTTTAATAAGGTGTTGGTTTTTATAGGGAAATAAGGGCACAATAGGTCAATAAGCTGCCTCTTAAGGAGGGTCTGCCCATTTTTATACTTATTAATGGATCCAACGAACAAGATCCGCCCTCTCTTATATCCATCAATACGGCATAAGCTGTGCTATAGGTATATCTACACCCCTCTTTTAGTAATAGGCTACCCTCCCCAATTAATCCTAGCAGACTTTAGTTAAGACACATTAATATTATCTCCGTCGTAGTAAATGAAGCCATGGTGTACATGCTTGCTATACCTATAGAAATAGTCCCCTAGCTTACATATAGGATTTTAGCTCCGGCACTAGAGCGAGCTTAAAAAAAGACATCGCCTAAAGTATAGAAGTGCTCTAATTAACATACAGGAGATAGGCAATGTCTCAGGTCAAATTAAAGATATAAGTACAGAATTGGTGCCAGCAATGCTGGCTAGATTACAGCAAGTAATCTAGCTATACATTATTTAGCTAGGGGAAGTAGTATATAATTGGGTTAACTATCCCCGTCTTATCTTGTCTTATCTTGTCCCGTCCCTTCCCTTCTCTTCCCTTCCCTTCCCTTCCCTTCCCTTCCCTTCCCTTCCCTTACCTTACCTTCCTCTCCCCTTCCCTTCCTATCCTATCCCTATCCACTTCCCCTCCCCTTCCCCTTTCCCTCCCCTTCCCTTCCTATCCCATCCTCTTCCCCTTCCCCTCCCCTTCCCTTCCTATCTTTTCTCTTCTCTTCCCGTCTCTTTATTCTTAGTTAAACTTCTAATAGCGCCAAATAACTAGTTTTACGAGCTACTTAAGAAAAAAAGAAAGACGTTTAATGCTAATACGCATCCATTACCCTTCTACCAGAACGACGCGTTTAAATTATGCCTTAAGGTGCTACAAGAAAGCGCAATATCCTTAGAGAAACAATTAAGCTCGCGACAAAGTATAAGGCTACGTACACGCACTCTATTAACGGATGTTTTTATCAGCTTAGGTCCTAAAGTATTCTTCTTATACACTTTAGCAGCACCTATCTCAAAGCTGGCAACGGTATTGGTAAAAAACCTCCTCTAAGAGCTTTAAGGATAGTAGGAGAATTGCCCCTACCCCCGCGGTCTTATAGTTGCTACGAGTACACTTTGTAAGGCCAATTTAATCAGCACATTAATTCCTTCGCCTCTAAAACGTCTATCTTTAGAGGTGGATCCCTCTACTGGTATAAAAGAGCCTTGTATTTTAAATAAATTATTAATAAATATTATTAGAGGAACACCTAATATTAGCCCAAAACTCTTGGTTATTAGAGAGGCATTCTAAAGCTCTAATCCCTTAGAACGCTTATCAAACGCTTAGTATACAAGTCTTAGGTGCTCGTTAATTGGTTACTTATATATTTTAGAGCCAGATTTATTATAAAAGGAAAGTACGATCTTATCCAATAATCCTAAAACCAATAGTTGGACACCTTGTTCCCCAAATTTAATGCATTAATGCTTATTTAAGATAGACGCCTCTTCCAAGAGTCCAAGCGCCATTATGCTAGTGTATTATTAAGTTACAGATAAACCATTATTAAAGCGTCCTTGGTTGGAATCACAGCAAACTCTAAGTCTATAAAATGACCTTTAATAAGATGTCGCATCTATGGTTAACATTAAATAGGAAATCTAATATTACTAGGGGAGGACCAGTACTTTTCTTTCTTATTTATAAGGCGCTATATAATTAAAAATCTCCCTAAGCTATTTTACACCGGGATAAAGATAAGCAATTTATAGAGAGAGGAAAAAGAGAGAGGAGGACTAGCGGTTACAAATTGCCTATCTATATACATGCCAAAAACGGACAATAAGGACGCTCTCTTTATACTTAGGATTGGCTATAAGGATGGATTTAACATCTCCAATTTATTTAGTTTAGGGGACCCAGATATTCTAGAGTTTTAGGAAAATGCTACAGACGAAGCTAGAGATTAACTCTTATCTATAAATAAATGGCATATATCGCTTCGGATTACCACTTATTACTACCTCTTCTCTAACTTAATCTGTGCCTTTATTACATAACATTTATACCTAGTAAGAACCTCCCTTGTTACTTATCCATCTTCTATACCTAATTTTTCGACCAGCTTCCCTTTGCCGTCTTTAATATTATATAATATGCCTTTAAATATCATAGTTATGTCCTCCGTTATCTCAAATTTATGAATTACGATCTCCTTCTATTCCCCACTAAGCGCCTTATCCCTAGCCTTAGCGGACATAATCTGTGTAGCTAGAAGTGCGACCGCGCAAGTCAGCGGGACCGGTGGCTATAAAGGAGAGGTGTTCTGTGGACGTGAAATATTAAGTAAATATTGTCTTTTGCAAAGCGTTCTTAATCACGGATCACTATCTGAGGAGAAATGGCGGCTAATTTAGGAACTTGTTTCAGAATAAAAGGCTATAAAGCATATACGCGTTAAAGCACAACTATTATAAAAGATGTAAGTAATTAGGCACATGCTACATAGGGTAGAAATAGCTAAGCTAATATTCACCTTAATGGTAAGAATAGAATTACTGGATAACTGCGAGAGGCAGAACACAAGAAATATAAAAAGAGGTGGATTGTAGGCTTAAATAAAGAGCGGCTTTGCGGAACTGCGCTACAAACAATCAGCGAAGTAGGGTTAAAGGAAATTTATAAGGGAAAATAGAGGTATTGCTGCAGCTAATAGGTTTATGGCTACTCAGCTATTAGTACCCAATAGGAAGGCTTATATAAAAGAATTACCAAGCGGCTACCTCTTGGGCTAAGCTGCCGCCAGATTTACCCTACCCCACTATTAAAGCTTTCTAGCGCAGAACATTACGTATATAATTAGGCTACTAGCCAAATAGTAGAACAGGTAAGGCGTCCGCTATAACACGCATTTTAGCTGTATATTGGAGTCACTAGATATATATAGCCCCTCCGCTAACTAAAATATCTTTAAGGATTGGATTCTTATGGCTCATTCTTATTTATAAGGCAAATTAACTGCAGCCAGTTTATGCACCTTTACGTTATATACATAAGTTAATCAATTATTAACGCCTAACTTCATATTATTCGGACTGCCCTCGGTGAGGTTATATTACGTAATTTTAATTAGCTGGCTAAGTTATAAACATAGTTTTAGCCTCGCATTCTCTATCACTTGTGGCGTTATAAGTGGTGATAAGTATGGCTCTTGCTTACCGCCCTTGAAAAAGTTAATGCTCTTACGGACCTTTTCATGCAGCCCTTATGTGACAGGAAATGCGCCATAAATAGATTAAGCTAGAAATGGAATATATAACAAGAAATAGACCTCCAAGCCAAAAGAAGGGCACTACTATTATTACCGTCTCTTCCGCCCAGTAGGCCGGCCCCTTTTCTTCTATATATAGGGTTCTCTTTGTCATTTTTTGCCCTATAGCAGATTAATTTAATCTAGCTAACCTAATCCGCGAATCCGGTAAAGACAATATACTCACTAGTAAAACGTCCTTATACTTTAAAGCCTTAACTGGTTCAATTATTTAATCTCTTGCGATCCTAAGGAATAGCTAGAGCCTAAAAGCAACTCTTTATCTACTAAGAGCCTCAGTTCTTACAGCTTTATGTGTCTCATTCGCACCTATTATTATCAAGGCTGTAGATGTGCTGCGGAAGACATATAGGAAGAGACAAATAGTTGTAGTAAAAGCTGTTTAGATAACAATGTCACGTAGACCAGAGGAACTCTAGACCGGCTAGGGAAGTATCTTAAATATACATACCCTACTTTAGAGTCGCAGTAATACCTTCTTAAACGCACTCATGGCCTCTTCCACTCCAATAGCAACGTCTTTGGTCTCGCCCCCGGTTCAAATTCTTATTATCACTACTCCAGCTCTGCTTAACTCTTATTAGTCTAACACTAGCAATACAGACACAGAGCTAATCCGGGCGTTCTATAAGCATATACCCGGCTTCGCTGATACTAACGTAGACACTAAACCCATATAGCATTTAATTATAAGAGTAGCAGGACAAGCCTGCGTCATTTTCAACTATAGTGTACCTGAAACTGATTATAAACCTCCAGTAGCTGCGTTTAAAGCTGCATTCAACGGATCAGCCCTTTCAATTAATCAGTTTTCGCATCCAGGATTGGAAAAAGAGGTGAACAACACTATAAAGATATCAAGGCATCAGAGAGCTATCTACAGCGCAAGATTTCCTAGTCAAACCGATCTTCGGAAATATTTAGATTCTCAAGAAAATGCAAAAGCGGTGAAATTAGTCTCTAAATCCTCTATATAAGCTCTCGTGCAGCCAATACTGTTGCAACTTAACTGCTAATAGTACTATTAACAGGACTTCCCATTGTTCCTAGTGTACCACCTAAAGACTTCACATATTGAGTTATCACCACTGCACAGGATATAATTAATTGTTTATAGGAGCACTAGAAGGCTTCTTAAAGCACATACAGGAGATTTGTGCACGTAGGGAAGTCGTAAACATGGCTAAGTTGTGCATATGGGTATCCATAAGCGCCTAGTCATATGGATCTGGGAAAGGGTACAGTCTCCTCCAGAGTATATAAAGAATTTAAATCTATCAGACTGGTAATTACAAGATGCTCCTGCCAAATGTGCTAAGGATAAGAATGCTAAACCAGAAATAGACCTCTAAGCCAAAAAGAGCACCACTATCTAAGAATGAGGATATCCTAAAGTATCACTACTGTCCCTTACGCACGGCAGTTCTGCCCTTTACTTTTATAGAGTGTACCTGCAGTGATCCAACCTTAGCATACTAGACGCGTCTTTAGTAAGACTTAAGGGCATCTTTGGAATTTAAAAGCCCGCTCTTATAAACCCAGGTGGGCTTCTAAGCCACCTTGTATTCGCGCCCTAACTTAGTCATTCTTTCCCCTAGAATATTGTCAATCTCCCATTTATCATACAAGTTTATTTTATTAAATTTGTCTTTTTTAGCCCAGGTAAGGCGCTTTATAGTAGGCTCTGGGTTTAAAACGTCACTCTAGTTATTAGCAACGCCATCGCTGTTATTATCCCCCTCTTTATAAATATGACTACTAGCCTCGTCATACGGCGGTTTAATGCTGTGGAGAAGGGTAGGCTTTTAAAGCAAAGGGCTAGTAGGCCGCGGAGTGGATACCGCTTGCTGGTTAACTTGCGGGTATTAAGAGTTGAGGTTGAGAATAGGAGGGATAGGGGGGCTAGAAGACAAGTCTTCGCAATAGGTAGATGGCCTTTGTTGCTTTTAGGGACGTAGACTATTACCACCCTCACCACCCTCGCCACCCCTACTACTCTCTTTAGCAGGGTTATTAGAATTATAATTAGTAACGTTATCCCGTTTAAGCTGATTAAGCTTCCGCTTTCTTAGTATAAAGGATAATTCGCCTCCCGTATTCCCTTTCTTGTGATTACCCTCCTCCCTAATAAGCGGATTGTCTATATGTCATAGTTATTAGATTGTGGTAATGATATTTTAATATCCATAACTTACCAATATTATCCGCATTATTGGCTATTAAGGAGTCTTAGTTAGTTACTACATGGGTCTCCAACTTCTATATAGCCTGGGGGATAGTTATAACATCAATTCCCTTAGCTAGGCTATCCATTTCATTAACGTATTCTGCTATGGGTTTAAGATAGTTATACACAGATACGCCAAAGAGATCTTCTAGCTCCTTTAAAAAAGGTAGCTCCTTATCCTTATTATCCTTATCACTGCGGTCATTTCCATCACCTAATAATTGTTAAGCAAGGCTGTTATATAGGGGGGAAGTGCATACCTAACTCATAAGGTACTAGTTAATCGCCAACTTTATTAGCTTCATTGCCAGTGTTACTAGCTCTATTACCTTTAGGTTCCAAGTCTAGGCCAGCTATATTATCTTTAATAAATATTAGATTCGCTGCTGGCCGTTAAATATGTTTATAGTTGTTAGGAGAAAAGGGAGGGGATAATTACTAAATTACCTTAATTGCTTTCTCCAGCGTCTTGGATGTTACTTTTATTCTCATAAATATCTTTATACTTGTTAAAAGCCTCAGGATCTACAGGTGCCTTATTAGGTGGAATGTTTAAAAAAGATAATATGGAATAACTTGCCTAAGCGCAACCAGCCTAAATATTTTATAGGATCATCTCTTGGAGGGAAGTAAGGTACTCTCCCCTTTTTTATTCTCCTCTTTTTAGGTATATTGCTCACATTTACCTTAGAAGCTATAGTCGCATAATGCTAAGAAGCCCTCAGTTTTTTAGGGGGTGCAGTATAGAAATTAATATTATTAAGTGAAATTTCTAAATGAAAATGAAGGGGTTGAGAAGATGCCACCGTTGCTACTACCATTGTTATTAGAGTTGTTATTGCCTTATGCCTTTCTAATAGCCCTAAAGGACGGGTCACGCTGGGCTTTTAAGTCCACGCCAGTCCCCTTTTCGCCACTAGCTCACATCCGCAATATCTATACTAAAATAACCCTACTAGCTTAATAGCGAATTAAAACGTATAATTTACACTCCGTTTGCAATTACCATTTATAACGCATAAAGGTTTGCATGGGCTTAAACTCTGTCACAAGATTAACGCCTATTAGGAAACTGTAATTAAGACCCAACTAACTAAGCTAGCATATTCTGCCTCTAACAGAGGCATCGCGCTAAGCCTCCTTATTAAGGAGGTTAGTGGCGAAGTAACTCCTCTACCCTTATTCCTTAGGGTTAGGGCTAGCGCTAACGTATCTGTTTTCTAACCTAATTATGCCAGAGAGCTGGATTCTCCGCACTAGATCCTCCGCGAGACTATAATTCCTAGTATTAGGTAGGTAAAGGGCGTGCTATAATTCTACTATAAGCATTAAAAGACACTTTAAGTAATAAGGGCATCCTTAAATCTCTCCCCAGGATCTAAGGAACTTCCTTAGTCACACTCTATAGAGCTTGCAGCCGCTACTAGGCCTCCCAAATATGTGTAAAAGCCTCGCTTTCACCCTTGCCTATAGCCGGATGTCACAAATAATATAAGGGGGCAGATAGCGCGAGTAGATTAGGCAATCACGCCCATATCTATCCCACTACGCCCTTTTAGCTAATGCAGCTACCGCATGAAGTCCGGCTCCGTTAGGAGATTAAATGCGCGAATTTTCCTCCAGTATTTGTCAGCCAAGAGTAAGGTTATAACACTAACTCCACTAGAAGTTAGGCTATGCTACCAGATGGGCCGTTTACCTCCAGATTCTGCCTTACAAGTCTTAGGTCTATATAAGGGATATTTCCGTATAACCCATGCCTCCTTAGCTAAACAGGGGCTAAATTAGACTAAAGCCTAACGGCTTCTCCAATCGCAATACAATCCTCTAATCGCCAGGGAAAAGTAAGTCCAGGTCTAGGTCATAAAGGCGCTAAGAAGGGCGAAGGCTTCCAGCTTCTGGCGGCGAAGCTTTAACCAAGTTAAGTAATTGGCATCAGCCTGTGGTTTTACTAAAGACCCACTTCAGCATCCAGCTTCGCCTTCATTATAACACTGCAATGCGACAATGCCTGACGCGTTTTATAGCTCGCAGTAGCTGTAACCCGTGTAATATATTGCTAGGTGGTTCTCGGCACAGCCTTATAGCCATTTATAACTATTCTAACAGGGATTGAGTTGCACACTATAGTTACACCCAAGACATTGCTAGAGGCGGAGGTAAAGAAGGGGATAAATAGAAATGTCGTTCCAGTGCACTAATCGGTAGGGGACGTAGGCAGGAGGAGAGGAGAGAGGAGAAAAAAGAGGAGGAATACAGTAGGACCGAAGCACGCGTTAACACTAGGAGAGTATGAATGTGTCCTATAAAAAGGGCTAGGGAGTTGCAGCGCTGGGTTATCATTAGTATAAAACATGCGGAGATTAGGTAAGGTGGGCAGAGCACCTATATAGACGCTAAGGGGATGGAAAATGCCTCACAGCTGACAGCTAGAGTCTGAGGTGGCACGGTAGCGGGAAAGAAAAGAGGAGATAGAGCATAAGGGCAAAAGCAGCGAGGAAGAAGGCCTTTTATAGTCGAGGTTGAGGTTGGGTCTTGGCTAAACTGGGGTAGGGAAGCGAGCGTGCCTTGCCTATAAAGGAACCTCCATTTCCTAATACGTGGTCTCCATCTTGTTTTTTACTATAGATAAGTATTCTCTAGGCACTCCCACCACTATTATCCGTCTAGGCATTCTTCTATAAGGAATCTTTCTAGCTAAAGTGTTAAGTCCCCTTAACCTTATACTTCTACTAGGTGCTATCTATATATATACTTAGCATTCCTAAACCGCTTTTCCTCTAGTGCCTAATATATCCTTACTAGGTACTTCCGGTTCTTGTCTTTTAGTGCTCTATATATATTATATATATTATCCACACAAGCTATCCATAATAGTATATAATACGCTACATATTTTGGGTCAACTCTTAGTTTATCTTTATCCTTAAGTTTAAACCTATACCTAGTTAACCTAACTACTAGTATTTCTGCTATAGGTACTAAGATTTATTGCTTACTTCTCTAGTCCCTAGATCCTTCTTCTAGGTTCCTTAACATTATAATTAATACTCCCTTAATATAACTTATACGTTTCTCTATAATGGGTTAGTCTTAGACAACTTTTTTATTTAGCTATATATAAAAGTCTTCCTATTTATTATTATGTTATTACCTATACCACTTTCTATATAACTAGTTTAGTGTATATAGTTTATCTATTAGAAAGTACCTTGTTATTGCTATATTATAATATCCTTTAGTATATCTTTCTTTAAACCTAGTTAGAATATCTAAATCTTCTTCCTATTCTAGTTTGTCTAACTACTTTACCCTAGGTATCCCTATACTTGGCCTATTAGTAACTCTTTATACGGGTACTCTGTCTTTTATATAACCTAGCATAGCTAACCTCTTATCTAGCTTTTGCTCTTACTATATAATAATTCTTATTCTAAACTTATCTATAGTTTCTTATTTTCTGCGTCTTGTAGCTAGATCTTTATAGTTATTTTGCTTTTTAATCCTGGTATTAACTGTTTAATCTTTAGGCTAAATACTACGTTTACCTAGGATTGCTAACGTTCTTATTTATTCCCTAAACTTATAGTTCTTAAACTTGCGTCCTATACTTATTTATTTATTATTAAACTAAGTCGCTGCTCTTTCCCATCGGTTTTTGTCTATTGTGGGTCCTTAAGTATATCTTATCTTATTTTAAAAATCTTAAGCCTATGGCCTTTTACCTTTATTAAGTAATAAGCTAGTACTAGCAGTTGTTTACTTACTTAGTTTCTTCTAAACGTTGCTCCTATTATCTTATAAAGCAATGGAAATTATATCTAATAGTGTTATAATACCCGTTACTAAACCTTGTTCTATAATGGTCTTAGTCTTTGCTTCTATTTTAACTTTTCTAAGGTTTACATGCTTCTAGTAAGCTGCCTTTATTGCCTTATTGTTAGTAAATGCTTTGCCTATATTAAACTTATCGTCTTTAATATCTAATCTATAAGCTAGTTTATTGGTTTCTCTAAACTTAAATAATAATGGCTCCTATAGCTAATAGCTTACGCCGTACTTAGCGTCCTTATAAATTCGGTATACGTTATTATAATAATACGCAAAACTATTAATTAAACATTCTTTTATTCCTTGTAGTGCACTGTTGTCCCTCTATATATACGTGTCTCCTGCTAGCCTGGTTCCCTTTACCGTGTAGTTACTCTAACTACCTTTATAGTCTCTAGCGAAATGACCTTATTTTCCGCAATTTATATAAGCCCTATCTTTAAACCATTTTTCTTGTTGTGGAGTCTGCCTAAACGTCTTCTACTATTAAGATCCCTGGTTTAACCTCTGCTCTTAGGTCCTTTAATTACTTAATTCTCAACCTCTAGGTTTCTATGGTTTCTTTTCCTATCTTTAGGTTTCTTTGGTACCGCTTAGGTCTATTAGCTCTGCGCTATTCTATAGTTTTTAACTCTATGTCTATTATTGCGTACTCTGCGCCTTATATAACTATGGAACTCTATCTTGCCCTTTCTTAGCTTGTTCCCTTTAATAGATCCTATTATTAATCTTTATTAACTGGTTTATTAACTCCCTTAGAGTATCCGCATCTTCTATTAGGATAATTGCGTCCTAGACTTTAGCCTTAAGTCCCTATTTATACTGTGCCATAAGCGCCCTATTATTCCACTTAACCTATGTGGCTAGTATTTAAAACTGTGTTGTATACTTAATTGCTAAAGTGCGTTATACTAAGTTCTGAAGCTTTTGTTCTGCTATAGTTATGGCCTCTAGGTCTCTAAATATCTACATTAGTTATTCTACAAACCTATTCTAACTGGTAAATATATACCGTACGTCCTAGTTAGTAGTTGTTATGCCATTGGCCTATATCTCCATAAGATATAGTTTAAACCACTTAAGTGCCCTTCCTATTAGGAACAATCCTGCATAGGCTACTTAATCTAATAATGTTACTAACTTCGCTCCTTTCTGTATTACCTTAAAGTGTATCTGCGTAAGGAACCCCTTAAGCTTTAACTTCTCTCCTAAGAATCGTTTAATTAAAGGTAGTTTAATTTTTGCTACTCTAATTCTATTAATGCGTTCTTTAAGTATTCTATTATTGTCTTATAAGTGATTAACTATTTCCTATAACTAACCTTATATAACCACTTAAGAATCTATATCCGCTATACTAGTGTCTCCTAGTCCTAAGGTTGTGGCTGCCGTTAACGCCATTATAACTAGTGCTTTAGGTGGCATATTATTCAATCTTATTTAATACCATAACCTTAGTAGTGAATGTGTAACGGAACCTTATAGTAGGAACTATAGTGGGTCCTATTATTAGGCTAGGTATATAGGTAAGAATAAATTAACAACGTAATAATAATTGGTGGAGTAGTTACCTAATAGATTAACTCTAATTATATTCTAAGATTTACTACAAGGAGAGAACTATCTATAGTAGGGACTGAGGTCCTTTAAATACATAACCATACTCCTAAGAAATCCTCTCTTGTACGTAAGGTACGTGTTATACGTATTATACATAGACGTACACTGCGTATACTCTGTACACTATATATAACATCATGTAACTCGCTTACTATTCCTCGTTATATAGTTCCACCGGATATATCCTAGACTATGCCTATATTAACTAACTAGCTTCCTGCGACTCTTCCCCAAGTAGTTATAACATTGTACTTAAAGCGTCCGTAACAGTAGGCGTAGCAGATTGTTATATAATTAGATATTATATATCCCTTAAGCCTAGCATATTAATAAACGCCTAATGGAGTTGTTTAGTTAGTGGTTTAGTTAGTCTATTAGCTAGTATCTTACTTAACGGGATCTATTAAACTATAAACTTTCTATCTTGCACCTCTTAATATAGCCAGAATTGGTGGATATTAACATATCTTAGTTTAGTAGATATAGTAGGGAGTTGGTTACTTACTACATATACTATCTACTAGTTATTGCATTCTATTTAGAGCTCCTGCTTAGGATTAAATTAAATGGCTTTAAAGATTCGAGTTATATATTGCACCTCCTTACCTATATGCGATAGGGATAGAAGCTCTGCCTTAATTATTAAGGTGCTTACGGTCTTCTACTTAGAGGATTACTATATAATAGGCCCGTTAAATAGCTTAATTAGATAGCCTTATAAACTCTATTTAGTTAATATATTATCCGCAAAACTAGCATTAGCTACTATCTTTAGAACCTAGGTTTAGGTTTAGTCGGTCTTATAAGGGTTAATATTTAAGTATTTAATTGCGAGGTATCGAGTTATACTAAGATATACAATGACTTAATATACCTCTACAAGATAAGCTTAAGATAGGTTTTATATAAATTCTACAAGCTTTGTAGCTACATAGGCTATATCTACCCTAAGAGTTATTGCTAGATAGATAATGGATCCTATCTAAACCTAATAGGCGTTAATTTCCCCTAGTGTTACTTTACCTTTAAATAGCTTAAGGTCTTGTCCAGAGAGTAGTGTAAAAGGTAACTTTACATATTCCTAATTAAATTGGGTAATGAGTTTGTTAATATACTAATCTTATAAGAGATATAGGCGTTGATTTGGTCTATCTCTAATAATGCGGATATTAAGAAATTGGTTAAATTCTTTTATCCTTTAGATTTTATAAGTGCTTATAAGGTTTATTGCTAATTCTTCTAGATCGGTAAAATAGGGTTTTGTTGCCATAAGAAGGATATTGTCAACATAAAAGAATATTATAATAGGTCTGGTTGGATGGACAAAGAGGCATAATTTATTAGGTATAAGTATCAGACCTAGGCGGTATAGAGTAGCTAAGATCTCAATAAACTATAGCTTTAGAGATTTATAAAGTCCGTAGAGGGCTTTTTAGAGTTTAAGAACTATATCTTTTCTTCCTTCCCTATAGCCCTTGGGCATTGTAATATAGACTTCCTTATTAACGTTAGCATTAATAAAGGCGTTGACCGCATCTAGGTGGATAACCTTAATATTACGGACAGCTTAAGTACGATGTTACGACTACTTAGAGAAGAGTTGGAGGAAGCTAGTTAGTTAATATAGGCACGGTCCAAAATAGATCTGGTGGAACCATATAACAAGGAATAGTAGCTGAGGTTATATAATATAATCTATATAATCTATATAATCTGTATAATCTATAATAGAGTAGACAGAGCACACATACCTTATAGAGCAAAGGGATTTCTTAGGCGTATAGTTGTGTGTTTAAAGGACCACAGTCCCTACCTAGATAGTTCTCTCTTTGTAGTAAATCTTAGAATATAATTAGAGTTAATCTATTAGGCAACCACTCTACTAGTTATTATTACGTTATTAACACTGTTCTTACCTATATACTTAGCCTAATAATAGGACCCACTATAGTTCCTACTATAAGGTTCCGTTACACATTCACTACTAAGGTTATAGATTAAATAAGGTCGAACATTATGCCACCTAAAGCACCAGTTATGATAATATTAACGGCAGCCACGACCTTAGGGTTAGGAGATACTAGTATAGCGGACACGGATTCTCAAGTAGTTACGCAAGGTTAGTTATAGGAAATAGTTAATTACTTATAGGATAATAGCAGGCTACTTAAAGAACGCATTAATGGAATTAGAGTAGCAAAGGTTAAGTTACCTTTAATTAAACAGTTCTTAGAAGAGAAGTTAAAGCTTAAAGGGTTTCTTACGCAGATGCATTTTAAGGTTATGCAGAAAGGAGCGAAGTTAGTAACACCTATAGACTAGGTAGTATACGCAGGACTATTTTTATTAGAGAGAGCTCTAGAGTGGTTTAAGCCTTACCTTATAAAGATATAAGCAAACGGTATAATAACTACTAACCTGGATATACAGTATGTGTTTGCAAGTTGGAACGGATTTATAGAATAGTTAACGCAAATGTTTAGAGACCTTAAAGCAACTATAATAGCGGAACGAAAACTTCAGAACCTAGTATAACGCACTTTAGTAATTAAGTATATAATGCAGTTTTAAACACTAGCCATGTAGGTTAAGTAGAATGATAGGGCGCTTATAGCATAGTATAAGCAAGGACTTAAGGCTAAAGTCCAGGATATAATTATCCTAATAGAAGATATGGATACTCTAAGAGAGTTAATAGACTAGTTGTCACGGGACACCCCCGTGACACCTTACACACGTCCACCTGTTTCCACTGACTGAACAACCAAAGACCGACCATAAGACGGCAATCTGACAGCAATCTGCCGTATTCCGCCGCAATCTGCCGTCTCTACTGTTGGAGTTGCTAACTGGCAACTTCAAGGACCTCTAACTGCCAAATTCTGCCAAGTTCTACTAGAACCGCCACCTAAGCTCTACCCTGCCTGTGTATAGTATAGTACCCGTTAACCTAGCAACTAAGCGAATGTTATATACCCTTTTTCCCCTATTTCCTACTTTCCTTTTCTTACGCAACGTCTTAACTTTATCATATAGTTTATATATATAGCTTAATAATATCTACTTCGCTATATATTATCATCGCTTATGCTCACTCCGTGACACTACGTTGCGTTAACCCTATATACTACCCTCTAAAATACAGAACGACCCCAAAGCCCCTATAATAGCCGTTGGCATTATGTCCGTACTCTAAGAACAATTAGCAGAAATATAGAAGTCCTTTATAGACACCCTTGTACAGAACTAAGCCACTTTAACTTAATAACAAGCTAAACAAGAAGCACAATACTAGCAATTAATTAAAGACCTCCAAGAAAAAATCCGCACCCTTAAGATGCCTATATTAGGGCCCTAAGACCGAACACCATCTCTAAAGATAAATACGTGGAATAAGAGCCCTAAACCTACAGTAGTTACTCACCCTAAACCAACTACTATACTGTAACAATCTGAACGACTACTAGACCCTCCAATATTCACTAATAAATAATAAGAACTTTAATTATTTCTAAGCCGGCTTAAAAATAAGCTAACTAGTAACACTAACCGCTACCTAACTAAAGCTAACCGACTCTACTACGCCCTAAGTTAATTAGGAGGAGACGCAGCTAACCTTATTAAACCTCTTTAACCAAACTTAGTACTAAGCCTAATTATACTTCTTAAAGCTATGTATGGTAACCCAAACCGCCAAGCTACTGCTTAGAGAAAGATAAACTATATAACTTAAGGAATAAAAAGCTTCCTAGTATACTTCTCCGAATTTAACCGTTATACAAAAGAAATAGGCTGGAACGACTCCGCACTAATTAATAGCCTTATTAAATCCCTAAGCCCTAAACTAAAAACCTCCCTAATAGGTATAGACCTACCAGGAGCTCTTAACGCCTGCGCAAACGTTATTAATAAATAATACAATAATATACTACGCCTGACATTAAAGTCCGCTCCTTAATACAATATAATAAACCCATGAACATCTACTAAGTTATTGTCTTAGCCTAAGCACCCTAACGCTATAGATATTAACACTGGAACCCTAGGATACGCCCTACTAGGGTCCTTTAAACAAGAACGACGCATTAAGCTAGGCCTCTATTTTAAGTATAGAAGTAGCTCCTACCTCTCTAACTACTACTCCGCCCCTATGCCCCAACGTGAATTACGAACGGCCAACACTAGTAGCTATTTACCGCATTAATCCTCTAGTTACCGTCCCTGATCTCCACCTAGTTCCAGCCCCGTATTCAATAAGCACCACTTATAAGGACGAAGCTATAACCAACACGTTATAAGAACTCCACCCTAATCGCCTCTAAAAGGAAGGTCCTAGAGCTAAGTCACTCTCCAGAACGGCGCTGCCTTAGGATCTTATTAAATGCTTTAGATGTTACAAACTCTAACTTTTAGGATTACAGTATAACCGTTAACTATCGTCTTTAGTAGAACAATTAATAGGTTAATGCTTAAGTCTTAACCAATATAGGAGCTAGTAGCACAGGATTTATTAACAAGATCTTTATATAAGATAATAGTTTTACTCTAACCCCCCTTAACCAGCATATTAACGTATTTGGATTTAATGGCAAACGCACTATCTTAGGCCGTATTACCCACGTAGTATTCCTAAGACTCCAATACCTAAACTATAAAGAAATAATTAAGCTTTTCATTACCACTCTAGGTCACTCAGTGATACTTAAACAACCTTAGATAAAGCTATATAAGGTAACTATTAATTGGGACAACCTTAAGCTTCTATTTACCGCCTCCTATTGCAAGCAGAAGTGCCTTATGACTTGCTGCTCAGACTCTAAACCAAAATCTAAAAAATCCACTAGGATTTATTAGTCTAAAAAGTCTACCCAATTCCACTAAGAACCCAAAAATCACACTAAACCACATAAACCGACCCTAACTACTATACCACCCCAAACTAAGCAGAAGCTTAAACTTAAGCTTAACATATAAAAGTACCAGAAGAACTAGTATTCTACTATAAAAAGGATACTTAAAGAACCTAAACCCAAATCTAATACTAACTCCGTACCTAACACTAAACCTAAAGTTGAACAAGAAACAGTAGATAATTAAAAGGAAGTTGCCAGCTAGCAACTCACCCCCCTTTCTACGGATATTTATATAATTGGAGCTACCCCGTTAGCACAACTTACTAGAAAACCTAAATATACAATCTTCGCCGTTATAATAGCCGATATTAAAAAGGCCCTAGCATTAAAGAAGCACACTAACCCTGCCATAAAAGTACTAGTATGCCATTATAAGCATCTAGAAGTATTTTCACGAAAGAAAGCTAATAAGTTAGTAGAGCACCAACCATACAACCACAAGATCGTACTTGAAGAAGGAAAATAACCAGGATTTAGACCCTTATACAGAATATCCCAAAATAAACTCCAAGTATTATAGAAGTACTTGGACATATACCTAAGTAAAGAATTTATCAGAGCAAGCTCTTCGCCTATAGCTATACCTATAATCTTCGTTAAGAAACCTAGCGGCGGTCTACGCTTCTATATGGACTACTAAGCTCTTAATGCTATTACCATTAAGAATTAGTACCCGCTCCCGTTAATTTAAGAGACACTAAACCGATTAAGTAAGGCTTGCTACTATACAAAACTTGACCTTATCTACGTATTTAACCGCCTCTGTATCGCAAAAGGAGATAAATGGCTTATAGCATTCCGTACTAGATACGGACTATTTAAATACTTAGTAACACTATTCGGCCTCGCGAATGCCCTAAGTTCATTCTAACACTTTGTAAATAATACCTTACGACCTTACCTGGACGTTTTCTGTACTGCTTATATTAACAACATCCTAGTATATAGTAATAACCTAGCTAAACATAAGAAACACATTAACCTTATCTTAGAAGCCCTACGTGGAGCTAGACTATAATTAGATATAGATAAATGCAAGTTCCATAAAACGGAAGTTCTATACCTTAAACTTATTATCTCTATAGACGGCATATAAATGGACCTAAAGAAGATTAAAGTAATTGTAAACTAGCAAGAACCCAAGAACATTAAGGACGTAAGAGCCTTTATAGGATTTGCTAATTTCTATTAACGGTTTATTAATAACTTCTCCGCCCTAGTTTTACCTCTTATAGCTCTAACCTAAAAGGACAAAGCCTTTATCTTTAATAAGAAATGCAAGAAGGCCTTTGCCTATCTAAAAGTTATATTCACTACCGCACCCGTACTCTAATACTTTAACCCGAACCAAAAGAGTGTTATAGAAGCTGACTTATCTGACTACGTCACTAAAGGCATTCTGTCTTAGTATAATAAAGAAGGGGTACTGCACCCTATAGCATACTTCTTAAAACGACTAAGTCCAGCCAAATATAACTACGAGATCTACGATAAAGAATTATTAGCTATTATTAGATGTTTTAAACAATAGCAACCTAAACTAGAAGGCGCTGGATTTCCAATTAAGGTCCTTAGCAACTATAAGAATCTACAGTACTTTACAACCACAAAACAGCTAAGTCATCGTTAAGCCCGCTAGTTAGAATATCTGTCTTAATTCCAATTCTTAATTACATACCACCTAGGCGTTTAAGGTTAAAAACCTAATGCCCTAACTTAACGTTTACAAGATATAACAGCATAGAAAGAAGCGCGCGCCTACTATAAATAAACCCTACTTTATCCTAAATTATTTAATCCCCTAGCTGAAGACCTTATGGTATACGTCCTTAAAATAACTAATCGATCAATTAAATAGATTATAATTAACAAATACCCAAATAATAAGTTTATCCAAGAGACACTTAAGCTAATTTAAGATGGCGTTAGACGCTTTAAAAAGATCTCTCTAAGTAAATATAAAGCTCGCGGAGACCGCTTATACTACTAAAACCGCCTAGTTGTCCCTAATTACGATAAACTTAAGCTCAAGCTCCTTAAACACGTACATAACCTACTAGTAGCCGGCCACCCAGGCTAAGGAAAAACCCTAGAGCTACTCCAATGGGAGTACTACTAGCCAAATATATATAACACGACACGAAGGTACGTCTCTAGCTACTATACCTACTGACGAGCCAAAGCTTTGCATAAGATATATAACGGCTTTCTAAAGCCACTGCCTGTTCCGGACCGAAGATAGAAGGATATCTTAATTAACTTTATTGTTAATCTCCTCAAAAGTAAAGGCTGCACAAACATTATAGTAGTTATAGACCAACTATCTAAGATAAGACACTTAATCGCCTGCCCTAATATATTAGCACCTACTGTTGCCCAACTATTCCTAGATTACGTATAGAAACTCCATAGACTCCCCAAAACAATCGTCTCTAATAGAGGCCGCTAGTTCGTCTTGGTGTTTTAAAAAAAACTAACTACCTAACTCCGCATTAAAGCACTATTATCTATAGCATATTACCCGGAAACGGATGGTTAAACGGAACGTGTAAATGCTATAATGGAATAGTATATTTGGATATACACATCGTATCTATAGGACGACTGGATGGACTGGCTTACATTTACTGAGTTTACTACAAATAACTCTATTTTAGAAACCATAAAGGTCTCCCCGTTTCTGGCTAATTATAGCTAGTACCCGCGAATGGGTTTTAAACCCTTTAGTAATGTTCCTCGTCTAGCTTATTAGGCCTTATAAGTTGCAGAAGCAAACAAATTCGTAAAGAAGATGGAAGAACTACAGGAGTTCCTTACTAATGAAATAACATGGGCCCAGTCTGTCTATAAAGCCGCAGCAAATAAGAACCGAACCCTAGCACCAGCTTACTAAATTAGTGACTTTGTTTGGCTAAACGCAAGAAATCTAAACACGAAACGACCTACTAAGAAACTTAATTGGAAGAACGCTGGCCCTTATAAGGTTAAAAAAGTTGTCTCTCCTTATACCTACCGACTGAAGCTCCCTAATACGGTTAAAATCTACCCCGTATTCTATACGTTAGTCCTCTACCCTGCCGCCCCTATATCAGACGCCCTGCCTAGACAGATCCAAGACCCTCCCCCACCAGTTAAAGTGGATGGTGAGGATAAGTACCTTGTTAAAAGAGTTAACGACATTAAGTATAACAAACGGAAACGCAAATATATATACCTTATAAAATAGAGAGGTTTTACTAAACCCTTATGGGAACCTGCCAACTCTGTAGGACTTATATAAGCCGCAGAAGACTTTTATAAACTCTACCTAGAACTACCACAGCCCCATCTCGCAGATGCTCGAGTTTAAAGGGGGGGTACTGTTATGGGACACCCCCGTAACACCTTACATACGTCCACTTGTTTCCACTGACTGAACAACTGAAGACCGACCATAAGACGGCAATTTGACAGCAATCTGCTGTATTCCGCCGCAATCTGCCATCTCTACTGTTGGAGTTGCTAACTGGCAACTTTAAGGACCTCTAACTACCGAATTCTGCTAAGTTCTACTAGAACCGCCACCTAAGCTCTACCCTGCCCGTGTGTAGCACAGTACCCGTTAACCTAGCAACTAAGCAAACGTTATGTACCCTTTTTCCCCTGTTTCCTACTTTCCTTTCCTTACGCAATGTCTTGACTTCATCACACAGTTTATATACATAGCTTAATAATATCTACTTCGCTATATATTATCATCGCTTGTGCTCACTCCGTGACACCAGTTAATAAAGATTAATAATAGGATCTATTAAAGGGAACAAGCTAAGAAAGGACAAGACAAAGTTCTATAGTTATATAAGGCGTAGAGTACGCAATAACTAATACAGAGTTAAAAACTATAGAATAGCGCAGAGCTAATAGACCTAAGTAGTACTAAAGAAACCTAAAGGTAGGGAAAGAAACTATAGAAACCTAGAGGTTAAGGATTAAGTAATTAAAGGACCTAGGAATAGAGGCTAAACCAGAGATCTTAGTAGTAGAAGATATTTAGGCGGACTCCATAACAAGAAAAATAGTTTAAAAATAGGGCTTATATAAATTATAGAAAACAAGGTCATTTCACCAGAGGCTATAAAGGTGGTTAGAGTAATTACGCAGCAAAGGGAATCAGGCTAGCAAACAGCACATATATATAGAGGGATAATAGTGCACTATAAGGAATAAAAGAATGTTCAGTTAACAGTTTTGCGTTTTATTATAATAACGCATACTAAATTTATAAGGACGCTAAGTACGGCGTAAGCTATTAGCTATAGGAGCTATTATTATTATCTAAGTTTAGAGGAACTAATAAACCAGCTTATAAATCGGACATTAAAGACAATAAATTTAATATAGGCAAAGCATTTACCAATAATAAGGTAATAAAGGCAGCTTACTAGAAGTATATAGACCTTAAAGAAATTAAAATAGAAGTAGAGACTAAGACTATTACGGAACAAGGTTTAGTAATAGGTATTATAACACCATTAGATATAATTTCCATCGCTTTATAAAATAATAGGAGTAATGTTTAGAAGAAACTAAGCAAGTAAACAACTGCTAGTGCTAGCTTATTACTTAATAAAGGCAAAAGGCCACAGGCTTAAGATTCTTAAGAAGAGATATAAAAAGCTTAAGATTCTTAAGATAAGATAAGATACACCTAAGGACCCATAACAGACAAAAACTAATGAGAAAGGGCAGCTACTTAGTTTATAGACAAACAAATAAGTATAGAACGCAAGTTTAAGAACTATAAGTTTAGGGAACGAATAAGAACATTAGTAATCCTAGGTAAACGTAGTATTTAGCCTAAAGATTAAATAGTTAATACTAGGATTAAAAAGCAAGATAACTATAAAGATCTAGCTACAAGACGCAGAAAATAAGAAACTATAGATAAGTTTAAGATAAGAATTATTATATAGCAAGAGCAAAAGCTAGACAAGAGGTTAGCTATACTAGGTTATATAAGGGACAGAGCACCCGTATAAAGAGTTACTAATAGGTTAAGTATAGGGATACCTAGGGCAAAGTAGTTAGATAAACTGGAATAAAAAGAGGATCTAGATATCCTAACTAGGTTTAAAGAAAGACATACCAAAGGATGTTATAATATAGTAATAACAAGGTACTTTCTTATAGACAAACCATACACACTAAACCAGCTATATGGAAAGTGGTATAGACAATAAAGCAATAACAAATAGGTAGATTTCTATATATAGCTAGACAAAAAAGTTATCTAAAACTAACCCATTACGGAAAAACGCATAAGTCACATTAAAGGGGCATTAATTATAATATTAAGGAACCTAGAAGAGGGATCCAGAGACTAAAGAAGTAAATAACAAATCTTAGTACCCATAACAGAGATACTAGTGGTTAGGTTAACTAGGTATAGGTTTAAACTTAAAAACAAAAATAAACTAAAAGTTAACCTAAATCACCCAGTATATTACATACTATTATAGATAGCTTGTGTGGATAACACCTATAATATACATAGAGTACCAAAATATAAGAACCGAAAGTACCTAGTAAGGATATATTAGGCACCAAAAAAGAAGCGGTTTAGGGACGCTAAGTATATACATAGATGGCACCCAGTAGAAGTACAAGGTTAAGAAGACTTAATACTTTAACTAGGAAGATTCCTTACGGAAGAATACCTAGATAGATAATAGTAGTGGGAGTGCCTAGAGAACACTTATCTATAGTATATAGAGGGAAAAAAAAACTAAGTATTAGCTAAGGTTAGATTAAGTATAAGCAGGATCTAGCAGCTAATAGTTAGGAAAAGGGGAGGTGCACAAAACTAAAGGGAACCAGTATTAAAGCCTTAAACCCTTAAAGGAATTTAAGAATAACACCTAAATTTATAAGTTAAATAGCAAGATTAGCAGTTTAAAGCGTTAGTAGATAGTAGAGTAACTAGAAACCATATATCACCAAGGGCAGTAAAAAGAATAGGGTTACTATATAGACAGAAGGAACACCCATATCCACTTATAATAATTTTAGGAGATTAGATAGCCTATAGAGGAGGTATTATTAATCTTAAAATAGGACCTATTTAGTTAACTATTAAAGGAAGACCAGTAAGAATGTCTTTTAATATCCTACTATTGGGATAGGACAAGGCGATACTAGGAATACCTTAGTTATAGGAGTATAATCTAAAGATTAATTAGGTTATAGGTTAGGTCAATATTAAAGATACTTAATGGCGCAAAGTGCGACAGTAAACCAAGTTAGTATAGTACTAAGTTGGAGTAATATATAAAGAGACTAAGTAAGGCTTAAGTTATATACTAAAGAGATACCATAAGTATAGTAAGAAGTTATAGTTACTAGAAAGTAAAAAGCTGTTAAAGCATACAGCATAAAACCATAAAATAGAATTAGAAGAAGGAATAAGTCCAAAGTTCTTTCTAATCTATAAGCTTACTAAAACCGAGTCAGTGGCACTTAAAGAGTTTATCTAGGAGAACTTACATAAGGGATATATCAGACTCTTACAGTTATTAGTAGGATATCTAGTGTTGTTCATCCTAAAGAAAAACGGAAAACTTAGAATATATATAGACTACAGATAGTTAAACAGCATTACTAGAAAGAACAGGTATCCTTTACCCTTAATTAGCAAAATCTAAGATAGAATAGGCAATGTATAAATCTTTACAAAGATAGATCTAAGATGGGCGTACCACTAAATTAGGATCAAGGAAGGCGACAAGTAGAAGGCAGCCTTTAGGTCAAAGGAAGGACTATATAAACCATTAGTTATGCAATTTAGGCTTATAAATACACTAGTAACATTCCAGAAGCAAATTAATAGTGTGTTAGGAGAACACCTAGATAAGTTTATTATAGTATACCTTAATAATATTATCATCTACTTAATAAGTGAGGAAGAGCATAGAGAACATATTAAATGGGTCTTAAAGAGACTACAGAAAGAATAGATGCTAGTAGAAATTAAGAAATACAAGTTCTTTATAGTAAAGACCAATTTTATAGGATTTATTATCAAACTAGGAAAGATTAGCATGGACCTAAAGAAAGTTAAAGCTATAGTAAACTGGCAAGAACCAGAGAACGTTACGCAGTTAAGATCGTTTTTAGGGTTTTGTAACTACTATAGAAGGTTTATAGCATAGTGGTTAAAGAGCATTAAGCCGTTCATAAGGCTAACAAAGAAAGAGGAACCATAGGTTTAGGGAAGTAAGTAGAAGAAGCTATTCTAGGAACTTAAAGAGTTGTTCACCTAAGAGCCAGTCCTTAAGATCTATTAACTAAAGTTAGAAACGGTTATTAAGACAGACGCATTAGACTTTGCACTAGGAGTATACTTACTATAAAAGCACCAGAACGCATAGCATCTAGTAGCGTACTATAGTTAGAAGATGACACCACCAGAGTTAAACTACGACATCTACAACAAGGAGTTATTAGGTATAGTTACAGCACTTAAAGAATAAAGAGCATTCTTATAAGGCACAAAGAAACTATTTATGGTTAAAACGGACCATAAGAACCTTACTAGATTCCTAATAATAAAGGAACTCAACCAAAGACAGGTTAGATAGGCGGAAATGCTTATAGAGTACTATTTTAAAATTTAGTATACTAAGGGTACAGACAATGCACAAGTAGATGCTCTAAGTAAAAAAGCTAAACTATAAAGTAACAAAAAGCTATTAGGAGCTTTATTACAAAAAGATTAAGACGGATTAATTAGGTATAATTACCCAAAAATCGCAGCAACTAAGGAAAGTCAGATCCACGAATTACTAAAAAGTGATTAGACACAGAAGATTTAAAAAGCATAGGTAGAGGATCTAGACTTAGAGCAATACAAAAATAAAGAAGCAATATATATGCCTAAGTCTATTACAGAGGAGTTTATTAAGGAATTCCACAAGGGAGTAACACAAGGACATAATGGAGCTATAGGCTTAGTATTAAGACTTTAAGAGGAGTATATTATTTAAGGAAGCTAGAGACTAGCAAGATAAGTTATAAGGGAATATCTAGATTGCCAAAGGAACAAACCAATAAGGCATAAGCCGTACGGAAGGCTATAACCTGTCAAAGTACCAGGAAGACCATAGGAAGTTATATTATAGGACTTTATTATTAAGTTACCAAAGTTAAGAGATTCTATTACGGGATAGGACTATAACGCGACCTTAGTAATAGTGGACAAGCTAATAAAGTGGGGATACTTTATAGTATACACAGAAGAGATATTAGTAGAGGATATTACTAGAATCTATATAAAAGAAGTATTTGTAAGATATAGAGCACTAAATAAAATTATATTAGATAGAGATCTAAGATTTATAGCAGCGTTTTAGAAGGTGTTTCTAGCAGAATAGAAAGTTCGCACAGCAACCTCTATAGTATATTATCCGCAGACGGACGGACAAACGGAAAGACTAAACTAGACACTAGAACAGTATCTAAGGCATTATATTAATCACGCATAGAACAATTAGGTATTGTTATTACTAGTTACACAGTTTATATACAATATAACACCATAAGAAGGAACGGGGACATTACTATTTAAGGCGAACTACAGGTATAAGCTAAGAACGTTATTATCGCCATATTAAGCGAAGAAAATAAGTAGCACAGCTAAATAAAGAACGGAGACGTTAATAAACCTTTATATAGACCTTACGGAAACAGCTAAGCTAGTACAGCAAAGAATAAAAAGGTACTATAATGCTAAGAGATCTAAGGGACCAGATCTTAAAGAGGGAAATAAAGTGTAGCTACTATATAAAAATTTCAAGAGTTAACAACTAAGTAAGAAGTTGGACTATATCAGACTAGGACCTTTTAAAATTATATAAAGAATTTTATTGGTCACATACAAGTTAAACCTACTAGCCAAAATAAAGATCTACCCTATATAACACGTTGCGATGCTAGAACTAGCACACGGAGATATTAAGCCACCAGTTTATAAGGCAGACACGTATAAAGAATAAGAAGAAGATAAATAGCAAGTTTTAAAGATTATTAGTTATAAGGACGTAGATAATAAAATATAGTATAAAGTAGAGTAAATAGGCTATAGTAAGACTACCTAAGAACCACTAAGCAACCTAGAGAACGCTATAGGAAAGGTACAGGAGTATCAAAAAAAAGTAAGTTAGGTAATATTAATAAGAAAGGATCGCCAAAAAATGATTTGCCTAAAGGGGACCTAAGAGGAGCAACTACTAAGCTACTTAGAGTTGTTTCCCTTATAGAAGGAGAGCTAGTCCTTTTATTACCTAGCTTAGACAGACCCTATTAAACTAGCTTCTACTCCTTAGAACGAACCTTCTTATATACACATTTAAGACATTAAAGACAAGTATAGGCTAGACGTTAAGCTTTAAGGACATATACGGACTTTTCTAAAACACGTTAAACCTTAAGCAGCGTAGAGGCTAGTTTACTGTTAAGTTTCTTAGTGGTAGATTAAATACAAAACCCTATAATAAGTTACTTAGGGAACCCAAAGACTATTAAGAGTTATAGGACGCGCACACTTAGCGTTAGAGATAGAGCGGACGTCATAGGACGATTAAATGTTTGCTTTAGTACACTCTAAATAAGAAAACGGTTGTTAAGATAAAGGGCTCGCTAACGCAATACAAACTAACCCCTCTTTTATACAGCGAGAGTATAGAGACGGCATTATCTCACCCAGAGACAAGGTTGTAGCAACGGTGCAAAACCGGCGAGCTGTAGAAGAAGAAGAAGAAGCTTTAGGTATAATAAGTAAGAATATTAACCAGACTAATTAAACGGACATTATACCTCTAGTAGACAACTTGGAGATGTTAAGAATCTTTAAGAACAAAGATAAAGAGGAGGGAGATAGTATTACGGACAGCTTAAGTATGATATTATAACTACTTAGAGAAGAGTCGGAGGAAGCTAGTTAGTTAATATAGGTACAGTCTAGGATAGATCTAGTAGAACTATATAATAAGGAATAGTAGCCGAGGTTATATAATATAATCTATATAATCTATATAATCTGTGTGATCTATAATAGAGTAGATAGAGCACACGTACCTTACGGAGCAAAGGGATTTCTTAGGCGTATGGTTATATGTTTAAAGGACCACAGTCCCTACCCAGATAGCTCTCTCTTTGTAGTAAATCTTAGAATACAATTAGAGTTAATCTATTAGGCAACCACTCTACCAGTTATTATTATGTTGTTAACACTGTTCTTACCTATATACCTAGCCTAATAATAGGACCCACCGTAGTTCCTACTACAAGGTTCCGTTATACTTAAGGTTAAATGCAGCGACTAAGGCTATAAGTAATCTAAATGTTTTAAAGGTGGTAGTAATAGCGTAGATATTTTATTTATATATACCTAGTTGGAGATCACCTTAAACACACAGTCTGGCTTTAAATTTTATAATATAGCTATCTATATCCTCCTTATAGGTAAATACCTATTTTGTTAAGATTGCCCTTACTCCTAGAGGTAGGATAACTTTATCCTATGTTTGCTTTGTGATAAGGGCTCGCATCTTGCGGTATGCTACTGCTTAGAAGTATTAGGCTATGGGATAGTTCATTATCTCTTTCTAGGACTTTAGTGGTGGTGGCATCTTATTATAATAGCCATAGCTTTGTACTGTTACAATAGCGAAGGCCCTATATGCCTGCTTATATATAGGGTCATTATCGGGTCCTTATAGGTTGTTATTAGAAGAGAAGAATGCCTTTTAACGTAGATCTTAGTTTGGCATTTCTATTACCTTTTATGTTTGGGTTTTCTGACGTTTAGATTAACACTTAGGTCCTTTACCCCCTAATAATAAAGCAGTCCGTTTACTTAATTATGGAGATAGGTTTGTGGGTGGTTAGTCTTATTAGATATTAGATTAGGATATAGTTAGATATTAATTAGATATTAATAGTTCTGGGTTAGATATAGACGGATATTAATTAGATATTAATAGTCTTATATCTAATATAGACGGATACTGGTTGGATATTAATAGTTCTTAGTTAGATATAGACAGACCCTATTTAGGAGTAGAAGAAGGTGGAGTAATAAATAGGTTCGTTTTGTCTTCCTTTAGGGGTTCTAGAAGGAGAGGGAGAGGTAGGTTTAGAAGTGTAGGTGGCTGTATATTAGCTAGTGCCTCTATATCTTCAATCCAGTTAACCTTGTCCTTTAGGAAGATATCTATAATATTTTAAATTCTCCTAATTTCTTCTATCTCTTAAACTAAGATATCTCTTGGTTTTATATTGGGCCGATAGTGTTAAGTTTTATTAACCTTAACATCTTAGGTTTGAATTACTTGGTTGGTAATTAGTAACCATACTTAATAGATATTTAAGGCTTTAAAGCCTACCAAGTAACCCTTTAAGGCTTATAGATCGAATTTGCTGAGTTAGTTATATTTCTTACTAACAATTAAGATGTAGGTAAGGGAGCCTAGAATCCAAATACTATAGAGGTTGGGTTTCTTTCTATATAAGTGCTTATATGGAGTTCTCTAGCCTAGAGAGTGGATAGGCATTTAGTTAAGGAGATAGATACCTACTATAACGATCTTAGGCCACAGGAATTCGGGTAGGTTTGCCTTATACATTAATACCCTTCCTCTTTCGGAAATTGATTGTTACGGCGCTGGTGGAAAACGGTAGATTATGGTAGACGCCGAGTCACGTAAGTCCACGTAACTAGAGGACCGCATAAAACTTTGCATGGCGCTGCTATTCTTCTCCCTTCCTTTCTCTAGCTTTGGATCCTCGTTTATAGACTACTAATTGTACAGGCTTGCGCGTCTTTTATGCTGTGCTCGTGCCTTAATTAACTAAGTTGCTAATATTATCTAAAGCTTAACTACTTTTTCTTCCTAAGAAGGAACTTAAATATATCTACAAAGGACATAGAATAGGACCCTAAGGACATTACCAGGACTATAAGGATAGGATAGACCCCTAAGAACTAAAAGAACACGAACAGAACGCGAAACCTAAGAATAGGACATGTATGGACCAGAACCCCTAGAAAATAAACAAATACTAAAAATTACCCTAATACCCCTACCACCATGCTAAGAAATATAGCAGCTGGCAAAGCTGCTGTAGGACCCGCAAATACCTCTAATAGTGAAATAGTTGCCGTCTTAACCCCCTAGGAAGAGCTCGCAGCAGCTAATGCCAAAATTAAACGGCTTTGAGAGCTGCTTAAAACTAGAGACACCCCTATACCTAGTAAGGAGTTATTAGACACCTAGAGACTTGCTACGGTCCTTAAAACCCTAGCCTAATGTACAGCATTAGCATTATCGCGGTCCGCAAAGGTTGTGGACCCCCTATTGCTTACAAACGGAACTGACCCTATATTTAACAATTGGAAGCTTCAACTGTAAGATAAGCTTAAAGTTAATATGGACTACTTCCCTACTACCTAAGCTAAAATGGCCTACGTCTTTGGCCGTACTGGTAGGGACGTATAGACGCATCTACGTCTGCGATACGCCTAGGACTTAACAGACCCCTTCCTCTCTAAAGAAGAGATGGTTGACTACCTATCTTCCATTTACGAGGACCCCTTTAAGACATAGAACGCCCGCCTTAATTATAAAGCTTTTAATATAAAGACGATAGAGACCTTTTTAGTCTTTTAGACCCACTTTCTGCACCTAGCTGGCTAAGCCTAAATTCCCTATAAAGACTTAATGCTAGACCTCTTTAATAAGCTTACCCTAGACCTACAGCGCGCCGTACTACCAGTTTTTACTACTGTACAGACGCTAAAGGTACTTATGGACTACTGCCTAGCCATTGACTAAGGCCTCTATTAAATTAAGGTATAATCTAAGCGGTATAAAGCTAGAAACTCTTTAAACCAGACTATAAGCACTTTATAAACGGCCTATAACACCCTAGCACGATCTGTAACTCCTACGGCACCAGCTGTATAGCCTGCCGTTAATTTAGCAGCTAGCCATGCAGCTAGTCCTGCTGTGGGTCCGGCGTATACTTGGCCTACGTATAATAACCCCTATAAATAGGCCCTTAGTAATTAAGGAGCTTGCTGGCTAGAAAGACCACTTTGTAAAGAATTGCTAGATAAAGGCAAAAACGGGCGAGGTTCTGTTAATTTAGGAGAATAGTGCGGAGTTGGAAAAAGAGGAACCCTAGAGGAAGACTTCTCTCTAGGGTTAAAAGGGATTAATATATTATATATTAATCTAGGTTAGCTAGTTGGTGGAAGAAGCTGCACTATCCCTTATACCTTATTCCGTAATGGATATTAAGTTTTAACCTCTGCTTTAGCTAACTCTGGAGTAAATGCCTTTGCCTTAATAGACACCTAGTGTGCCGTAAAGCTAGCTGACTTTTTAAATGTACTCTTTAAAGAACTGCCCAAACCAATTCCTATTCGCGGGTATAACGGACGAATAGGGCCACCTATTATAACTATCTTGCGGATTCACCTCCGCATTAATAGATAAAGGTAGTATAACATCCCCTTTCTTATTACGGACCTTGGGAGCCATAATATAATTATAGGGAGAAAATGGCTAGCCTATTTAGGCTTACAGCTTGATGTATGGAATAGACGGCTTATCTAGCCTGAAACCTTACCCTTAACCCCTTCCTTTATAAAAGAAATCAGCATTATAATGGAAAACCTTGTATAGCCCCAGATTAATACTATTTACTAAGCCGATGCTATGCGCAGAGACCAGGCCTTTGAGAAGGATGTATATCTTAATTCTTAATAGATCTGTATACTACGCCGCCCCTAGACTGTGTATGTCACGCTATCCGCACCAAAGACCTAGGAAGTTAGTAGTGACCTAGCTAAGCCCCCTATGGAGAACCTAGGCCCTATGCAGCCTTAAAGGAAAACCAGGGATATTAGACGCTATACTAAGCTAATAGACAGGAAGGATAACTTATAGAAAATGGAATATAAGCTAAGAAAGACTATACACCCTATACTATAAAATACGGCCTGATGAGCGTCTGTAAAGAAACCTATAGACCTCCCACCAGTCGATATCTACTACATTGGCGCTGTAGGATTCTACTAGAACTTGGTTTAGCCTAATACCGTTACCTTTACAACTAGCCTGTATGAAATTGATCGAATGCTTAAGGGAAAGGAAAGCGAGCTTAGTGGACAGGAAAGCGAGCTTATGGATAAGGAACTAGTAGAACAAAAACTGCCTAATTAATACTAGAAATTTAAGGACGTATTCTCTAAGGCAGTATTGGATATACTTCCGCCTTACCGACTATATGACTATAAGATCGAGATCGATCAAGGCAAGGGAAGCACCCTTAGCTTTAGCCCTCTCTACCTATAGTCTATTGCCAAATTATAGGCTATAAAGTAGTACCTTATTAACAACCTTAATAAGGGCTTTATTAAGCCTAGCTAAGCCCCTTTTAACTCGCCTATTCTCTTTGCCAAAAAACTAAATGGAGGACTGCGCTTCTGTATTGACTACTATAAGCTAAATAACATGACCCGCAAGGACCGCTATCCACTACCCTTATTTGATAAGACTCTTACCTAAATAAGTAGAGCTAGGGTCTTTATAAAGCTTAATATCCGCCAGGCCTTCTACTGAATTAGGATAGACCCTGGGTCTAAGGAGCTTACTATATTTTAAACCCATTACAGAACGTATAAATGCAAGGTACTTCCTTTTAGACTAACTAATGGACCAGCTACGTACCAGCGGTATATAAACGATGTACTCTTTAACTACCTTGATGACTTCTATACAGCCTACCTAGATAACATTATAATTTACTTTAAAAACGAGCTAGAACACAAGGAGCATGTCTATAAAGTCCTATAATGGCTCCGCAAGGCTGGTCTCTAGGCCGATATTAAGAAGTTAGAATTTAGTGTTAAGTGTATAAAGTACCTAGGTTTTATTATTAGTATAGATAGAATTAAGGCTAACCTAGAGAAAACGGCTGTAATTGACTAGTGGACACCCCCACGGACCGTAAAGGGGGTATAATTATTTTTAGGTTTCTGTAACTTCTATTAACGCTTTATTAAGAACTATAGCAGGATCGCCTGGCCTCTTAACCGCCTTACTAGGAAAGACTAGCTATTCCACTTTAACGCTATATATATGCAGGCCTTTAATGAGCTTAAAAAGCGGCTGGTATTAGCTCCCCTACTTGCCTACTTTAACCCAGAACGGCCTTTAATGCTAGAAACTAATACCTTAGATAGTATAATAGCCGGTGTTTTTTCCTAGAAGCAACTAGACGGAGAATAGCACCCTATTGCATACTATTTAAAGACTATAATAGATGCTAAGCTAAACTACTATATCCATAATAAAGAAATGCTGGCTATTATCTCTAGCTTTTAGCACTAGCGTGTATAGCTAGAGGGGACCCCTAAGCCTATTAAGGTAGTTTTGGATTATAAGGCCCTAGAATACTTTATAACAACTAAGGCCCTTACGGCCCGCTAGGCACGCTAGGCGGATATCCTATCTTAGTTTAACTTCTTAATTATATATAGACCAGGCGCTACAAACCGTGCGGATGCTTTTATAAGGCGTAAATAGGACCTAGGTAATTAGGCGGCTATAAAGATCTTATTATAGACCTAGGCACTACTATAACTAGAGCACCTCGACCCCTAGATATAGGCAGAACTAAATACAGACCCTTTGGACGCTAAGATATACCCCATTAACTCCATAGAACTTGACCTTATTAATAAACTGCTGTAGGTAAACCGTACGGCCCCTTCTCTATAGGAGTGCCGCGAAAAGGTAAAGGATGCTACTAGCCTATGGTCCCTTAAAAACGGACTGCTTAAGTACTAGGAACGGCTGGTGGTGGCAGAGGAATAGAATTTACGGACTTAGCTTATTACTAAAGCATATACTTAGGTCTCTACGGCCTACCCTGGAAAAAATAAGACCTATAGAATTATTGGCGACCGCTACTACTGGCCCGGGATGGTTACGGATATTAACCGCTATATACAGAACTGTAATGACTGCCGTAGGTTTATAATTCTACGAGATAAGACCCTAGGGCTATTAAAGCCACTCCCGATACTAAAACGCCCCTAGTAGTATATCTTTATAGACTTCTATAAGTTACCTACGGACCGCGATAGATATAATATGGTTATAATCCTAGTTAACCACTTTGGCAAGCGCCCGTTCTTAATCCCCTATTATAAGAATATTAATGCTAAAGAGGTGGCCTGACTGTATATCCACTATGTCTACCAAATTTACGGACTACTAGATACTATTATATCCGACCATAGGCCGTAGTTTATATTGGCCTTCTAGAACGAGTTTACCTAGATCCTAGGTATTAGGCTAAAGCTCTCTATAGTATACCACCCCTAAATAGACGGTTAGATAGAGATTGTAAATTAGTACTTAGACTAGAGACTCCGGCCCTTTATTAACTACTTTTAGGATAACTGGAGCGGACTACTACCTATAATAGACTACGCCCAGGCAACCCTACCCTATAACTTTACGGGGTTTGCACCTATTTAGCTAGAAATAGGATACTTACCCTATATAAACTTTGACTGGAAGAGACCAGAAGGACTACAGACCGTGTGCGAAAAACTATCTTATAAGGAAGCATAGCAGTATGCTAGACGCTTAGAAGAAGTATAGACGGTAGCCTGTAAGAACCTAAAGAAGGCCTAGAAATTAATAGAACGGTAGGTAAATAAGCATAGGCGCGAGCCTGACTTTACCATAGGCGATAAGGTCTAGGTTACAACAAAGAACTAGAAGATAGAACGGCCTAGCCATAAGCTAGACTATAAGATGGCAGGACCATATAAGATCCTTAATAAAGAAGGTAACTTATATAAGGTTAAACTCCCAGACTTAATTAAAGTCCACCCTGTTTTCTTACTAGATAAGCTACGGAAAGCTATAAATAACCCACTACCTAGACAAAAGAATAAGCCTCTACTGCTGATTTAAGTTAATGGCGACGACGAATGGGAAGTTAATGAAATACTAGCCTATAAACTAGTACAAGGAACGCTAAAATACCGTATCTAATAGAAAGGTTATGATCCAGACCCAACCTAGTACCCCGCCTGGAACTTTATAGGTTGCCCCTAGAAGCTTAAAGAATTCTATAACTAATACCCTAATAAGCTAGGACCCCCGAAGTATCTAGACAAGTAGATAGAGTGCTAGTATAGCAAAGATAATAAGCTACCTGTTAAGCATACAGATAAGAACACCCTATAGATATAATACGGACATATAAAGCCTAAGGGCAGGCTTTTTCGGAGGGGGAGGTAATGTTACGGCGCTGGTGGAAAACGGTGGATTATGGTAGACGTTATGGTAGACGCCGAGTTACGTGAGTCTACGTGACTAGAGGACCGCATAAAACTTCGCATAGCGCTGCTATTCTTCTCCCTTCCTTTCTCTAGCTTTGGATCCTCATTTATAGACTACCAATTATATAGGCTTGCGCGTCCCTTATGCCGTGCTCGTGCCTTAATTGACTAAGTCGCTAATATTGATCTTCCTGATCTCTCTACTGGACCATTCTGGTTAGGGTTATAGGGGGTAGATACCTCCTATTTAATCCCATTATCTCTTAGGTAGTTTTTAATAGTGTCTCTAATACCTTGCTTATTATTAGATTGAAACTATTTTATGCCTCCTATTATAAACTTCTTTGCGAAGGCAACTGTTGCTTCAAAAATGGGTAGTAAGGTATGCTGTTAATAATTCAGTAAGGGCTAGATATAGTAGTATTTAGTCTTCTTATACTAGAAGTGGGTGATGTATATTACTCCGCCATAACCTCTTCCCATTATAACGATATTAAAATGGATGCGTTTAAAGGGAGTTCTTACTTATAACGTTGGTGGGCGGCGTGATATCTGCCTTTAAAGCTTTGCTATAATGTATGGCTCGCATAGAGGTTGTTTAAATTCGGAAGTCTATTTCAGTGCTTCGACTATTAACACCCCCTTAGCAGCGAGTAGTAGGTTAGATATAGATTCCATATTGCAATGTCCTATTTATTAATGCCAAACTTTCTTTATTACTTGCTGCTTAAATAGTTCCTTTAAGTTAACAGTAAAGATAGATGGATTATTAACTTCCTAAGGTTGCCCTTTTAGGAAGTATAGTCTACTATATTTAGTTAAATTTGAGAATAGCTGCTCTGTATGGCAATAGACTAGTTAATTCTTTTCTTAATTAATCCTTATGCCTATATTAAAGAAAGCATCACCGTAGATAATATTGGTGTGGAAGCCTAGGCAGTAGGCAACCTTCCTTAAGATAAGGAGCCTCTTTCTTTTTCTATATTTAAGTGTGAGTCTAGCTTCTCTATATCTGAGGATTGTTAAGGAGTTGTCTCCTATATTAATGGTTATAGGCTCGACTTCCTTATAGTTGTAGAGGTAGTTAATATTATTAGTAATATAAAGCTCTACTCCCAAGTTATAGAGAAAAAGGTTTTTAATGTTAAGATTAGCCCTAGATGGTAATACCATAGCAATAGTTAGTGGCGGTAATTAGGTATGTTAAGGTTCTCCTCTCTAATTTCTCCTACGTGAAGGTGGTTATGGTTTTAATAGTAGTAATTTGGCGAAGGTCCTCTTCTATTCTATATACATTGTCTTGCCTTCTTCGGTTTTAAGATATGCTTGACATTAATACTCGCGGCGCTTATTAACCACCTATCCATCCAGTCTTAATTCTTTAAAGAGGTTCTAGTATTACTCTATAATATGTTCTCTACTATATGCTAGGCAGTGTTCTTAATCTTATAAAGGACGTTTAGGGTTAGTAGGTTCACCTAATAAGGTAGGGAATACTGCTACTGCTCTATATTTTGGTGGTTAATAAGAAATATTAAATTTCTTAATAAGATCTTTAAGGGTAATATTAAGGGTGTTCTCCTTAGCTCGCAAGCTATAGGCGCTAAAGATGCTTGGATTAATATCCTGGCATACCCTAATAAAGTGATGAATAAGGTATTTCCTTATTGCTTTTTTAGGGGGGTTATCGATCTTTTCTGCTTTCTTAGTAATGGTAAGGTGGAGTTAGAGCTAGGCCTCTAGACCTAGGCGCTTAGGACCTTACTATAGTTAGTTAAGTTTATTATTTAGGGTTTAACGAAGTTAAGCATTAAATGGTTTTGCTACGTTAACTAATAGCTTTAGCATGGCGTAAGGGTTTGTTATATCATCGATAAAACCCTAATAGTTTGGACCTACTGTAGTATGTATAAGAGTATTAAGGGCGGTAAGGCCCTTATCCATTTAGATATACTCCTTATAAGCCATCTTATAGGCATTCCACCTACCTGTTATATTTGTCTTAGCAAGGAATTTTTCTAGAGAGTTACTTGGGGTTGCTAGAGTAATAGGTATATCGGATAAGGTTTAAGAGGATATTTATAAGGGTTTTAATTTAGGAACTGGTTAATCTTATCCCTCTTAATTTGTATTTAATATAGGAAGGGTTTATTTCTTTATATAGTACTCCAAATCCGGTAGGGCATTAACCGGTGGGTTAGTTTCTTCTAGGTTAATATACCTCTAGATATATTATGCTTTTGCTTTGGATTTAATTTAATTATACTATATAATCTAGTCTTCCTGTATAAGAAGCCTAATAACCAATGTATTTGATGATATAGTAACGATATTAATAATATTAATAAAGGTATCGTGAGATAGTTTAAAGGAGTTAAGGTTATTGCTAAATGCGGTATAGCTTAATAAGTTAGCGAGACTAAGACTCTTAATTATTAATAACTAGCGCGTGTATATAATAATTATGTAATCGCAAGCAGTTGAAAGGTAAACCTTAAGTTAAGTGATCCTTCTTGATTTCTATGAGCTGTCTTGCTGATATTTATATATAAGATGGGGTTGATTACCTGATAAGTCCTCTCTCGTCATGCAGAGGAGGTATCAAATCAGGTGGAGGTCTTGATTGAGGGGAAGCACCAAATTACTTATCTTGATACTTAGGTGCAGTATGCCTTACCACGTGATTTTCCGTTAATACGATGCGGTTTTTTCTGCTTGGCGAATTTTTACCGATATTTCGTAGACGACTGTATTACAGTACAATACAGTAGTCGTGAATTTATCTGGTCTCGCCGCCAAGTAAAATACCAAAATCCCTTGAAAGAAATCCTCGAAACAAGAACACCAACCCTAATAGTCGTGGAATTGGAGAACGACGCAGCCGGCTTTCTCTTTCAACCGTAAAAGAACCTGTATTATCTGACACGACTGCTCTATATTCAAACCCCTGTTTAACCACCGCGTTTATCCGTAGGCATCTGCCTGTAAGAAGGGAACAGAATGCTTTAGATTTGAGAATATTTCTTACACTGAACACAACAGATGAGAGCATAGCTTTAACAGGGTCTCTCAGATTATGGCCCTTGAAATACTCTCCACCCCTCCAGGATTAGAATCCTTCACACCTCTCGAAGAGCATCAAAGCCAAACACCAGGAACGTTCTTTGGTGGCAAGCCAGTTTTGTATTGCAAGCATGGTAGCCTCACGCTTAGTATCGCTAAGGACCAGCTTGAAGCGCATCCTGCTATAGCGAAATTTAGCATTAGGTCTTCAGGTCAGGGCATCGGAGTTATTGATGGTCCTGTTCAATCATCGGATCCAGCTATCATCTCGAACGTGGACGTTTGGGTTACTTCGGAGTACGTAAACATCCCACTTCTCCTGGGCTATTTGTTTAAGTAGTATTAATTCTTCTACGCAGACACCTTATTATATTCCAGCAGCAGCCATCCAGCAATGGCATTGCTATACCCTACCCTACGATCGCCCTTCACGCCATACAACGATGGAAAGGCCCCCAACTTACCGCCTCAGAAGAAGGCATTGAAGCCTTGTACATGCAACTTAGCCTGAATGACTCGGAGTTGGTTAACTCCGATGATGATATTGAGATACTTGAAATCACTGTACTTCCGCCAAATTACGATTCTCCAACAACCGCTAGATCGTCTGATTCTGCAGCCACAACTACAACACCGTACATACGCGAATTGTTCGAAGCGATCAGCGCGTGTGCAGATTTACACCCGGATCCTGCGTCACCTTCATCAGATGTCGACGACGAGGAAGGAGATATGCCTGGTGCTGGTGGCTGGATCACATCTGAGAATATGGGGGAATACTTTGATGAGGATGGGAACTTCATTGGAGGCGGCAGACTAGGTGCTGGTGCCGGGACGGTCAGATTACGAGAAGACGATCATGATACTACGAATGGGAGCAATAGTATTGAGAATGTTGGGGGAGATGTTGAAGATACAAAATGGCGACGAACGGAATGAATTATAGACAACACAGTTGCCGTATGATGGACGTTTTTCGAACATCAGCCTGCTTTGAGGGACCTGGCTGTACAGCACCCATACGTCAGGCACTGCGTAAGCCAATTGCTTAAAAGGGTTATACTTTCTAATTCTACAAAAACGGCCCTATTTCGGTTCCACTTGAATTTGCCGCTGACAAAATTCCCGAATTCCTAGTTCGTAATCTAAAGTCCGGATATAGAAGAACCCTTGACCATCAGAATCAAATATTCGTCCTCGAGCTTTGTAATCCATCTCACTTTCATGTCAAGTTTCCAGTGTTCCTTTCATCCTCTTTGACCTATCCATTTAGCTCTCTAGTTATCCTGCGTCTGTCCATTTCATGAACCGTAACGATTAGTGGCTCTTGTGTCTGCTATTCTTGATGTGACTAGTACATTTACGCTGGTTTGTTTCCTGCAACTTTGTGTCTTTTTTTCCGGAAAAAGCAGGTAGTTTATGACTACAGATACCCCAACTCCAGCGCCGACTGCAATGGGAACACTATTCGATCCTATGCCTGACGGTCAGGATGATGACTAGGGAAAGCCAGTATTTGTTGCTATTGTAGAGGGGCTTGCTGTTCCAGAGGCTGCGGGGTAAAGTCCAACGAGAGTAATTATCCATGAGAAGTCATTCAATGCTGCGCGTGTTTATTAGCGACATGTGCGGCACAGTAAATCCATCTGCGCCGCGATAGAAGACCACCCTCTTCATGCATCATATGATGTTGTGCAGGGAGTGTTTGTAAAAAATCTACGACTTATAACTTGTACCCTTTTACTCCAATTAGCTGCAGCTTTGCGACCGTATTTGACCTTGCTCTAGTTATATGAAGGCTAGCGCGAGCCAGGTGATGCGCGAAGGGGCTGCAATAAAGGAACGCAAGGACCTCGTTAATCCAATAATTTTGATTTGGACGAAACATATTTTGGGCGCCAAATGATAAGCTCCAGTGTCCCCCAGTGTACAATTTCTCTTTGTACGCACTAGCGAATTTCAAGTTTAGCTTTTATAATTAAGCTTAAAAAATTAAAGACTTTGCCTTGCGGGTGCACGGCTCTTTTGGTAAGCGCTGGATGGTGCGCTTGACTAGTGATTACCGAAATTGCTGTGTGTTGCACGAGCACACAGGGGTGGGACATCGGAGCCCGTACAAGCTGTACATAGAACACTATCATACACGTTAGACGCCAGTTTCACAGAGTACATATTGAGGCATAAATCTTCCCAAGCCTAAACTTTTAGAGCGGCATGAGGCCTGTGCGAGATTATGATAGCCGCAGCGGCACAGAGGGTGGCTAAGGGGAACCCGGATTCAAGAGATTCAGATTCTCCCCTTTCTCAAGCAAGATTCATGTTTGAAACTGCCAAAAATCCTTGTAGATGTTCAGGCGCAAGGTTACCGTCCTTCTACAGGCTGGATGCCTACTTCTCGCGGCTTCCTCCTTAATCGTTGGTTTTACTTACTCCGGAAACAATTCTTCTGGCGATGCAACCAGAGCTGCATCCTTTGCCCATAAGTTGCCGTTTTCTTCGAATAATGCCCCTGAAAATACCACAGGTAAGTCGATATCTTAGCATGTTGTAACCCTAAACCCTAACATGGAATGAAACGCAGAGAGCAAGACTAGCCCATCACCAAAGGAAGGCTCTCCTGAAACTCCCTCCACAACTCCTGGGGCTAAAGAGGGCAATACTACCCTATTCCAGATTGCACCACCCTATATCAAAGCAATCCTGACTCCGGAAGATGACTACTTCCCAAGGCTAAAATGCCCAAGGCTAAATTTGGGCCGTTACGACTATCTCCGGCTTAACTCCAACGAAGTTAGTTTACCGAAATATTATTTTTGCCCTCGATCTTCACGACTGTGCGCATGTTCTCCCTCGACTTCTCGGCTCGGTTGTTGAGACCATACGTTTTCTAGGTCCACACAATTGCGCTCTTTCGGTAGTAGAAGGCCGCTCGGTTGATGGAACATTTGAGATTCTGAAACTTCTAAGGGAAGAGGTAGAGCAAATGGGAGCCATGTACTTTTTGACTACCAACGAGGTCCATCCGTGGGGTCAAAATGTCAACCGTGTAGAGGCTCTTGCAGAACTCCGCAACCAGGCACTCCAGCCGCTGGTAGATTATTCAAGTCAATACTCGCCAGAAACGACGGTGGTATTCCTCAACGACGTAGCCTTATGCTTTGAGGATATTCTTGAACTCATACACCAACGTGTATATCAAGAAGCCGATATGACTTGCGCCATGGACCGGGCCTATGTAGGAGCTGATCCAACATTCTATCCCTTAACCCGTCAAAATGGGTCGTACGGTTATCGATAAGAGCTAGCCAATTGGATCAATTAGGTCAAGGCCCGCGCCAATCAACGTGCACGGACCTTCCTCATTGCGGTCCTGACGGGTTAAGGGATGATATATGGATTGCTCGAGACATGAGTGGAGACACATTCTTCGACATTCCTGAAGACGGTAACTGGAACGGTGCTTGGAACTTATTCTGGAACAACCCCAAAGCACACACGACTGAATGCGGGTAGGCCATTTCAAGTATTTGCCTGCTGGAATGGCGCGACAGCATTTACCGCGAAGCCCATATTCGAGCGAAAGATCAGATTCCGTAGCTCTTACGAGGGCGAGTGCTACTCAGGCGAACCGCAGCTATTTTGCAAAGATATGTGGCATATTGGCTACGGTAAGATCGCTGTTGTGCCCAGTATCAATGTCGAATACGGCGATGAAGCTGCACAGAAGATAAAGTCACTGAAGGGTTACACATCCAGATGGGTGGCACCCGAAAGACGGAATGGCATGTCATTGAAAGTGAAATGGGAACAATCACCACCAGCTCAAACTAGATGCATAGTAGACTATGCAAACCAGCATTGGGTACCTTGGGATGAGCAACTGGAAGAGCATGAATCTGATTCATGACGACGACTCTCCTGCCGGTAAGCCCTTTTATTAATCTATCCTCCAAGTATCGTGACAAACTACAGTTACTCAGCATTTGTCAGCAGTGTTACAGTCAAACTATCTTCAACAAGCTGTGTTGACAGCCAGTCGCTTTAGGCTCACCTAAAAAAATTTCAAAGCGAAGGATAAAGGATATTTGACCGACTCCACCATGGAGGCTCTAATTCTCGATGCAGCTCTCAAAACCGCGACGGTCGAAAGAACCCCCATACCCTCTCCGTCGTCCAACGAGATTATTGTACGGGTGGATGCAGTCGCACTCAATCCGGTGGATGCATTATATGTATTCAACCCGCTTGGCAAGACCGGTCGCGTCGTAGGCAGTGACTTCGCCGGCACAGTAGAGTCACTTGGTCTCCATGTACCATCTTTGAATCCTCATATGAGAGTTGGCCAGCGGGCCGCGGGCTTCCTACAAGGTGCTAGCTCTGTCAACGACAAGCCTGGCGCGTTTGCTGAATACCTTCGTATCCCTCACGACCTTGTGTGGCAGGTCCGAGACAATATGTCCCTTGGCGATGCAGCGGCGATATCCTTATGCGCTCTCACAGCGGCGCAGTGCCTTTACTATCGCTTAGGCCTCCCCGCACCATTCTCGTATGAAGGGAGCCATAAGGCAAATACCTCGTCTCAACATCACTTAACCGTTTTCATCTACAGTGCTTCCACTTCTGTTGGCCTTTATGCGGCACAACTTGTCCGGCTCTCGTCTAAGGCATCTAACACGCCTATTCGCATGCTTGGCGCGGCTAGTCCTTCCCATCACCCTATGTTATCCAGTTCTCCGTATGAATTCGCTGCGCTTGTCAACTACAGGGACCCTGACTGGCCGGCTCGGATACATAGCTTGACTAGTGGCCAAGGAGTTGATTTCGCACTCGACTGCATCTCTGAGGGCTCCTCTGTGGCCCAAGTCGCGTCCGTTTTAGCCCCTCATGGAGAGATGGCTGTTGTACGGTCACGAGAAGGTAAAGCTTGGGAGGTAGAGGAGGGCACGCTTCCATCGGAACCGCTGTATGGGGCTGTTTGGGAGGGTTTAGGGGAAGAAACGGAATACCAAAATATGACTTTGCCAGCGTCGCCTCGCGCGCGTCAGTTTGCTGTGTCGTTTTATCGTTTCCTTTCCTTATCTAATAAAATGCCGATTCAACCAAATCCAATCCGTCTTATGCCTGGAGGCCTGAATCGAATTGTACTTGATGGCTTTGCTTTGTTGGGACCTGGTACTATGGAGCAGCGCGATGGCGATAGGACTGAGGAATGGATGAAGCCAGTGAGCGGAGAAAAGCTCGTGTACTTGTTGAAAGCAGATGAAAAGAGTAACTAACTCACGAGTACAAGAGGCATGGTAAACTGAAATTAATTAATCATATAACTCGTCATTCAACTACCTATCCCATAAGCTGGTGGAGGCCATCTCGAAATGTGGCCCGTGCGCGAACACCAAAATATTGACATCATCCTCCAGGACTAGAAACGGCTGCCCTCTATATAAAATACCGCTTTGCACGAAAGGAACTTGCTAGTAGGAATACCTTAATCGAATGCCGTGAATATACCACTAAATATATACATTATTCGGGCGATATTAAGCTTTAAAGTCGCGATTAATCTAAAGTTTCATCGCGATAATGAGGAAGACGATTTGGAAGGATCTAATTGGCTCGGTTAGAAGTGGCCTTAATCCACCAGCTTATGGGATACTGGAAAATTAACGAAAATGTATGGAAGAGTGCGAGCAAACTAATATTAAAAGCCTTGAAGTCACTTGGGTTTAGCACATAATGATTAGGGGTGAAATTCTGAAAGCCTAGACTCCGCCTTTCTCTCTTATAGTGAGCCTGAAGTCGCCGTCGTTTCACCAAGATATATGCGCACGTGAGTTCGTGCTCCACTTTTCGCGCTTCGGCCCGCTCGCGCTCGCTTGGCTCCGAACAACAATAAACACCACAACTAGCACTACCATAGCCACCCGTAAGTCATTTTTCAGCGCAATCTCAAATCGAATGGCGCGCTCCTGCATCTCCTCTCGCAGTCCAACTCGCAGTCCAACTCGCAGCCCTACTCACCATACTCGCCCACCCTCCCGCGCCCTCTCAGAATCCCGCTACGAAATCGACCTCGACGCGCTAGGCGGCGCAAATGATTCCATCTTGTTTTCGACAGGGCTGGAAGAGGATGAGAAGGATAAGAGAGTAGATGTAGTGAGAAGCGATGAAATTGAAGGGCCGGAGGATTTTACCATGAACATGGAGTTCTGGATGCGCACGCCCCTTTTACCGACACCAGAACAAGAGGAGGCCAATGCTAAGGCGGAGGAGAGTAAGGAAGATAGTAAGGAGGATGAAGTTGGGCTCACAAACGAAGTCACGGAGGAAACAATAGAGGAGAGTAACAGGCCAATTTCGGTTTCAAGGGAAGAGCAGGACGAGGACGAGGGCTTCGACTCTGGATCGCCGACGATGCGTCCTTCTACCACACCTCCAGGAGATGATGAACACAGAAGAGATATCTCAAACGCGTCAATCGAAAATAAGGAGAAGGTGATGTCATACTTGGATGCACTGCCCGACACCGATGTTGCAGATGCTCATGTTTCCACCCCTCTAAAACCTCACATGTCAATTCGGCTCCATCCTCCCCCATCCCATCCGCCATCTCAAGTATCACAGAGGACGCGCGGGCTGCAGCCGACGGTAGAGGAGTACGTGGATACGCCGAGGAAGATAAGCCAGAGTACTGTTATTCATACCATGCCACAAGAACCTGACTCGCCGAGATCATCTCTCCAAGCTCAGCTCGTGGCCCTCGAAGCTCGTCTTCATGAGCAACAAGCCGCTTCTAATGCTCGAATCACGGAACTCGAAACCATTCTATCGTTCACGCGCTCCGAGCTCGAGACATCACGCACCCGGGTTTACAAACAGAGCGAAGAAATTGCGAAAGTAACGGAATCAAATAAGAAATGGGGGGAGAGTATGGAAGCTGCCAGCGCAGACAACTTCCTCAAGCTACAGGATCAGAAAGATGCGTTTGAGAGGCAGATGAAAAAACTTGAGGAGAGCCTTCGTATGGAAAATGAAGTGAAGCTGCAGAAGCAAAAGGATTTGTTAGAGAAGCAGATTGAAACCATCAAGGCTGAAAAGGAGCAGGAGATTAACGAGGCGAAGGACTCAGCTGACAAAGAGGTTATGGCAAAGGAGCAGCAGATCGAGGAATTAAAGAAAGAATACCAGAAATCAAAAGAAGACATTTTAGGGAGCCTGAATACGGCATTAAGGAATCGTGAGTGGGAGTTTGGGCAAGAGAAGACAGAACTGAACGAGAATATTGCTGCTCTAGAATCGCGCGTCAACGACTTGCTAGGACAACTCGAGCAAGCTACAGCAGAAGCGAAGGCGGCAAGATCAGAGGCTACTCGGCTTGTTAGCCAGCAAAAGGTGCCTGAAAATACCTCTGTGCAATTTATGGACTTCGAGACTCGCCTCCACACGCTACAGACACAACTAGACGCTTCCAGAGTCGATATCACAGCCAAAGATCAAGAAATTTTGCGTAGTATCGAGGGGCAAGAGCAGCTTGACCAGCGGTTCATTGCTTCCCAGAAACGCATCTCGGAACTTGAAGCAAGCATCTCTACGCTCCGCCAACAGCTGGAGCAAGCCGGAATGGAAACGTCTGAAGCCCGTGCGGAGATTGAAAATGCGCAAGAGGGGGCACGTGCCATCAGAGTAGATCTTAGGGAGGCATGGGCGGAGGCCGATGTGCACATCAACGAGTTAGAAGACAGGCTTAAGGGGCTAAAAGACGCGAAAGCAAACGCGGAGGGTAGAGTCATGGAGCTAGAGAATGAACGCGAAGCGTTTCTTGAAGCGCATGAGACAAAGACTCTAGAACTGAGAAATAAAGCTGAAGATGCGGTAAAGAAAGTGGGTGCCATGCTAGACCTCGAGAGGGCGGAGAAGAAGAAGGTTGGAAAGGAGATCAAAAAGCTGAAAGAGGAGGTAAGTCGGCTGACAGTAGAACTAGAGAGGAGAAGCAAAGAGTCCGAGGATAAGGATGAGGATGTAGAAGAGGTGCAGACTCTGCGTGAGCTACTCAGAAAACAAGTCCAGGCCACAAAGGCTGCAAAGATGGAAGTGCAAGCTACACGTAAAGAACTTGAATCTCTGCGTACAGAGATGGAGACACAAAAGGAGGATTTCGAGGCCGTTAACAAGGAGATGGACGAGCAGTTGGCTCTCCTGCTTAGGTCGATTACGAAAGAGCGGGCTAAGACAGCTATAGAACTTAGGGATGGACAGTGGGTCAAGAACATAGAGCAGTTACAAGGCGAGAGAGAGCTCATGGGTAAGGTACTTATGAGAGAATGGGGGAAACAAGAGTGTGGTGCCGTAACGCCTGACGAGAATCAAGCCTATCGGTACTTATATGTTAAAAGGTGACGCTGAGGATTGCTGAACTCTTGCTTCTAGTTCTTTAGAGGGCTTAGGAAAGGAATTTCAGGTTATGATGGCTTCTTTTTGGGGACTTGAGCGCTAGCTGGACGTTATGATATGCTGTATGACTAGAGAATTGTATCAATACGGCGTTGAGCAGTGCAAGCAACGCACAGCATCCAATTGAGTACATTTTACAAAACGTTTTACTCCTAATTTACAGGCTCTCTTGTCTTGATACAACGCTATGCTGACACCATACACCTCTCATATCGAATTCGTACAGCAACCTTACTTGGATACTAATATTCAAACTTCATTCCAATATCCAATGCTAGCCCAACTCCATTTATCTCGCTAAACCTTGCGTTTATAGCAGGCCTTTTCTAGCTAACTCAATTTTCCTTGCCGCTTCTCCGGCTTTATACCCGCCCTTGCTTGCGCATACTGCAATACCATCTCCAAGCTCAACCTTGTCTTCTACTTCCCAGGCGCATGGGCAGTGGTGCGGGAAGTGCACGCACGAGAGAGTACCGGGACAGAGATAGTTTGTGCAGTGAGCTATTGAGCACCATAATAGTCAGTTAAGCGCTTCTACGGAGCAAAGACAACGAAAAGAGTGCTGTACGCGCTCCGGGAAAGAGCATTGGGGGGAAAAATTGTGTAGGCCTTAGAGTATAAAATGAGAGAAGATTATACCCCCTTCATATTGCTGCCGGTACCAACTTGCATCACTCCGCACGTTCTGCGGCTGCTGGTGTTGTTGCTGGTGCTGCTGGCCACCGAACATTTGGTCGAAGAAGCCGAATTGGGCGACGCTGGGGACAACGAGGAGGCTGAAGATCAGCATTAGGAGGTCGAGGAAAGTCATTCTGAATATTTGGTAGAGTTTTCTGCCCTAGTATCGTGCTGGCGCGCTGAGTGCCGCTGCAGAGGCGGAATGGAAGGTTGTTTTCGATCCAGGTTCGTTGCAGCTTGGAGTGGCCTTTTGGGCGCCAAGAGGATGCAAAGAGGTCAAATTTGCCTAGAGCGCCCGGACGCTTTACGGAGAAAAAGTTCAATGTGCACACAAGCTCAGTTACATTCACAGTCCACACACGATATCTCTACATAATACACGCTCGCCGAAAAGTAGTGCACTCCAAATTTATGCTGGCTTCTTGCTAATTCTCAAGTAGAATGCATCTTATGTACACTGTCGGGCCGGACGACAAACGCGTTTATACCCTCAAAAAGGTTGTCAATGGAGAAGTCTCGAAGTCGGCGCATCCTGCAAGGTTTTCACCTGATGATAAGTACTCGAGGTACGCCACATACACAGTAGAAGGGCTGGGTAATCGTCCGGGAAACTACTAACGAGAATTTTCAGACATCGTGTAACGTTGAAAAAGCGATATGGATTGCTCCTAACACAGCAGAGTAGGTAAAGCTTAGAATAAGAGCTGCGCGAAGCGACACTAATCTCATTCAGAGGACAAACAAGTGCTTGGACAGTAGGTGGAAATTGCATGGTTTGAACGTTCACTACACTTGAGGAGGCGACAGGCGTTTCAAGGAGTTTAGGCGAGGATACCAAGCCATGGCTCTGTTAATATATATATATTATTCATTCTTGATTAATGTCTGATGCGGTCCCAATTAAGGTCCATGCAGACGAATACCGTTAAGTTAGGTACAAAAACCCTCCAAGGGAGACCTGAGAGGTAATACAGTATGTACCCCTCCAGGTAGCACACCCGTACTACGTTAACGGGAGGAAAAATACCATTAGGTCGCTGCTCTAAGACTCCTGTAAGGGAGCGTCCTAATTACCTATCTTGCCCTGTCTGCCATTCATACTATACTTCTACTTAAATTAAAATTGTCGTAAAATTAATATTATCTTGCCCCTGCTCCTATTTAAATGCCCTATGTGTGTGCATATACGCCTGCGGTCCTCCTGCTTATAGCATGATTTCCACCCTAAAGGAACAGCGGGACGAATATATAAGAACTAGGTGTTTTATCCTGGGGCCCCAACCTAGGTCCTCTATGTACATCCCTAGCCAAAGATATAGAGGAAGACGAAATACCGTACGGGTAAGTCCAGGCTATCGGTTAGAATAGGGAATGAGAGGCTTATTGCAGACTTCCCGGGGCGTATACGGTTCGGTTTGGTTGTCACCATATAGGTACCGTGTAGTATAACATAAGGTATACCTTACGGGAGGAAAGGGGGGCGTCGGGGGTAGATGCCATGATTCGAATAATTAATTGGAATGCGTACGTAAAGACGTGATAGCTATATTAAGTTTCCGTTAGGGCTCACCCTCCCAGTGAAAATTTTTCACGATACCACCACGTTGCTACGCCCGCGCTGCGCCGCCGTACACGTCTCTGCGTTTGCTCTAGCAGTCTATTGGCACGATCCTGATGGAACACCAATAGTAACTGCTAGGTTCCCGGGCTCTACCGCGTGGAGATGCAGAGGCCGATTTCATGGAGCCCTTGATATATATATATATTATTCTTTGATTAACGTCTGATACAGATCCTAACTAGTGGCCCGCGCAGACTACTCCGTACACAAGGGAAATAGAAAAAAAACCCTGATATGTTGGGGGAGGAAAAACCCTATGAGCCACCCCAGTAGGATGAAAAACCCCGATTTGCCATCTCCGCACGTAGCTACGTCCCCTGCGGCTGATCGTAGCTGCGTCCTGATTGATTTCCATAAATCTCGGATCTCTTTGGTAACCGCTGCATCCTTCTTCTTAGCTTATGCGGGGCTGGGGTTCACTACGTCCCAGCTAGGCCTAACTGTTAATTGCCATATGCTAGTAGTTCTCCATATCTTGATCGTCCTCTGTATGCTATCTCTTATAGACCATTGCCATATACGCCTACTTCCCCCCTAGAGCCTCGAAGGCGTAAAGGGGGATTCATCCGTTCTAACTACTATGATACCGAAAGGCGAGCGGAATGTGTATGTGTTCTGGGTACCTTTTGTGCCTGGGTCCCAGTTACCAGGCCCTCTCTAGGGGGGACCAGTCCGTAGAGAGGAGACAAGGAAAACCGTGTGGTTGTTATCCAGGCTGCCAGGCAGTATCGTGCGACCAGACAGCGATTGACCGCATGCTCCGCGGGCGATCGCCCTAGGGGGGGTATATTTGTTCGTTCGTTCGTGCGCTCGTTCGTCGATGCGAGAGGTCGTCGATGCTTTCAATTGGGGGTCGGGGGGGCGCTGGGAATCCGTCTCGCATCCATGTGGATTACACAGGTGCTTGGAACAGGAGTGTAGTAACTGTTTTGATGAAGGGGTACCAATAGTAGTGGTTTTCGAGATCTCACCATCCCATGTGAAAAATTTTCACTACCGCCCACGACGTTTCAACAACCACTAGGTCCTCCCCGCACGCTGTGCGACGTCACCGCGTTGGCTCTGCTGAATCTAAAGACTAGCAGGTTCGTAGGCCAAGTCACCTCGTACTAGTGCAGAGTGTGATTTCGACGGCCCTGGCTCTGTTAATATGGATTGTATTAAGACAAGAGATCTATATTTACATTTCGTGGTCAAAAGAACAGGACTTCAAATAAAAACTTTGTGGGTATTCGTAAATGCTCTGGCCACACAATGTTCCCTTACTTCCTTCCAGTCTATACGCCAGTGCAATGCATTTCCGTAAATTTGTCATGCTAGACTCTTCATCTCTTCCTGGAGTTGACATTTCTACCTGCTCCCACCTTAGGTCTTCCCCCGGCCTGTCCCCGCTCTCCAGTCAAAATCCCCGGAAGGTAGTCCTCATCCATAAGGTCCCTTTGCTTCTGGCGTTTCTGGCTCGCGATTGCCCGTACGTACTCTTTCTGGTCTTCCGCTAAGATCAGGTCCTGGCCCCATCCGTCCTTGCCACCTCCTTTAACGCGGCCATTTGCCGACCCTGGTACAGGCTTGGGGATGCTGTAGCGATCTCCTCTGCTATTCCATTGGAAATTCTTCTTCAGATGCAGTTTGAACTCGCCGTTCTGATTTGTCGAGCACGCTACTCTAGTGAGGGTTGGTTTGCCGCAGCGAGGGCAGAATTGCTTTTCCATCTGCTTAGTGGTGAAGAAGCAGGCATAACATCGATGGATGTACGTGTTGAGGTGCTTAATCCGGTGCAAGTTTGTAGAAAGCAGATTAAGATTCATTTGGAGGAGAACATTTTGAAGAGCGAAATCGGTGGAAACTGTAGCAACTTGCATAGTCTGTGGCTCAGAAGTCTGTTTTACAGAACTTCTGCTATCTTTCTCCTGATGCTTCTTAATGTTAGATGGTGTAATCCAACCACCTGAATCTGAGTCCTCTGACGAGTCTTCTGATACGGGGCCCTCCTGAACTTCTGGTACTGCATTTTGTGATTCTGGTGCAGAATATGTAGGGTCGACCGTCAAATCAGAGGTTGCAGTGAGCTGAAGGTCTGCCAAGTCTTGGCCAACACTGTCTGGGGAAAGAGTAGAATCGGCGGTCCCAAGAGATTCTTGCCCTGAGGCAGCGGTCTGTTGTTTCTGGGAACTGACTGTTTCCTGCTGATACGCTTCTGCATGTTTATTTGGGTCGACTTCATTAACTGTATCTGACTCATGAGTTGCTTGTGCATCATGGCTGGCTTCTGCTTCCTTTTGCGCTTCTTCTACATGCTGGGGCTCCAAGTTTGATCTCTCAGCTATTTCTGCTGACCTAGATTTTTCGCTGCCTCGCGCTTCTTCTCCAACACGTGCATCTAGATCTTGCTCCTCGAATTGCGGTTTTGGATCATTCTGTTTGCTTGGAGGAGACCCGTTTGTTCCTTTCTGTCCAGGAACGCTTCGTAGTCTCCAATTTCCACCATTTCGCTCGCATTCTAGTTCATAGGCAAGTGCTAGAATCTCCAGATCGGGTCTACTTAAGACTGCAAAATCCCCAGTCTTCTTTGCGAACTGTGCAACAATCTCATAGTTTGCAGGCTTAGGTTTCCTCAAGGTTACCAGGGGCAATAGCGTGGTCTCTATACGAGACCTAGTAGTAGCATCCTTGATTTCTGATATGACTGCTGGAGTCGTGACCAGACACTCTGATTGCCCTAGGAGACTGGAAATGGAAGGCTCATTTTTTATGATAGGTCCCGCGTCCAGAACAAGTGTGTGAACAGGTTTTTCAGTAGACATTTTCGCTAATACGGGCTTTGGAACACCTTGTCAGACCGTTAAAGGACAATATCTCGACTTTTGCTGCGGTTGTGAAGTTTGTGGGCGAGTCAGTCAAAAATTTTAATTATACTAGCTCGGTTTAAAATGCGGCTTATTCAGCTCTTGGCTCTTTCCCTATCATTCTGAGGGCTCAGCGCATTCCCCCTATCCTTTCCTCGTAGACGTCTTCCCTTCTTTTAACATGACCATCGACGTTGACGGTCCTTTCCCTTGTACTACTCTGACTCTGTATCTAGTCTCCACACTTCAATGCTGCCAAGTCTCAATTTCATTTCCAGGTTTCGAGCAACTACCGGAACGGTTACTCTCCCGAACATCCTTCCTCTCACCGATCAGGTCCCTCCTACGTGAGATGCGGGACGGGGCTTTGGCCCTCCCGAGCATCTTACATGACAGCCGAACTTGCGCACAAGGTTACACTGCTTTAAGAACCGCCATCAGCAGCTAAGGCAGCCCCATAGCCACGAAAAAGCAACAATGGATTGAGGAGACTCAGAAGCCGAGGAGAAGAGACAAGATGGAGAAGGCCCACCGTGACTAGAAGGGCTTTTTGTGCATCCTTAGCCGGGCGCGAGCTAGCTTGCTCAGAACCTCACCTTTTGGACGCGAACAGTCCGCCCGGATGGTCACTCCCGCGAGCCTATCCACATATTCGGGAATCCAATCCCCCCCCATGATTCACCTCTTCCCGCTTTCTGGATCTTTCGGACACTGCAACTACTCAGGCAGGTAACTTTCTCAATCATCCCGGTGATTTCGGTTATATACCTAGTCTCACGGGCCCAGGCACATCATAGCTTTACAGCCATAACTTGCGCAGGATGGTGAGGTGCGGCCGACAGTATGTTGCAGGCATAGCTCACAAATTGGTATCATCGATGTGTTTAGATGTCGCTTCGTATTGTTCCCGTGTCTGTAGGTGATGCAGTAGTTCAGTCTTTCGTATCGTCTAGTTGACTGCAGTTTATCCCTTTTCCGATCGAAATAGTTCTTGGCTTAGAAAAAACAAACATGTAAACAACCTTTATTCTTTCTGTCTCAGTATGCTATAAATAGACGTTACAAGTTCAAAACGGCAAAGTAAGAAGAAGGCTAGTGAATTGAAGAGGTGGTAGTGGCGTTCTGATAGAGGCGTAGCATTCCCGCGTACCCCTGGTCGAGGCTTGCGGAACGTCAGGACCCTGTACAGACTACATCTTATCTTAAGTCAAAGCCGCGCATAGACCGGGTGTGCCATGTTGCATTCGTCTCGGAGTCTATCAGTTTATCATTGGTGACGGTGCAATGATATGTTCACGTGGTTATCCGAGCCTGCTTGAAAAAGTGTAAGTTTTACGAAGTGTGCGCGTGCCTAGAAAGCGAGAGCAGGAGAGCATGCCTTATCTCCTAGGAATTGCAGGTGATCGGGCATGGTTGAGAGCGGGGAGAGTCCCAATTCGATCCTGCTTTTCAGAGTAACAGGCCCAAGGTTCCCGTTGCCTGCCGCGGTTAGAAGAAGCTTTCATTGCATCGTGGGGATAAGCAAGACTAGCTGACTTGGCCAATAGATGCAAATTACCCGTGCTGCGTGGGTTGCAAGCTCTGTATCGTGCGTCAGAACTCTAGTCGGCGACCGGTGAACATCATTTCACGCAGCGTGTTCCGCCAGACCTTCTGGCTCTTGGTGGGCCGATTCCGCTATTTGCAGTCGATCATCAATCTGACTTGAATTCTCGTCACTAAATGTGGCGAAGACGCCGCCCAATCCGGTCTCGCACGGGTCTCCTTTGTCGAGTTCCACCAGAAAGGCGCTGAAGGATCCAGGGAAGAGCGTACGTTCCGGACTCTGAGGATCCAATTGAGCATTAGAAGAGCCCCGTTGTCGGCCTAGCCTGCGTCTCGCCGGAGAAGACATGCTCAAGGTTCGAATGGAAGGGAGGAACTCTAAGAAGGCAACCAGGAAAGCCGCAGAGTCGAACATGTGTAGTTGCCCGGCTTTAGCGTTCTGTTTTCAGACGAGTCAGCAGATGGCCCTCGCGCGTTGCTGCAAGCTTCAGGTACTTAATCACCCTCGGGTCCCACGATTCTAGAGTGAAGCAGGCACTCAGTAAATCACTCTTTTAGATGGCTGACAATTCAGAAGGGTCTACTCATCCTTATTCGACCATCCCGCACGACTAGCCGCCGAAGTAAGAAGGAGTCCGTATCGACCCATAAAAAGCAAAGCACTCTCCCCCGACCGACCAGGCGCTTCCAGTCAGACTCTTCGCCTCTTTATAACTCGCCGGCGGACTTGAGCCTCATCCCAATCCCTCCATTCAAGCACGTGCGACCAAACTCCATACATCCATTTCTATCTCGAAGAAACTGACAGTGTTGACTTCCGTCCAACACACTCACCTCTCTTGGCAGCAACGTGTCAAACTATTCCTGCGCTGGATGATCATCCCACCGCTTCCCTCGATGGCTGGCCTGCTGGCTGCTGGCTGCTGGCTGGCTCGACACGAGAATGCCCGCTGCAAGCTCGCAGTTTTCTAGTCTGGCCACCCAACCCACCTAGTGGAATTGTCCAGGCCTGCAGGCGGCACAACCGACCACTAGACTAACGCGAAGACGGCATTATGCATGGGGATCGGGCTACACACAAGACCAACATGTCGGCCGGGCAGCTGACCCTTCGATAGCTCTTGCGAATCGTTGGGCTTGCCAACTCACAACATACCTGATACGTCGGCCTCTCCATAATGGAACATTGGAACCTGAGCGACAATGCTGGAAGCACCATAGGCTATTCTCCATCGAGTTCCGTCTTTACCAAAGACATTTTTCCGTTTCAGAAGCCAGGGGGTTAAGAGCAGGACGAGACGCTGCATCCATAATGAGGCTTTTCTCTGCCAACTTGCATGCCCCGCGGGGTAGGAATTGGGGGCCTTTGTGGATGCAGCCCATCACCATAGCCGGCTACATCCTTGCCTCAAGGCCCATCCTCCCTATAGGATCCTACAGGTTTATCGCGGCGTGCCATCACAATCGCATTTAATTCCTCAACTTTGGAGCTAAAGGTGGTCGTCTGACACCCTCGATGCGCATTCCAGCCTTCGTTGGCGACAAGTAGAAGAGCCGCAGTAAGCTAGGCTTGTGGATAAAGCGAGGGCGACCAAGTTGGAGTTGGAGGGCCACCCGCCCGGGCAGCAGAGTGTTCCCCTCCTCTCCTCCGGAAGGCACACCCGGCAAGCTCCATCTTCGACCTCCGCGCCTTGAGAGCGACTACGTCACCAAAAGTGGCCAGAAATCTTCCTTCGCCATGTCGGTTAGTATGCCATCAAACGGTTCGAAGTTAGATTCTAACTAATACTAATACTTTAGCCACCGTTCTTCTTCCGCATTGATGACATGCAAGAAAACCCAGAGCACACCCCCTGTGTGGATCGGTCGGGCAAATGGTTCCCACCAGGATCTGTAGGCGGTAACAAACTGATCGGAGGCAATGCTTCTGGCAAATATTGGCATTGTAGGGGAGAAGACATTATCCAAGCCGAAGAAAACAAGCTACCACAGGGATGCTACCCATTCAAAACTTTCTCGGCCTACTATGATGATGGCACGTTTTGGATTACGAGAGGTGACGCCTCCACGCAGTTGATTGGGGCCGGGGATAGTAACGAAGAATCGGGAGCCGGACATGGCGAAGATTGGCGTCGTCTCACTTTTGACTATGATGAGATAACCTATGCTTCCATTTTAACGAATGCTGGACAAAATCCTCGACTGAGAACTCAGCGATTGGATCAAGACTGGCCGAGAATGTTGCTTCCCGAACAATACCATGCCCTACCAAGTTTTCACACCGCACACCCGCAGTATGGTGGGCTAACAGGCGAACTGCCCCTTTTCCTTGCCCTCATGGCTTTCTCCGCCGACGTAAGATATGTCGGGGGGGTTTTTGAATCCTGCTTCACATTTGGTATTTGGAGAACTCATCGTGAAACTCATGGTCGTAAGCAATCCGCTTCCTTTGCCTTATGATATGCTTATAAAAACTTCTACATAGGTATAGACAAACGTGGAATGGTTGTTAGGGTCTACTGTGCACCTAGAAGGGGAGCGGATGAGCTAAAAGCGTTTGAAAACGGCCAATATGGAAAATACTTCGAATGACACAAGAATCCGCAAAAAGTGTGCCACGAAGATATATACGTTACCAGGTTATACGCCGCCCAGCGCAAAATACGTCTCCGGTATTGCTACCGACTAAACTCTGAATATCCCGCTTACGTTCATTTCCTAGATGATTTCCTAGAGCATTAGTTTACGAAAATCACATTCACACGCGGTGACAAATGATCCACTCTTTTGATCTTTGAATAGCTATGCATGCGCAATACTTGCGGTGCCACATCATTCCTCCACCGAATGCTTCCGCTCCCCAACGAAATTTTTTTTTATAAATCATTTCCCAACGCATTTCATAACGTATATGTATATATAACAAGGCGTTCGTATTTCCTCTTTGGGCTATCCATGTAACGTTTCAATACTCTTTAGGATTATACAACCTTGCATGTAGGTTACATCTTCGCCACCAACGCGTGTTTCTCGCTTCTTGTCCCCTTCAAATGGAAACTCTATCTTCAGTCGATACCATACTCGGGAAGGCCTTAAACATCTCAATATAAAATTTCCTTGTATTTGTCACCATAATTTTGAGTGCAATAAACTTCAAATCCTGACGTAGCCAATCCCTATCGTCTCTATCAGTATTTATAAGAGCTACCAGAGTAGCCCTCTCCCGCAACTTTAGACTTCTCCGCCCAATGCCATTTCACCTATAGAGATATCTGCCTTCGAGATATCCAGTGCTTTTATCAGTATTCGGTACTGATTACGATTAACGTAATCCACAAGCAACCTGGCACCACAAGCATCCTGGCACCCCACCACGCTACCGAAGGCAAATATTGCAAATTACTCGACTACGAACAATTGTATTTAGTGTAGCTATTTACTAGCTAATTATTTGACGTCTAGGGCATATACGTGCATTGTGTTCTGTTGATGCGCATATGCTGCACTTAGGTAGTGCTCATTCATGCCTAGTTTGGGCAGCTTATGCTCGAGAGGCCCCTTCTGCTCCTAATAGAACACCCCCCAGGTTAGTAGGGTTTTTATAGGGGATAATTACCTTAACTACTTCCTCTAGCGACTTAGCTGTTATTTCTATCTCTATAGATATCTTCCTCGTTATCCTCGTTATCCTTATTATTCTTATAATACTTACTATAAGCTTACTCGTAATTATATATACGGCCTATAGGCGCTTTATTAGACGGAATCTCTAAACTAAGTATAAGGGATATTATTGCGGTCACCTTGGGTTGCCCTTAGGACAACCCCAGGACACCCCTCGGATAGCCGTCGGTCACGTGCCGGAAGCACGTGCCCGTAGTATATACAGTAAAAACAGGTTAGTACGATACGGTTTGTACGGCCTAGCGTATCATTATACCAATGGTATTTTTGTAACGTGTTCCACCAGTAAGCTGCGCTATAGAGATTTAATAGTGGGCTTTACGGATTAGCTGTTTATCCCTTAACCCGCTGATTCGGGCGCCATGTTATCGATAAGGCTCGGCCAATAGGAGGCTCTTGTTTGAGTCTCCATGATGAGAACTACACGCGGTGTTCCTGCACGGCCCTAAAACTGGCCCAAGCGTTGCACCTCAGCGGGTTAAGGGATAGGCTATTAATATCTAAAACTATAAGCCGTTCTTAGTATAAGAGCAGTCCGTCTTTTATTTCTAAATTAGGGTTACCTTTTATAGCTTAGTTGTAGAGGGCTTTTAGGGATTTGGCTATGCGGTTCGCGATTAGAATGTAAGAGTACATATATTGGATCCCGCCGCGCTTGCGACAAGTTCGCAAGCACTCTATGTCTTTTGCCCTATGTGGCGACATGAGGGCGGGACACGTTACAAGAATATAATTAATTAGTCCTAGTAGTTTATCTAGGATCTCTCCTTCTAAGGGTACTAGCTTATTCCATTTAGAGCTTAGTTCCCTAAGGATATATAGGTCGAGCTATTTAGGACATAAAAGGACTTTTATTTAGTACTAAGCCTTTAGCTTATCTTATAGCTCTATATCCTATTTTCTTTAGGTTAAAGTATTAGCCTTAAAATTCTATTTACTGGGACGGTATATAATTATAAAAAAGAATTAGAAGAGTATTTTAGCCTACTAGGCCTATTGGCTAGTAAGCTACTTTATTATAATAAAATACTTAAGGGCTTTATAATTAGTATAGACCTTAATCTAAGAGTTTATACTACTAAGCTCCAAACGCCTCTAGGACAATAATTATATAATAGCTAGTATTTCCTTATTATACACCTTATAGTTATACTTAGCTAGAGCTAGTATCTTTAAAAAGAACGTAATAGGGTACTACTTGCTATTTAGATGTAGTTATAAAAGAACCCCCACTACTACTCCGTTGGATATATCCGTTTCTATTATTAATTCTAGGTCTAGGTTATAGTAACAGAGAATTAGAGAGGAGATAAGTTAGTTCTTTAATTCTTTAAAGGCTTTTATATAATTATTATTAAAAATAAAACGCGTATTATTCCGAGTTAGTTATATAAGAGGCTTAGCTATTATTACGGACAGCTTAAGTACGATATTACGACTACTTGGAGAAGAGTCGGAGGAAGCTAGTTAGTTAATATAGGTATGGTCTAGGATGGATCTGGTGGAACCATATGACAAGGAATAGTAGCTAAGGTCACATAATATGATCTGTATAATCTGTATAATCTGTGCGATCTGTAATAGAGTAGATAGAGTATACGTACCTTATAGAGCGAAGGGATTTCTTAGGCGTATAGTTGTGTATTTAAAGGACTATAGTCCCTACCTAGATAGTTCTCTCTTCGTAGTAGATCTTAGAATATAATTGGAGTTAATCTGTTAGGCAACTACTCTACCAGTTATTATTATATTGTTAACACTGTTCTTACCTATATACCTAGCCTAATAATAGGACCCACCGTAGTTCCTACTACAAGGTTCCGTTATACATTTACTATTAAGGTTATGGTATTAAACAAGGTTAAATAATATACCACCTAAAGCACTAGTTACGACGACATTAACGGCAGCCACAACCTTAGGGTTAGGAGATACTAGTATAGCAGATATAGATTTTTAAGTAGTTACGCGAGGTTAGTTATAGGAAATAGTTAATTACTTATAGGATAATAGCAGGCTACTTAAAGAATACATTAATAGAATTAGAGTAGTAAAGGTTAAGTTACCTTTAATTAAATGGTTCTTAGGAGAGAAGTTAAAGCTTAAAGGGTTTCTTACGTAGATGCACTTTAAGGTTATGCAGGAAGGAGTAAAGTTAGCAACACCTATAGACTAGGTAGCATACGCAGGACTATTCTTAACAAGAAGAGCTTTAGAGTAGTTTAAGCTTTACCTTACAGAGATATAAGTAAATGGTATAACAACTACTAACCTAGATGTATAATATGTGTTTATAAGTTAGAACGGATTCGCGAAATGGTTAATATAAATATTTAGAGACCCTAAAGCAACCACAACAGCGGAACGAAAACTTTAGAACTTAGTATAATATACTTTAGTAATTAAGTATATAACGCAGTTTTAAACACTAGCCATATAGGTTAAGTGGAATAATAGGGCGCTTATAGCACAGTATAAGTAAGGACTTAAGGCTAAAGTCTAGGACGCAATTATCCTAATAGAAGATGCGGATACTCTAAGAGAGTTAATAGACCAGTTAATAAAG
>Ga0307507_10000460_pt1 | contig 85190 bp, 17 predicted proteins | sample 7_EM_MG_FD_207223 | JGI IMG/M metagenome (GOLD analysis project Ga0307507, IMG submission 207223) | Populus trichocarpa ectomycorrhiza microbial communities from riparian zone in the Pacific Northwest, United States - 7_EM | ecosystem: Host-associated > Plants > Roots > Unclassified | place...
TGCACTGCTAGGGTAGCTATAGTAGGGGATAGGGGAAGGGGGCCGGCCCGTGTTACCATTAGCACGTTAAATATAAGGTGTATGGGCGAATTGGTATTTATACCCTATACAGACAACCTCGTGAAAAATTTCCTATAGGAGTAGGTTTACGTAACGAGGTTCGCCCTTATAAAATACTATTAGTAGGTTACTTTTGGGGAGAGTACCTACTAATTACTAATTCCCTACCCTTTTCTTAAGCAAGGAGAAGAAATAGGGTATAGAATTAAAAAAAGTCGTATGGGGGTAATTGGTAGCTGCTTCCAAGCTAGCAAGCTATTAGGTTTCTCTTATTTTTATATACAAAGCCATTTTATTAAAATTAAAGTCTATCTTTTAGAGCGCTTTTTCTACTCTAGGAACAGCAGAATATGGCAGAAATAGATAAAAGAGCCAGGATTTCTTTTGTGCGATCTTCTTGGTATAAACTGGACTATAGTAAGCAAAATACCAGAACGGAAAACACCAATAGGCTAGAGCTCCCCTAGCATTTTTAAAACGGGCCAGAGTGTCTACTTAGCTACTAGTACATGTTAAGCTGCCGAGAAAGGATTTATGTATATAGAACTATAGCGCCATAGCCTAGAGGCTGCATGCGCAGTATTATACATAGTATAATACAACGGATATAAAAAAAATAAAATAAAAAAAGGCTTAAAAAGGGTATATTAAGCAGCTAGTAGTTAATATAAGACGGTAGCAGTTGCATATTAAACAACTAGGGTTCTTTAGTAGAGGTTTAGAGGTTAGTAGCAAGTTAGAGGATTAATATAACGTTAATTTTAGCTCTAGTTCTTAAGCAGTATAGGTAAAGTAATTAATCTATAGCTAAATAACCTATCACAACTTTTTTAATAGTGGTGTCGCACGTATTTTTAGGTACTTAAATGCTATAGTTATAGAAAAATCACATCTACCGCTTTAATCTTTATAAAGATAAATAATATTACTACTAAAATTATTATCTTCCTCTAGAACTTCTAGGACTTCTTCTTTAACTATACCTAAGCCTTATAGCTAGAACGTCCTAATACTGCTCCTATATTATCCTCCCACTACTTACTTATTACTTACTTACTAATATTATAAGAATCCGTATAGTTATTAGTATCCAAATTATCCTTACTTTTATAACCAGACTTATCCTTATACGGATTATAGCCGTTCTAGTTTAGAAAGTTATAAACCGCCATTAACGCCTATATAATCTTTACCTATATCTTCCGGGTATAGCCTCTGCGGCCTTTATTAAATATTAAAAAGCGCACTTTAAGTACACTAAATATACGCTTAATAACATTCCTTAAGGACGCATGGCGTAGGTTAAACAGTTCATACTTATCCTTTAGCCTTTACCTTATACTAGCCTACTCTTTTAAATAATATCTAACCTTTTAATATATGTCACGGAGTAAGTATAAGTGGTGATAATATATAGCGAAGTAGATATTATTAAGCTATGTACATGAACTGTGTAATAAAGTCAAGACGTTGCGTAAGAAGAGAAGGTAAGGAAATAGGAAGAAAAGGGTATATATTGTGAACTTGGTTGCTTAGTTAATATATGCACAAGGCAGAATAGGGTTTAAGTAGTGGTCCTGGCAGAACTTGGCAGGATTTAATAGACTTAGCAGAATATGGCAGAATGCGGCAAATTGCCGTAGATTGCTGTTTCGCGGTTGGTCTTCTTCTTACTACGTTAGTAGAAACAGGTAGACGTGTATAAGGTGTTACGGAGGTGTCCCGTAACAGTACCCCCCCTTTAAACTCGAGCTTCTGTGAGATAGGGCTATAGTAGTTCTAGGTGGAGTTTATAAAGTCTTCTATAGCTTGTGTAAGTCCTATAGAGTCAATAGGTTCCCATAAGGGCTTATTAAAGCCTCTCCATTTCGTAAGGTATATATATTTACATTTCCGTTTGTTATACTTAACGTCATTAACTCTTTTAATAAGGTACTCATCCTTACCATCTACTTCGACTGGTGGGAGAGGGTCTTAGATCTGTCTAGGCAGGGCGTCTAATACAGGGGCGGTAGGGCGGAGGACTAATATATAAAATATAGGGTGGATTTTAACTGTATTAGGGAGCTTTAGTTAGTAGGTATAAGGAAAGACAACTTTTTCAACCTTATAAGGGCCGGCGTTCTTCTAATTAAGTTTCTTAGTAGGTTATTTTATATTTAGATTTCTTGCGTCTAGCTAGATAAAGTTACTAATTTAGTAAGCTAGTACTAGGGTTCGGTTCTTATTTACTGCGGCTTTATAGATAGACTAGGCCTATATTATTTTATTAGTAAGGAACTATTATAGTTCTTCTATCTTCTTTATAAACTTGTTTGCTTTTATAACTTATAAGGCTTAATAAGCTAGGCGAGGAACATTACTAAAGGGTTTAAAACCTATTTATAGATGCTAGCCGTAGTTGGCCAGGAATGGGGAGACCTTTATAGTTTCTAAAACGGAGTTATTTGCAGTAAACTCGGTAAATATAAGCCAGTCCATCTAGTTATCCTATAGATACAATATATATATCCAAATATATTATTCTATTATAGCATTTGCACGTTCCGTTTAACCATCTATTTCTAGGTAGTATGCTATAGACAATAGTGCTTTAATGCGGAGTTAGGTAGTCAGTTCTTTCCAAAACACAGAGATAAACTAGCAGCCTTTATTAGAGATAATCGTTTTAGGGAGTCTGTGGAGTTTCTACACGTGATCTAGAAATAGTTAGGCAACGGTAGGTGTTAACATATTAGGACAGGCGATTAGGTGTCTCATTTTAGATAGTTGGTCTATAACTACCATAATGTTTATATAGCCTTTACTTACGGGGAAATCAATAACAAAGTTAATTAAGATGTCCTTCCATCTTCGGTCCGGAACAGGCAGTGGCTTTAGGAAGCTATTATACGTCTTATATAAAGCTTTAGCTCGTTAGCAGGTATGGCAGCTGGAGACATACTTTCGTATTATATTATACATGTTTGGCCAGTAGTACTCCCGTTAGAGTAGTTCTAGGGTTTTTCCTTAGCCTAGGTAGCTGGCTACTAGTAAGTCGTATATATGTTTAAGAAGCTTAAGCTTAAGTTTATTATAGTTAGGTATAACTAGGCAGTTTTAGTAGTATAAACGGTCTCTACGAGCTTTATATTTACTTAGAGAGACCTTTTTAGAGCGTCTAACGCCATCTTAAATTAGCTTAAGTGTCTCTTGGATAAACTTGTCATTTGGGTATTTATTAATTATAATCTGTTTAATCAATTAATTAGTTATTTTAAGGACGTGTACTATAAGGTCTTTAATAGGGGGATTAAACAGCTTAGGACGGAGCAGAGTCTAATTATGGTAGAAACGCGCTTCTTTTTAAGCTGGTGCGTCTTATAAACATCGGGTTAGAGTATTGGGCTTCTAGCCTTAAACGCCTGGGTGGTATATAATTGAGAATTGGAATTAAGACAGATATTCTAACCAGCGGGCTTAATAGTGGCTTAGCTGTTTTATGGTTGTAAAGTACTATAGGTTCTTATAATCGCTAAAAACTTTAATTAGGAATTTAGTTCCTTCCAGTTCTAGTTGCCATTACTTAAAGCATCTAATAATAGCCAGTAATTCCTTATTATAGATTTTATAATTATATTTAGCTAGGCTTAGTTATTTTAAGAAGTATACTATAGGATGTAATACTCCTTCCTTATTATATTAAGACAGAATGCCTCCAGTAACATAATTAGATAAGTTAGCTTCTACAACACTTATTTAGTCTAGGTTAAAGTGTTAGAGTATAGGTGTAGTAGTAAATATAACCTTTAGATAAGCAAAGGCCTTCTTATATTCTTTATTAAAGATAAAAGCTTTGTCCTTTTAGGTTAAGGCCATAAGGGGTAAAACCAAGGCAGAGAAGTTATTAATAAACCGTTGGTAGAAGTTGGCAAAGCCTATAAAGGCCCTTACGTCCTTAACGTTCTTAGGTTCTTACCAGTTTACAATTGCTTTAACTTTCTTAGGGTCCATTTATACGCCGTCTGTAGAAATAATAAGTCTAAGGTATAGGACTTCCATTTTATAGAACTTGTATTTGTCTACATCTAATTATAGGCTGGCTCCACGCAAGGCTTACAAGACCAGTTTAATATATTTTTAGTATTTAGCCAGATTATTGCTATATATTAAGATATTGTTAATATAAGCAGTATAAAAGACGTCCAGGTATAGACGTAGGGTGTTATTTATAAAGTGTTAGAATAAACTTGGGGCGTTTACAAGGCCAAATGGCATTACTAAGTATTTAAATAATCCATATTGAGTACGAAATGCAGTAAGCTATTTATCTCCTTTTGCGATACAGAGACGGTTAAATGCGTGGATAATATTAAGCTTTGTATAGTAGCGAGCCTTACTTAATCAGTTTAGTATCTCTTAGATTAATGGGATTAGGTATTAGTTCTTAACAGTAACAGTATTAAGAGCTTAGTAGTCTACGCAGAAGCGTAGACCGCCGCTAGGTTTCTTAACAAAGATTACTAGTATAGCTATAGGTAAAGGACTTACTTTAATAAATCCTTTGTCTAGATATTTGTCTAAGTACTTCTATAATACCTAGAGTTTATTTTAGGACATTCCATATAAGGGTCCAAATCTAGAATATTTTCCTTCTTTAACTACAATCTTATAATTATATAGACGGCGTTCTAGTAGCTTATTGGCTTCCTTTTATAAAAATACATCTAGATAATTATAATATTCTACTAGTACTTTTATGGCAGGGTTAATATGCTTCTTTAGTACTAAGGCCTTCTTAATATCGGCTATTGTAATGGCAAAGATTATATATTTAGGTTTCCTGGTAAGTTGTGCTAACAGGGTAGCTCCAATTATATAGATATCTAAGGTATTAAGTAGGCTTAGATTATCCTTAGTTTCTTACGTAGTTTTGGGTTTAGTATTAGGTACGGAGTCGGTATTAGATTTAGGTTCGGGTTCTTTAAGTATCCTTTTTATAGTAGAATACCAGTTCTTCTGGTACCTTTATATATTAAGCTTAAGCTTCTACTTAGTTTAGGGTGCAGTAGTTAGAGTTAGTTTATGTGGTTTAGTATAATTTCCAGGTTCTTAGTAGACATTGGTGGAATTCTCATGTTAGTGGAATTTGGTGGAATTCTCAGGTTAGTGGAATTAGGTGGACTTTTTAGGTATAGGATGGACGTTAGTAGAAATTTTAGACTAGTGGATCCTAGTGGATTTTTTAAATTTTGGTTTAGGGTTTAAGCAGCAAGTTATAAGGCACTTCTACTTATAATAGGAGGCGGTACATCGGCAAAATATAGTACCCTACCAATGGCCTTAATGGTTGGTGGTTAACGCAATTGGCGCGCAGTTGAGGGCATTTGGCAACTCGACCGACTAGCCTATATCGTGTTTTTTTGACACGCAGCCTGCGCGCAGCCTGCGCGCAACCTGCAACCACAATTATATTTAGAGCCATCCACCTCTTTTATACCAATAGTATATTTTAGATAATAAACAAAGGCTACTTTAAAGCTATTTATAAGGCTAGCAAAGTAAATTATATATATTTCTTTATACAATCTATTATATTGTTTTAGACAATTTAATATAATATCCTAACTATTTTATAATATATTCTAAAAGCATAAGACCTTTCCTGCTCTCCCTGCGACAATAATATACTATAAGTATTTAGCTTTGCTAGTATAGCATATATATATAGCCAAAAAGTAGCTACTAAGAGTAGCAGATATAGGCTGAAAGAAAGGTAGATTAAGAGCTAGTATATATAATAAAGAAGCCGCAGTCATTTTATAGGAGAGTATGGAAAGTCCTACACCTAATCTCCTACTAAAAACTCTACTGGCTCCTCTATACTAGAGTCCAGAGTATATATTATAAACTTTATATACTGCTCCTTATTCTTAATTAAATTTAATGTTGCTTTTCCGTTACTATACTAGCCATAGCTGTCCTCTGTAAGGCTATAGTACTGCTTAAATTATATAAATGACTTATTAGATTAAAACCTTTCTGGCCTAGGCTCGCCGGTTCCTATATTTAGGACAAAGTGGTACACTAGGGCGGAGGATGTATATTCTACTAAATCTAACAAACTTAGCTAGTTCCAAAAGTTGAATTAGCAAATATTGTAGTAGTAGTAGGGCCCTAGATTTTCTAGCTTACTCTAAAGCTCTCCCTTTAAGACGGACTTAGCGGACTAGTCTGGCCTACTCTAGAGCTCTCCATTTAGGATAGACTTGGTAAACTGGTCTAGCCTACTCTAGAGCTCTCCCTTTAAGACAGACTTGGTAGATTAGATGGTATAGCCCGGCTTACTAATAAATAGCCTAAGTTAATAATCGCGTTAGTTTTGTTATTGCTAAGGCTTATAAGAAACCTCTCTTTTGCGTTATTACTTAGATCCGCTATAAGGTTATTAAGGTTATCTTTATACGGGTCCTTAATAATTTCTATAGTTAATTGATCTGGTATTGGGCCCATAGTATGTTTAATAACCACGGGCTAAAGCCATAGCTAGATTCTAGATTGTTGTTTTCTAGATATTTAGTTCTAGCTGCTTAAGAGGTTAGCGTAGGCTTCTACAACGGGTTAGAGAATAATAATAGGTAGTAAAATATTGGATATGTACTAACTGCTAATAATAGTGCTATAAAAGTTGTCTGTTCCCTTAGACCTAGTTCTATACTCCCTAATTATATAATATATTGCTGTTGAAATAAAAGCAATAGTGTTGCCAGTAAGCTTTTTAAACATATTACAAGAGTAGGGTAATTGGGCAAGGCCGTTTCTTCCTCTACTGTAAAATATACCAGCTATACTAGCAACTATCGCGTTAGAACGGAAGCGGTTATTACTTAGCTATTAACTCTTATTAGCATTTTACTAAATAGTATAGGCAAAATACCTTTGTGTAATCCAGCGCAATAAAATTATAATTAGTTAGTAGTTCTATAATTAGTTTGGGCGCGTCGTTAAACCCTAGCCTATACACCTCCCTTATAACTGTACGAGCCTTTGTAATTGTGTGGTTTCTAAAGTTCCCTATTATGTTAAATAGCTGTATATAATATTAAGATTGTTAGTGGACAATTTAATACAATATTTCTAGTATATAGATACCTTATAAGCGGACACTGGGTTAGGAATATGATTAGCTTTTTTTTGCACTACTTTTGGCTGCTTTAAAATAGCTTCTAACTATGCCTTTTTTATTATATCCTTAATAAGGCCTGGAAAGCGGTCGAACTATAGGTTAATAAGATGCCCGTTATAAGTCCCAGAGTCAGTTACTAGCCTTATTAGTAAAATAGACCTATAAAGCGCAAATATGGGCTTATGTCTCTTAGGTGGGTTTTCTTTTGTGCGTTGCCGTTATAATGTCTAGAGGTACTCTTCTCTTGCCTATATCGCGGCAGTTAGGTTAAAATCGTCTTTGTAGTCTAATTTGTCCTTACTTTCCCTGGTGCTATCTAGGTCCCCTTTAGATTGAACACTAAATTGGTGTACTCTATATTAGAGGGAGGTTACTTGTTTTGTGGACGAAGCTATATTAGGGTTTAGGCAAATACGGCTTACTAGGGAGAATATAAAGCCAAATGTTAGTTATTTACGCGATAAGGTACGGATTAGGCGCATGGGAGAGTATTTTAAACTAGCACGCAATTGTTTACGTGGTAAGGTACAGATTGGGCGTATAGGAGAGTATTTTAAACCAATACGCAATCGTTAAGAGCTAGAGGTATATTGCGAAGATGCTGCTTTTTATAGCGGTAGGCGGTTAGATAGTAAAGAGAGTGTTTTATTTACTAGGGCTCGCCAAGTGCTAAATAGTAGAGGAGACTATTAAGTATTATAGTTAGACTCCAGTTATATATAAAGGTGTAACCTACCTTAACTAAAAGATTGGGACTTTGCGTCTTTAACTAAGCTAGTTTTGCTGCCAGATTATTAACAGATTTAGTAGATTCATTAATATTTAGTTGCTGTTGTTTTATAGAAGAAGCAGGTGTAGACTTATAGTCACTATCCTTATTATTAGAGATTACCCTTTTTGGCTAGAGGCGGCTATGTATATTCTATATATTATCAGCTAGCTTAATATATTATATACAACGTTAATAGGGTCTATTGTATACCTGCTCCTCTTTATGCCTAGATATAACTAGACCAGAGTCACTATTCTTATTATTAGATATTACCCTTTTTAGCTAGAGGCGGCTATGTACATTCTATACATTGTTAGCCAGCTTAATATATTATATTTAACGTTAACGGGGTCTATTGTGTGCCTACTTCTCTCCGCGCCTAGATATAACTAGATTAGAGTTATAATATTGCTTATTCTGGCTGGGTTCTACGTGCTCGTTCTAGCTGGGTTCTATATACTTATTCTAGCTGGGTTCCACGTGCTTATTCTCTATTAGCGCGTTTTTCCTTTTATTAGCTAGGACGTGGGCAACTCCCAGTAATAGGCTAGGTAGAGATATAAGGTTAATTATACTAGTTGTCCTTATTTCCTTATCCTATATTGACTTAAAGTAGGGTTCTTACTACTAGTTTAAGTGTTTGATAACGCGTTTTTATGTTTACCTACTATGGTAACACTCCTGTATTTGCCTAGTTAGCAGAAGGTACAGCTTATAGCTTGAATAGGTTACTTTATAGCTGTTTCTGTAATGTCTAGGGCGTATATAGATTAACAACTTAAAAGAATGTATACTGGTATAGTATATATTAGACTGATGGCAGTATTGGTAGGAGTATTATTGCTATAGTTCTTGTAAATGACTTAAATAGGGGTGTATTTATTGTGATTAGCTGCTAGTTCTAACTGGTTGCGGTTAAGCCGCGACCGCGACCTGTTAACTTACGTTAAGTTAGTAGTTAAGAAAACATTATTATATAGTCAAAGATTGTCTAATACTATTTGCTATTATACGCGAAACTGTTTTATTCTATTAGTATATCCCTTAGCAGATACGGTATGCGTGTATAAAAGGTCAAATGTTAATCCTGGCAACAAAAGCAGTAGGCTGGTAAGGCTTATATCTAAATTTAATAGGGAGGTACCTTATTAAACCACTTTACCTACTTAGGGCGCTAGCTTTTAGATCCTGTACCTTATTCTAGTTTATCTATACCAGGTTTAATACCCGTCTCGCGCTTAAAGCGAAGCTTATCTACCTTATCCATACAGCTCGCCAGTGTAGATGATGCTAGGGTAGGTACAGGCGGTATATAGGATAGTAATAACACTTCTATATAGTTATATTACTATATTCTACACCCTTATGCAACACCTAGTATTTCTACTATAAATATCCAATGTTATTCTTCTGTGTTGTTAACCCTACCAGCCTATAGTAAGCCCAACCTATCCCCTATATATGTATCGCAACAGCAATCGAATTTAGTAGAATGGCAAGGAAAGCGCAAGCATAGATATAAGGATTGGGTGTTAGATACTAAGAGCAAGCTAGGGACGGTGTTAATATATATTACCCCAACGAGTTTACTGGAAAGAATGGGTATAAACCTTAGGCTTTATTGTCCAATCCCCTTAGGCGTTTTAAGAATGCTAGATAAGTTATAAGAATATCCTAGGTTATATTATTCTAAGACTCCCTTGCCTAATAGCACGCTAAAGGGCTCTAATATTAAGCCGTTTACCTTTATATATGGTGATCTATTAAACCAGTAAGTATTCCGAATAAAGCAGTGGCTTTAAGGCGCATAATCTATGCTGTGGTTATAGTTGCCTTCGCCTTTTCTATTGCGGGTTAAGGCGTAGAGTAAGGGCTCTTTTTTGACTAGGAGAGGTTTTTTGGGATAGCTATAGGTTAAGTATCGCCTTGGTATTAACCCGTTTACTAGTTCTACCTATTCTTGTATATGTAGAGTGCGAGTTGTCTAGTAAAGGCAAGGGTGCGGAAATAGAGGGTAAGTAATTGCATTGTTCTTAGCTGGCAGCGCAGACTGTAAATATGAGTTAGTAACGCTGAATTAACTTTAAGTAGTAACCTACTTGTTCTTCTTTGTTCTATTATAAATAAAAACCTATCTATTTTTTGTAGAAACATATCCTTAACTATACTATGCCATTTCTCTTTATTTACAAGCTGAATTCGTCCTCCGGCTATCTTATTACCAATGTAGTAGTAAAGCGTTTTGCTTTTAGGGTCAAAGTTAATATCCTGGCCTAGTATGTCTATAAATGTATTAAAGCTTAGATTATTAATGTGTATGTTTAGGGCGTTATTCTTGCCAGTCGCTAGCTTTTGGGTAGGGATAATTATTAGCTCTTTATTAGCTGCCTGCTGGATTAGTATTGTTATTGTTTTATATAACCTTAGTGTTCCCTCCTACCTTATTACCTTTGGTATGCCGGCTGGTGGATAATATGCAATGGCGGAGTGTGGGAGTACTGGGTTACCTATTGTAATTTATTTAGTGGAAGCCGTTTTGTTTATTTAACGCGTCGCGTTATGGCTGCAGTGCTGGGCAAGTTATTTAACATATTTAGTATGTAGGTTTTTGGGAGAAGGTCTCAATTACTCTAGTTTCGGTCTTAGCTATAATACTCTTGGCTATTATACGTGCGGTTATATGTGCATATAGCAGATAACTTAAAGTTAGGTGTCTTATTAGCTATCCTAGGTTAAGCAGGTATATATAGGGGACATATAGTTCTAGCGGTATTAATTTTTTTAGGGATAGGGCGGTAGTCTAGTCTTCCAGAATCTCCGCTTTATTTACTGTATATATTAGCTTACCAGTGTTAGGCACCTCTTCTATTATCGGCTAACGGTATCTAAGCGTTAGCCGTATAATGCGTCCATATAGTGCTACTTAGTTACAGTTAGGGATGTACCATAGGAGATAGTTATAGGCGCAGTAATTAGAGTTAAATTTAAGCTCTAGAATAGGGAAGTCTAGTCTTAGGTTGTACTTTTTAAGCCAGGGCATTCCAAGAATTACTAGTATTAAGGGTAATAACTTTATAATATAGAAAAGCATAGATTCTATATAGTGGCCGATTGTTATTTTTACTATAAAGTAATGGGTAATAAAGCTAGATAGGAGTCCATTAGTAAGGCAGAGTGGTTTTAGGACTAGGAGTCTTTTTGTTATAACATTATACTTTTTTATAAGCAAGTCTTCGTCTATAAACGCTAGTACTATACTACTACTATTAATAAGGCTTACTATTTTAATAAAAGCTTTTAGGAGTAGGTTGTGTAGTAAGAAGAGGTAGGTCTAAATAAGGATAGCATTTCTATTATTATTTACTGTTCTAAGGTTAAGTAGCAGCTAGCTTAGAACAAGGTCTAACTAATCTAGTAGCATAGATCTAATCCTTTTATCCTCCTCCTTATATAGTTCTAACCCTTAAAGGCAACTTAGTCTAAGGGTTAGTCTTTTAATAACTAGATTATAGGGCTTGGCTAGTGGCTATGGTCTTAGCTGGTATATCCTAATATATTAGTCTCTGACGGTGTATATATACTAGGGGGTACTTTACTAAGGACATAGCCGGTCTTATAATTAGTAGCGACATAGAGCGCTTATCCATAGTTTATGTACAGGACCATTAGCTAGGGCTATATTAGGGAAGGGAATTATGGAGGTAGGTCTCTATATTTAAACCCACGTCCCCATCCGCAGTTATTATTTTAGTTACTATCCCCTCTACTAAAGAATCCACCATGGCTAGAAGGGGGTTAGCGTAGTAGAATTAGGAGGGGATTTAGGTTTATCTTAGGGTCATAAGCATCTTTCTAGTGGCTAGGTTAACCACATGCCATACAGAGTCTGTTATCTATATAATATCTTTAGACATTATTAGGGAGGCTACTACTACTACCGCCAAATTTAACAGCGTTAAGGTCCATTAGGTTATTCTATAGTGCTAGTGCTAAGGTGTTATTATTAGGTAATATAGGTCAATATCCGCCAGCGATGTTTGGCTTAGCGGTATTTAGCTTAATATAGTAGGCATAGTTCTGTAGGTTATAAGCAAACACATCTATTTACTCGCTCCAGCCCTTATAGTTAGCATTATTAATCTTACGGCTAAGGGTAAAGGCTAGGTTCTTTATCTTAGGGGAAGTATTCTTCCTAAGCAAATCCACCTTTTATTCCTTAGTCTTATTTGCTTTAATTATTAACTTATTAAGCTCTGCTTTCTAGGACCAGTAGTTACACTTACCTTAATATAAAGTATCCAACTTATTTTTAGCCGTTTAGGTTATATCTATAGTCTTATAGTGTCTTCTTATATATGTAAATATGGACTCTCGGTTAGAAAAGGTCCATTTATTTAGGTTATTTAGGTATATACGTAGCATATTAAGGCTATGTTTAACATAGTTATAGGCCTTATCTATTAGCATGTCTAATATATAGAGGACTTCGTCCATTAGGGTCTTAAAGCACTTTACATCCCTCTAGAAAACGCCTTAGATCTTTATTTCCTATATTTTAGATTTTTCTTGCTTTTTAATCGGTAATCCCTTGCCGTTAAATAGGGTTAGATCTTTTGCTTCACGCTTTTTTCTATAGGGCTTGGCTAGAAGAGGGGGGCTAGTTATAGGGTTTATATTCTTATCGGCAATAGCCTGGGTAAGTATAGTAATCTAAGAGCTTAGGCTTTATATAGTCTTAGTATATACAAAAGCTTGCTGTTTGTATTGTTTAACACACAGTTTAAGTATCTTAAGGGAGTTAATTCTATACTAAGCTTTTTTAAGTTAGGATGTTATAGTTTAACCTTTATTATAGACGGCTTAAAGACCGCTCTTAACGCTAGTTAAAAAGGTTATATATATAGAGAGGTGCTAGAAGGTTCCTGCCACATTAAGGTCCTTAGGGTACTCCAGACCACTCCTAATTACCTAAGTAATATAGGTATAGGGGGTATTAAAGAGGCAGGCGAGCGCTTCGCGTGTATTCGTCAACAGAGTATTATTCGTGTTTTAGTCACCCATTTTAAGAGATCTAGGTGGGGCAATTGAAATCTTATAAGGCTGACTGTAATACTAAGATTATTAAGACTGTCTGGGACTATACTAAGACTGTGCTGAGGCTATGCTAAGACTATAGTACGGTGTTGTTAGTCACACCGGGTTGCGATTATACTGGGAAAAACGGAGACTATAGATGGAGGCGGTAGACTAGGAGGGCAAAGATCGCGACGGGGCGCAAAAGGAGATACCACAAACTATCACAATGCTGCAATAAAGTAGACTAAATAACTACGTTATGGTATAAAGAGGAGAAGAGGCGAAAGGGGTATTGTATATAAGTAGTAGGGCCAGGCGCCAAGGCGCTAGTAGTGGGCCAGCCAACCGTAGGAAATAGTACAAGACAGTATAAAACAGTATGCGACAGGTCAGTGCCGTGACAGTAATAGAAATAAGTAGTAAGACATGCGATGATAAAAGGCATAGTAGTAAGTTATAAGATGACATCTAATATAGTAGCGGTAGTCAGTTACATACCCCCCCAGATTTAATAGTATAGTTAAAGCTATAGACAATAAAAATAAAGGTAGACTATACTAAAATAGGAAATTTTAGATACAATTTAGGAGTAGTAGAGGGATAGGGTGATGTTTAAGAGTCTTTATTAGATAATATAGTAGCAATTTAATTTTAAATATCTACTAAATTCAATTGCTTTATCTATGCCTCGTACCTTTAACAGGGTAAGATCTTAGTAAGGCCATTAGCAGGCATCTTATCTATAGGGACCCATTAGACATTAATCTTTTTGTCTTAGACTTCCTGTCTAAGCCAGTGCTAATAGACGTCGATATGTTATAGCTTGGTGTTAAGCTTTGGTGTATCCTATCTTAGAAGTCATACGGTTTACATATTATCGCAAAGTAGGGTAAACTCGCGTTCTAAATTAAAGCCGATTGCCTTAAAGAAACGTTGCCATTAGATAATCTTAACGGCAGCTATAGATAGGGAGAGAAGCTCCGCTTTAGTAGTTAAGTAAATTACTAATCTTTATAGGGTCGCCTTCTAGTTAATTAGTCCTCTAAATAGCATAAAAAGGTGTCTTTAAGAGCTCCGTCTGGTGTCTTTATAGTCCGCAAATGCTATATTAGATACTCTATAAAAGGTAACATCTTCTTCTTTAGGGTTTCTAAAGTAGATGTATGCTCCAAATACTTCACCAGAGTATTTAATAGCTGTAGATTTTGTTCTAAGGCAGTAAGTAATAGCTTAGTTTGCTGCATTAAGGTGCTTTCAGTTTAGGTTTATAAGGAATTTAGCCAGCTTTAAATACGTCTTTATAATATCAGGTCTTCTAAATATGGTAAGGTACGCAAGGGAACTAACTTATTACTAATAGGCTAGAGTTCTTTAAGGGTTCGTCTGCTAGTTAGATATAATCAGTTCTTTAGCAGGAAGTAGTAACTTAGGAAATCTTCCTAGTAGTTAAATATTAAATTAATTAGCTATCTTTTTAATATAGGAATCTTAGCAGAGCCAGAGCTTTCTACTTGCACAATTTTGTTTAATTTAAATTCCTAGAAACTATTATAGGTCTCCTAGTACACAGATCTTGTATTAATATAGCAGTCTAGCTTCAAATTCTTTTAGTCTTAAAAGGCCCTCGTTAGCAATCAGTATAGCAATATTATCTATATAAAAGAAGACAATAAGTCGTCTATCAGTGTAAAGGCAGTTTGTACTTAGGATAGGCTTTAATCCAAATTTAGCCAGTGTATTTATAAGCTCTTTATACCAAAGTAGTAGTAAGACCTTTAATCCGTATAGCGCCATAAGTAGCTTTAGGATATATCTATTTTGATTAAAGCCTTCTAGGCAGTAATAGTAGACTAGCTTATCTAGTCTTGCATTTATAAATGCGTTTGCAGCGTTATATTATTAAATCTCCAAATTAAATACAGCTGCTATAGCCATAAGGGCACAGAATATTTAAGTAGCTAGGGTTACTATATTGGTCTCTTTCTTAGTAATCTATAGGTCTCTATAGACACACAGTTAAGCCTTTAGCTTTTATAGGTAGCCATTACTATTAAACTTATATTTAAAGACCTATTTTAGCAGAAGGATCTGGTTATTAGTTGCTTCTTCCTTTAGTACAGTCTTAAATATCCCTCAGCATTCCAGGTCATTATATTCTTTTTCTATAGCCTTTTAGAAGCCAGTAGTTAAAGGGTGCTTTTTTAGCTCTTTAAGGTTCCTTAGTTTAAGAGGGAGATTATCCTAATATAGAGATAAGGATAAGGATCTAGTTCGGCTAATATCCTTTACTAGTCCTATGGCAAAGCCAGTATAGTAACCAAATAGGGTAGATAGATTGGCTAGTGCTGCTATATACGCTTAGCATTAAATTTATTTAGAACCTTCTAGTAGAATAAGGTCAGCAGAAAGATTAGCTAAGACTTTATTAACTTATAAAGCTATATTAGTTGCTCTATTAGATAGTTCTAGTAAGCTTAGCTAGGTAAAACCTATTTTAATTATATCTAAGATATCATCTTAAGGTCCTCCTAGTGTAGTATTTGTAACGGCTTATATAAATGCCCCTAAACTGAAGCTTGTGGATTGCTATCTAATGAAGATACTAAGCTAAGGAGAAGAAAAGAAGGGGGTCGCAAGGACCATAGTAAACATATATAAAGGGGCAGCCGCCAAGGCGCTAGCGGTAAGCGAGCCAATCGTAGGTTGGCAGAATATGGCAGCAGTATAGCAGAATTTGGTAGGTAACGCGCTCTAGCACCGTTACATTACCCCCCCCTCCTAAAAAAGCCTGCCCTTAGGCGTTGTCTAAACTCCCTATTATTGTCCAAATTGTTATAATTATCTAACCCTTCTTTCTAGCATTTAATCCAGTTGTTTAATTTACGTGGTGATCCAGGGAGGTTAGGGTGGGCTAGGTGGAAGTCCCGTAGCTTATGGGGGGAGTACTTAAAATTAGATACGGGGTACCACTCTAGGTCGTCGTCATGGCCTACCCAGCTTGTACGGTATTTTAAGACATTATGGACCTTTTTTACTGCTAGGATTTCTTTAACTTCCTATTCTTTGTCCTTAGCAATCTGGATTAGTGGTAGGGGGTCATTATACTGTCTAGGTAGTGGATTATCTGTAGCCTTTTATAGCTAGTCCGGAAAGAGGACGGGGTGGATCCTTATTAACTCTGGTAGCTTAACCTTAAAAGAGTGTCCTACCTTTTAAAGAGTCTTATATGGGCTAGCTATTTGGTGGTCTAACTTATGGCTTAGCCTCTAGGTTTTTTAGTTTTTTATTAACACCTATATCTTATCTCCTACTTGGAAGTCTTCCTTGTAATAATATTGGTTTATATCGGACTCCTTTTTTTCTTGCGCCTTTTTTATAATTGTTTAAGTAGTCTTTTAGGCTCTATGTATTCTCTTGGCAAATACCCAGGCCTCTTTATAGCTGAGGCGTTTGCGGGCCGTAGTGGGTTCCATAGGCCTATCCCAATTAAAGGACGTTTGTAGTGTATACCCGTAGAGTAGTTCGAATGGGGACATCTCTATACTGTCGTGGGGGAGTGTAAGCTGCGCGTAGTCCATTATAGGTAGTAATTCCAACTAGTTGTCCTAATAGTAGTCTATAAAGGGCCGTAGTTGCTGGTTAAGGTACTGGTTTATAATCTCGGTTTAGCCGTTAGTCTAAGGGTGGAATATAGTAGAGAGCTTAATCTTAATTCTAAGGATACAGCAGAGTTTATTTTAGAAATCCAATATAAACTAGGGGCCACGGTTAGAGACAATTAATTTGGGGGCGCTATAGAATTAATAGATATTGTTAATGTAGAGGTAGGCTATATCCTTCGCAGTTATAGTCTTAAAATAAGGGAGGGAGATGGATTGCTTGTATAGTTGGTTAACCACTATAAAGGCTGCATTATGGCTGTAGGCGTCCTTTGGAAATGACTTGAAGTCTATGGTAATATATTGCTAAGGGCGTTCTAGAACTGGTAGCGGTTATAGCTACCTAGGAGTTTAATCCCTAGGGGCATTTACGCGTTTATAGGCGTGGCAGTTTCTAACAAATCAATCTATATTAGATAGAAGTCCTTACCAGTAGTAATAGGGCGCTAGTAGTTGGTGGGTCTTATCGCAACTAGGGTGTGCTATAGAGACTTAATAGTGGGCTTCGCGGATTAACTCTGTCCATAGGTTGTTAATATCTGGAACTATAAGCCGTTCTTGGTATAGAAGCAGTTCTTCTTCCATTTCTAAATTAGGGTCCTCCTTCGCAGCTTAGTCGCGGAGGGCCTTTAGGGAGTTAGCCGTGCGGTTTGCAGTTAAGATGCGGTTAACTAGCCCTATTAGTTTGTCCAAGACTGCTCCCTCTAAGGGTGCTAGCTTATTCTGTTTGGAGTCTAGTTCTTTAAGAATTTGCGGGTTAAGCTGTTTGGGATAGAGGAGGGCGCGTGTCTGGTATTAGGTCTTTAGCTTATCCTAGGGTCCTATATCTTATTCCCTTTAGGTTAGTGTATTAGCTTTAGTGTCTTGCTTGCTAGAACAATATATAATTATAAAGAAGAATTTAGAGAGTATTTTGGCCTAGTGGGCTTGTTGTCCGGTAAGCTGCTTTATAGTTATAAAGTACTCTAGGGCTTTATAATCTGTATATATCTTAATCTGGGAGTTCGTGCCTTTAAGCTCTGCGCGCCATTGGGACAACGATTGGATAATAGCTAGCATTTCTTTATTATATACCTTATAGTTATACTTAGCTGGGTCCATTATTTTTAAGAAGAAGACAATAGGGTACTATTCGCCATCTAGATGTAACTGTAATAGGATTCCCGCTATAACTCCATTAGAAGCGTCTGTTTCTAACATTAATTTAAGGTCCAGGTTATAGTAACAAAGGATTAGAGAAGAGATAAGCCGATCTTTTAACTCTCTAAAGGCTTCTATACAGTTGTTATTAAAGATAAAAGGCGTGTTTTTCCGGGTAAGTTATATAAGAGGCATTGCTACTACTCCGTAGTTACGGATAAATTAGTAGTAGAAATTATAAAAACCCAGGAAGGACTGGATACCCTTTATAGTATAAGGGGGCTGCTAGTTGCGGATTGTGTTAACCTTTTTAGAGTTGACTTTAATTCTATCTATACTTACTATAAACCTGAGGTACTTTATGCGTTTTACCCTAAATTTATATTTCTTAATATTAACTTATAAGCTTGCGTTTTATAATCTCTCTAGGACCTTCTTAACATGAACTTAGTGCTTAAGTTTGTTGTCTAAGTATATGAGGATGTTGTCTAGGTATGCTATGTAGAATTCGTTAAGGTAATTAAAAAAAACGTTATTTATATACCTTTGGTACGTAGCTAGTCCGTTTGTTAGTCTAAAAGGAAGAACTTTGCATTTATAGGACCTGTAATGGGTACGGAATGTTATTAAATCTTTAGATGCAGGGTCTATCCTAATTTGGTAGAAAGCTTGGCGGATATTAAGTTTAGTAAAGATCTTTACCTAGCTTAGACGTGCGAGGGTTTTGTTAATTAAAGGAATAAGATACTAATCCTTTTAAGTAATAGTATTTAGCTTCTAATAGTCGATATAAAAATAAAGGCCTCTACTAGGCTTTTTTATAAATAGAATAGGGGAAGTAAAAGGGGCTTAACTTGGCTTAATAAACCCTTTGTTAAGGTTATTAATTAAGTACTACTTTATTGCTTTTAGCTTGTCTATTAATTATTAGTAGAGGGGGCTATAGCCTAGCAAGTTATTGGCTTTTAATTAAATCTTATAATTATATGTCTAGTAAGGGGGTAACTTGTCTAAAGCCGCCCTTAAAAATGCGTCCTTGTACTTAGTATAGATAATAGAAAGGAGACATTTAACTAGTTCCTTATTAGTTTTCTTAATTAGCTTTTCTTCCCTCTTGTTAATAATCCGGTTAATCTTATATAGGCTCGTTGTAAAGACCTCATTGTCCTTCCGGTATATATTAAAGTGGAATGCTATAGCACTAATTGCGGTAATGTCTACTGTAGGGGGGTTACATAACACTAGGGGCGTGCGTAACCTTAGGGCCCTCTAGGGTATTGGCGTTGTTGTTACTCCTTTTAACTCCTGTTGTATCTTTTAAAGGTCATCCCTTATATCTTATTAGTACGTTCTTTTCCACACTAGTTAGATCTGCGCGATTTGGATGTTGTCTATGCCACTATCTATTCCGCTTCTATAGGTAGAGTCCTCCTTGAATATAGCACTTTGGGAGAGTATCTTTGTCGGTATAGAGTTCTTTCTAGCTTTGTAGCGGGCGTCTTCTTAGGCGAAGGCTAGGTCACGGGCCCGGACATCCTGCTGGTATGTAGGGTTAGACTTCGCGGCTAGTGTCTTATAGTTGGTTCGGATTTCTCTAATAAAGGAGGGTAATTTCGGCCTATTCTCTGGCTAGACAAACTGTCTTTGTCGTACATTCAGCCAAATATTAAAGTAGGATATCTATTTTTGGCTAAGGATTATATCGTGGGACCCTAGGTCTAAGATGCAGAAGGGGATGCCGTATTAATGTTGTCTATTAAGGGAGATATGTAACTTTAGGATATAGGTAACCGGCTTACTGGCTTAGCTGTTATAGCTTTTTACCTAGACAGGCTTCTCTAGTAGGGTGGCTTTTATATTTAGAAACTTGGCAACGTTAATCGCATAGGCAGTATTTATAAAGGCAAAGCCATTTGCTCTAGTATTAATAAGGGCAGTTAAGTTAACTCTATATCTATTTTAAGATACTGTATATGGAACCGTAAAGTATTTTCCACCTATTAACTAACTTAGATTAATCTTTTTAAGATTAATAGGATACCCTAGGGGGGAGTCTTTCCCTAGGGTTCTTCTTTTTCTAACTTATTAGATGTTTCTCCTTCCTCTATCTCCTTAATATCCTTTAGTTCTGGGCAAGATAAGGTAAAGTAACCCTCCTTATCGTAGTTATAGCAAGTGGCTGTGGCAGGGTTGATTGGGGTATTACAATAAGTACTAGTTAAGGTTGTGGTATATAGCTGGTTAGGCAAGGCTTGCCGGTACGTAGTTATAACCGCTTTTGGTATAGTAGTGGTTATGGCTGGTCTTCCTACTCTAGCTCCCGTAGGGGTGGCGGGTGAGCTTTAATCGCTATAGGGTTGCTTCTGCTAATCTAGGTAAGTATTAATCCGCTTTAGCTCTAAGTCCAACAATAGGTAATAAGCTGTAAGTCTTTTATAGGTTAGTAGGTTGTCTAAAGTTATAGCGATCTTCTCTTATAGCCTAATTGTTAGTTTGTTGTAAAGGTCTAATTAGTAGTTTTTAAGAGGGACCTGGCCTTCTCCTATAAGGTATAAAAATTAAATCTGGAATTCGGCAAAGGGTTAGTTTAGCTTTATTATTAGGCGGTTATAGTTATACCAAGCGTCCTATACTTTGTTTGGGTTGATATAGATAGCCGCTAGGTGCTATAGTATCTTATTAACAGATATAAATTGGATAGGAAAGTCATCTTCGAACTTGGCTTAAAGGTAACGTTAGGCGTCCCCCATAGTTTGGCTAAAAAGGTAGAGCATTTTGGCCTCTTTAGAGGGGAAATAGTTATAGTTAATTTAGAGTTTTCCTTGTACTTAGATCCTCCAGTTCTTAAAGGTAGGGTCTATCCCATTAGACAGTAGTTAAGGGTTAGGAAGCTTAACGGATTTTAATTACTTTATTATTATATCCGTACTTCCTAGTATATTGCATTTGGTTGAGCGAATGGGTTGACTAAGGCTTCGTAAAGGGGAGGCTGGGCTGCTTTATAAGGCAGTAAGGCTTTCCAGGATCTCCTTTAGAGTCTTTTGTATGCTTTAGGCTTGAAGACGATTGACCTTCTAATTGGCCACAAGGGCGCGAATCTGTTCGCGTATATCTATAACGTTGTTATTGTCTTTGATTTCTGATCTTAATTAGATCTCATATTCCTCTTAGGTAGAGGTAGGTCTTTTAGATAAGCTCGCTTTAGGTGCTATTATTAGCCTCTTAGGGTTTGTTAGTCTTGTGCGCTTCAGTTTTAATTCTGGGGGTATAGGTCTAGTCCTACCTGGCTTATAAAGTGGGATATTATTAAGGCCTTCCTAGGCAGTATAAAGTTGTTCTGGTGTCTGAGTATAGCGCGTCAACGCGTTGTTGCAGACGAAGTTTCTTTTAAGATGTGGGGATATTATTGAGGCCTTCCTAGGCAGTGTATGGAGAGCTTAGTATAATGTGACGGCTTATATAAATGCCCCTAAACTAAAGCTTGTGGATTGCTATCTAATAAAGATACTAAGCTAAGGAGAAGAAAAGAAGGGGGTTGCAAGGACCATAGTAAATATATATAAAGGGGCAGTCGCCAAGGCGCTAGCGGTAAGCGAGCCAATCGTAGGTTGGCAGAATATGGCAGCAGTATAGCAGAATTTGGCAGGTAACGCGCTCTAGCACCGTCATAGTATTTATTTCTAGCAGATCTAGAGATACTATTCTACTAGGAGTTAGTAGCTGTTCAATGTCCTTTATAGGAGGCTCTACTAAATTACTTAATGTAGTCGTTTAATCTATATTCAAGGTAGGTCTATATAGGATAGAATTATCCTTAGATTTATCCTTATAGAGAGGTTCTAGTAGACTAATTATTTAAACAGTGTCTTCTAATGCTTTCTTTAGCAGGTAGTTAATATTCTGGCCTTTAGGGTCATAGAATGAAGTCTTATTAAACATAACGTCTCTAGTTTAGATAACTTTATAAAGGCTTAGAATCCAGATTTGGTAGATACTAGTTAAATTATAGCTAACTAGGTGTCCAATCAATACATAAGGAGCTAGCTTGTCTCCTTTTCTAACTTATTTATTTAGCGTATAGGTCTTATAACCGTATTTATACATATAGGTAAGTGATGGCAGCTTGCCATAGGCAACCTTACACAGAGTTTTCCACCCTAGTTACTCATTCGGCGTTTAATTAAAGGTATAGCCAGCAGTAAGGGAAGTTTCTAGTCCTAAAAATAGGGGTAAGGATGCTTCCAGCTGTACAGATCTTAATTATTCCATAAGGGTTCTTCCAGATTATTTAGCTCCGCCATTCTGTTCCTTAATATACAGTGCTCAGCATTTAAAGGTAATGCCCTTATCTATATACCATACTTATAGGGTGTCTTCCATTTGTCTAAATACTTATTTATTATTACTCCAGAAGAAGACAACATCTTAGTGGAATTATATTTTAATTAAGCGGTAAGTCTTGCAAATGCTAAATAGGACAGTAGCTTTGTCCTTATTCTTAGAGGTAAACATAAAGTTAAATTTGGAATATGTGTAATAGAAATGCATAATATATCTATTGCCGTTATATCCTAGTACTCTAAGGTAGATAATATTAAATACCAGCCGTTTAAATAGTTAAGTGGCTAAAAATTCGTGTTCTTATCTTTAAGAGATCTGCTATATATGCTTTGCTAATAAGCAAGTTTTATATTCAATTTTAAGCGGTGCTCGTTTAGTAGTTAATTTAGTTAGCTCTATACCAATAACATACTTAGGAAGCTGCTTAATAGCATTAGGTCCTATATAGCCAAGTATTTTATACCATCTTATAGCTATAGCTCCGATTGGTTTATAGGCTATACGGCTTAACTAGTACCTCTTAGAGGTTAAGAATGTTAATTAAGTCAAATCTAGGGTACTTATAGGCTCTCTATATATTAGTGCCCAGTGGCCCCCTAGTTGTTTTATATAGTATACTATTTTGCCAGTTACTAGACAGTAGAGTAAGTTTTATCCTAAGTTAAAATAGATGTTGTTATCAGTAGCTCTTAAAAGTGCTACAATATTTATAAAAAAGGTAGATGCTAGTGCTATATAGGATAGCTTCATTTTTAACTTCCCAGTAGGTGTATTAACAGTAATGGTTACTATTCCATAAGCTTATATTTTTTTTTAAATTTCTGCTAGTAATTAGGTAGTTATCTTCTGCTGCTAGGTATAAGAAGGTAAAGTCTTCTTTATTATTATAGACGTGGGTATCTGCACTAGGGTTAAGTATCTAGGTATTCTAGAGTTTAAAAGGAATATAGCCAGTACTAAATACAGCAGTATGGCTAGTTAGTGTAGTAGAAGCTAGGGTTTTAGAATTAAAATTAATTATAGATTCTGTGTTCTTCTAATTCTCTTTTTTAAACCTGCTTAACAATGCGTTTAATCCAAGGTGTAGATAAGATTATTTTATCTACCTTCTTTTAGATGTCTATCCTTGGTCTCCATCCTTAAGGGCGCTTATACTTAGCAATGTAGTAGCATTTACTAAATTGATGTATAAGGCTATATATGCATTCCTTATGCCATCCCAAATTTAAATTTAAATTGCCGTTAGGGTCTAAATTGGAATTAGAATTAGAGTTGCTTTAAAGGGTTGCAAATACAGAGTTATTGGCAGTTAAGGTAGACAATGCTTGCTGCATGCGGTAGTGTTCCTTAAATTCCTTAATAAGGTCAATAATAGATAGGGCCTCTTTATCCTTCTATTTTTTTCTAATAAGGTCTACTTCTAGTGCTCCTATAAAACTAGAAGAGATAGACTTAATAGCTTATACAAAATTGTAGTAGGGCCTAAATCCCTGGAAGCTCTAATTATTCTGCCAGTTTATAGATGTTCCTCTAGCTGTTTAACTATTTTTTAATGCTCTGCTTTTTGTTATAGGCTTTAAGAGCCGTATATTAATTAAGGACGTTATGCTTTTAACCTAATATAGTAGGGGCTAGTGCTTTCTTAAGTGCTTAAAGCCGTTTATATACCATATTAAGGCCGTTAATAAGTAGAAGGTAGGCTGCTAATGTCAATTAAACAATATAGTTACTAATATTGCTTATGGCCTGCTCTCGCTTCTAGTGTATATATAGGTCGTCCTTATACTCTGCGTAGATTTAATTATATACAGTAAGCTAGGTTTGGTCTAGCTATGCTATTAATATAGCTGCAGGAAGTACGTCTGTAGGTATAGGTCGCTTTAGTAGTTCTAGGCTTAGAAGCTCATCTTTCTTCTTTAATAGGTCGATATACTGCCATACCTTATTAGTTTTGGCAGTATCTTAAACAATAAAGAACCATTAAAGCTAATTAGATAGCTTATCAAGAATAAGGTTAATTTTAGATAAAGATTCGCTTATATTGGTCACCATTTTTAAAATTTTAACAGTTTAGGCAGGGTCTAGGTTAGCGTCTTGGCAAAACCTTATTTTAACAATTTAATTTATTAGGTCGTTCTAGTACATTCTGGTATGTTTATTAGGTATAATCGTCCATTTGTTTAATAGGTAAAGAAGTTTAAGACACTTATTGTAACGGGCGCTCCTAAAAGGTATATATTAGATAAGACAGATAAAGGTTTTACTAATATTCTACTAATGTCCTAGAGGAGACATGGCTAGATAGATAAGGGGCAAAGGGTTTTACTAGTGTCTTAAAAGGATTATAAAGGGAGCTAGTTCTCCTCTGGAGAAGAGCTAGTAATTAGTCTCTAAATAGAAGAGATTAGAAAGCATTTGTCCTTTAATACGTAAAGCTTATTCTACCTTTAACTTACCTTCTACTTATCTATAACTCTTATTCTACACTATTAATTGGATAATTATATGTTCCAGTTAGACTGGCCTCTTATAATTCTAATCACTCATAATCCTTTATAGAAGGAACGTGTGGCTATTAATCAACAATAATGGGCCATACCTCCTTACCCCCTAAAACGACGCCCTTACTATAAGAGGCTGGCAGAGTCCCCCTAGAGGAGCGTATCCCCTCTACTTATAAAGGAGTAGGCTAAGAAGCCACGGCTAGTCTGTCTAACTTTCCAAAACCCTTAGGAACAATTACTGCTAGGAAGTTATTAAAGCGATGACTATATAAGAGCCTATCCCTTCGTGCGGCAGAAGTCACTGTTCGTATTAGGCGCTTTTGGCGCTCTTGCTCGGGTTAGCATGCTGCAGGCACCCTAGCTAGCGCGATTTAACTAGTAAGCCCCACTAAACACGTCGATATTGCGATGCCGACAAAATGCTGCAGAAGGCCATCACTAAAAACACCAATATATACATTTTTTTGAGGAAGTTGAGCAAAAAGTTGTAATATATAACGTCATGTCTGTAGATTTCTACCCTCCCTCCATTAGCCAGCTGCTAATTATATAGGAAAATCCTCTATTAAAGTCCACCGAATTACTGCCACCTATACGCTTTATACACATTCTTAACGTTGATGAGGATAAGCCAGTAAAGGACTAGTTCAAGATTATAAGGGAGGATGTGCAGTATACGTTAAATGAGATGTATTAAGTGCTATAGGTTATCGAACGGTTTAGTTAGCGGTTATTTGGCATAGAGGATCGATTAAAGGCGGTAGAGAAGGACTTAAAGGAGGCTAAGTAGGACGCTGCGTTGAAGGCTCAATTAGCTTTAGAGTCTCAATATTAGGGGCGTGAGGAAGTGGAGGGCTTATAGTCACCTAGTCGTCGCCTACTAAATAGAAGTTGTTAAAGCACTAAAGGCATAGAGGAAGCCTACAAACCTTATATTTATATACTATTCGCCTTATCTTTGTTGTAAGCTTCTTTGCCTCCTTCTATCTACACATCTAGCACCTTGGTGGGCACTTATAACCTTACTTCTTTATAAATCTTTTAATAGAATGGTAAGTCCGCGTCTTGCACCGTTAAATTGCAGGTAGTGGGGTTTTAGCAGTAACGTAGGTGGTTTTTTAATTCGTTTTAATATTTCTATGGCCAGGCCCAATACCAGGTTAATATTGCCCGTGTTTTAGTAAGCCCTGACAAAGAAGACGCTTAGTATCTTGCTTATTTAGGCCTATCTGCCAACTACCTATAATAATAAGATTCCATGCCAATTATATACGGAAACGGCGGTGGTTTTAAAGGAAGGGTCTGCTTAACGTTTAGAAGATCTTCTTACTAATAATATAGGCGTTAATTATAACCGCATTAAGCGCCTAGAAGAATAAGGGCAGCTAGGTGCGTATAGTAGTGATCTAGGTAGTATAGTAGCTTTAAAGCTAATTATAAATATCAACGCCGCCCATCCAGTTATTGTAGTTAATAGAGACCCTAGAAAGCATTAACTTCTTAACTATATTATCGCCCCAAATATTAGCTACCAGCTTCTTAAGAAAGGAATTGTTTGCCCGCAGTTAACGCCAATTAACTTCATCAACGTCTTTATTACTGTATAAGTAAGCTATTATTAAAAACCGTACTAAATTCTTATCCTACTATATAATTAAAAGCACTAGATTAGTTACGCTAACAACTATTTCCGTATTAAAATTAAACGGTAGGCTTCCCTTTATTTTATTAACCCATTTATACACCTCTAGATAGTCCTTTAAGTTTAATTAAGCCGTCCCAGCTGCAGCAATTCTAAGTCGTTAAAGCACTTGGAGTAATGGAATATTTATAAAGAAGTTATCTAAAAATAGGCAAAATCAACAAGCCTAATAAGGGAGCTGTTGGGTAAGGTAGAGGACATACTTAGAGGTATTTAAGAGAACGATATCTTAATAATCTGTTCAAGAAGGAAGCCCAAAAAAGTAGCCAGGTGAGGTAAATATAAAGCTATAGCAATATCCGTATTAACAAAGGCTTATTATCTTAAAGCCCTTAGGTATTGGTTTGCTAGGCAATTTAATTATAGCCATAGATTGTCTAGTAAACCTTACTATTATTTTATTAAAGCTAACCATAGATTTAGGTATAACGTACTTTCTAAACGCCTCGCCTAAAGGAGTTATTAACAGCTCGATTTTCTTAAAGACCTGGCGTTTAACGCCCTCTAGTGGAGGTAGTGAGATATAGAAGAAGCGCTTAAGTTGCTCCCATTTCTTTTGACCCATAAATAAGCTAATTAAGTGTCTAGGATATTTAGGATCTACAGCCCAAAGATCTCGCACCTAAGTACCTTTAAAGACGCCTATATAGATAATAAGCCCTACCTAAATTATCAATTCGCTAGTAGAGGTCTCCTTCCATACCCGTAATCGTTTACCCATATGTCGTCCTAATTGGTGATATCCGCCAGCATTTTAAGATGCTGCATATAGGTTTGTGTTGATAGCGAGCCTCTCAAATATACTGATACTAAAGAACAGTAGAAATACTCGAATTGGTAGGTCCTATCCAGATCTACATCCACCAGACATTATACTAATCTAATCTGCTAGTATACAATAAGCAAAGCGCTCATCCTTAACTTGGTTAGGAAGATTATTAGATTTATTACCCGCGTTAAAACCACTAATAGGCTCACCAGCACGCCGAGCGGTAAATATTAACTTATTTGGAAGGTTGACAACTTTAAAATCTAGCTTAGGAACAGCGGCCATAGGCTCCCATAAAGTAGGAATGGTAGGAAGGCCTATTTTTGTAACTTCTTCAGCTAATAGCTTTGGTAGTTTAGTCTCATCTACCTCATCTGCCTTATCCTTAGCAGTCTTACCGCGGGCCTCAAAAATGGCTCCTAATTCGTCCTTAATATCCTTAATCAGCACCGCTGCCTGCTGCGTAGCTACTGAAGCTACTAAAGCCTCTGGAGGCTGCGCAACTACTGCCGACAAGCTATTGTGTGTATACTGCGTCGCTTGAAAGGATTGTGAATAGGACTCCCAGGCTGGAGGTGCTTTTGGAGGCTTTGGAGGCCTTGGAGGCTTTGGAGCCAAAGACGCACGACGTTTTTTAGGCGGCATAAGGACGATATTTTACTGGAAATTCAAGGATCAAATAGGCGGCGACGATATTGAAGCTTTTTGATTAACTACACCAAATATTATACAGGCTTCCTAGCCACGTCGCTGCTGTTTACCGCAATATTCAAGCGTCGAAGATGTCAATGAGGCGCTAGCACCCCTGCCGCCGAGTAATTGTACTGACTCGAGACCTCAACACCAAGCTATATACGGTATAGAGCCTTAGATAGGCTTATGAGGCTTACATATACGAAAAGTGCAAGAAACGGTTGCCACACAATGGGATAAAGATTAAAGGAGTTAGATATATAATTAAGATAAGCATATCAAGATTATTGGGAACAATTGCAAAAATAATTAGGAGAAGTATAGATACCCCAAACACGAAGCGGACTTAAAGGGGCAACACCACACTATGCTATAACGTTAGACAAACCTAAATTCCGTATAAAGGAACCTAATAAATATAATAGTAATAGTCTCCGGAACTGTAATTGTTTTATCTATTAATGTAAAACTAAGTTTTAGCTGGACCTGAAATGTTACTCTAATAAGTATAATTAGACACTAATTGCTTCTACCTTCCTACGTAGCATTATTAAAAGTTTATAGACATGCTATAAAAAGAAACTTACTATACCCCTTAAATTCAGCAAATTTAAGTCCTAGTTAGTTAATTAGGTCCAAGACCCTACTAATTAAGAGATGGATTATAACTAGCAATACTATAATGCCAAACAGCAAGAAGGCTAGAGTGTAGTCTAGTTTATAAACTACTTAGAAGAGCTAGAAGATAATATACCCTATTTAGACCTATAGGATAACGCTATATAACTTTACCAGCTACTTACCAAGTTATAACCTAAGATTTAATAGGCTATACAGAAAAAGGGCGAAATTCCTACCTCTTAAGAAAAGCTTATCTCTAAAGCTACTTAGATTAAGAATGCTAAAAAAGACTATCTGGGCAAGTGAAAGGAATAAGATAGCAATGATAAAGAGCGTAGGACTAGACCTAGCTTTAACAATAGGGGCAGATTCCAACCTAACCACTCTGCAGAAGGATAGTGTAAGTGGGCTTTACAGCCCCAGAGCAACGCTGGTTAGCCCTAAAATAATAATAGGCAAAAACCTAATCTAAATAAATAGAACTAAGAGATACGTGTTTATTATAACTGCGGCAAGAAGGGCTATATAAAGTTCTTCTACTAGTAAAAGAAGTAAGAGGATGCTTAATTAGGAAAAGAGAGAGCCTAGTAGATCTTTACTCCCTTACACTAGGCCAGCAAGAGAAGGAGGGAGTAAGCTACCATATAGTTATTCCTGTCTCCATTTAAGTTAATAATAAATGGGTAACGCAAGACTGCCTTATAAATAGCGGCGCAACTATAGGGTTTATTTCTTAATTACTAGTAAGAGAATTGGATTTGGACCTTAGTGGCTTATAGGTGCGCACCGTTTAAAGTATTAGAGGCCACTAAATTCCATACTATAGGGAACAAACTTTTTCTATAGCTAGCTAGGACCGTGATGGTCTATAGGATATGTAGGAGATACGCTTCTACGCCGTAGAAATTAAGGGGTATAACCTTATTTTAAGATACCCATAGCTTTAATAAGTTAACCTAGATATTAATTGGCTTTTAGCCTTATATTAACACCAAAAGTCTTAACCACGCATTATAGTTAAAGATTAAAAGACTTTCTTAAACCATATACAAGAAGAAGGGTGGGCATATACCATATATACCACTCTTAACACCAAGAATAAGGATATAGAGTATTTATTTTTAGATGTCCAGCTATACGCAGTTAAGGAACTAGAGATTCTATAGGAATATATAGACTTAAAGGATGTTTCTAATAAAGAGGCTACACAAACCTTACCTAATCCTATATTGGTTAAGCATAAGATAGATATAGGGGACAAGCAACCTCCTTTTAGACCACTATATAACCTATTAGAAAACGAGCTAGCGGTATTATATTAATATATAGTAGACAATCTTTAGAAAGGATGGATTTAGCCTTCTATAAGCCCGGTAGGGGTACTGATTATATTTATACCTAAGAAGGATAGGACCCTGCGTCTCTATGTTAACTATTAGGCGCTTAACAAAATTACTATAAAGAATTGCTACCCGCTACCCTTAATAGGGGAGCTTATTAATAGACTATTAGGCGTAAAGATATTCACAAAATTAAATCTAAAAGATGTATATTATCAAATCCGGATTAAAGCCGGCAATAAATAGAAAACGGTGTTCTGAATATAGTACGGCCATTTTAAGTACCTGGTGATGCTATTTAGGCTTACTAACGCACCAGTAACATTTTAGGCCTATATTAATAAGGCATTACTAGGCCTATTAGACACAATATATGTGGTCTACCTTAATAATATTATAGTCTACTCTAATAACTACAAAGCATATACGCACCATATACAAATAGTACTAGAAAAACTATGGGAATATAAGCTCTATATAAACCAAAAAAAAAATGCACGTTTTATACTACTAGTATTAATTTTCTGGGTTTTATTGTTAGTGTTAATAAAGTATTAATAGAGAAAAGCTAGGTGGACGCTATTAGGGAATAGCCCTACCCTATAATATTTAGAGAAGTGTAGGTTTTTTTAGGCATGGCGAACTTCTACTAAACGTTTATTGTTTACTATACGCGAGTGGTATTCCTAATTACTAATTTTCTAAAGGGATCTAAGAACAGCAAAAAGCCAGAACTCTTTATATTTAGGGAAACTACTAAGTAGGCTATAGACTGGTTAAAAGATTTGTTTATATTAGCGCCAATCCTAATATACTTTTACTAAAAGCTATATACATACCTTAAAATAGATACATCTAGCTTCGCCCTAAGGGCAATTTTATCTTAATTAAAGGATAGAGAATAGCATCCCGTAGCGTTTTAGTTAAGGAAAATAACCCCCATAGAATAGCATTATATAATATATAACCAGGAGCTGCTTATAATAGTCACAGCAATAAAGCACTGGCAACATTATTATATAGAAAGCAATTATTCTATTAAAGTCCTTACAGACCACAACAACCTATAATACTTTATAACTATAAAGGTGTTAAGTGGTTAACAAGCTAGATAAGCAGAGGCACTATTATAGTACGACTTTAAAATTACATACTGCCCAGGAAAGACAAATCCCGCTAATAGGTTGTCAAGACGTCCAGATTATATATATTATTCATTGCTTAACGTCTGATTTGGATCCCTATTAGGCCCACGCGGACTAGTCCTTATTTATATATAGGGAGAAAACTCTATTTAAGAAAACCCCATAATCCATCTCCCCGCCTTTTAGGACTCGCCTACTTAGCGCCTACGAGTTACCTATAGTGCTCTACTACCTTGCTTTTTAACCTTTTTGGGAACCACTGCTGCCGTAACAAGCCTACGGACGCGCTAGTATTGCAAACTTTACTTTACTACTGTAGAGTTATCAGGGGGCGCCTAATACTCGCCCCTTTGCCTTCTATTACCATTTCCTTTATAACCCGGAACTGGTCTAGTACATTTTAGCTAATAAGCCACTAGGTGACCGCCTTAAGGCCTTTTTATATTAAGAGTAGTATATTATAGTTCTCTATGCCAGCTACTAAGAGTATTGCTTCTTAGTTGGTGCGTAAGGGGCATAGTAGTATTACGTATTTTGGTGTTTGTCTTGGCCAGCTATATTCGCATCTTAGGCTATTTACTAGGACGCCTACTTAGTAGAGCTAATCTTTTAGTCCTATTATCCCTATTCTTAAAAGTGTTGCCATTATATTTTCTGCCTTTATTAGGCCTTCTTAGAGCCTTTAGATATTTACCCCCTATAGCGTTAACCATGCTATAGCTTAGGTTCCTCTTGCCTAAGTTAGCCTCTATACCTTTAACTCCTATATAGCTCTCTAGTGTTGGTCTAACTAGTATTATATTACAGTAGATGGTTTCCTAGTACTCTTTTATGCTCTACTTTAGCTCCTTTTTTTCTCTTACTGTTATCTTTACTGGTCTCTTACACGTCTTCCTTCCTCCTCTATATAGGCCTAGGCCCTAACGCGGCACTATTCTTTTTCTGCTTTCTCTACCTGTTTCTCTAATATATCTTCCCTACTTTAGGGTTATTGGTTTGCTCTCATATAGGGTACCCTAGGGTCCCTCTATAGTTTATTTAGGCGTGTCTTAATATACTTTATAATATTAGAGTTGCGCTCCTTTTATACCCTTTGCATTATAGTGGCTTTAATATATAGTTATAGGGGGGGGATATTAGCTTTTTTCTCAAGCAGTGCTATAGCCGTTTACTTATACCCGCTTATTATACTCCGGAGGTAGGCTATTTAGACCTTTTGGAGTAGTTTAAGGAGTAATTTAGGGGGGCCTTTCTCGGTTTCTCCCATGGCCCAAATACTAGATCTATACATTATGGTTAGCCAGACAACTGCTGTGTATAGTAGGCATGACCTCTAAAAGCATAGACCCTATGTGGAATTGACAATCCTAGATATTGCGATGTACTATACTTGGCCCTTACGGGCCGCTTATAACGCATATGCGCTCTACTAGAGCTTGCTGTCTACCCATACTCCTAATACCCTTAGGCCTTAAACTGGTTAACCCCTAAAGCCTTAAATATGAATTATATACTAAAGATCTATAGATTAGTTGCGTTTTCTTATAAAATGGATTAGCTGGTATTTCTCTGGTAAGAATTAAACTCTATATTGTCTTGCCTATTCTATGTAGGTATTATAGGCTTTCTCTAGTGTTCTGCAATTCTCTGCGGCTGTTAGCCCGTATATAATTAGATTTATGTCATCGACGAAGCCTATCCCCTAGGTCGCCCCTTCCTTAAAGAAGTCGAGCAGGTTGCTTACAAAGAAAAGGAAGAGTATAGGCGAGAGGGGTGATCCTTGTGGTATTCCTATTGCAACTGCGATGGGGGGGCTCTGGTAACGTCCAGATTATAAAACTAGGAGAATCTAAAATAGCATAGGGGAAATAATTCCCATATTGCAAAATTTGCTTAGAAAGAAAAAATAATCTTTCCCTAAAACTATAGAATTTCGCAGCAAGGCAGAGGTCCCAGCAATATAGCTGCGAAGTACTATAATAATAGAGCCACAGGATATAGTTATAGACTAGGTTATAGACTAAGCAGACGTTATAAAGGTAGCATACCCTAGAATTAGTAAGAATTTTATAGGATATACTAAAAGTATCGCGGCACCTTTAACTTAACGGCATATCAGCTGTAAGTTTCCAGATCCAGAAGAGATAGGTAAGATACCTATCTATAGCATAGCACATTACACAACAGTAGGAGAATCTGCTAGTACTAATAGTTTAAAACATCTTATGCCACGCCTAGGGTCTATAATGGTGGCGGGTGAAATGGAAGTAAGTAATCTATACAAAACCTTCCCAGATCTTCTTCTTTAAGTATAATAGAGGGACGCCTTTATTACTAGAGAGAGGTAGAAAGATATAGTAGAGACTAACTTAGCCAAAATTACTAAGAAGCTATAGTAGCAAGACTAAAAGGGTCTATTGCGCTTTAAGGGTGCTATATATATCCCAAAGGACCAAACAGTTTAAGATAAAATTCTAAAGGTCTTTTATAATGACCCTCTTAGGGGTTACTATGGTGCTAATAGGACCCTTAAGGCCGTTTAAAGGAAATACTTTTAGAATAGAATGTCTGAAGAAGTTAAGGACTATATATTAAGATGTAATATATGCTAAAGGGTATAGATATCCAGGCATTGCCTATACAGCAAGTTATTAGTACTTCCTATTCTATAGGGACCTATATTAGAATTAATAATAGATTTTATAATAGGCTTACCCCCTACCAGAATAAAAACTGGAGAGGTTGCTAACACTATCCTAGTAATTGTTAACAGATATATAAAGTTTTTAGGGTACTTTACTGTTATAATAATAATTACAGTAGTAGAACTAGCAGACCTATTTTTAGAGCGCTAGCTCTTATTCAGCATACTAAGGGGAATTATATCTAATAGAGGTACCGTATTTAACAGCGCATTTTAGTCTTTATTCTGTCTCTTATTAAAAATATAGTAAAAGATAAGCACTGCCTTCTACCTATAAATAGATGGGCTAATAGAGCGTCTAAATATGTTGTTAGAACACTACCTCCGCTACTATATTAATTATTAATAGGATGATTAGCTATTATGGTTGGCTTTAGCATAACACATATATAACATAAGCATCCATAGTAGTACAAAAATGACCCCTTATAAAGCACTGTTTGGGGTAAAAGTAAATAACCCCTAGAATGTTAAGGATATCGTTCCTAAAAAAGAGGCACTAGTGGCATCTAAAAGAATTAAACAAATAAGAATTTATAGAGAAGAACTTAAAAAGTACTTACTAGACGCCTAAGCCACATAAAAAAGGTACTATAATGAAAAATATATACCTAAAAAATTTAAAGTAGGAGATAAAGTCTTGCTATCTATAAAAAATATCTAGATAAAACGTATTAAGAAGAAGCTAAACCACCAGTAGCTTAGACCCTTTAAGATAGTTAGAAAAACTAAAGGAAATTAAGCCTATAAATTAGAATTGCTGAAATTATATCCAATATATTACACATTTTATGTTTCCTTATTAGAGTTATACCGGAGAAGAGATAGTATAGAACCGCCCCTACCTAGTAAAATTAATGGGGAACTAGAATAGAATATAGAAGATATTCTAGACCAAAGATAGCATTAAAAGAAACGCAAATTTTTGGTCTATTAGGAAGGATACTCCTAGGTATATAACAGTTAGGAACCTAAGGAGCACCTTTAACTAGGATGCAATACAGCAATTAAAACTTTCCTAAAAACCACAAATTAGGATTTAGTAATGGTTCTAGATATACCACAGATAAGATAATAGGGAAAACCCTATAAATTAAAACTATAAGGTTAATCACAGGCATTAGAAACGGGAATGTTTCGCTATTATAATAGGGATCCTAGAATCCTATCCCTTCGTCTGGCAAGTTTTCATGGACTTTTTGTATATGCACGCCTCATAAGCCAATCTAGAGGCTCTATACTGTATAGAGCTTAGTGTTGAAGCCTCTGGTCAGTGCGATTTCTCGGCAGCAAGGGTGCTAGCGCCTCATTAACGCTTGGATAGTTATCGAATAACCACTGGTTAAACCTTTTAACCACTTATAGCACTTAATACACCTTATTTAACTTATATAGCACGTCCTCCCTATAACCTTAAGCTGGTCCTTTACCGGCTTATCCTTATTAACGTTAAGAACGCGTATAAAGCGACTCTAATAGAGGATTTTCCTATATAATCAGCAGCTGGTTAATGGAGGAAGGGCGGAAACCTATAGTCATAACGTCATATATTACAACTTTTTGCCCAACTTCCTTAAAAATGTATATATAGAGGTGTTTTTGGTGGTGGCCTTCCGCAGTATTTCATCGGCATCGCAATATTGACGCGCTTTGGTGAGGCTTGCTAATCAAATCACGCTAGCTAGGGTGCCTGCAGCATGCTAACCCAGGCAGGAGCGCCTAAAGCGCCCAATACAAAAAGTCCGTTTTACCAGACGAAGGGATAAGAGAAAGCTATAGGGATCTACATAAAAACCACTAGGGATGCTGTCTAAAGAAGACACTATTTAAGAATAAGCAGTAGTACTAGAAAAAGGGGCCCTAGGGATTTAGAAGGATTCCCTAGGGATAAAAGGAGAGTATTTGGTCTGACACTAAAGATACGCAGTAGAGTTAATAATATAAAGAGGACCAAAAAGACATAGAGCAAAGATTTAGAAATTTTAAGAAATTGTAAAGCACCTATAAGAACACCACCTGTTTATTATATATGGAGATTATAGCAGTATACTGCTCTTATATGGACTGTCACCAAAAATAAGAATAGAGGTATCCCTAAAGTATAAAGTCAATTCCTAGTACTAGGGCATCCTAGAGGTACCAGAGAGGCACTATATAAAGCTATCCTACAAAAAGAAAGAAAGAATAAGATAATAACTTAAATACTAAAAGTAGCAATGGGAGCCTCCTCCTCTATCTTAACGTTATTATTAGCAGTATTATTAGCACTCCTATCCCTAGAAGTATAGCATTCTTACCAATATTCTTCTTAGAGCGGCAAAAACTAAATAGACTATTACGGCCAGGGGACTAGCGGGGAGAACGTTTATCTTTGTCACTATTCTTAGTATTATCCCTAGGTTCCAAATTGGCATCTAAGCAAGGATTAGAAAGTTAATAACTAAAGAGTTAGCACAGTGCCTAAACGTATTACTAAAGAGATTTACTTGGCCAAAAAGGCCCATATAAAAGTATAAATATTATTATTTATAAAAACAAGCTGCTCACATATACACTCCTAGACACTATATGTCTAAGATTACTATATCTCCACAGCAGTAAAAACCCTCATTAAATTAAAGAGGCTATAAGTAATAGAAGACATCTTCCATCCCTGTATTTTCCTATTCTAATATAGACAGAAATCCCTAATAGCGCGTTAGAGCCAGTAAGCCTTATATATATAAATAGTGGGGATCTAACATAGTGAAATCTAAAATAGGATGGAATAAGAAATACTAGAACATAGGTCTTCCTCTAGCTATTATAGTGGAAACACTTAGATCTATTCTTGCTAGAGTATAGTATCTTATAGGCGTAGGATGGGTCTAGTATAAGTGCGTAAACGCAACGACGGCAGCACTTTAGAGAAACCACCGCAGGGGCAACAGAAGTGGTTTATAGTGCCATTAAAGTAGGGACAACGCCGCCACCAGTTTAGGGATGCGCAGCACGATTATAAGCCATTGCAAGAGAATACTATAGGAAGTTAGTATTATTAAAGAGATAAAGTGGGGATCCTATTACCCATAAACGCGTTATAAGAAGAGAATAGAGCAGTAGTAAAAAGAATAGCTAGAGATACGGAAGCTAGAAGCTAAGATGTAATAAAAAACAGTCTGCTAAAAGGCGAGACAAATGGTATTATTAATAGAAAGACGCGTAAGAGACGACAGCTTATAAACTAGAAGAAATTAATATTAAGATAATATTATTAGGACCTATTTTAGGTAAATAGAGATAGTAGCTAGTTAATATATCGCATAGGACAACCTCTGGATCAGCTTATAACAAATTCTTATAATAAGGAAGGTGAATCCTATCTAATTTTTATTATTATTATTAAAGTTCCATTATAAAGACACTATAAAGAGCTATAGTGGAAGAAGAGCGGAGGAATAGAAAATAAAGTAAAGTCCTACGCTAGTAAAGAACTAGTAATAAGCCATATTATAGAGTACCTTTCTACTAAAGAACTTCCCTAGTGGTTTTAGTCGGAACTCCATAAAAGTTTATTAAAAGGTAAAGTCTTAGAGGACCAAGGCCTTTAAAGGGGAGGCAATTATAACAGGCGCTTCTAAAAGGTATATATTAGATAAGACAGATAAAGGTTTTACTAATATCCTACTAATATCCCAGAGGAGATATAGTTAGATAGATAAGGGGCAAAGGGTTTTACTAGTGTCTTAGAAGGATTATAAAGGGAGCTAGTTCTCCTCTAGAGAAGAGCTAGCAATTAGTCTCTAAATAGAAGAGGTTAGAAAGCATTTGTCCTTTAATACATAAAGCTTATGCTACCTTCGACTTACCTTCTACTTATCTATGACTCTCATTCTACACTGTCGATTAGATAATTATACATTCCGGTCAGACTGGCCTCTTACACTTATAAAGGTAGTATTTAATTAGTTAGCAGGTGGTGTAATCTGGGGTTATAACTATAAGCTTTATAGTATAGGAGAATTAAGTAAATAACTTAATTGTAAATCTATGGAAATTAGGTGTACTATATATACAAAATATATAGTAAAGGTTAACGGAGACGCTGATAATAATTTATAACTATTACCTAATTGGCCACCAGGTTAACATTACCACTCAGTTAGTAATAGGTAATAAATAATAATAATTCATTGCTTAACGTCCGATTCGGATCCCTATTGGGCCCACGCGGACTACTCCTTATTTACATATAGGGAGAAAACTCAACTTAAGAAAGACCCAACTTAAGAAAACCCCGTAATCCATCTTCCCACCTTTTGGGACTCGCCTGCGAGGCGCCTGTAAGGCGCCTATAAGTCACCTATAGTGCTCCTACTACCTTACTTTTTAACCTCCTTGGGAACCACTACTGCCGTAACAAGCCTACGGACGCGCTAGTATCGCACACTTTACTCTACTACTATAGAGTTATTAGGGGGCGCCTATTACTCGCCCCCCTACCCTCTATTGTTATTTCCTTTGCAACCTAGAACTGGTTTAGTACATTTTGGCTAATAAGCCACTAGGTAACTGCCTTAAGGCCTTTTTATATTAAGAGTAGTGTCTTATAGTTCTCTATGCCAGCTACTAAGAGCATTACTTCTTAGTTAGTGCGTAAGGGGTATAATAGTATTATATATTTTGGTGTCTGTCTTAGCCAGCTATATTTACATCTTAGGCTACCTACTAGGACACCCACCCAGTAGAGCCAGTCTTTTAGTCCTATTATTTCTGTTCTTAAGAGTGTTGCTATTATATTTTCTGCCTTTGTTAGGCCTTCTTGGAGCCCTAAAGAGTTTACCCCCTATAGTATTAACTATGCTACGGCTTAGGTTCCTCTTGCCTTAGTTAGCCTCTGTACCTTTAACTCCCATACACCTCTCCAGCGTTAGTTCAGCCAGTATTATATTACGGTAGATGGTTTCCCGGCGTTCTTTTATACTCTACTTTAGCTCCTTTCTCTCTCTTGCTGTTATTCTAGCTGGCCTCTTACGCGTCTTCCTTCCTCCTCTATATGGGCCTGGGCCCTAAAGCAGCACTATTCTTCTTTTACTTTCTTTACCTATTTCTCCAATATATCTTCCCTACTTTGGGGTTGTTGGTTTGTTCTCCTATAAGGCACCCTAGGGTCCCTCCATAGTTTATTTAGGCGTATCTTAATATACTTTATAATATTAGAGTTACGTTTCTTTTACGCCCTTTGCATTGCAGCGGCTTCAATATATAGTTATAGGGGGGGAATATTAGCTTCCTTCTTAAGCAGTGCTGTGGCCGTTCGCTTATATCCGCCTGTTATACTCCGGAGGCAGGCTGTTTAGACCTTTTAGAGTGGTTTAAGGAGTGATTTAGGGGGGCCTTTCTTAGATTCTCTAATGGCCCAGATACTGGACCTATATGTTATTATAGTTAGCCAGACAACTGCTGTGTATAGTAGGCGTAACCTCTGGAAGCATGGACCCTATATAGAGTTAACGATCCTAGATAATGCAATGTACTATATTTGGCCCTTACGGGCCGCTTGCGCCGCATATGCGCTCTACTGGAGCTTACTATCTACCTATACTCTTAATACTCTTAGGCCCTAAATTGGTTAACCCCTAAAGCCTTAGATGCGAATTATGTGCTAGAGATCTATAGATTGGTTGCGTTTTCTTATAAAATGGATTAGCTGGTATTTCTTTAGTAAGAATTGGACTCTATGTTATTTTGCCCATTCTATATAGGTGTTATATACTTTCTCTAGTGTTCTGCAATTCTCTGCAGCTATTGGCCCGTATGTAATTAGGTTTGTGTCGTTAATAAAGCCTATCCCCTAGGTCGCCCCTTCCTTAAAGGAGTTAAGTAGGTTGCTTACAAAGAAAAGGAAGAGTATAGGCGAGAGAGGTGATCCTTGTGGTATTCCTATTGCAACTGCAATAGGGGGGCTTTGGTATCCGCTAAAGACCAGTAATATTTCTTTTTGACCTGTAAACCCTTAAACAAATTGTATAATCCATTCTAGAAAGCCTTTTGCCCTAAGAATATATAGGAGACGCTCGTGGGGTATATTGTTATAGGCGCCACTAATATCTAGGCTAAGCATTAATACTACAAAGTCCCTTCGCATCGCCCATGCAGATTTAATGGTGGTAGCGAGTAGCGTAAGTGCTAATAGTGTTAAGCGGCAGGTAGTTATATAGTAGAGTTTAATATGCCTGCTTATCTAGGCCTCTACCCTAGTTTTCTAGTATTTAGTCCCAGTTACCTAGGCCTAAAGGCCTAGGGGGCTTTCCATAAGCAGTTGGCTGCCACTACTAATTAACGGGGGGTTTTACCATTCTTTTAGATATCTTATAATGGGGTTAACCTAAGTACTAGACTGCCCCCTAGCGGTCTATATAAGAATCTCCTCCTAGAGTTGGTATGCTTTCGCACGGCTTGGGAGCCTTCTATAGCCTCTAGTTTTACGCCTTTCTTCATTATTTCCGCCGGTATGGGCATAAGCTATCGCTTCCAGGGGTTGTAACTCCCTTCTTACGTACCTACTAGCGTAATCCTACGAGGGCGTCATGGCTGCATCCTGCAATATGGAAGCCTTGGGTACCTTCTATAGTTGAGGCCCGGACTAAAAGCCTCCCCTGCCTAAGTAACTCCTATTTGCTTCTTAAGTATACCTCACCAGCGTACCGCCCTAGAGGCGAACGGTTCCGTCTGTTAGTATACTAACACGCGCATCCGTTCTCTTAAGCCATGTAGTAGTCTCTCCGGCCAGGACGTGATCCTGCCTGCCTACTAGGTGCACCAAGGGTCAGGGCCCAGCTAAGGGGTAAGGTCCTTAGAGCCAGCAGTGGCTACTACGCACTACGCCCCGCGGGAGGCTAGTAGTAATATAGGGGCGCAACACCCTATACTGCTGCCAGTTCCCGTTTCGCGTTGCCTATAAGAGTCTCCTTATGACAGGCCGACTGTGTCTTGCAGGAGAGGGGCCGTAGAGACACTAGGTCCTATACTAGACGACCTACTCTCCCCTCTCCTACTAACCAAGCTTGTGTCCCCCCCTTTTATAAACCGGCCTGTGTCTCTAACTGTCGAGTCCTTGTCCGACTGGCCTGTGTTTCCCCTATAGCCTCCCCTATATATATGCATCAGGTTGCGAGCACTATAGGTAATAAATAGGTAATAGAAATAAGTAGTAAGACATGCAATAACAAAAGGCACGGTAGTAAGTTATAAGATAACATCTAACATAGTAGCAGTAGTTAGTTATATTAGATATAGAACAGACAGGCACTGGAAACCATAAGGATTAGGGCTATAGCCTAAGGCAGGATAGGTTTTTAGCCTTTTTATATATATAGTATAGAATTAATAGGGTATTTTGCTAGAACTGCATTTCTATTTATTAGTCTATATTAGGAATAGTATTCTTATACCTTCCTAAATACCTTATAAGGCCTTCCTAAATACTAGTCAAGATCCTTAATTGCTACTATATATAAGAATAATCCTAAATGCCTAAATTGAAAGCCACTATGCCTTATCCTTAGGTATAGGATTAATATCCATTGGCCTACTAAGTAATGGTTAATAAGAATAAGATCTAGATCCCTTATAGGGGTATAGGTAGGCATAAAAATAGGGGTAGGCTAATAAGGCATAGAAGAAGCAAAGACTCTTAAATGCTTAGTACTAATATTAGGTCCAAACTAGTACTAATAAAGTTCCTAAGGCGTAAGCTTATAGTTAATAAAGATACGCTTAAGCTTAGAATAAACAGAGATGTTAGCTGGCTAGCAAAGTCTAGACCCATTAAGACCTTATTATAGTAACCGTTAGTTACCTATCCGCTAGGTACCTAAAGGGTAACCTACCTAATACCGCATTATATTATACTCTTTTAAAACTTAACGCGTATACGCGAACTCCTTCTTATAGTAGGCGGCAACCTTCTTCTTATTACCCCTATCCTTTACCCTATCCTTAGTATACTAACCTTGCTCCCTTATTAGGCGTTACTTACTAGTTTACTGGGAATTATAGGCGGTATAGATAGCTATAGCATAGTCTTAAATTTAACTTAGACGTTTAGTATTAGCGCTAGAATAAGACAGAGCCTGGGCAATATAGTAGTTAAGAATATTAAAGGAACGTCACTACTTAGGCCCAAGCTATTAAAGCTTAAAGTTAATAATAGAAACCTATTAAGGATAGAAAAGCTTACCTTAATATAACTGCCGCTTTTAGTACGCATATATTAATTATAAGGACTAAAGGTATTAGACCTTATGTAACCGACTACCAGTACTATACCAAAACAGTACTTTGTCTTATCTTATAACTCACCACCTCGTCTTTTGACATCATATGTCTCACTGCTCATTTTTATTACGTTGTCTACATCGACTATTGACGGCGTTGTCGTCAGCCCATTGCCACCTATTTCGTGTATATAGTACACCTGATTTCCATAGATTTACAATCAAGTCGTTCACTCAATTCTCCCACACTGAAAAGCTTACACCTTATATAGTAAGTTTTATTATAAGCATTTAGTATCTTCTTATTAGACTTCTAGTATTTTAAGAACGCATAGGCAAAGTTATTTAGGTAGAACTAGTACTAGTTACGGGTTAGTAGAGGTTAAGGTTCTATATATAGCAATAGGGCTAAAATACGCTAAGGAATTAGCTTAAAAGAGTAGTTAGTAGGAGAATAAATAGGTATATTAAATTAATAATAAAAAAGAAGAAAATCTTAATAATATATTAAAGATACGTCTAAAATTGGATAAAGGTTAATAACGGAAAGTAAGGTGTTAAGAAAAAGGAGCAGTTTAATAAGTAAGGTATCTTTATACTTTACCTTTTAATACCCTTTTAGTAAATAGCCGTAACCTTAGTAATATAACTCCGTTATAATAGCGCAATTTAAAAGGAAGAAAATATGCGTATAAGCCATTTAGCTATTACTTCCTTATAAAAACCAATTATATAGCCAGGGGAAGGTAATTAAGACGTTAATAAAAAACGCATATAGGTTAAAATTATACCTAAATAATACTACGGTGGTTCCCAAGGAGGTCAGAAAGTAAGGTAGTAGAGCACTATAGGTAACTTGTAGGTAACCTAGGCGAGTCCTAAAAGGCGGGGAGATGGATTACGGGGTTTTCTCAAACAAAGTTTTCTCCCTACATGTATATAAGGAGTAGTCCGCGTGGGCCCAATAGGGATCCGAATCGGACGTTAAGCAATAAATAATTAATACTACAGTATTAAAAAATAATATTATAGACGTTCTTAACAATTGTATAATAGCTATAGGTGCTATTATAAAGTGTCCCTCTTATTTACTAGGTAGTAGAGCTATACTAACTATACAGTACTATAACGGGCGCTCCTAAAAGGTACATATTAGATAAGACAGATAAAGGTTTTACTAATGTCCTACTAATATCCTAGAGGAGATATAGTCAGATAGATAAGGGGCAAAGGGTTTTACTAGTGTCTTAAAAGGATTATAAAGGGAGCTGGTATTCCTCTAGGGAGGAACTAGCAATTAGTCTCTAAATAGAAGAGGTTAGAAAGCAATTGTCCTTTAATATGTAAAGCTTGTTTTACCTTTAACTTACCTTCTACTTACCTATAACTCTTATTCTATACCATTAATTAGATAATTATATATTTTGGTTAAACTGGCCTCTTATAATTCTAATCGCTTATAATCCTTTACAGAAGGAATATACAGCTATTAATTAACAATAACAAGCCATACCACCTTACTCCCTAAAACAACGCCCTTACTATAAGAGGCTGACAGAGTCTCCCTAGAGGAGCGCATCCCCTCTATTTATAAAGGAGTAGACCAGAAAGCTATATCTAGTCCATCTAACCTTCTAAGACCCTTAGGAACAATTACTACTAGGGATTTATTAGAGCGGTTGCTATATAAGACCTTATAAAAATAAAGGAGTTAGAGATATAATTAAGATAAGCATATTAAAACTACTAAGGATAATTATAAGGACAATTAGGAGAAGTATAGACACCCTAGACATAAAGCGGACTTAAAGGGGTAATACTACACTACGCTATAATATTAGAAAAACCTAAATTCCATATAAAGGAACCTAATAAGTATAATAGTAATAGCCTCTAGAACTGTAATTATTTTATCTATTAATATAAAACTAAGTTTTAGCTAGACCTAAAATATTACTCCAATAAGTATAATTAGACACTAATTACCTCTACCTTCCTATATAGCACTATTAAGAGTTTATAGACATACTATAAAAAGAAACTTACTACACCCTTTAATTCAGCAAACTTAAGTCTTAGTTGGTTAATTAGATTTAAGACCCTATTAACTAAGGGATAGATTATAACCAGTAATACCATAACACTAAATATTGAGAAGGCTAGAGTGTAGTCTAGTTTATAAACTACTTAAAAGAGCTAGAAAATAATATACCCTACTTAGACCTATGGGATAACGCTATATAACTTCACCAGCTACTTACCAAGTTATAACCTAATATTTAATAGGCTATATAGGAAAAGGGCAAAATTCCTACCTTTTAAGAAAAGCTTATCTTTAAAGCTGCTTAGATTAAGAATATTAAAAGAGACTATTTAGGTAAGTAGAAGGAATAAGACGCCAATAATAAAGAGTATAGAACTAGACCTAGCTTTAACAAAAGGGGCAGATTCCAACCTAACCACTCTATAGAAGAATAATGTGAGCAGGCTTTATAACCCTAGAGCAACACTGGTTAACCCAAAAATAATAATAGGCAGAAACTATAGAACTAAGAGTTATATAGCTGTTATAACTGTGGTAAGAAAGGCTATATATAGCGCTTCTGCCGGCAGAAGGAGTAAAAGTTAACTTAATTAGGAAAAGAGGGAGCCTAATAGGCCTTTACTCCCTTATATTAGGCCAGAAAGAGAAGGAGGGAGTAAGCTGCTATATAGTTATTTCTATCTTCATTTAAGTTAATAACAAATAGGTAATGCAAGACTGCCTTATAAATAGCGGCGCAACCATAGGGGTTATTTCTTAATTACTAGTAAAAGAATTGGATTTAAACCTTAGTGACTTATAGATACGTACTATTTAAAGCATTGGAGGCTACTAGATTCTATACTATAGGGAATAAATTTTTTCTATAGCTAGCTAGGACCGCAATAGTCTATAGGATATATAGGAGATGCGCTTCTGCGCCATAGAAATTAAGGGGCATAACCTTATTTTAGGATACCTATAGCTTTAACAAGTCAATCCAGACATTAATTGGCCTTTAGTCTTATATTAATACCAAAAGTCTTAACCATATATTATAGTTAAAAATTAGAAGACTTCCTTAAACTATATATAAGAAGGGTGGGCGTATACTATATATACTACTCTTAACACCAAGAATAGGGACATAAGGTATTTATTTTTGGATATCTAGCTATACATAGTTAAAGAACTAGAGATTCTATAGGAATATATAGACTTAGAGGATATTTCTAATAAAGAGGCTATATAAACCTTACCTAATTCTATATTGGTTAAGTATAAGATAGATATAAGGGATAAGCAACCTCCTTTTGGACTACTATATAACCTATTAAAAAATAAGCTGGCGGTATTATATTAATATATAATGAACAATCTTTAGAAAGGATAGATTTAGCCTTTTATAAGCCCAGTAGGGGTACTAATTATATTTATACCTAAGAAGGATAGAACCCTATATCTCTATATTAACTATTAGGCGCTTAACAGGATTACTATAAAAAATTACTACCTGCTACCCTTAATAGGGGAGCTTAGTAACAGACTATTAGGCGTAAAGGTATTTATAAAATTAGGTCTAAAAGGTATATATTATTAAATTTAGATTAAAGCCGGTAATAAGTAAAAAACGGCGTTCTAAACACAGTATAGCCACTTTAAGTACCTAGTAATACCATTTAGGCTTACTAACGCACTAGTAATATTTTAGGCCTATATTAATAGGGCATTGTTAGGCCTCTTAGATATAATATATATAGTCTACCTTAATAATATTATAGTCTACTCTAATAACTATAAAGTATATACGCACTATATATAAATGGTACTAGAAAGACTGCGGGAATATAAGCTCTATATAAACCTAAAAAAATATACGTTCTATACTACTAGCATTAATTTTCTAGGCTTTATTATTAGCATTAATAGAGTGTTAATAGAGAAAGGCCAGGTAGACGCTATTAGGGAATAGCCCTACCCTATAATATTTAGAGAAGTGTAGGTTTTTTTAGTCACGGCAAACTTTTACTAAACATTTATTATTTACTATACGCAAGTAATATTCCTAATTACCAATTTACTAAAGGGATTTAAGAATAGCAAGAAGCTAGGACCCTTTATATTTAGGGAAGCCGCTAAGTAGGCTATAGACCGGTTAAAAGATTTATTTATATTAGTGTTAATCCTAATACACTTCTGTTAGGAGCTATATATATACCTTAAAATAGATGCATCTGGCTTCGCCCTAGGGGCAATTATATCTTAATTAAAAGACAGAAAATAGCATCCTATGGTATTTTAATTAAAAAAAATAACCCCTATAGAACAGCGTTATATAATATATAACTAGGAGCTACTTATAATAGTCGCAGTAATAAAGCACTAGCGACATTATTATATAGGAAGCAATTATCCTATTAAAGTCCTTATAGACCACAATAATCTATAATACTTTATAACTATAAAGGCATTAAGCGGTTGATAAGCTAGATAGGCAGAGGCACTATTATAGTATAACTTTAAAATTATATACCGCCTAGGAAAGATAAATCCCGCTAATAGGTTGTTAAGATATTTAGATTATAAGACTAGGAGAATCTAGGACAATATAGGGGAAATAATTCCTATATTGCAAAATTTACTTAGGAAGAAAGAAGAATCTTTCCCTAGAACTATAGAATTTTATAATAGGGCAGAGGTCCTAGCAATATAGCTATAAAGCACTATAATAATTAAGCTATAGGATATAGTTATAGACTAGGTTATAGACTAAGTAGATATTATAAAGTTAGCATACCCTAGAATTAGCGAGAATTCTGCAGGATATGCTAAAGGTATTATAGCACCTTTAACTTAACGGCGTATTAGCTATAAGTTTCCAGATCTAAAGGGGATAGGCAAGATGTCTATCTATAGTATAGTACACTACACAATAGTAGGAAAATCTGCTAGCACTAATAGTTTAAAACATCTTATACTATGCCTAGAGTCTATAATAGCAGCAGGCGAAATAGAAGCAAGAAATCTATATAAAACCTTTTTAGATCTTCTTCTTTAAGTATAATAGAGAGACGCCTTTATTACTAAAGAGAGGTAGAAAGATATAGTAGAGACTAACTTAGCTAAAGTTACTAAGAAGCTATAGCAGCAAGACTAAAAGGGTCTATTACGCTTTAAGGGTACTGCATATATCCTAAAGGACCAAATAGTTTAAGATAAAATTCTAAAGGTCTTCTATAATAACCCTTTTAGGGGTCACTATAGTGCCAACAGGACCCTTAAGGCCATTTAAAGGAAATACTTTTAGAATAGAATGTCTAAAGAAGTTAAGGACTATATATTAAAATATAATACATGCCAAAGGGTATAGATATCCAGGCATCGCCTATATAGTAAGTTATTAGTACTTCCTATTCCATAGGGACCTATATTAGAATTAATAACAGATTTTATAATAGGCTTACTCCCTACCAAAATAAGAACTAAAGAGGTTGCTAATACTATCCTAGTAATTATTAATAGATATATAAAGTTTTTAGGGTACTTCGCTATTATAATAATAATTATAATAGCAGAACTAGCAGACCTATTTTTAGAGCAGTAGCTCTTATTTAGCATAATAAGAGGAATTATATCCAATAGAGGTACTATATTTAACAGCGCATTTTGGTCTTTATTTTATCTTTTGTTAAAAATATAGTAAAAGACAAGCACTACCTTCTACCTATAAATAGATGGGCTCACAGAGCGTCTAAACGCGTTGTTAGAACACTACCTCCACTACTATATTAATTATTAACAGGATAATTAAATATTATAGTTAGCTCTAGTGTAATATATATATAACACAAGCATCTATAGTGGTATAAGGATAACCCCTTATAAAGCACTATTTGGGGTAAAAGTAAATAACCCCTAAAATATTAAGGACATTATTTCTAAAAGAGAGGCACTAGTAGTATCTAAAGGAATTAAGCAAATAAGAATTCGCAGAGAAGAACTTAAAAAGTACTTACTAAACGCCTAAGCTATATAAAAAAGGTACTATAACAAAAAACATATACCTAAAGAATTTAAAGTAGAAGATAAAGTCTTGCTATTTATAAAAAACATCTAGACAAAATATATTAAGAAGCTGGACCACCAGTAGCTTAAACCCTTTAAAATAGTTAGAAAAACTAAAGGAAATTAAGTCTATAAATTAGAATTGCTAAAATTATATCTAATATATCACATATTTTATATTTCCTTATTAGAGTTATACTAGAGAAGAGATAGTATAGAACTGCCCCTACCTAGCAAAATTAATAGAAAACTAGAATAGAATATAAAAGATATTTTAGACTAAAGATAGCGTTAAAAGAAATATAAATTTTTAGTTTATTAGAAAGGATACTATTAGGCATATAATAGTTGGGAACTTAAGAAGCACCTTTAGCTTAAATATAATATAGCAATTAAAACTTGCCTAAAGACTATAAATTAGGATTTAGTAATGGTTCTAGATATACTATAAATAAGATAATAGGAAAGACCCTATAAATTAAAACTATAAGGTTAAGCACAGGCATTAGAAACAGGAACGTTTTGCTATTATAATAGGGATCCTAAAATCCTATAAAAGAAAGCCATAGGGATCCACATAAGAACTATTAGGGATACTATTTAAAAAAGACGCTATTTAAGAATAAGTAGTAGTACTAAAAGAAGGGGCCCTAGGGATTTAAAAGGGTTCCCTAGGGATAAAAGGAAATTATCCAGTCTAGTACTAAAGATATATAGTAGAGTTAATAATATAAAGAGGACCAAAAAGACATAATGTTACGGACGCTTTAAGTACAATGTTATAACTACTTAGAGAGGAGTTGGAAGAAGCTAGTTAGTTAATAAGAGCACGGTCCAGGATGGAACCAGTGGAACTATATAACGAGGAATGGTAACTAAGGTTATATGGTGTGCTATGTATTAAATAAGAGGAACGGGAGGAACTTATATACCTTATATATAACGCGTACCTCACGTATAAGGAGGATTTCTTAGGAGTATAGATGTATATTTAAAGGACCATAGTCCCTACCTAGATAGTTCCTTTCCTTATAGTAAATCTCAGAATATAATTGGAGTTAATCTATTAGGTAACTACTCTACTAGTTATTATTATTATTGTTAACTTCTTATTTACCTACATACCTAGCCTATTAGTGAGTCTACCGTAGTATTTCCTATAAGGCTTTATTATACATTTACTACCTAATTATAGTATTAACAGAGTCAAATAATATGCTACTAAAAGCACTAGTTATAATGCTGTCCACGGCAGCTACAACCTTAGGGACGTTAGGAGGGGACACTAGTATAAGAGATACTAATTCGCAGCTAGTTACGGTAGGTTAGTTACAGGAAATAGTTAATTAATTAACAGACAACAATTAAATACTTAAAGATTAAATTAATAGAATTGGAGCAGCTAAGGCTAAGTTTCTATTAATTAAACAATTCTTAAGGGAGAAGTTGAAACTTAAAGGATTTCTTATATAAATGCACTTTAAGGTTATATAAGAGGGAGCAAAGTTGGCAATACCTATAGACCAAGTGGCGTACGCAGGATTGTTCTTAATAGGAAGAGCACTTAAGTAGTTTAAACCTTACTTTACCGAAATCCAAATAAATAGAATGATAACTACTAATTAGGAAGTACGGTTTATGTTTACTAACTAGAACAAGTTTGTAGAAAGACTAATATAGATATTTAGAGACCTAGAAGCAATAACTATAGTAGAAAGAAAACTTTAGAACCTAGTATAACGCACTTTAGTAATTAAGTACACAACATAGTTTTAGATACTCGCAATATAGGTTAAATAGAACAATAAGGCGCTTATAGCACAATATAAACAGGGACTTAAGGCTAAAGTCTAGGATGTAATTATCCTAATAGAAGATACAGAAACTCTAAGAGTGTTAATAGATTAGTTAATAAAGATTAATAATAGGATTTATTAGAGGGAATAAGCTAAGAAAGGGTAAGATAGAGTTCTATAGTTGTATAAGGCGTAAAGTACGTAATAACTAATATAGAGTTATAAATTATAGAATGGTAGACTAGAGCTAATAGACCTAAGCGGTACTAAAGAATTTAAGAAGTGGAATAAGAAATTATGGAAACCTAGAGGTTAAGGATTAAGTAATTATAGGACTAATATTACGGAACCTAACCGCAGGGGCCTCTATAGGAGAGCCCCGTGCTCTCATATATACCTCGCGTATAGCTTATGTCAGCTACGCGTGGGTATATCACCTCCTTACGCCCTTAACCCTTACAATCGATCGCGCAACGTCTTATAGACTCCTCAAATGCATATATTTAGCTACTATTGACCCCGTCCCGTAACATTACATTGCGCCTTTTTTATTACCAACGCCCAGCCTATAACCAATTCTATATCTCTATGATATTGCAGGCGTTGCTGGAAGCAGTATATTTATAAGTTACCTCACTTTATACTTCTAAAGAATTAATAATAGTAAGACGAAATTCCTTACTAGCTACTATATTAAACTTAAAGAATAATTTAATGCCTATACTAAACCTATAACGCCAATTAATCCTAGAAGGATTTAATTTATTAACCCTAGCCTTAACCCCTAAGGGGAAGCCTAGTAGCTTAAAAGACTATAATAACTTTAATAAGGTGGACATTAATAATGTCTTATCCTTTATTAACTATATAACTATAAATAAATAAGCTAAAGGACTACTACCTATTAAGATTAAGATATAAGACGCTGAGATATTTATAAAAATGGTAGTATAAGAACCTAATAAATACTACCGCCTTTTATAGAACTACTATCTAAAGCTTATATAAACTGAGATGCGTACCACCTAAGATTATAATATTATTTAAGACCTATAAGCTCGTAAGGCGCTTGCTAATAATATGCGTTAAGAGATTAAAAATAACCTCTATGTATCTAAACACGACGTCTAATAACTAAAGAAGGCTAAGATTATACTTATTGCTACAGTTACCAAAAAAGAGGGTATAATTAAATACCTACAATCTTAGCTTAATAAGCATATTTATAATAATACTGAATACCTCTTTACTGTATATAACGCTACCTAAGTCTCTACGCCTCTGGCAACCTTACTTACTTAACACTTAATAGAGGGTTAGCGCTAAGCAGCTTTACCTAATAGGAACCCCTACTATAGCGGTAATAATAAAAGCTATAACAATTAAACTTAGACTGCTACTATAGGGTCTAATACACGCTACTCTGATTTCCTAATCTTTTAGGGTAACTGTAAGGAATATAGCCACTAGAAGATATAAATCCGCGAGAAACTAACCTAGAGCGCCTACCTTTTCCCTATAGAAGATACTAAGATTAGCTACATTATTGGACAAATAAAGGGTATCCTATTTAATAGACTCTTTACTTAATAAAAGACTAGCAGTCCTTAAAGGTAGTAGTCCTATTAGAAAGTCCTTAATAACCCTAACTAAATATACCGCAACTATAACCTAGTGGCCACTAGTTAAGCTAAACTATGTACCCTAAAGATAAGCCCCACTAAATTATTTAATAAGTTTTATATTAAATTCTAGGAATATACTAGAGTCCTTACCTAAGATAATGCTAAAGACCAGGAAGATCTTCTTAAAAAAGTTACTTATTACCTTAGTTACGCAGCCGCTAGCTATAATTATAATAATATTTATAATATGGTAGTAGCCCTACGGAAGATTAAACAACGGCTGGACTAGATTACTACTGTAAACCCCTATGTAAAGACCTCCCTATAGAAGCCCTCTAGACCTACCAAACTACTAACGCCTACTACCCTAAGAAACACTACTGGTCCTAATATTAACCTCTCTATACCAACATTTCCGTAGAAGCTATTAGATGGAGAGCATAAGCTACTCTGGAAGCTATAGTGTTGCTATAGATGCTATTAAAAAGGCTGCTATAGCTATAGCCCAAACTACCTAATAGCTAGGTTTAATAGCTGCCGTTTAACACCTAACCCTATACCTTAAATACTAAATATGGCGCTATGTGCTACTACTATATAAGACAAAAACATAGTAATAGCGGTAGAGTTAGATATAGAAATAGAAAATGCTAAGTCCTAGCCCTAAGTTATAGGTTGGGACGCCCTAATAATAAGGGGATCTATATATCGGCCTATTTAATAGATAACTTAGTAAAGATAAATAGACAGAAATAAATAGTTTTACCTATAATAGGAATTACTGCTAAAAAATAATATAAAAGCCGTTCTATAATTAATTGCGAAGCTACTAATAAATTTATAGATACTTAATTTGTGCGCACTTATAACCTATTTACCTTACCCCTTACTAAAGCCGGCGCCCTATAACTTGCTAATAGTAGTTATACCGTATAGAAGATTACCTATATAGTATAACTCTACCTAGATATAAATGGGCACTAGGAAGAACTCTATGCCTATATTATACCACTTGCTAACTACCCTATTATTCTTAGAATAAACTAGCTTAAATAATATAACCCCGCCATTAACTAGAAAAAGAGAGAAGTAACCTTTAACTCTAAATACTGTAGAGAGACTTGCCTAGGGTATAGCCTAGCTACCTCTACCTACTCCCTAGGATATTAAACTAAGGAACCCCTTATTACCCCACCTATAACCAACTACTACTATATAAATACCGCGGCCTTCTACTGTATAGCATATAGAAAAGACTAGACCGTTGCTATAGCCTTCTAATTATAACTATATAAGCTTAATAAAAAACAGGACTACGTCCTCTATAGTAATAGGATAGATATAGCTAACCTCCTAGAAAATAATGCCCCTATAGAACTCTATGGACTTTTACCTTTAGACTTTAAAAAGTTTATAACGCTTAAAAAAGGATTTACTAATAAGAAACTCCGCAATCTCCTCCCTAAAAGGTACTATAACTTTATTAATATATACTTATAAAAGAGCGTAGATATACTCCCCCTATATTAACCTAATAACTATACTATTAATATTAAATAAGGAAAAACACTACCCTATAAGAGACCCTACCTAATATTAAAAGACGAACTTTTAGTTATTAAAAAGTATATTAATAAGCACCTTAATAAAGGGGTTATTTGCCTTAGTATATCCTTAGTAGCCGCCCCTATCCTCCTTACTAAAAAGCTAAAAGGAGGTATTTAATTCTACGTTAATTATAGAGGACTTAATGCTATTATAATTAAAAACTAATACCCTATACCGCTTATATATAAGACTCTTAAACGGCTTAGCTAAGCTAAAATCTATACTAAGCTTAATATTATTACCGCCTTTAACCGCCTCTAAATACGGGAAGGTAATAAATAGAAAACCATATTCGCATCGCGCTTTAGCTAATTTAAATATACTATTATACCCTTTGGCGTATATAACAGCCTAGGCAGCTTCTAAAGCTATATTAATAACGCCTTATAGGACTACCTTAATGACTTCTACTCTACGTATCTTAACGATATACTTATTTATAGTAATAATTCTTCTAAGCATACTAAGCATATTTAGAAGGTTCTATAGCGCCTTAAAAATATAGGACTTTATATTAATTTAAAGAAGTGCAAATTCTTAGTTATAGAAGTAAAATACCTTAAACTAATTATTACTATTAAGGGTGTCTGTATAGACCCTAAGAAGGTATAAATAATTACTAAATAGTAAACTTCTAACTGCATTAAGGATATATAAGCCTTCCTTGGTCTTGCTAACTTCTATTAGAAATTTATACACAACTTTTTAGGTGTTGTAGCACCACTTATAGTAATAATGTAAATAAAGGGTCTTCCTATAAAAGGAAGAAAAATATACCTATATTTTACCTAGACGCCTAAATATAAAAAGGTATTTTAAAACCTTAAAGATGCTTTTACTAAAGTACCTATTCTAGCTTACTTTATACTAGGACGGCAACTCTACCTTAAAACTAACTCCTTAGACCACGTTAACGCAGGCGTCCTTTTCTAGATAGGTAATAACGGCCTTTTCTACCTAGTTGCATTTTACTTGTCTAAGCTTATACTATAAGAGTATAACTATAAGATCTATAATAAAGAACTTCTTGCGATTATATAAGTGTTTAAAGAATTTTAACTAGAACTCTTCTTAGTAGAACCTAACTAGCCAACTAAAATCCTTACGGATTATTGTAACCTTGAGTACTTTATAACTATAAAGTAACTAAATTAACGCCAAGTATGCTAGAATAAATTTCTCTCCAGTTTTAACTTTAAAATTATATATATGCTAGGAGTATAAGGTACTAAGCCTAATAGCCTAATACGCCGTTTGCAAGACCTTTCTTAGTTAGAAGATAACCCTTATAATTAATTCTAACAATAGACAATCCTAAAAGCATAAAACTTAGCCTTAGGTATACTACCTAAAATAGAATTAACTGCCCTTTAGCTTTATACTACAGAACTAAAATTACCCCCTAAAATTAATAAGCTTATTACTGCAGTATATAATACCTCTATTAACCTATTACTGTATTAATTAATTACTATAAAGATCGCTAGCACCTATATACTGCCTACTAACCTCTAAAGCTTAGGCTCTATTATAGAGGCTGTTTATTTATCCCTAACTTAGAAGACCTATAACGGCAACTAATCCAAATAGCCTATAATCTCTAGTTAAGCGGCCACCTAGGTAAGGGGGGAACCTATAAGCTCCTTAGCCAATACTACTTCTGGCCTAAAATAATAGACTTAGTTAAACGCTTTATAAGCGCCTACTATGGCTGTAAGTGTGTTAAAGCATTTTATATAAAGTACTAAGAACTACTACACCCTCTACTAATACCTATACGCCAATAGGCAGATATTGCTATAGATTTTGTTATTAACCTACCACCTTATAAATAACATGACTAAACCTATAAGAACATCCTTATAATAATATGCCGACTTATAAAAGAACGCTACTACGTCCTAACTAAAGGCGTAGCTATAAGCAATATTGCTAACGCCTTCCTCTGCAAAGTCTACTAACTATATAGGTTACCTAACTCTATTATGTCTGACTGAGGTACACAATTTAATTCTAATATATGGAGGCGGATCTGCTAATGCCTTAGTATCTCCATTAAGATATCTATATCCTTTTACTATAAAACTACTAGATAACTGGAAAATGCTAATGCTAGCATAAAGGCGTACTTATAATAGGTAGTTGCCTATAGTTAGGATAACTGGGTAAACCACCTTTTTCTAGGTAAATTTATAGTAAATAACTATATCTTAGCCACTATAGGACTTACCCTATTCTTTGCGAATAAAGGTTATTACCTATAATTTAGTATAGAGCTACTAGAGCCTATTAATAAGAAACTGCTATATGGAAAACGCCTTAAGATACTACTTGCTGATTAACATGCAGACTATATAAAAGATCTACTTAACTACTGTAAAGGAGAGATGGCCTGGGCCCAAGCAAAATAAGCTTACTTTGCTAACTATTATAGAATACTACCACCTAAGATGCCTGTTGGCGACTGGGTATAGTTAAATATATATAATATCTCCATATAGAGGCCTATAAAGTCACTTAATTATAAGAACCTTGGCCCCTACTAGATTAAATAAGTTATTAATAGGGGAGCTATATATAAACTAGAGCTCCCGCCCACTTTAGCTACCCGTGGAGTATGGCCTATGTTTTACCTATAGCTACTACACCTTTACTAACCTAACCCTCTACTAGGACAAATATAGCCTAAACTCCTACTGGTATTAATTTGGGATAAGAATAAAGATAAGAACTATAAGGAGTGGACTATTAAATAAATTATTAACTCTAAATACTTTGGCAAAGGTAGAGGATAGCGGCTCCACTATAAAGCTACCTATATAGGATTTAACATAGATTAGCTGGAATGGTAACTATAGAAAGACTTTAAGAATGCAAAGGACCTAATTAGCGATTTCCACTACGCGAACCTATAGAAACCGGGCCTAAGTAGAGATTTTGTGCCTAATCCTCTATAGGAGCCCTTATAGAGTTAAACTGTTGTATATTACTATGTAAGGGCAAGTTGCCGTTAAATTGCCGTAGATTGCCATAAAGTGTAATTACATAACTAGAAAACTTTAAAATGTCTAGGAACTTTAACCGGCGGTTAAAGTTGTTTAATTAGTTAGATTTTAGACGCTAAGGAGAAACTAGCTAATTAGGATTTTCCATCCCCGGGATGGAAAATTGCTATTAGCTCGCCTACTACTAGCGCCTTAGCAACCCCCCTTATACCTTACCAACAACCCTTAAGTCCTAAGTTAAAAGCATCTATATAAGCCTATTATATCTATAACAATATTTCTTCTTCTTCTTTATACCCTAAGCGTTCCCCCTATATGTATATAGTAACCATAGCGTCACCAGAGCTCCGCCTTAATAGGAGGGGGGGTAGTGTTACAGAACCTAACCGTAGGGGCCTCCATAGGAGAGCCCCGTGCTCTTATGTATACCTCGCGTACAGCTTATGTTAGCTACGCGTGGGTATATCACCTCCTTACGCCCTTAACCCTTACGATCGATCGCGCAACGTCTTGTAGACTCCTTGAATGTATATATTTAGCTGCCATTAACCCCATCCCGTGACACTAAGGAGTAGAGGCTAAACTAGGGATCCCGGCAGCAGAAGATGTTTAGGCGGACTCTATAGTAAGAATAATAGTTTAAATTAGGAGCTTGCATAAATTATAGAAAATAGGGTTATTTTGCTAGAGACTATAGAGGTGGTTAGAGTAACTACGTAGTAAAAGGCATAAGATTGTTAGAGTATAATAATATAGATATAAGTGTATTACGCGGGACTAAGGAGTGTTTAATTAAGCACTTTGCGTTTTATTATAATAACGCATGCTGAATTTATAAAGATGCTAAGTACGGCATAAGCTATTAGCTATAAGAGCTAGAGTTAAGAGGACTTAAAGGAACCAGAGAGTTAGATAAAGAATAAAATTAACTCTATAAGCTAGATTAAGATATTACAGTAACATACGGATAAAGATTAGCAGTAATAACAATAAAGTTAGAGCACTTATTAATTAATAGTAATAAGGAAGAAAAAGGGACTAACTAGGAGTACCTAAACCTTAATAATATAATAGAAGTAGAGACTAAGACTACTACAAAATGCGGTTTAGTAACGGGTATTATAACACTGTTGGATATAATATCTATTACTTTATAAGACGGAAGGAGCAATATTTAAAGAGATTAAGTAAGCAGATAACTGCTAGTGCTAGCTTACTACTTAATAAAGGTAAAAGGCCATAGACTTAAGATTTTTAAGACAAGATGAGAGATGCTTAAGATTCTTAAGATAAGATAAGACACATCTAAGAACCTATAACAGACGATAACTAATGGGAAATGGCAGTAGCTTAGTTTAAAGATAAATAAATAAGTACGGGATAAAGATTTCTAGGGAGCTAAGAATTTAAAGAATAAATAAGGTCTATAGCAATCTTAGGTAAACATAGTGTTTAGCCTAAAGGTTAAAAAGCTAATATAGTAATTAAGAAGCAAGATAACTTTAAGGATCCTTTTAGAAGACAAAAACCAAAAGAAACTATAGATAAATTTAGGTAAAGGATTATTGCATAGTAGGAGCAAAAGCTAGACTAGAGATTAGCTATACTAGGTTGTATAAAGGATAGAGTACCTATACGGAAAATTACTAATAGGCCAAGGATAGGAACACTAAGAGCTAAGTAGTTAAGTAATTTAGAAGAGGAAGAGGATCTAGGAATCCTAACCTAATTCATAAAGAGATATACTAAAGGTTATAATAATACAGCAATAAAAAGATACTTCTTTATGGACAGACTGTATATACTTATAGAGCTATACCGTAAGTGGTATAAGTAAAGAGGAAATAATAAGTGGGAAAATTTTAGTATATAGTTAGATAAGAAGGTCTTACCGGATTAACCTATATTAGAAAGATAGATGAGCTATATTTGTCGGGAATGAGGCAAGCTGCCGTCACGCCAGGCATGTTGCCGTCACGTGCTGACGTGGCCCTAGCGTGGTGAGGAACCTTAAGTTCCTCACCCCTTTCCTCATTCCTATTAAAAAGAAGAACAACCATCATACTATCTACAAATCGTAGCTACGTGATATCCCCTTGTGTAACCAACACTGATTAGTGGTTAACTTCACTATTATACCATAGAACAGCTAGGTATCACTAAGAAGAGATAAGCCACTGTACCAGTGCTACTTATGCTAGAGGAAGCTGTCTTTTAAGGTTAGAACTGGTCCTAAACCTTAAATAGAACTCTTCCACGAATCTAAGGATCTAAAAGGCCAGAACTGGTTCTGAGCCTTTCTGAGATTATGGATTCTTGCGTCCATTACGCAGAATAACACGCTTTATAAGTCTTTGTGATTTAAGGCCAGAACTGGTCCTAAGCCCTATAATCGCAAATTCTTGTCACAAACGTGTACTAAACCATAAACGCGTACTAAACGACAAATACATATTACGAACGCGTACCAAACGACAATCCCTATACCAATAACACTTCCCTCCCTTTGAAAATATGGCTACGCCTACTTTAAATAACTGGAAAGACTCCTTACTACTAGGGGTAGCTGAGCACGCGAAACTCATTAATGAAGATTGGGATAAATTCGCCTTTAATATAACAACTTATACCATAAAATAAGTTAACGGCTTTCTCCTACACCATATTATATTCTACCAAAATAGATGCTACGCCGATTTATAACTATGGGAGTATTTTAGGGAGGATTTTATGGGATGGACTGCTGATACCTAGGCACTTAGCAACGTTAATATTATTTAGGATTTTTGAGACTTCCTCCGTAGGAATGGGGTATATATTGCTGAGAACAGTAACCCAATTACTAGTAATATTTAGGCCGTTATTACTAGTACAGAAGAACCAATATAGACGGAAGCTGAGATTATACGTTAACTACGGAAACCTAAAAATAACCCATATTCTTCAGAAGGCAACTTTAATTTGTATTAAAACCCCTAGAACGCTAACCCCCTACCTAGAGCTGCTCTTCTACCTAGAGGTGCCCTTCTACTTAGAGTTGCTCCGCCTCTACCTCCTCCACTCTAGCTAACCGGTGAGCCTTTACCACGAGAAGTTACGAATCTGATAAAGGTATATTCGGACAAAGAGAAGAAGTTTAGAGGAAAACTATATAATATACTTAGAGCAAAACTACAGGTCTTTTATAACTGTTATAATAAGGTCGGAATTTAACGCCACTAGTACCATTATGCTTTCTCTATTATATTAAAGGGATAGGCAGTAACATTCTATTATAACTATATTGCGGGTAAAAACTATAGCTTTAATATAATGCTTTAGCTTACTAGAGCCTACTTTGAGACTAATAAGAATCGCCAACTTTATATATCTAAATGGCAAGAGACTATGTTTTAGAGAGTTATTGCTTCCAACCTAATAAAGACTTGTTTAGAGTGCCTTTAACTACTCTTTAATAAACTCTAGAAAATCTAATGTGGCCTTACTAAAACCTACTAAAATAAGAATAGCCTAAGGGACTAGGTTATCTTAGCATGCTATAGCATTCCTAAGTATAACTTGGCGCTATACAAACCTATAGATACGTTTAAAGGAGTATATACTAAGCTATGCTCCGCCGTAGGTACTGTAATGCGAACATAAGAATCTTAATAGCTCTATACTAAAAATCCTACCTAAATAAGTATTCCCGACTAACACAATTATAACTGGACTAATCGAATATATGGTGGCCGTGGTAGGGAATACAGAAGAGGGTATAATTAATGTTAACTATAAGGCAACCGTGGAGGTCCTTATAGAGGTTCATTTTAAAGTAATCGCTAGAAGAAGTGCTATGTTTATAAGAAGCTAAAGTGCTAGTTAACTAGATACTCCCTTAATAAGCGAAAAAAGGCATATAACAAGTTCCGTTAGAGTGCAAGAAATGTTGGAAATTATAAGGTCACTGCGGCCTACTTCTAAAGCTTCCTGGTTTAATATAAAGGCGTAGAAGACCTTAAAGGTGAGGTTAATAAGGTTAAACAGCTCCTTATAGATATAGAAATTAAGGACTACTTTCCTAACCAATACTTTACTAAGTATGGTGAGGTAAATGGTATATAAACTATTACTGTTCTTAATGACTAATCTATGCTCTATTTTATCATGAAGTCAGATATCTTTAACGAGCTAAAGGAGAGCTCCGCGTTTTCCTTTAATAATAGATACTCAGCAAACGTCTTCTATAGTATTATGCCGGATACTAGAGCCGCAGGAGTATCTATAGTAGGAGAACCTTAAGTTCGAGCCCTTTAGTAGCTTAATAGCTCTATTTAGATTAACTAATTAACGGTAGGCCAACATACAATTCGCTTTAGTAAAGGTACTGCGATCTCTCTTGGCATAATTAGGGTCTAAACCCCCTTAGGATATATTACTTTCTATATTGTTTCTACGAACACTCCGTTTCTATTTTATATCAAAGATATAGATAAGTTAGGCGTTAGGCTTAACAACCTTAAGAATATACTTATTTAGGGAGACAATTAGGTGCCTATTATGCGTAAGTAGGGTCACCCCTAGTTACTCCTTTATTAACTAAAAAAGAGTGTTGCTTAAAGCCACTTAACTAAGTTAGAATTACGCCAACTATACCGTTGTTTTGGCCACCTATCTGTTTATTAATTGCTTAGGGTTCTTTAGCGAGTAGGCTATAAAGTTAAGGTTAAGGCAATTAAGCATCTTATAAAGTACTGCCATTACTGCTAAATAAACTAGAAGTCCCCTAGCCAATTCAAGTTCACCCTTAAAGATAACTACGACTTCAACTTCTGTATTATTGTTAACGTTATGTATCTTAGCAGCAAGCTAGTACTCTAAGTTATTAACTTCTTAACCTCCTTCTAAGCCGCACGATTCTTGAAGGATATATCAGCTAGGAACGCATAGAATACCCTTTAGTTGTGCTAGATTAATGTCTACCTAGGACCCCCTAATTAAATCATCTATAATATAGGAAAGAACTTCTCATCTATAGAGTTTTAATAATAGATAAAGGCAATGGCAATTAAGGTTAAGGAAGTCCCTATTAAGGCACATAATAGTGTTGGAAAAGTGGAGCGATATTACGCGCTATTACGCCGCGTATATAAGATTATCTCTTTAGAACTAGAGGATACTAGCGAAGAACTTACCTTATAAATAGCTGTTAAAGCTATTAACGATTCTACTGGCCCGGATAGACTTATACCTATATTGCTAGTCTTTAGCGCCTACCTTTAAATAACTAACAATTCTCCACTATCTCCCTCCGTTGTGCAACGAGCTGAGGCTATTCGTAAGGCAACAAAGGAGGTATGATGTCTCTACGCTATACACCAAGTCAACGACGCACTAGGAATAAGAAATGGCCTAAATACCTTAACTACGCTTAATCTGCCACTCCAGTCTGAGGTACGCGTATGGCGTAAAAAGGGAGAATGGTTAGGCCTATATTAACTTATTACAATTAATGGCCAGACTTGCACTATTTAGATGCCTTATAGACCCACTTAATTCCGTTTAACTATTATTAAGCCTTACTACAAAGATAACAGTTCTAAGCCTTTGTAGGATGCCCTAGAAGATGCTCTAGAGGAGAACCACGATTAACGTGCTCTAGAAGGCGACTATAATCCCAATATAATATTAGTAGATGCGCCATAACTACAACGCAGTAGAGGTCGCCCGAAGGGATTATAAAATCGCTAACATCTTGTTAATTTTAAAGAGCAATTTATTGCTGTTATTGAAAATAGAGTCGAGTTATTAATGGCCTTTATAATAGCTAAGGAGAAGGATGACTTTGAACTCGCAAAACAGCTCTAAAAGGAAGGTTATATTATAACTCCAGGAGCTCCTTTCTAAGTATCTAACAAGCAGGAGATCGAGGGTCTTATTATAAAAGGAGTTTTTAAATTTAAGAAGTATAACCCTACTAAGTTTAATAGAGTTCGCATCTTTAAGTCAAGAATAGTTAATGAAATTAAGGGTAAAGCTACTAACGCCCTATTTAAGAAATTAAGGCTTATCATCTAAGGCTATAACAATAATAGCAAGGAGGTAATTCTTATGTAGTCTCCCACGATTTAACGAGCTAGTTAGCGAGTTATTATTGTACTAGCTCCCTCCTTAATAAAGAATGGAATGGCGGTTTATTTATAAGATATTACTTAAGCCTATACCTAATTAGAGACGCACCTTTAGCGCTTAATATTGGTATACCTTCCAGAGTAAATTCGCTACTAGTATCCTAAAGATACGATTATAGTTATGCTTAAGCTATTATATGGGATCGCAGAGGCAGGAACTCACTAGTAGGCTACCTACAGCAAGCACCATAAAGAGAAGCTTTTAATAACTACTTCTATATTCAATCCCTGCTTCCTTATCACAACTACAGGAACTCTATTTAGAATTGTCAGCATGCAAACTAATAATATAATTATCTTAGAAGACGACTAATTCTTAGCTCTTAAAGAAGATAAGCTAGTAAAGGCAAATCTTATAGCAAAGCTAAAGGAAAAGCTTAGTTTAATAACACTATTACTCTTTAACGGATGCATCCTCTCCCTAAACAAGGATTCTATTGCTCTGCGCTAGAAGGGTTAAGGCAAGAAGATTGATGTTATTAACGCTAATTCTCTAAAGCAAGGATACATGGAGCAACGCGCTCGCGGAGCTTATATTGCTTCTATTTGTTAACCTAAGGCTTTATTTAATCTCTCTGTTGCCGCCCAACACCAGGAACCAACTAAGGACGACGTTCTTGCCCTAAATAAACGCCTTTTTTGGCAAATAAACCATCTTAACTAGGGCCTATACTACGTGCCTATTAATCTTCCCACCACTAAGCTCTTTATATTTGTTGATAGATTGTTTGTAAATAATAAAGATTTTAGCTCCTAGCTAGGATATAAGATTATCATCGCAAACAAGTTTACTAGAGAGAATAACTTTACAATCTATAGCAACCTTATCTATTGGAGCTCAACTAAGAGCAAGCGCGTTACCCAAAGTATTTTAGCGTCAGAGATATATAGAATAGTTAGCGGAGTTAATATAGCAATTGCAATTGGAACTACCCTAAAGATAATTATAAATCGACTCGAACTTCCTATTATCCCTATAATCATATACACCGATTTATACTCCCTCTATAAGTGCTTGGTTAAGCTTGGTACTACAAAGGAGAAGCGCCTTATAATTGATATTATGGTACTTCGTTAATCCTACAAACGGCAAGAACTCTTTGAAATTTAATAGATTAACGGTTAAGATAACCCAGTAGATGTAATAATAAAGGCAAACCTAAATAAGGCTCTAGAAACGTTTGTCAACATAAACACTCTATATATACGAGTTAAAGGTTAGGTTAAAAGGGAGTAGGAGTATAATATTCTGTAGACCCTAACTTAAACCAGCCAATTAGGATTTTCCATCCCCGGGATAGAAAATCGCTATTAGCTCGCTTACTACTAGCGCCTTAGTGGCCTACCTATCTTTGCGTTATCTACTAACTGCCACATTGTCGCATATTGTCGCATATTGTTTGGTATTGCCGCATATTGTTTGGTATTGTCGCATATTGTTTGGTATTGTTGTATATTGTTTGGTATTGTCGCATATTATTTGGTATTGTTGTACACTATTTGGTATTATCGCATCCTATCTATTTGTCTATATATAGATAGTAACCACAAAAAGAAGAGTTGCTAGTGTCGGGAATAAGGCAAGCTGCTATTACGCCAGGCATGTTGCCGTCACGTGCTGACGTGGCCCTAGCGTGGTGAGGAACCTTAAGTTCCTCACCCCTTTCCTCATTTCTATCAAAAAGAAGAACAACCATTATACTATCTACGAATCGTAGCTATATAATATCCCCTTATATAACCAACAATATTAAAGGAGCGTTAATTATAATATTAAAGAATCTAGAGGAATAAGCCATAGACTAAAGAGAAATAATGTAGATATTGGTACTAGTAAATAATATAGCAGTACTTAGATTAATATGAGAAAGGTTTAAACTTAAAGATAAAGATAAGCTATAAGTTAACCTAAAGTACCTAGCGTATTATATATTGGCATAGATTGCATATATAGATAATATATATAATAAGCATAGGATACCTAAGGACAAATATTATAAGTATTTAATAAGAATGTATTAGATAATAGACGAAAAACAGTACAGAGACGCTAAGTATATGCATAAATAGCACCCAGTAGAAGTTTAGGAGTTAGGCAACTTAACACTTTAACTAGGAAAATTCCTTATAGAAGAATGCCTAGATAGATAATAGTAGTGGGAGTGTCCTAAGAATATGTGTCTATGGCATATTAAAGAAAAGAGGTAAACTAAGTATTGGTCTGAGGAGGACTAAGTATAGTTAAGATCTAATAGCCAATAGTTAGGAAAAGCGGAGGCCTATAGGACCAGAGGGAGCTAGTGGTAGAGCCTTAGACTCTTAAAGGAATTACAGAATAACACCTAAATTTATAAGTTAATTAGTAAGATTAAAAGTTTAAAGTGTTAGTAGATAGTAGAGTAATAAGAAACTATATATTACTAACAGCAGTTAAAAGGGTAGGGTTACTATACAGACAAAAAGAATACCTATATCCGTTAATAATAATTTTAGGAGATTTAATAGCCTATAAAGGAGGTATTATTAATCTTAAAACAGGACCTATTTAGTTAACTATTAAAGGGAGATAAGTTAAGATGTTTTTTAATATCCTACTATTAGAAAAAGATAAGGTAATACTAGAAATGCCTTGGTTATAGAAATATAATCTAAAGATTAATTGGGTTATAGGTTAGGTTAATATTAGAAATATACAATAATATAAAATGTAATAGCAAACTAAGATAGTATGGTACTAAGTTAGAGCGATATATAAAGAGACTAAGTAAGGCTTAAGTTATATACTAAAGAGATACCATAAGTATGGAAAAAGGTTATAGTTATTAGAAAGTGAAAAGCTGTTAAAGTATGCAGTATGGGACTATAAGATAGAGTTAGAACTAGGAATAAGTCTAAAGTTCTTTTTAATCTATAAGCTTACTAAAACTAAATTAGTAGCGCTTAAGAAGTTTATCTAAGAGAACTTATGCAAGGGATATATTAGACTATTATAGTTATCAGCAGGATATCTAGTATTGTTTATACTAAAGAAAAATAGAAAACTTAGGACGTGTATTAACTATAGATAATTAAACAGCATTACTAGGAAGGATAGGTATCCTTTATCCTTAATTAGCGAAATCTAAGATAGGATAGGCAACGCGCAAATCTTTACAAAGATAGATCTAAGGTAGACGTACTATTAGATTAGGATTAAGGAAGGTAATAAATAGAAGGTAGCCTTTAGGTCAAAGGAAGGACTATATAAGCTATTAGTAATGCAGTTTAGACTTATAAATACACTAGTAATGTTTTAAAAATAAATTAATAGTATATTAGGAGAGTACCTGAATAAATTTATTATAGTATACCTTAATAATAATATTATCTACTTAATAAGTAAGAAAGAGCACGGAGAATATATTAAATAGGTCTTAAAGAGACTATAGAAAGAAAAGATGCCAGTTATAATTAAGAAATACAAGTTCTTTACTAGGAAGACCAATTTTATTAGATTTATTATTAAACTAGGAAAGATTAGTATAGACCTAAAGAAAGTTAAAGCTATAGTAAGTTAGTAAGAACTAGAGAACATTACGTAGTTAAGATCGTTCCTAGGGTTTTACAATTACTATAGAAGGTTTATTATATAGTAGCCAAAGAATATAGAGCTATTTATAAGACTTATAAAAAAAGAAGAACTATAGGCATGGGGTAATAAGCAAAAGAAGTTATTTAAAAAACTTAAGAAGTTGTTTACCTAGGAGCTAATCCTTAGGATCTATTAACTATAGTTAGACATAGTGGTAGAAATAGATGCATTAGATTTTATACTAGGAGCATGTTTGCTATAGAAGCACTAGAATACATGGCACCTAGTAGTATACTATAGTTAAAAGATAATACTAGTGGAACTAAACTATGATATCTATAATAAGGAGTTATTAGGTATAGTTGCAGCACTTAAAGAGTAGCGAGCATTCTTATAAGGCATAGAAAAACCATTTATAGTTAAAACGGACTATAAGAACTTAATGGGGTTCCTAATAACAAAAGAACTTAACCAAAGATAGGTTAAATAGGCAGAGATACTTACAGAATATTATTTCAAAATTTAGTATACCAAGGGTACTAAAAATATAAAAGTAGATGCACTTAGTAGAAAGACAGAGTTATAAAATAATAAAACACTATTAGGGGCTATATTGCGAAAAGATAAAGATGGATTAATTAGGTATAATTATCTAAGAATTGCAGCAATAAGAGAAATTAGCCAGATCTATAAATTACTAGAGAGTGATTAGATATAAAAGATCTAGGAAGTATAAGGTGAGGATCTAGACTTAGAATAGTACAAGTACTAAGAGGCTACGTACGTACCAAAAGCAATTACGAAAAAATTTGTTAAAGAATTTTATAAAGGAATAATATAGGGACACAACAGAGCTATAAGCTTAGTGTTAAGACTTTAAGAGGAGTATATTATTTAAGGAATCTGGGGACTAGCGAGATAAGTTATAAAGGAATATCTAGATTGCTAAAGGAATAAACTAATAAGGCATAGGCTATATAGAGGGCTACAACCTATTAAAATACTAAAGAGACCATGGGAGGTTATATTATGGGACTTTATTATAAAGTTACTAAAGTTAAGAGATCCTATTACAGGACAAGATTATAATGCAATTTTAGTAATAGTAGATAAGCTAACCAAGTGGGGTTACTTTATAGCATATATAGAAGAAATCTTAGCAGAAGATATGGCTAGAATTTATATTAAAGAAGTGTTTATAAAATATGGAGTACTAGCAAAAATTATATTAGATAGAGATCTAAGATTTATAACAGTATTCTAGAAGATATTCTTAGCAGAATAAGGGGTTTAAGCAGTAATATTAACTGCATATCACCTATAGACAGGTGGTTAAATAGAAAGACTAAACTAAACGTTAGAGCAATACTTAAGATACTATGTCAATTATGCACAGAATAATTAGGTATTATTATTACTAGTTATATAGTTTGCATATAATACAATACTATAGGAAGGGATAGGCATATTACCCTTTAAGGCGAATTACGGATATAAGCTAAGAATATTATTATGGCTATAATAAGTAAAGAAAACGAGTAGCACAGCTAAGCAAAGAATGGAGAACTTGATAAGTCTTTATACACATCTTAAAGAAATAGCTAAACTAGTATAAGAAAGAATAAAAAGGTACTATAACGCTAAGATATTTAAGGGACTAGATCTTAAGGAGGGAGATAAAGTATAGCTACTACATAAAAATTTTAAGAGTTGATGACTAAGTAAGAAGTTAGACTATATTAGACTAGGACCATTTATAATTAAAGCAAGGATCTTAGAAGTTATGTATAGACTTAACTTACTAGAGAAAATGAAAATCTACCCTATATAGTATATTGCAATACTAGAGCCAGTGTATAGAGATATTAAGCCACTAGTCTATAAGGCAGATATATATAGAGGTTAAGAAGAGGATAAATGGGAGGTTTTAAAGATTATTAGTTATAAGGATGTTAATAATAAAATATGGTATAAAGTTAAGTAGATAGGCTATAATGAGACTACCTGGGAGCTATTAAACAACTTAAAGAACGCTATAAGAAAGGTATAGGAGTATTAGAAAAAAATGGGTTAGGCAGTATTAATAAAGAAGAATTACTAAAGAATAAGTCACCTAAGGGGGACCCAAGAGGAGCAGCTACTAAGGTATTTAGAGTTATTTCCCTCTCTGTTAGAAGAGAATCCATTCTTTTATTACTAAGTTCCTAAAGGCCTTGTTCTACTAGTTTCCACTCCTTAAAATATACCTTTTTACACACCTTCTTAAGACGAAGCAGTTAAGTAGATACTATAATATAAGCATCTAAGGCCTTCTGCTCTGTATTCTAAGAACGCTTAAGCTTAGCTAGGGCCTACGCTAGGTTACTATTAAGCTTTATAGTGGCAGATTAAACCCAGGACCCTAGTAGCAATTGGTAAGGGTATTTAAAGACTATTAAGAGTAATAGGATGCATATACTTAGCGTTAGAGGAAGAGCGAATGTTATAGGACAATTAAATATTCGCTTTAGTGCACTCTAAATAGGAAGAGGGTTGCTAAGATAAAGGACTTGCTAATATAATATAAACTAACCCCTCTTTCGCACAACAAGAACGTAGAGATAGTATAATTTCACTAAGTAATAGTATGGCAGCAATAGTACGTATATAATGTTGCGTGTGTAAAGAAGAAGAAGCTTTAGGTATAATAAGTAATAATATTAACCAAATTAATTAGACGGATATTATACCTCTAGTAGATAACTTAGAGATATTAGGAATTTTTAAGGACGAAGATAAAAAGGAGGGAGATAGTGTTACGGACGCTTTAAGTATAATATTACAACTACTTAGAGAGGAGTTAGAAGAAGCTAGTTGGTTAATAAGGGCACGGTCTAGGATGGAACCGGTGGAACTATATAACGAGGAATGGTAACCAAGATTATATAGTGTGCTATATATTAAATAAGAGGAATAGGAGGAACTTATATACCTTATATATAAGGAGGATTTCTTAGGAGTACGGATATATATTTAAAGGACTATAGTCCCTACCTAGATAGTTCCTTTTTTTATAGTAAATCTTAGAATATAATTGGAGTTAATCTATTAGGCAACCACTCTACTAGTTATTATTGTTATTATTAACTTCTTATTTACCTACATACCTAGCCTATTAGTAAGTCTACCATAGTATTTCCTATAAGGCTTTATTATACATAAAGCGAAGATTTAAAAATTTTAAGAAATTGTAAAGTACCTATAAGAGCACTACTGTTACGGAACCCAACCGCAGGGGCCTCCATAGGAGAGCCCCATGCTCTTGTGTATATCTCGCGTACAGCTTATGTCAGCTATGCGTGGGTATATTACCTCCTTACGCCCTCGACCCTTACGATCAATCGCGCAACGTCTTGTAGACTCCTTGAATATATACATTTAGCTGCCATTGACCCTGTCCCGTAACATTATATTGCGCCTTTTTTATTACCAACGCCTAGCCTATAACTAATTCTACGTCTCTATAATACTGCAGGCGCTATTAGAAGTAGCGTGTCCATAAGTTACCTTACTTTGTACTTTTAAAGAATTAATAATAGTAAGACAAAATTCCTTACTAGCCACTATATTAAACTTAAAGAATAATCTAATGCCTATACTGAACCTACGACGCCAATTAATCCTAGGAGGATTTGATTTATTAGCCCTAGCCTTAACCCCTAAGGGGAAGCCTAGTAGCTTAAAAGACTATAACAACCTTAATAAGGTAGATATTAATAATGTCTTATTTTTTATTAACTATATAACTATAGATAAATAAGCCGAAGGACTACTACTTATTAAGATTAAGATATAAAACGCTAAGATGTTTGTAAAAATGGTAGTATAAGAACCTAATAAATACTACCACCTTTTACAGAACTACTATTTAAAGCTTATATAAGCTAAGATGCGTACCGCCTAAGATTGTAATATTATCTAAAACCTATAAGCTTACGAGGCGCTCGCTAATAATACGCGTAGAGATTAAAGATGACCTTTATGTGTCTAAACGTAACGTCTAACGACTAAAGAAGGCCAAGATTATACTTATTGCTATGGTTACTAAAAAAGAGGGCATAATTAAATATCTATAATCTTAGCTTAATAAGTATATTTATAATAATACTGGACACCTTTCTACTGTATATAATACTAGCTAAGTCTCTACGCCCCTAGTAACCTTACCTACTTAACGCTTAACAGAGGGTTAGCGCTAAGTAGCTTTACCTAATAGGAACCCCTACTATAGCAGCGATAATAAAAGCTATAATAATTAAACCTAGACTGCTATTGTAGGGTCTAATATATATTACTTTAATCCCCTAACCTTCTAGGATGACTATAAGAAATACAGCCACTAGAAGATATAAATCCGCAAAAAACTGACCTAAAGCGCCTACCTTTTCCCTATAAAAGATATTAAGATTAGCTATATTATTAGACAAATAAAGGGCATCCTGTTTAATAGACTCTTTACTTAATAGAAGACTAGTAGTTCTTAGAGGTAGCAGTTCTACTAGAAAGTCCTTAATAACTTTAACTAAATGTACCGTAACTATAATCTAGTGGCCACTAGTTAAGCTAAACTACGTGCCCTAAAGATAAGCCCCACTAAATTATTTAATAAGTTCTATATTAAATTCTAGGAATACACTAGAGTCCTTACCTAAGATAATACCAAAAACTAAAAAGATCTTTTTAAAAAAGTTACTTATTACCTTAGTTACGCAGCCGCCAGCTATAATTATAATAATGTTTATAATATAGTAGCAGCCCTATAGAAGATTAAACAACGGCTAAACTAGATTACTACTATAAACCCCTACCTAAAGACCTCCCTATAAAAGCCCTTTAGACCTACTAAACTACTAACGCCTACTACCCTAAGCAATACTACTAGTCCTAATATTAACCTCTCTATACTAATATTCCTATAGAAGCTACTAGATAGAGAGCGCGAGCTACTCTAGAAGCTATAGCATTGCTATAAATGCCGTTAAGAAGGCTGCTATAGCTATAGCCCAAACTACCTAATAGCTAGGTTTAACAGCCGCCGTTTAATACCTAACCCTATACCTTAAATACTAAATACGACGCTATGTGCTACTACTATATAAGATAAAGACGCAGTAATAGTAGTAGAGTTAGATATGGAAATAGAAAACGCTAAGTCTTACCCCTAAGTTATAGGTTGGGACGCCCTAATAATAAGGGGATCTATATATTAGCCTGCTTAATAGATAACTTAGTAAAGATAAATAGACGAAAATAGATAGTTTTACCTATAATAGGAATTACTGTTAAAAAACAATATAAAAGCTGTTTTATAATTAATTGCGGAGCTACTAATAAATTTATAGATACCTAATTTATGCGTACTTATAACCTATCTACTTTACCCTTTACTAAAGCCCGCGCCCTATAACTGACTAATAGTAGTTATACTATATAGAAGATTACCTATTTAATATAACTCTACCTAGATATAAATGGGCACCGGGAAGAACTCTAGGCCTATATTATACTACTTACTAACTATCCTATTATTCTTAAGATAAACTGGCTTAAATAATATAACCCCGCTATTAACTGGAAAAAGAAAAAAGTAATCTTTAACTCTAAATACTATAGAGAGACTTGCCTAGGGTATAGCCTAGCCACCTCTACCTACTCCCTAGGATATTAACCTAAGGAACTTCTTATTACCCCACCTATAACTAACTACCACTATATAAGTGCCGCGGCCTTCTACTATATAGCACGTAGGAAAGGCTAAACCATTGCCGTAGCCTCTTAACTATAACTATATAAGCTTAATAAAAAATAGGATTATGTTCTCTATAGTAATAGGATAGATATAGCCGACCTTTTAGAAAACGATACCCCTATAAAACTCTATGGACTTTTACCTTTAGACTTTAAGAAGTTTATAAAGCTTAAAAAAGGATTTACTAATAAGGAACTCCGTAATCTCCTCCCTAAGAGATACTACGACTTTATTAATGTGTGCTTATAAAAGACCGTAGATATACTCCCCCTATATTAACCTAATAACCACGCTATTAATATTAAATAAGGAAAAACGCCACCCTATAAGAGACCCTATTTAATATTAAAAGACGAACTTCTAGTTATTAAAAAGTATATTAATGAGTACCTTGATAAAGGGTTTATTCGCCCTAGTATATCCCTAGCAGCTACCCCTATCCTCCTTACTAAAAAGCTAGGAGGAGGTATCTAATTCTACATTAACTATAGAGGACTTAACGCTATTATAATTAAAAACTGATACCCTGTACCGCTTATACGTAAAACTCTTAAACGGCTTAGCTAAGCCAAAATCTATACTAAGCTTGATATTATTACCGCCTTTAACCGCCTTTAAATATAGGAAGGTAACAAATAGAAAACCATATTTATATCGCGCTTTAGCTAATTTAAATATACCGTTATGCCCTTTAGCGTATATAACGGCCCAGGTAGCTTCTAAAGCTATATTAATAACGCCTTATAGGACTACCTTAACGACTTCTGCTCTGCGTACCTTAACGATATACTTATTTATAGTAATAATTCTTCTAAGCATACTGAGCACGTTTAGAAGGTTATATAGCGCCTTAGAGATATAGGACTTTATATTAATTTAAAGAAGTATAAATTCTTAGTTATAGAAGTAAAATACCTTAAACTAATTATTACTACTAAGGGTGTCCATATAGACCCTAAGAAGGTATAAATAATTACTAAATAGTAAACTCCTAACTGTATTAAGGATATATAGGCTTTTCTTAGTCTTGCTAACTTCTATTAGAAATTTATATATAACTCTTAGGCGTTGTAGTACTACTTATAGTAATAATATAAACAAAGGGTCTTCCTATAAAAGGAAGAAAAATATACCTATGTTTTACCTAGACGCCTAAATACAAGAAGGTGTTTTAAAACCTTAAAGGTGCTTTTACTAAAGCACCTATCCTAGCTTAATTTATACTAGGACGGTAACTTTACCTTAAAACTAACTTCTTAGACTACGTTAACGCAGGCATCCTTTCCTAGATAGGTAATAACGGCCTTCTCTACCTAGTTGCATTCTACTTGTCTAAGCTTATACTATAAGACTGTAACTATAAGATCTATAATAAAGAACTTCTTATAATTATATAAGCGTTTAAAGAATTCCAACTAGAACTCTCCTTAGTAGAACCTAACTAGCTAACTAAAGTCCTTACGGATTATTGTAACCTTAAGTACTTTATAACTATAAAGCAACTAAATTAATGCTAAGTACACTAGAATGAATTTCTCTTTAGTTTTAACTTTAAAATTATATATATGCTAGGAGTATAAGGTACTAAGCCTAATAGCCTAACACGCCATTTGTAAGACCTTCCTTAGTTAGAAGATAACCCTTATAATTAATTCTAATAATAGACAATCCTAAAAGCATAAAACTTAGCCCTAGGTATACTACCTAAGATAGAACCAACCGCCCCTTAACTTTATACCACAGAGCTAGAATTACCCCCTAAAATTAATAAGCTTATTACCGTAGTATATAACACCTCTGTTAACCTATTACTATATTAACTAATTGCCGTAAATATTACTGGCACCTATACACTATCTACTAACCTCTAAAGCTTAGGCCAAATTAATATAGTAGCCTTAAAAGTAAAAGAGAATAGGCTCTATTATAGAGGCCGTCTATTTATCCCTAACTTAGAAGACCTATAACAGCAACTAATTTAAATGGCCTATAACCTCTGGTTAAGCGGCTACCTGGGCAAGGGAGAAACCTATAAGCTCCTTAGCCAATACTACTTCTAGCCTAAAATAATAGACTTAGTTAAATGCTTTATAAGCGCCTGCTACGACTATAAGCATGCTAAAGTATTTTATATAAAGTACTAAGAACTACTACACCCTCTACTAATACCTATACGCCAATAGGCAGATATTGCTATAGATTTTATTATTAATTTACCGCCTTATAAATAATATAGCTAAACCTATAAGAACATTCTTATAATAATATGCTGACTTATAAAAGAACGCTACTACGTCCTAACTAAAGGCGTAGCTATAAGCGATGTTTCTAACGCCTTTCTTCGCGAAGTCTACCAACTATACGGGTTACCTAACTTTATTACGTCTAACTAAGGCACGTAATTTAATTCTAATGTATAGAGGTGGATCTGCTAACGCCTTAGTATTTTTATTAAGATGTCTATATCCTTTTACTACAAAACTACTAGATAACTGGAAAACGCTAACGCTAGTATAAAGGCGTACTTATAATGGGTAGTCGCCTATAGTTAGGATAACTGGGTAGACTACCTTTTACTAGGTAAATTCGTAGTAAATAACTACGTCTTAGCCACTATAGGACTTACCCCGTTCTTTATAAATAAAGGTTATTACCTATAATCTAGTATAGAGCTACTAGAGCCTATTAATAAGAAACTGCTATATAGAAAATGCCTTAAGATGCTACTTACTAATTAACATGCAGACTATATAAAAGATCTACTTAACTACTATAAAGGAGAGATGGCCTGGGCCTAAGTAAAATAAGCTTACTTTGCTAACTATTATAGAATACCACTACCCAAGATACGTGTTAGTGACTAGGTATAGTTAGATATATATAATATCTCTATATAGAGGCCTATAAAGTTACCTAATTATAAGAACCTTAGCCCTTACTAGATTAAACGAGTTATTAATAGGGGAGCTGTATATAAACTAGAGCTTCCGCCCGCCTTAGCTACCCGCGGAGTATAGCCCGTATTTTACCTATAGCTACTATACCTTTACTAACCTAACCCTCTACTAGGATAAATATAGCCTAAACCCCTACTGGTACTAATCTAAAACAAGGACAAAGATAAGAACTATAAGGAGTGGACTGTTAAATAAATTATTAACTCTAAATACTTTAGCAAAGGTAGAGGACGGCGGCTCTACTATAAAGCCACCTATATAGAATTCAATATAGATCAGCCAGAATAGTAACTATAGGAAGACTTTAAAAATGTAAAGGACCTAATTAGCGATTTTTATTATGTAAACCTATAGAAACCAGGCCTAAGTAGAGATTTTGTGCCTAATTCTTTATGGGAGCCCTTATAGAGCTAAACTGTTATATATCACCACGTAAGGGTAAGTTACCATTAGGTTGCCGTAGATTACTATAAAGTGCGGTTACGTAACTAGAAAACTTTAAGATGTTAAGGAACTTTAACCGGCAGTTAAAGTTGTCTAATTAGTTAGATTCTAGACGCTAAGGAGAAACTAGCTAATTAGGATTTTCCATCCCCGGGATGGAAAATTGCTATTGGCTTGTCTACTACTAGCGCCTTAGCAACCCCCCCTTATACCTTACTAATAACCCTTAAGCCCTAAGTTAGAAGCATCTATATAAACCTATTACACCTATAATAATATTTCTTCTTCTTCTTTATACCCTAAGCGTTCCCCCTATATATATATAGTAATTATAGCGTTACCGGAGCTCCGCCTTAATAGGAGGGGGGTAGTGTCACGGAACCCGACCGCAGGGGCCTCTATAGGAGAGCCCCGTGCTCTTGTATATATCTCGCGTATAGCTTGTGTCAGCTACGCGTGGGTATATCACCTTCTTACGCCCTCGACCCTTACGATTGATCGCGTAACGTCTTGTAGACTCCTTAAATACATACGTTTAGCTGCCGTTGACCCCGTCCCGTGACAACTACCTATTTATTATATATAAAGATTATAGCAGTATGCTACTTTTATATAGACTATTACTAAAAATAAAAATAGAGGTATCCCTAAAATATAAAGTTAATTCCTAGTACTAGGGAATCCTAGAGGCCTTAGAGAGGCACTATATAAAGTTAATTCCTAGTACTAGGGCATCCTAGAGGCACTAGAGAGGCACTATATAAAGCTATTCTATAAGAAGAAAGAAAAAATAAGATAATAACTTAAATACTAAAAGTAGTAACGGGAGCCTCCTCCTCTATCTTAATATTATTACTAGCAGTATTATTAGCACTCCCATCCCCAGAAGCATTAGCATTCTTACTAATATTCTTCTTAGAGTAGTAGAAACTAGATAGACCACTATAGCTAGGGGACTGGTAGGGAGAACGTTTATCTTTATTACTATCCTTAGTGTTATCTCTAGGTTCTAAATTAGCATCTAGGCAGGGATTAGAAAGTTAATAACTAAAGAGTTAGCATAGTTCCCAAATATATTACTAAAGAGACTTACCTAGCCAGAAAGGCCCGCGTAAGAGTGTAAATATTATCATTTATAAGAACGAGCTGCTTATATATGCGCTCCTAGACACTATATGTCCAAAATTGCTGCGTCTCCACGGCAGTAGAAACCCTTATTAAATTAAAGAGGCTGCGAGCAACAGGTATGGCAGTAAGTCTTCTAATTAAGCCTAAATTAAATTGAATTAATTATAAAGTAATTCAAATCAATACAATTTATAAAGTAGCGTTGGGCGACAATTCTAGTGCAGAGGGGTAAAGTGGCTTAAATTATTTAAATAAAATTATAGGTAAGATTTTTAGTTAAAATGCCTTTGAGGTGCAAATAAAGGATCTGGTAAGTAAGCGCTTGGTTACTTTTCTTAGGTCCTATACTAGTATTTAGCAACTTCTGCTTATTCTATAGGTCCTTTATAGACATCTTAGAGGAATATTTAAGCTGCCAAGCTTACTAAAGTTATAGAGTTTATACCTGCTAAAAGTACTTTTAAAATTTATTATTGATCTACTAATTAAAACCACTATCTATTTCCATCTATATAGACATGGAAACTGCTTTATCTATGCCTTCTATAGGCCCTAGTAAATTATAGGTACCTATAGAGCTTTAGAAGGCCTATAACTTTAATAGTTGCGCTACTAATGCAGACCTAGCGGGGGACTTAATAAATTTAGAAACAGACATATACAAAGGCCTTAACTGGAAGCTATTTCCTAGCTTCTAAATTTCTCTACTATCTAAACGAGACCGACGATCGCATATTTGGCAACACTACTATAAGATTTACCAGATGGATATATAGAAGATCTATATAGTATGCAAAGCTTGCAACAAAAAGACAAAAACAAAATACGCCACTAGCTATCGCTGGCTTAACAGTTTAACTGGCAGATATATAGAGCACCTTAAAGAGAAGCACAATATTAGCAAAGATAAAATAATTAAGTAGCTAGAATAAGGTCCTAATACGATTATTGGTATAATAAATAGAACTCTAAAGGAATAAGCTGCTATTAATAACCAACAGAGGGCGTTTAATAAAACTCAATTTAAGAAGCTCTTAACTAGGTGGATTATTTAGGACCAGATTGTATTTGATTAAGTTAATAGTAACTACTTTTAAGACCTAAGAGTGACTTAGCTCTAGGACCTTCCTTTTAAAGGTAATTAGGGCGGGGTTCCTATAGAACATTAGTTATAGCTTTATCTTTATAAGTGGTGTTTACTAAATACAGGGCTAGAACTAGGTAAAGATCAGGGGCAGTAAACGGTTATCGGTATTAGCCGATTATAAATTATATTAGGGCATAGGGATAGAGCAGTATCTTAAGATATAAGTCTTACTTTTGCATTTAAAGTAAAGGCCTAGCTTAATACGTTGTTCTTATTTAGGAGACCCTAGTAGGGCATACTCTAGGGTTCCGGAGTTAATATCTATAGCGTTAAGGTGCTTAGACTAAAAAGATAACTTAGCAGGGACTTATAGAGCTGTTATATTATATTAAGAAGCGGGCTTCGGTGTTAGACGTAGTATATTATTGTACTATTTATTAATAATATTTATATAGGCGTTAAGGGCTCCTAGTAGATCTATACCTATTAGGGAGGTTTTTAGTTTAGGGCTTAGGGACTTAATAAGGCTATTAATTAGTACAGAGTTATTCTAGCCTATTTCCTTTATATAATAGTTAAACTTAAAGAAGTATACTAGGAAGCTTTTTATTCCTTAAGTTATATAGTTTATTTTCCTCTAGGCAGTAGCTTAATGGTTTAGGTTGCTATATATAGCTTTAAGAAGTACAACTAGGCTTTATACTAAGTTTGGCTAAAGAGGTTTTATAAGGGCGCGAAGAGGCTTTAGGGAAGATTTAAAGGAACAATATAAATTCTATCTAAATCTAAGGGTATATAGCTCTTGAAGAGAACAAGACATTGCGTAAAGAAGAGAAAGGAATAACCAGAGAATTTTGTAATTAAATAGTTAGGGGTCTTGGTCGATGCGTGCGCACATACGCACGCGGACAGACTTTGGTAGAATTTGATTGATCTGGCAGAACTTAGCAGAAGTTAATTAAGGCGTTAAGTTTATCTGTTAAGTGTTTTACCAAGACATTCCTACTATAACTAGGCTAGTCCTGTTATAGTACCCCCCCTTTTAACCAAAGGTTCAAAATAATTTAATTTAGTTAAGAGTTTATAATTTTTTTATTGCGTGTTATATTTTCATATTAGGTAGTGGTCTTAGCAAGGTAGATCTAACTAATTAGACAACTTTAACCGCCGGTTAAAGTTCCTTAATATCTTATATATTACGTAATTACATTATAAATATTATAACTTATTTTAAGTTCTTTTTAAATTCGAGTTTTGTGTATTTATGTTAGGTGGCAGTTGTTTACCTTTATATCGTGTCCATCCAGCCAGAGTAGGCCACAAAGGATGGTCCTTATAGAATTCTTTTACTAAGGAAGGCGCGTCGGCCTTAATCTAATTATAGGTTTCCTAGGTTTATATTTTATATTCTTCCCACTTAATAAGAAGTTTAAATCATTTAAATCATTTTTTTCCATCGCATATCATTAATTAAGTTAATAAAGTAAGAACCGTTACCATTGTCAACAATTATGGGAGGTAGCGGCGGCACTTCGCAAGTTAAAGGTTTACCTTTTAAAGGTTACAGCAAGCTTACATAAAACATTAGGTGTATTTTTATCTCAGTTAGCAGTTTAAGCTTATAGGCGTATAGGCTTAGTTTCTTTTTAATTTAGTACGGGCCCACAAACTTCCAATTAAGTTTCTTTAAAGGCCGTTAAGTCTTTATGTTTTGTGTATTTAGGTAAGCCATATTACCTTCTTTAAAGTCCCACACAGGAGCTCGTTCTTTGTTTATATGCCATTTCTATACCGTTTAAGCTTATATTAATTCACTTTATAGTAGTTCTGTTAACTGCTTTATTTAATTAGCAAAGTTATGCGTATTAATTAACTAAATCTATTTAATCATGGGTCCTATCGCATTAATTTTAGGTCGTGGTTTAAATCCAAGTTAAGGGTCTTGTCTGTAGGTCGCGTAGAACGGCGTTATACCTATTAATTCATTTATTATATTATTCGCAGTAAACTTAGCTAAAGGCAGCCACTTTTCCCAGTTGTCTTGCAGGTAGGAGCAGTATATTCGTAGGTATTGTTCTATAATCGCATTCGCAATTTCGGTTTAACTATCTATCTCTAGATAAAATGCAGTCAAGAGTTATATTCGTATACTTAATTGTTTATATAGAGCTTGTTAGAAGTCTAAAACGAACTAGCTTCCACAGTCGGATATTATTAAGTTAGGGAGTCTATGCAGCTTAAAGACGTGTTTAACAAAACATTTAGCTACTAAGATAATATTAATTAAGTCCATAGGAATTATATATCGCATTTTTATAAGGCAGTTAACTACTACTATAATATTCATAAATCCGTTGCTGCTAGGTAAATCTACCACGAAGTTAATTAAGATATCACGCCATCTTTGCATTAGAATTAATAATGGTTAGAGTACTCCTTATTTCTTTATATAAGAAGTCTTTCCATGAACACACGTTTTATATACTTAAACATATTTTCGCACATAGTTGTGCATTATAGGCCAGTAATATACTTATTAGACTATCCTATACATTTTTACATAGCCAGGATGTCCCGCTATAGGAGAGTTATATACAAATTCGAGTATCTTAAATCGCAAAGGTTTAGAATTCGGGACTACCATATTCTATTAATAGTATAGTTAATTATTACAAATTTCGCATTTAGCAAGTATAATATCTTTATACTATTATTTTCCTATTTAAATCGCTTCTATTATATCTGCTATCTATATATCATTCTTGTATTTATATTCTATTAGCTTATTAATTTCCATTTCCTATTTATTAATTTCTGATTTGTTTCTATCAAGTTCCATATCTAGGAATATAGGACGTAGTTTCTTAAAACATTTAGGGGGTAATAGGATCCGTAATTAATTTATAATCCGTTTATCTAAAGCGTTTATAGGTAGGTCTTATAATTATTATATTAATACATTAGGCTTCTAATTGAGTTTGCCTAGTTGGTATATAATCTTAAAGTTAAATTATAAAAGGTATTTAGCCCAACAAATTTAGCGTTGCGTTAATTGCTTTATAGTTATAAAATACTATAGGTTCTTATAGTCCGTTAATACGCGTATTAAAAACAACAATCCTTTAAGTTCTAGACGCCATTGTTTAAAGCATCTGATAATTACAAGTAGTTCCTTATTATATATCTCATAGTTTAATTCAGTAGGGGCGAGCTTTTAGGAGAGAAAGGCTACTAGACACAGCTCACTGTTTTTATTATACTGCAATAACACTCCCCCTAGGGCATAATTAGACGAGTCTGTTTTAATAATATATTTAAGGTCAGGGTCGAAGTAAGCAAGAATTAGGGTAGTTGTAAAGCGTTATTTTAAATTATTAAAAGCTTGTTCGCATTTAGCAGTCTATTTAAATTTTATATTCTTCCTTGTTAAGTTTACTAACAGTTAGGCAATTTTCAAAAAGTGGTTAATAAATTAATGGTAGAAATTTACAAATCCTAGAAATCCTTAAATGTCTTATACGTTACTAGGGCTTCCCTAGTTTATAATAGCAGCGACCTTCTTAGAGTCTATTTTAATTCCGTTACGGGATATAATTAGGCCTAGGTATATAACTTCAGACGCGTAGAACTTGCATTTCTTAATATTATATTATAAACCCACATCTCGCAAACGTTTAAGGACCATTTAGACGTGTTTTTAATGCTTAAAAAGCAAAGATAAGTAGATTAAGATATTATTAATATACGCAGTAACAAATATATTAAGGAATTCACGAAGCGTATTATTAATGTATTGCTAAAACGTACCAGGACCATTCTTTACACTAAACGGTATTACTAGGTATTCAAAGAGTCCCTATTATATATAAAAGGCTGTATACTTCTCGTCTCCTTCTCGGACGCGAATTCAATTAAAGGCAGCGACTATATTAAGCTTTATAAAATATTATGCCTTTACTAGGCGGTCAAGCATCTCTTAGATTAAGGGGATTAGATATTAGTTTTAAATTATAATTATATTCAGAGCTTAATAATTAATATAGAATCTTAAGCCTCCTCCTAGCTTTTTAACAAATAGTACGGGTAAGGCAAATGGAGATTAACTAGGGCGAATAAATCCTTTTTCTAGATGCTTATTGAGGTATTATTGCATTATAAGCAGTTCTTCCCATAATATACTATATAGCGGTCCGAACTTTAGTGTTATATTAGGTTCAAGTTCTATCTTAAAATCGTGTATATCCTAATATGGGGGTAGTTGGTCTGTAAATCTTTTCTTAAACTTATTAATTAGATTGTGGTACTCTTTGGGCATAAGAGGTTAAGGGTTAATATATTGCTTTAGTTCTAGTGCTTTCTTAATATCTTCTACAGTTATAGCGAAGATTTCGTGGTCTCGTTTTCGTGCTAATAAAACAAAAGGTATGGCTTATATCATATAAATTTTAAGAGGTTTTGGCGTAACGTCTTTATATTCTTTACTACCATTGGTAGTTATAGCCGTATCGTTTTAGTTTGGGGTCTGTGGTAGGGGCAGTTTATATTATATTAAATTTAAATAATCTTGTATATGTTTGTAGAGTTAGTGGTGTTTTAAGCAATAACTTTAGTAGTAGGCTGTGCGGAATTTTAGTGTTTCTTTAACCCAGCTAATTAAAGGGTTGTGTTGTTTTAGCTATCTATGTCTAAGTATTATCTTATATTGCTTTAGGGGTGTTACGAATAAGGAAATGTATTTAAGGTATTCGCCTATCTACATTTTTACGAGAGCGTAGTGCGTTAATTCGCTATATATTAAGGGTTTGCCGTCAAAGCCTTATAGGCCTTAGGGCTTATCGAGTTTCTTTAAATTTAGGCGTTAGGTTTTTGCATAGTTTGTATTAATAAAGCCTATACTAGTGGCTCCACTATCTATAAGAATTTATACCTCCTTCTATTTTCTAAGTATTTAAATTTCGCCAAGTACATTAAGGGAGTTATATTATATATTAGCGCTAGAAGAGCCTAGATACTTATACTCTTCCACTTCTTATTCTAAGGCGCAACTTAGCCCTAAGACGATTTATTTTCCGAGTTAGCCAAGGGTAAGATGCTTCATAATAACCGGGTATAATTTATGGAATAAGTATGGGTTAAGAAGCAAGTATGGCTTAAAGAATAAGTGCGATTTAAGAAGTGGGTGTAATTTAAAGACTAGGAGGAACTACAGCGGACTTTTTTAAAAGGGTAAGTTCGGCAATTCCTTTAAATATATCCTTTTTTACTACATCTAAAGCATTCTCTATTTATGGCTTAAGTTCTTCGTTCATTAGTTCCTAAGGGTGTATAAGATTAAGTGGTATTAAGGTCCATAGGGTCATATATAGGACTTTTTAGGTTTAGAGAGGGATCGCGTTTTAGGGTATATATTAGTTTCATAAAGTTTTAAATATAAGGCGTAGTCGGCTTTAGAGAACGAGTTTATTTATTATATTAAAGGTCCTCATCAATTCGTTAACACATTATAGTGAATTTAGGTAGGTCTTTTAGCAGTTCTCTACCTACTAACTAGGCTTTAATCTCATCTGAAATAGCTTATTAAAGAGTAGCAACTTTAGCGGCTTCATTTTAATCTAGTTCGCCAATAAGGCCTAAAAATTCCAAAAAGAAGCTAGTAAATTCTCAGTTCCGTTATTATAGGTTTTTAAGTTTAGTAACAGCTGTGTATTTACGGCTGGCGTTATTATACATTTATTCTAGTAGGGAGATAAAGATTTCAAAACTAATAAAGGTGCTATTACGGAAGAATGGATCTATAGTTCATACAGCGTCCTTGCTTAAACAAGACATTCCATAGCTAATTTTGCTAGCTTTAGTAGGGTATCAGTCATAGTTTATTAAGAGTTTAAAACGGAGCTTGGTTATAAAGGGACGTAGGTTATTTTAATTTCTATTAAACATTAGAGAATTAGGGAGCTTTTTAGATTTTATAATAGGTATTAAATTCATTATAGATATAGGTTAAGTTACCATTACTAGTTTAAAGTTCGCGTTTAAGGGGCCAGGTTCAGATACAGTTATATTAATTTTATTTGCAGGCGGTGTCAGGGTCTCTAATATAAATGCTTAGACGTTACAGAGTTCTTTGCAAAGTGCTTCCATTAATTGCTAATGCTAGGCTTCTAGTGCAGCCCGCTACTAAGCTAAGGCATCCATAAAGGACTGTTGCATTATGGTTAACTGTTCCCTAACTAGGGACATAATACTTATAGTTATTAAAGAGGATTCAGGTTCGTTTGCCATTTTAATAGTAGTTATTTTTTTTAACGCAACGTAATATAAGGGCGCGAAGAGGCTTTAGGGAAGATTTAAAGGAATAATATAAATTCTATCTAAATCTAAGGGTATATAGCTCTTGAAGAGAACAAGACGTTATGTAAAGAAGAGAAAGGAATAACCAGAGAATCTTGTAATTAAATAGTTAGGGGTCTTGGTTAATGCGTGCGCACGTACACACGCAGACAGACTTTAGTAGAATTCGATTGATCTAGCAGAACTTGGCAGAAGTCGATCAAGGCGTTAAGTTTATCTATTAAGTGTTTTACCAAGACATTCCTACTGTAACTAGGCTAGTCCTGTTATAGGTTTAATAAGGTTAGCTATATCTCCTTCTAGTTAACTTAGGGCGTAGTAGAGTTAATTAGCTTTAGTTAGGTAGCAGTTAGCATTACTAGTTAGCTTATTTTTAAGTTAGCTTAAAAATAATTAGAGTTTTTATTATTTACTAGTAAATATTAGAGGGTCTAGTAGTTATTTAGATTATTACAGTGCAGTAGTTAGTTTAGGGTAAGTAACTACTATAGGTTTAGGACTCTTATTTCGCGTATTTATCTCTAGAGATAGCGTTTAGTCTTAGGGCCCTAGTATAGGTATCTTAAGGGTACGGACTTCTTAGAGGTCCTTAATTAATTGCTAGTGTCGTGCTTCTTATTTAGCTTATTATTAAGTTAAAGTGGCTTAATTTTGTGTAAGGGCGTCTATAAAGGACTTCTATATTTCTACTAATTATTCTTAAAGTATAGATATAATGCCAGCGGCTATTATAGGGGCTTTAGGGTTGTTCTATATTTTAAAGGGTAGTATATAAGGTTAACGTAATATAGTATTACAGAGTAAGTATAAGCGGTAATAATATATAACAAAGTAGATATTAATAAGCTATATACATAAACTGCGTAATAAAGTTAAGATATTGCATAAGAAAAGAAAGTAAGGAAATGGGAAGAAAGGGTATATATCATTAGTTCAGTTGCTTGGTTGATATATATACAGAGCAGAATAGTATTTAAGTAGTGATTCTGGCAGAACTTGGCAGAATATGGCAGAATGCGGCAGACTGCCGTCAGATTGCCGTAGATTGCCGTAGATTGCCGGTAGATTGCCGGTAGATTGCCGTTTCGCGGTTGGTCTCTTCTTACTGCGTCGGTGGAAACAGGTGGACGTATGTAAGGTGTCACGGAGGTGTCCCGTGACACCGTTTAGGTATTGTAAATTCAGACCAACATTACGCGACCGTCCAGAAGTACCGATCTAACACAAATTATATACCTTTTCGCCCAAAATCGCGTGCGAAAGTACTCGGGGGCGGTCGCTGCGCGACCTCGGGGTTCGGGCGCGTTATCAGCAGGGGTGGCCCTAACTTATCTCATGAATCAGACCCTCGGTGGACCGTTGGTACGTGCACTACGCGCACGGGCGGGCATACTGCTCCTTATTAACCAACGAATTCTCCACCGAGGGTCTGAGAGATTATGGGCGTCGTTTTGGTGGTAACGGAGCGTTAAAATACACCAAAAATCACCTTTTTCACTGCCGTATCTCGACCCTTTTATAACGTCTAGTTATTATAAAAATACTACGAGGTAAGAGCTCTTTAGCTTCTCTATCTATTACATTAAATAATAATGTCGTGGCTATATTATATAAAATATTAGA
>Ga0307507_10000461_pt1 | contig 85160 bp, 24 predicted proteins | sample 7_EM_MG_FD_207223 | JGI IMG/M metagenome (GOLD analysis project Ga0307507, IMG submission 207223) | Populus trichocarpa ectomycorrhiza microbial communities from riparian zone in the Pacific Northwest, United States - 7_EM | ecosystem: Host-associated > Plants > Roots > Unclassified | place...
AGGTACTCTCCCCAAAAGTAACCTACTAATGGTATTTTATAAGGGCGAACCTCGTTACGTAAACCTACTCCCATAGGAAAATTTTCACGAGGTTGTCTGTATAGGGTATAAATACCAATTCGCCCATGGATCCTTTAATTCTTTTCTTGCTCTAGTTTATCTAGCTATTTAGCCCTAGGTATTCCTACTTTTGGCCTATTAGTAACCTTTTATATAGGTGCTCTGTCCCTTAGGCGACCTAGTATACTTAACCCTTAGTACTTTTTTAATTCTTACTACAAGTTAATTTATTTTTATTAATATTGCCTAATCTTCTCCTATTTTACGTTAGCGAAGTAAATCCTTAAAGTCTTTATACTTCTTAATTTTTATATTAGCTTTTTAACCTTTGGGCTAAATACTATATTTACATGGGATTATTATAGACCTTATTTATTCTTTAAAATCTTGGCTCCCTAGAAATCTTTATCTCGTACTTATTTATATATCTTTAAACTAAGCTACTACCATTTCCCATTAGTTTTCGTCTGTTATAGGTCCTTAGGTCTCTTTTATCTCTTCCTAGGAATTTTAAGTCTTTGGCTTTTTACCTTTATTAAGTGGTAAGTTAGTACTAGTAGTTGTCTGCTTACTTAAACCGTCTTAGTCTCGTCTCCTTCTATCTCGTAAAGTAATAGATACTATATTTAATGGTGTTATAATCCCCGTTACTAAACCTTACTTTATAGCTGTTTTAGTCTCTACCTCTAATATAACTTCTCTAAGGTCTACGTGCTTCTAGTAAGCTGCCTTTATTACCTTATTATTAGTAAATATTTTACCTAGCTTAAATATATTATCTTTAATATTTAACCGGTATAATAGTTTATTAGTTTCTTTAAATCCTAATAATTCTAGCTCTTGCGGCCAATATCTTACGCTATACTTAGCGTCCTTATAAATTTGGTATGCGTTATTATAATAAAACGCGAAGTGTTTAATTAAACACTTCTTGGTTTTGCGCAATACACTTATATCCGCGTTATTGTACTCTAATAATCTAGTACCTTTTACTATATAGTTACTCTAACCACCTTTACAGTCTTTAGTAAAATAATTTTATATCCCGTAATTTATATAAGCTCTTTCTATTACGGGACACCTCTATAACACCTTATATAGCAAGAAGAGACCAATCGCGAGACGGCAATCTGATAGCAATCTGCCGGCAATCTATAGCAATCTAACGGCAATCTGCCGCATTCTGCCATATTCTGCCAAGTCTACTAAATCCTACTAAGTTCTGCCAGGACCGCTACTCGAATCCTATTCTGCTCTGTGTATATATTAACTAAGTAACTAAACTAATAATATATACCCTTTCTCCCCGTTTCCTTACCTTCTCTCCTTATATAATGTCTTGACTTTATTACGCAGTTTATATATATAGCTTAATAATATCTACTTCGCTATATATTATTACCGCTTATGCTTACTCCGTGACACTTTCTTTAAACTATTTATCTTACTATAAAGTCTGCTTAAATATCTTATACTATTAAGATCCCTAGTTTAGCCTCTGCTTTTTAGTCCTATAATTACTTAATTCTTAACCTTTAGGTTCCCATAGTTTCTTATTTCACTTTTTAGATTCTTTAGTACTACTTAGGTATATTAGCTCTGGTCTGCCATACTATAGTTTTTAACTTTATTTCTAATGCTGTGTATTTTACACCTTATATAACTATATAACCCTACTCTAGCCCTTTTTAGCCTATCCCCTTTAATAAATCCTATTATTAATCTTAATTGCTTAATTGATTAATTCTTTTAGACTATCTGCGTCTTTTATTAAGATAATTATATCTTAGACCTTTGCTTTAAGTCCCTATTTATACTATACTATAAGCGCCTTGTTATTCTATTTAACCTATATAGTAAGCGTTTAAAATTGCGTTGTGTACTTAATTGTTAAGGCTTGTTATGTTAAAGCTTAAAGCTTCCGTTCTACTATAGTTATTATCTCTAAATCTCTAATTATTTATATAAGGCGGTTTACAACCCCTTCCTAGCTTAAGAATATATACTTGACCTCCTAGTTAGTAGTTGCTTATTTATTCTCCTATATTTCTATAAGTCAAGGTTTAAACTATTTAAGTACCCTCCCTATTAGGAACAATCCTATATAGGCTATTTAATCCGTTAGTATAGCTAGCTTTATACCTTTCTATATTACCTTAAACCGCATTTATATAAGGATTCCTTTAAGCTTTAACTTCTCTCCTAAGAATCGTTTAATTAATAGTAGCTTAATCTTCGCTGCTCCAATTCCATTAATTCGTTCCTTAAGTACTTAATTATTATCAATTAATTAATTAACTATTTCTTATAACTGTCCAATCGTAACTACTTATAAGTTAGTATCCCTTATATCAGTATTATTACCTAATCCTAAGGTAGTTACTGCCGTTAATGGCGTCGTAACCAGTGCTATCTTAGGTAACATATTATTTAACTTTATTAATACCGTAACTAAGTTGTAAATATAAATAAAGCCTTATAGGAAATACTACGGTAGACTCGCTAATAGGTTAGGTATATAGGTAAATAAGAAGTCAATTATATAAATATAACTAGTAGAGTAGTTGCCTAACAGATTAACTCTAATTATATTTTAAGATTTACTATAAAGAAACGAACTATCTAGTAGAGACTGTGGCCCTTTAAATATATAATCTAACTTTTAAGAATTATACTAAGTATGTCGGTATGTTAATATGTTAGTACGTTCTATATTCCCACGTCCCTATATTCCCACGTTTTAAACTAGTCTCGTAACTAGCCACGTAATTTAATTACCCCTTATCCTATAGCTTAATTGGTTTTAATGCCTTCTATACTATATTAACTAACCTATTTATATCTTCTCTTAATAGTCGTACTACTACTAATATAAGGTCCGTAACAAATATAGAATTAATTACTGCTAAGTTAATATATTAACTAATAAAGCTGCTAAACACTTTATATAATAGGACTGCCCATTAAATACGCTACGATATATACGTAGCTGGTGTTATAGAATTCTTTGTTTATTTATATTATTTAGTAGATAGTTTATCCGCCTTAGTGCTCCTATATAGATTTAGCCGCAGCTATATTCCTATTAAGCTTTCTAGTAATCCTCTTAAGTATTACAACAGCCGTACGTAGCTATTAATTCTTTAAATATAATACTTGTTCATCTAGTGTTCGTATAATACTTCGTTATTATAATACCTTAAAAAAAGCATTATATTAGTAAAAGCTATAGAAATGCAATGCTTATTAATATTTTCCTACCCCTATATGCTCCGTAAGCTGCTATACAATTAAACGAAGGTATATATACTTTTGTTACCGCGAAGATCAATACTATATTAATTAATGCCGCTTAATCGCCACCTAAGCTCTATATAAATACGTGGCAATGGCTCTATTATAATCTTCTTGCCATTCCTTATAAAGATAAATCTTTTGTAAGGCGTTAAGCGCCTTATTAAGCTTAATTTAAGGTTACTTAACAACTTCCTTATCCGTCTCTGCATCGCGATTAGGCCCTGCGTAGAGCTCTACTATATGCTTAATAAGATTCTCTGTTAAATCCTCTACTTTCTTACCCGGTAGCTTAATAAAATTCTAAATATTTGTTATGGCACGGATCCTTCCTGCTGCTTGCAGCTCTCCCACTATTACCTATAGCTTATTAATAATAGGAGGATCTATATAACCCTAAGGGCGAGGCCGTAGGCCTATACAAGAGCTAAATAGCATAGATTTAATAAAGCAGTTCTTAATTATCTATAGTGTAACTTCCTACTAAGCTGTAATTATCTATTAAATTGCCTATAGGACATGCATATGCTTAATTAGATCTTGGTTTTTAAGCGAATGTTCTACCATAAACTATATCTAATATCTTTGGAAGAAAAGCTTAAAGTTTATAATTATTACTTGGTTAAGGGGCTGGTATATAGAAGTATAATTTAGAGGAAGGAACTTAATGCGCGTATTCTTAAAAGACCCGTTTTTAAGGATCGTTTAAATAGCTGCTTTATAGGCGCTAAAGCCGTTAATTAAGAGCAGCTCTTTTCTACTAGATATTCTTTTGTTAAACTATGTAAGCCAATTAAGTATAATAACTATTATTATCTAGGCTTTATTATTATACCTCCAGATAGTATCTAATAAGGTTATATTAACTTTATTAGCCACGAAGCATCGTAGCTATTATACTAAGCTAATTATAAGAAGAGGAAGCTTATTAGAGCTATTTATATTTAAGTAATTACCTGAAGAGATTTATGCCTTTTATATCTTTATTCCTAATTAAGCTTTAATAGCTAATATAGTATCTAGTATAGCTTTCCAAAATAGCTCTATCTTATCCATATTATAAACATCCTTTAGTAGATAAGGTACGATAATTACTTAAAGCTCTACCATGCGATTCCTTGCCCCCTCCATATTAACCAAAGCAGCCTTACCATACTGCTTTCTCTTACGAATATTATTGCGAGATTTAAAGCCTTCCAACCAGCCAATAGACCACTTTAGCTCCGTTGTCTTAGCTAATATATGTATCTATAGCTATAACTAAGAGGTAGTATTACGTATAAGCTCACTAGAAATAAGAATGCGAGAGTTCCGTAGGCGTTGGTACTACTTAAAGAGCGCTTCCTCTAAAAGAGGCTGTTTAGCAGGGTTGTAAACGATCAAACTGATTGCAATTAGATAAGATTATCGATTGGATTGTAATTGGATTGTTGGTTTGTAATCTAATTGTAATCCAATTACAATTAGATTAGCGGCTTGGCATTTCCATATCAATAATTTTAAGCTAAAGGTCTCCTTTTATATCGTACGAAAAATAGGCTCTAAAGTAGATCTATCCTAGATTACAAATACTCTTTAATTAATTGAGCTTTCTTCTTAGGATAAGGGGAAATATTAAAGCCCAATCCTTTTATATACCTAAGAACTGTACAAAGATAAGCCAGTATAAGATAAAAATAGAAAAAAAATCTATTACTGCAAGTCTACAGACTGTAAGTATAGTATAATAGTTACTATAAATTTCCAGAGGCATCTTAAATGAAATTACTTAATTAATATTAGCCTTTTAAGAACAAGTTATATAAAAACTAAAGCAAACGCTATACTTAAGGATCTTTGGGGGCAGGCTAGATCTAAAAGCGATCTACTAGAGTTTAAATCTATTATTCTAAGGTCCTCTCTTAATTGCGAAGTTATTAATTAAGCCCTTATTAATTTAATTATTGTATAAAACCTTCTATTTAATATAGTTAAATAGCCAGAATTCTATACTTTTTGTTAGGCTTTAAATTAGAAGTCCTAGAGCTTTATTATAGTAGCTTATAGAGATATTAGCCAGAAGATTAAACAGTTATTTAATCCTTAAAAGGATGTTATACAAAAAAAACTTTAGTTAGCGATTTTAAATATTTATCTCTCTATTAATGTCTAGACCTCTCTAAATAACTACTCTCTCCTTACTATTTGCTTCTATTTTATTAATATTTAAAAGTAAAAGGCGTGGGCTCTTCTTACTTTATAACCAATTATAAACCATAATAGAGAAGAATAGCGGAATACCCTTCTTCTAGTGCTACTAGATTATAGTATTATACAAAATATTAGGGCTATTGTTGGTAATAATTCTTTAATAAATAATACGCTATGTTATATAATATTTAATAGGATCCTATCTACTAATAAATTTAATACTAAGGACATATTATCAACCTTACCGTTAATGCTTTCCTCTTTAGTGCTACTTAGGAGGAAAAGATTAAGGTATATAAAAGTTCTCTAAAAAGGGGAGTATAAAGCTAGAGATAATATATAATAAGGTCGCGTAAGAGAATAAAAGGGATATATTCCGCGTAATAGGGGCGCTTAGGCGCTTATATAACATTATTATCTACTTCCACTTTTTAAGCAATTATATAAAGCAGTTTAAATTAATTATTAGATAAAGGATTCCTCTTAATAATTATACAAGATAGAATAGCTAGTGGTAAATACTAGAGACTGCAATCTAGTATAAGTCTAAGTTAACTAGTATATAAAGGCCAATATAGATACACTTAATAAAGACTTTCTTAACCTAGCTAACTGGTCCCCTCTTTATACAATTAAGAACTTTCTTAGGCCTTTCTATAGCGCAACTATAAAACTTTAAGGACATAGCTTAAGCCTTAGCGAAGTTCTCTTTATAATAGACGTCCTTATTAAATATATAGAGATATAATAGGCATTAGTAGGTATTAGATTAAACTAAGACCTAAAGCATCGCATTAAACGAGCTTGGGAAAAGTTTAACAAATACTATACTAAAATGGACAGCTCTCCTCTCTACGCCATAGCACTAATTCTTTAGCCTTGGCATTATATAAAATACATTAAAGAGATATAGAAAAGGGAGTGGTAGAAACCTACGCTTTAAAAGTTAAAGTAGCTTTAGGAGCAATTCTAAAATTCTTATCCCTTTCGTACTATCTTATATAAGAGGCCTTTATAGTACTAAATAAGGGAAAAAGAGCTGGATAAGTTTAATCTTATTACAAATAATTTTTAAAAAAGAATTATTTAACTATAAAGCCTTAATAAGTATAAGGATTGCTACTTTAAAGCTCCGTATAAAATATAGGGCCTAGCTCTTTATTAGTAGACTTAGGAGCTATAAAGAAAATAATATCCATAGCCTTTATAGCTACGCCTTGACCACCCACCCTTTGGGTAGGTGGTGGACATCCAAATAGCTAGGACGGCTCAATAGCCAGGGTTTAAAAAAAACTAATTTTATATAGCACTACTATAGTAATAATTACAAGTCTTCCTACTGCTCACGCGCTTCGTTCTATTCACTATATTTATCTCTAGAGTTATTAGGAGTCTCAGGCTCTGGTATTGGTATTTTAGCCCGCTTTTACGCTTATTCGCGAGCTTCTTTTTATGAGCTATTTTCCTCTTTTTAGCTAGTAAACGGCCATATGTAACTATAATTACCCCAAACTTCTGTATAACCTTTCTAGCATTAGCCTTCTGCCTTTAGCATTACTTATTTTTAGCCTTAGTCTCTTTTAGCTACCATTTAAGAGATCTAAATGCCTAAAGCTGAATCTCTGCCCTATATATATATTTCTATATAGCCTTATTCAGGTCCTCATTCTCCTATTTCTCCCAATTCTGCCTAATATACCAAGCTAGGTCGCTTGCCTGCCTAAGTGTTTTTAGTGTTATAATATCAATAGTTGTTAACAATGGGTCTTTCTCTAGTATAGCCTTAGATGGCGGAGGCAGTTTATTAAGTACCTTCTTTAGGTTAAATAGATAAAGGCCAGTCTCTACAAATACTGCTTTAATTATTATCTTCTTAAATATGCGCTTCTGTACGTTAGGAATAAGGTAAAGAAATTCTATCTTGTTAATCTTAAACGCGCTAGTGTAGTAAGCCTAGTTTACGGCCTTGCTATACTAGTACTTAAATAGCTAAAACACAACCACATTAAGCGGCTGTATCTTATGCGTAAGATATAAGGGAAAGCACGCCAGTAAGATCTTCTAATTAATATAGTATTGCGTAAATTCTAGCACTTTATAAAAGCCATGGCCGTTAAGAATAAGGAGTCTATATGCACCCTTTATCTAACTTTGCGTATAAAAATTAAAGTATTTAATCCATTTAAGCGTAATCTCGTTATTTGTATACACTGTATTACTAATACTAATAGTATAGCTATTAGGAATTGTTATTTCTGAGTACCAGCGCATGTAAGCTTTTGCAGTATGAGGATTAAATAAGCGACTTAATTCTAAATCTATGGAAATCAAGTGAACTAAATACATGAAAGTAGACCCCGAACTCCGAAGTCTATGACTCAATATCTGACCGTATCCGAGACATATGAGGGTAGGGTCGATCCTGTCTCGGAGCCTCTTAGGTGACGATCTTGTGTCTCAGCGCAGTGCTGGTGAACTGTTACAGCGCATCTAGTAGGTCTTGCCTTTAAAGATAATAAAAGGCGGGATAATATGGCCATCTGCGCAAATTGTCTCTATAATTATAGCAGATTTACAGCTAAACGCCTTACCTGCCTTACACCGTGCTGCCTTATTATAAATAATAAGTACCTTCTCTTTCTTGCCTTGTCCTATACATATGCCTAATTTATCCATATTATATATATCTTTATGCTATACCGCGTACTTCTTAATATCTCTCCCTAGCGCATTAAACTACTCTTTTACAAAAAGAGGATCTTCAGCGGCCTATCTCCCTGCCCCTTTAGGTAAGAGAATGGTGCAAAAAAAACTGCATAGTGGGGCAAAGGAACATCAAAACTTCTAAGTCCCTTCGCGTGAATATATAAACTACTGTATGCGTGCTGATATATTCACGCGAAGGGACTAAGAAGTTTTGATGTTCCTTTGCCCCACTATGCAGTTTTTTTTACACCATTCTCTTACCTTAGTCTTAAGTATAACCTTTTAGCGCTTGCAGAATTATATAGCCTATTTGGTACGGTAGGTACGTAGTAGTTTAGTAGGATCTGTATAATGGTTAATAAGAATACAATTAACAAATCGTTTAAGTATAGAAATGCTAGGGCGTTGCCTAATATCGTTTAGCCGTGTAATTTATAGTATAATGCCTTCTTCTTCCGTATCGCTAAGTAGCCTATTTATTACAGGTCAATCTAATTAAGATATTCGTCCAGCAACGCAATACTTAACGCAACCGTACAGGTTAGGGTTCTCATGCGTTGCCTCTGCAATTGAGGGATATTTGCCATTATGGATGGCTTAAGCAAGGTAAGCAACCTAGTTTTCGGTTAATAGATAATCGCTCATATTTATAGTTATGTAGTAATTAAATAATTAAGAAAGTTAATCAATTATGGCTATTAAGGTGTCCTGGCTATTTGGATGTCTACTACCTACCCTTTAGGTAGGTGGTTAAGGCATAGCTATAAAGGCCACAGATAACCAAGGCTTTTAACTCTTGCTATAAATATCCTTTTTATTTTAGCTATAAGCGATAACCTAGAGAGAGTTTTTTTAGGTAGCCGTTATATAATAAGCTAAGAAAGAATAAAGATGGGAATAGACAGCCTTAAGAGAATAGAATGTTTATAAAACTGGTATAGAAGCGGGATTTTAAGTAGGTAGTTGTCTAGGGTTTTAGGGGTAGAGATATTTCTTTAATAGGATTATTTATATGGGGTTCCAAGGAATCTGCTGTCACGTGCTATAATTATTAATTAGATTGTAATTATTAATCAGAATCTCGCAATTACAATAATTAGATTATAGCTAATTGTGGCTAATTGTTTATAACCCTACTGTTTAGTATCCTCTTATATTCTTACCTACCTTACCTATATAGCAATTTGGCTATATTAAAATACTTAAACTTATCGCTAAGTATTTCTAATATTAAGGATTAATTAATTTTACGACAGAAGAAGTTAGTAGCCTATTAAATAAGCTAGTTTTGTAGTAAGTGGAGGTAATTTAGGTAGTAGGCGCGTATTTTTTGGCGTTTAAAGTTTGAAAACCTATAATGGCATTACCTTTTAGGATTTTAATGTCTTGTTATAATAAATAAGGTAGAATTAAGTATAGAGAGTAAGATCTAAGGGTTATTTTAATAGATTTAAATCATTATATAATAAGTCTTAATGGCTAAAGATGTGGTAAGCAAGCGTCAAATCCAACGAATTAAAATCTGCTTATATTAATATTGGTAAAATACTTTAACAATATCACCAAAAGTCAGAATATGGTAATATTACACTAAAAAATGATTAATTAAGAGTACAGATCGTAATATAGAATATATTGTTATATACCCTATATCGTTATAAGGGGGTTTAACTATACCTAGTTAAATTTAATTGTAACTATTGCCAAGAAGTTAATATTAATTTAATTAATAGAGCTCTCTGCTTATAAAGCTCTCAATTTAATTAAATTAAGGTCTTAGTTAAATTAAGCTAACTAACTTACAACCCTAAGAAATATATAATTAATTAGTTATAAAAGTGGGGGTTAATTCGATTAAGAGGATAGAATAAAACACGCTATTTGAAAATTATAGGGCTAGATCCTTATAATAACTAAAAATGTTAAATAATTAATAAAAAGGAGTATACCCCCTATTTTAACGGCACCGCAATAGTAAAATACTTTATGTATAATAATAATAACTAGTTAAGCTATAGTGACAAGGAAATATATGCCCTTAAGAAATGCTTTGTAAATAAGCGTTACCTTTATAGCATTATAATTTGGTTAATTGATTATAATACTAAAACAGGCGGTAGAGGTGGCATTAACAACTATACTTTCCTCTAAAGTGCAACTAATCCTAATAGATTATATTACTATTTTGTTAGGCGCTATATTTATAGTTAATAGCCCTAATAAGGTTTTTAATAAGCGAAATTCCAGCCAATAAAATATTGGCATTTATTAATATTTATAGTGTTAATATTAAAATATTGGCAATAATTTAAATAAAATTATTATAATAGAAATATACTTAACGTATGTGATGGGGTTATGAAGGTGACCCTGGCAATGACCGATTTGAAAATCAAAATTTGCCAAACTGCTGATTTGGTAGTAAATAATTAGTAAAAGCCATTATAAGTTATTGCATCGTTAGTAATAAGTCTTAAAGCCATAAATATATATATAAAAGAGTCTATATAAAGTCGATTTTTAATATTTTAGTTGGAGCTGCTGGCGGAAAGTAACTATATAAACTCCTATCGGGCGCGGGCGCGAGCGCAGGCGTGGGCGCGGAGGCAGCTCAGGTAGCAGCACCTAAATTAGTTCGCGCGTCGACTCACAAAGCACTGCATAGGGACTTGCCATTTTAGGAGGACTTTACCAAGGGCTCCTTTGGCGCGTTCTAAATCTAATTTAGACTCTAAAATTAAGACTTAATCGTGGTGTTGCAGTTATGGCGTGCACTTTGATTTTCGCGATGCAGGCGCAAACAAGTCAAACGCACGTGATATTCTAACTTAGTGAGGAAGCGTCTAAACCAAATAAGGCAGGGGGTAGACTTTAGTATACGCTACATAGGCTGTAAAATGCGCACCCGTGCTTGCGTGTACGTTAGTATAAAATTGTTAGGGACCTCCGTAACGTCATAGGCTTTCGCACAAGATTCGGCGCTTTTATAGAGACTTGCTGTTCGCTAGGTTGCTAAAGCTGCTTATAGACGATCTTCTGCATCTAGAGCACGCGGCCAGCAAGGCATGGCTTTAGTAATATGGAGTTCTGTACAAGGGAAGTAAATGTGTTAATGTTCAAAGCGGCAGTATATTTTAGGCAATAAGTTAGCCTAAATAAGAAGGCGGTAATGTAAATCGGTTATAACTAGGGTCACCTTCATAACCCCATCATATACGTTATTTAAAAATAAATATTATATAAATTATTGGCATAGATTGGCAGTTTTGTAGTGTAATTATATAACTTAAGATAATCTAGTTATGGGATAGCGCGCCTTTATATAATCTTTTAACACTAACTCTTTACTTTAATTTTAACTTTACCTTACCAATAGCAGCAATAATAATGTATGTATATTCCTAAAAAAGATCGTATAAAGCTAATATTAACTTACGGCTCTTATTATCTATAACGCTGCCATTACTACCGCCGCCTTCGCTAACGCTTGTCACGGAGTAAGTACGAGTGACGATAATATGTAGCAAAGTAGATATTATTAAGCTACGTACATAAACTGTGTGGTAAAGTCAAGACGTTGCGTAAGGAAAGAAGGTAAGAAAACGGGAAGAAAGGGTATATATCGTTAGTTTGGTTGCTTGGTCAACCTATGCACGGGACAGAATAGGACTCGAGTAGTGGTCCTGGCAGAACTTGGCAGGATTCGTTGGACTTGGCAGAATATGGCAGAATGCGGCAGACTGCCGCCAGATTGCCGTAGATTGCCGTCAGATTGCCATGTCGTGGTCGGTTTCTTCTTGTTGAGTCGGTGGAAACAGGTGGACGTGTGTAAGGTGTCACGGAGGTGTCCCGTGACAGCGCTAACGCTAAACCCGTCCTTATTATAGGACAATAGTAGTTAGCTTCCTAGTATTATAGTCCGCAGAGCTATGCGTTGCTAGCCCTTTTAAGGCAGGATATAGAGTTTATATAAGGCGCGATCTCCCCTTATTAAATAGCTTTATACTAGCCTTTATATATTAACGCCATCTTTATATAATCTTAAGGTTAGGTAGTGGGCAACCTATATACTATATACCTTAGCGCTTACCCAGGCTACTGCCTGTTCCTATTATATTATTAAGTACCTAGGCACTTTAGCGGAATATATAGGAATTATAAATAGCGTAACTATATATTCTACTACTCCATATAAGGTAAGGATAGAGGTAATAATAGTAAACTTCTGCGCTTACTATAGGCAGGGCTTAGTAGTAGTAGTAGGAACGGCACGGTAGTAGTACTGTTATTAATTAACAATAACAAGCCTAGGGCTACGGCCTAAAATGCAATTATTTTTACATAAGGTATGTACAAACTTTTATTTAGTATATATTAGCATATATCTAGCTATTAGGATTATTAGCAGCACTTATATAAGATTTATAGCTTAACGTGCCATATAAGCTATGTAGTTATTTTATATAATAAAACTAAAACAGATTAGCATATATATAAATAATTAAGATAGATACTATTAAATTAAAAGCTTTAACGTGGTTCATCAGCTCGTTATATATATCGGCTCGTTACGCATTCCAAAACCCACCAGAATCGCGATTTTTTAACCCTTATAAAATCAACCAATTCTTAATAAAAATTAATGTAAATTTAATAGCGGCCTATCAATGTAATAACTAGCTTATATAGGAAGTACTGGGAATATTACGTAAGCGGAAGTAGGTTATATAAGAAAAGTGGGACAATTTTACCCTACTTTTCTTATCTAACCTACTTCCGTTTACGTAATATTCCTAGTACTTCCTATATAAGCTAGTTATTACATTAATAGGCCGCTATTAAATTTACATTAATTTTTATTAAGAATTGGTTGATTTTATAAGGGTCAAAAAATCGCGATTTTGGTAGGTTTTAGAATACGCGACGAGCCGATATGCGCGACGAGCTGATAAACCACGTTATATAAAAAATAAGTTAAACCACCTTAAGTAAGAGCTTAGTTCGCTGCCATTATTTTAAACATTCTACTCTTTTAAGACTCTTAACACCTATTTACATTCTCTCCCATAAGATTATATAATGCCCTCCTAAAAAGGATCATTCTAGTTTATTACTTATTGCTAAAATTAATAGAATAGTAATAGCTAGTAGCGATAGTTGTGGCCATTATATACGCTGTTGCTCTTAACACTACTATTTAAGGGCAAAAAGCTTTCTAATCTAACTTAGAGGATTAGTAATATAGTTATTATACCCGTCTTGGCTTCAAGGCTAAGTAAACTTATTAAGATCCTTAATAATCTAATTATATAAATCTAATTCTTATTTAGTAGACACTTACCTATATAGTAAAACTAATAACTAGGTAGAAAAAGTCTTAGGCCTAAGAGCTTATAATTAGTAATCCTCCTAAAGTCCTTTAACTTTTTTAAGTGCAGCTTTCTACCACTTTTTTTCTCAATTTACTTAGATATATTTTGTATAATATTTAGAATAAAGGATAATTGCCGCAGTGTATAATGGAGATTTATCAGACTTTAGGTAGTATTTATTAAATACCTTCTATCTAATTTAAATCCTTTTACTAAAGTAGCTATTATTCTTATAGTATTCCTATTATATAATGTTAGAAAAATTCTTAAAAGTAAAAAGAATTCTTATAAAACTCTGCTTAAAATGCCTTATAAGAATATCTATTAAAAAGAGAACATTTAAGATTATTGCATTATATCCCTAAGTTTCTAATATTACTCTCTTAAAGATATAGAGGAAGTTATATATTATATAAAGCAAAGTCCAATCCTATAGAGTTAAGAAATCTTCGCCTAAGGTCTTAGTATGCTTCTTTATATAAAGATTAATTGCTAATATATGCTTTAAGGCAACCTAAAGTATCTAATACTAGCTATTCCATCTTATACAATTATCTAATAGAATTCTTCTTTAAGCAAGAGTAAAGAAGTCTTTTATACGGCTAGGTAAGCTTTAAATATATATAATAATATTATAGAGTTTCCCTAGTGCACTAAGAGCTTAAAATTAGCTACTCTTAAAGTTTAGGTTAACTTTAAATCCTTTTTCCTCTTTAATGTTATATAATATAAGCTTATCTTCTTAAATTAAGTCTTTAAAGAGGAAGGCCTTAATAATAAGGTAGATAATATAGCCATTGTACCAGATTCGTTGGTGTATAGATTTCCACTCTATATTATATTCTTCTTAAAGATACTTCTAGATTATACAATATAGGACATTATTATAGATATATTATTAGCAATAATAGCACTGAATCTTTATACGATACTATAGTCCTAAAGTATTAGAGGTAGCGTTTAGAACTAATTCTCTTTATTATATAATGGAGTTATATTATAAGAGGCCAGCCTAACCGAAACGTATGATTATCTAATCAGCAGTATTACAGGTAAGTAGAAGGTAAGTCAAAGGTAGAATAAGTTGCACGTATTAAAGGACAAATACTTCTAACCACTTCCATTCCAAGACTAATTACTAGTTCTTCTCTAGAGGAGAACTAGCTTCCTATATAAACCTTCTAAGACACTAGTAAATGTCACAGTGCTATAATACTAATAGGCTGAATAACTACATTGTGGTATAAAGAGGAGAAGGAGGTAAAAGGGGGTATCGTATACAAATAGTAGGGGCAGCCGCCAAGGCGCTAGTGGTGGGCCAGCTAACAGTAGGAAACAGTACGAGACAGTACGCGTCAGGACTATGCCGTGATAGTACTCCCCTCCCTAGAAGGTTTGGTCCCTAAACCAAACAAATAACCTATTTTTGCTGCAAAGATGTCACTTCTGCTTACCGCCCTTGACCGAGCCAATAGCGATTTTCCATGCTGGGTATGGAAAATCTTAATTGGTTAGCTTAACGAATAAAATTAGCAGAACTCTATACTGCCACCACATAGCGCTTCTTGGCAAAAAACTGACTAATTAGACAACTTTAACCAGTGGTTAAAGTTCCATAAGATCTTAACCACCACAAATTACCTTTGTAGTTGGCCATGGCCTTAGCGTGGCTCTCCCTTATCTTATACCTAGTCTGGGGGTCCTGGCTTCTTAGGGTGTTATTTATAGAACCTTAGTAGTGCGCGCTTATACCCTTTTAGGGATTTCTTAGGTTCCCAGGTTTTCTTGTTATAGTATTTCCATTTAATACAGTATGTTAAGCCATGCTCGTCCATCTGTTTATTATGTATATTAAGAATCTTTTTAAATTCCTACTTGTCCGTAATATTGCCGTTATTATCCCTTTCAGCTATCCTGCCTATAACATTATAACATTCCTCTTTGTTAATGCGTGCTTAATTAGAGATCTCTTTAGGGAACTAAAGGTGGACTTTTAAAGTATAGAAAGACTTATTAACATAGATGTGGTCTAGGAGGTTAACTATAACTGCTCCTTTATAGGCAGCTAGGACGGGCCAGGGTCCGTCCTAGTTATTATCCCACTTCCTCTTAGGCCAGTTAGTCTTTATATTTTTAAGGCTAACTATAACCATATCATCCTTTTTAAATATTATACCTTTATCTTGTTTTATATTAGCGTTATCTTTATATTATCACTAGGAGATACAAGCTAAGGCTTTAAGCTAGGTTAAAATGCGCTTAAAGCGGTTAGTAATAGTATTAGCTTATAGGTACTCCTTCTTTATATATACAAACAAGGCTAATAGCTAGGGGCCTACTAGTTTAACGCCTAGATGTGGGTTATAGCTATAATTGGCAAAGAATAGTAAGATTCCCATGGTCTTATTAACCTAGTTATTTATAGCAAACTTGGCAAGGGGGAGCTAATCTACTTAGTCGTCTTAGGTGAAGCTTATAAAGGTGTGTAGGTACTTATTTATTGTTGTATTAATAATCTCAGTTTAACTATCCGTTTTAGGATGCTATACAGAGCTAGGGCTTAGGGTTACCTTTAGGCGCTAGTTTAGACGATGCTAGAAGTTAAAAACAAATAAAGAGCCTCTATTGGAAATAATAGTATTTAGAGCGCCGTGTAACTTATAGATAGTGTAAATAAATGCTTTAATAAGCTCCTTAGTATCTAGGCTAGTAACAGAAATAAAGTGTCTTATCTTTATTAGGCGGTTAACAACGACAAAGATATATCTATATATTTTGCTGTTACAAAGGCACTTAGGTAGGTTAACAACGTAGTTAATAGAGATATCGGTCTATAGGCGGACTGATAGTTCTAGTGGTTTTAGGAAACCAGGTGGTGCTAAGTATAGGGTCTTTATGCGGAAGCAGAGAGCGTAGTCTTTTATAAAGGTAGCTGTAAACTATAAAATACCTAGCTATTAATATGTTTAATTAAGGAGGTCTAGTGTTTTAACGCGGCCTAGGTAACCTATAGGGCCCAAACTGTATATACAGTGTATAACTTCTAGTTAAAGTTTATATAAATTAGGGACAAATACTTAATTCCTATAGTAGATTAGGCCGTTAACAATTAAATATTTATATTTGTTATAGCGGAGCAGCTTCCTAATCTGCTTAGGCTAATAGCGTGCTTTACGGTCTTCCTATTTATATAGTGCAGCTAATATATTCCTAGTGAGTTCGTTCTCTTTATAGGCATTCTTAATAAGCTCCTTAAGGGGTTTTTTCTTAGGCTCTGGGTTTATTACTATAATAAAGTCTTTAATACTCTAGTTTTGGGATTCGCTTAGTAGTTCTTCTAGGATAGTAGGGTTGACTTTCTTTAGTAGTAAGACAACGCGGTCTTAGTGTTATAGACATTTATTATTAGCATTAATAGGTATAACGCCTAAGAGGCAGCTAAGAGCGTTTAAAATTATGGCTTTAGTGCCGGGCCTATAGGTAATAATAAAGTTAAATTAGGAAAGAAACTTAGCCCAGCAGACTTAGCGCTAGTTTAGTTGTTTTGTTATTATAAAGGTCTAGAGGTTTTTATAGTTCGTAATAATTTTAAATAGCTGCTTAGTTCCTTATAGTTTGGGACACCATTTTTTTAGTGCCTTAATAATTGCCAGGAGCTCCTTATTATATATTTTATAGTTACATTTAGGGGCTAAGTGCTTAGTAGAGAAGAATACAACTAGCTTAAGCTTGTTACTTTTATTAGCTTAATAGAGCACTCCACCTAAAGCCTAGTTTAAGGCGTCTATCTCTACCACAGTCTTCTTTATATAGTTGTAATACGCTAGGACTGGTACTTTAGTAAATACTATTTTTAGGGTCTAGAATGCCTATGCTTAATTAGGGCCCTATAACTAGCTAATACTCTTTTTTAGTAGCCTAGTTATGGGCTTAACTACCTTAGAATAGCCTTAAATAAATTATTAGTAGAAGTTCGCGAAGCTAAGAAATTGCTATAGTTCCTTAACTAACGTTAGGTCCTTCTATTCCTATAAGGCCTACACCTTCTTAGGGTCTATGGTTATGCCATTAATTAAGATAATTAAGCTAAGGTATTTTGTTTTAGTAGCATAAAACTTAAACTTATTAATATTAATCTGGAGTCTAGTATTACCAAGTCTCTAGATAATTTTATTTATGTATTTTATATGCTTGGCGCGTGTTTTTAAGAAGATAAGGATATTATTAAGATACGCAGTACAGTAGTCGTTAAGGGCGTTGTATAAAACATAGTTAATATAGTTTTAAAACATAGCAGGCGCGTTATAGAGACTAAATAGTATAACTAGCATCTTATAGAGTCTAAACCGGGTAATAAATGCTATAAGCTATTTATGGCCTTCCGCAATCCGGATCTAGTTAAACGTAGCAATTACATTAAGCTTAGTAAAGTACTTAGCACTATAGAGTGCGTCAAGTGTCTTGCAGACTAGTAGCAGTAGGTATCAGTTCTTAATAGTAACTATATTTAGGCCTTAGTAGTTATAGTAGATTTATACACCACTACCAGGTTTCGCTGTAAGGAGGAGTAGTATGGTGGCTAGTAAGGTTAATTTGCAAATAAAACCCTTATCCAGTATCTTGTTAATCCACTTCTTTACATAGCTAAGTTTAGCGGGTAAGAGTGGTCTATTTTTATAGTATAGGGCCTACTTTCCTGGTATAATCTCAATTTTGTGGTCCTATAGTCGGTAAGGAGGCAGCTTGTCTACATTTTTAGGGAGGAAGTGTTTAATATATTTATAAAACTCTTTTAGTAAGCGTTGTAAAATATCCTTATAGGTTAATCCTGGTTTGCCTTTTAGGAATTTCTTAATATTAGTGTTAACTATCTTCCGGTGTAGAAACTTAGACTTGGTTTTTAGGTTTATCTTAAGAAAGTTATAGAAATAAGGGGGTAGCGCTTTACAGGCTTCCTCTATTATATAGTTGCCTTCTATTAGCCGGCGGAAAGACCTTTCTAATAGGTTCAGTACTTCTATTAGGCCTATAGGTAGTTCCTTAAGCAGCTATTAGTATTCTTCTTATTTAACTAGTTCTACTAGCTCCGCTATATAGATCCTTATTACCTTTACGCCTTTTTATTTATAGAACTGGGTAAAATTAACGGCATAAGTACATTTAATATTGTTTAGGTTAGGGTATATCTGGTTCTCCAGTGCTACGGCTAGGCTGGCACGGCTTAGTTAGCCCAGGGGGGCGGAAATAAGGCGGTGGCCTTGCACGGTACGCGTGGGAGACGGGTGTAAGGTTAGGCATTATAGGGGGGAGGTCTTAATTGCTCTGGTTTTAGTCTTAGCTATAACGCCCTTAGCTGTTATACATGCGGTTATATATACGTACAGTAAATAACTTAAAGTTAAGTGTCTTATTGGCTAACCTAGGTTAAGCGGGTGTATATAGGGGACTTATAGTTCTAGCAGTATTTGTTTTTTTAGAAATAGGGTAGTAGTCTAGTCTTCCAAAATCTTTGTTTTATTTACTACGTATATTAGCTTACTAGTGTTAGGCACCTTTTCTACTATTAGCTAATAGTATCTGAGCGTTGGCCGTATAATGCGTCCGTATAGTACTACTTGGTTACAGTTAGGAATATACTATAGGAGATAGTTATAGGTATAGTAATCAGAGTTAAATTTAAGCTCTAGAGTGGGGAAGTTTAGTTTTAGGTTATGCTTTTTAAGCTAGGGCATTCTAAGAATTACTGGTATTAAGGGTAATAACTTTATAATATAGAAGAGTATGAATTCTGTATAGTGGCCAATTATTATTCTTGCTGTAAAGTAGTGGGTAATAAAGCTAGATAGGAGTCTATTAGTAAGGCAGAGTAGTTTTAAAACTAGGAGTCTTTTTATTATAATATTATACTTTTTTATAAGTGAGTCTTCGTCTACAAACGCTAGTGCTATACTACTACTGTTAATAAGGCTTACTATTTTAATAAAAACTTATAGGAGTGGGTTGCGTAGTAAGGAGAAGTAGGTCTAAATAAGGATAGCATTCCTATTATTGTTTGCTATTCTAAGGTTAAGTAGTAGCTAATTTAGAATAAGATTTAACTAATCTAGTAGTATAGATCTAATCCTTTTGTCCTTCTCCCTATATAGTTCTAACCCATAGAGGCAACTTAGTCTAAGGGTTAGTCTTTTAATAACTAGATTATAGGGCTTGGCTAGTAGCTATAGTCTTAGCTAGTATATCCTAATATATTGGTCTCTGACGGTGTATATATGCTAGGGGGTACTTCGTCAAGGACATAGCCGGTCTTACGGTTAGTAGCGGTATAGAGCACTTATCCGTAGTTTATATACGGGACTATTGGCTAGGGCTGTATTAGGGAAGGAAATTGCGGGGGTAGGTCTTTATGTCTAAACCTACGTCCCTGTCTGTGGTTGTTATTTTGGTTACTAATCCCTCTACTAAGGAATCCACCGCGGCTAGGAAGGGGTTGGCGTGGTAGCATTAGAAGGGGATTTAGGTTTATTTTAGGGTTATAAGTATCTTTCTAGTGGCTAGGTTAACTATATGCTAGGCAGAGTCTGTTATCTATACAATATCTTTAGACGTTGTTAGGGAGGCTACTACTACCACCACCAAATTTGACGGCGTTAAGGTCTATTAGGTCATTCTATAGTGCTAGTACTAAGGTGTTATTATTAGGTAGTATAGGTCAATAGCCGCTAGCGGTACTTAGCTTAGCGGTATTTAGCTTAATGTGGTAGGTGTGGTTCTATAGGTTATAAGCAAATACGTCTATTTACTTACTCCAGCCCTTATAGTTAGTATCGTCGATTTTGCGGCTAAGGATAAGGGCTAAGTTCTTTATCTTAAATAAAATATTCTTTTTAAGTAGATCTACCTTTTGTTCCTTAGTCTTATTTGCTTTTATTATTAACTTATTAAGCTCTGCTTTCTAGGACCAGTAATTACACTTACCTTAGTTTAAGGTGTCTAATTTATTCTTAGCCGCTTAGGTTGTATCTATAGTCTTATAGTGCTTCTTTATATACGCAAACATAGACTCTTGGTTAGAGAAGGCCCATTTGCTTAGGTTGTTTGGGTATATACGTAGTATATTAGGGCCATGCTTGACATAGTTATAAGCCTTATCTATTAGCATGTCTAATATATAGAGGACTTCGTCTATTAGGGTCTTAAAGCACTTTATATCTCTACAGAAAACGCCTTAGATCTTTATTTCCTATATTTTAAATTTTTTTTACTTTTTAGTTTGCGATCCCTTGCCATTAAATAGGGTAGGGTTTTTTGCTTTACGCTTTTTTCTATAGGGCTTAGCTAGGGGAGGAGAGCTAGTAGCGGTGTTCTTATTGGTAATAGTTTAGGTAAGTGTAGTAATCTAAGAGCTTAGGCTTTATATAGTCTTAGTATATACCAAAGCTTGCTGTTTATATTGCTTTATATATAGTTTAAGTGTCTTAAGGGAGTTAATTCTGTGTTAAGCTTTTTTAAGTTAGGACTTTATAGTCCGGCCTTTATTATAGACTGTTTGGAGACCGCTCTTGACGCTAGTTAAAAGGGTTGTATATATAGAGAGGTGCTAAAATGTTCCTACCACATTAAGGTCCTTAGGGTACTCTAAACTACTCCTAATTGCCCAGGCAATGTTGGTATAGGATGTATTAAAGAGGCAGGCGAGCGCTTCGCGTGTATTCGCCAATAGGGTATTCTAGTCACCCATTTTAGGGGATCTGGGCAGGGTAATTAAAATCTATAAGGCTGGCTATAATACTAAGATTGTCTAGGACAATACTAAGATTATTTAGAACTGTACTAAGATTATCTAAGACTATGGTACGGTGGTGTCGGTTACGCCGGGTCGCGATTATACTGGGAAAATAGAGACAGTGGACTGGGGAGAATAAAGATCGCAACGGGGCGCAAGAGGAGATACCACAAACTGTCACAGTGCTGTAATGCTAATAGGCTAAGTAACTACATTGTGGTATAAAGAGGAGAAGGAGGTAAAAGGTGGTATTGTATATAAATAGTAGGGGCAGCCGCCAAGGCGCTAGTGGTGGGCCAGCCAACAGTAGGAAATAGTACAAGACAGTACGCGTCAGGACTGTGCCATAACAGTAAAACCTTTCGCCCCTATCTATCTAACTATATCTCCTCTAGGATATACATAGGACGTAGATAGGATATTAATAAAACCTCCTACTGTCTTATCTAATATATACCTCCTAGAGGGATCTGTTACAATTACCTCCCCTTCTAGGGTCTTAGTCCTCCAAGACTTTGCCTTTTAATAAACTCTTATAGAGTTCCGACTAAAACCACTAGGGAAGTTCTTTAGTGGAAAGGTACTCTATAATACGGCTTATTGCCGGTTCTTTACTAGCGTAGAACCTCACTTTATCTTTTATTCCTCCGCTCTTCTTCCACTATAGCTCTTCACGGTGCCTTTATAATAGAACTTTAATAATAATAAAATTAAATGGGATTTACCTTCCTTATTATAAGAATTTATTATAAGCTAATCTAGAGGTTGTCCTATACAACGCGTTAACTAGCCACTATCCCCATTCACCTAAAATAGGTCCTAATAATAACGTCTTAATATTAATTTCTTCTAGTTTATAAGCTGTCGTCTCTTACGCGTCTTTCTATTAATAACACCATTTATCTCACCTTTTAGCAGACTATTTTTTATTATATCTTAGCTTTCAGCTTCCGCATTTCTAGCTATTCTTTTTACCACTGCTCCGTTCTCTTCTTATAACGTGTCTATAGGTAATAGGATCCCTATTTTATCTCTTTAATAATACTAACTTCCCATAGTATTCTCTTGCAATAGCTTATAATCATGCTGCGCGTCCCCAGACTAGTAGCGGCGTTATCCCTACTCCGTTAGCACTATAGACCACCTCTATTACTCCTATGGTGGTTTCTCTAAAGTGCTGCCGTTGTTACGTTTATGCGCTTACGTTAGACCCATCCTACGCCTATAAAATACCGCGTTCTGGCAAGAACAGATCTAAGTGTTCCCACTATTACAGCTAGAAAAAGACCTGTGTTTTAGTATTTTCTATTCCATGTTACAGACGCTTTAAGTACGATGTTACGACTACTTGGAGAAGAGTCGGCGGAAGCTAGTTGGTTAATATAGGCACGGTCCAGGATGGATCCGGTGGAACCATATAACGAGGAATGGTAACCAAGGTTACGTAGTATTAAACGTATTAACTGTGTTAAACAGAAGGGACGTTACATTTAATATAGACAACACGTACCTCACATATAAGAGAGGATTTCTTAGGAGTATGGTTGTATATTTAAAGGACCTCAGTCCCTACCATAGATAGTTCTCTCCTTATAGTGAATCTCAGAATACAATTAGAGTTAATCTATTAGGCAACCACTCCACTAGTTGTTATTACGTTGTTATTTTGTTCTTACCTATATACCCAGCCTAATAACAGAACCCACCGTAGTTCCTGCTATAAGGTTCCGTTATACATTTACTACTAAGGTTACGGTATTAGAACAAACTCGAACAATATACTACTAAGAGCAGCACTAGTTACAACGGCGTTAGCAATAGCCACAACCTTAGGACCGGGAGATACCAGTATAGACAACAGGGATTCTTAAGTAGTTACGCAAGGTTAGTTATAGGAAATAGTTAATTACTTATAAGACAATAATAGGATACTTAAAGAACGCATTAATGGAATTGGAGTAGTAAAGATTAAGTTACCTTTAATCGAACGATTTTTAGGAGAGAAGTTAAAGCTTAAAGGATTTCTTACATAGATGCACTTTAAGGTAGTATAGGAAGGAGTGAAGTTAGCAACATCGTTAGATTAAGTAGTCTATGCAGGATTATTCCTAACGGGGAGGGCACTTAAGTGGTTTAAGCCATATCTTATAGAAATACAGGCTAATGGCATAATAACTACTAACCAGGACGTACAGTACATATTTACCAGTTAGAATGGGTTTGTAGAGCGACTAATATAGATATTTAGAGACCTAGAGGCCATAACCATAGCAGAATAAAAGCTTCAGAACTTAGTATAACGTACTTTAGCAATTAAGTATATAACACAGTTTTAAATACTAGCTATATAGGTTAAGTGGAACAACAAGGCGCTTATAGTATAGTATAAATAGGGACTTAAGGCTAAAGTCCAGAACGCAATTATCTTAATAGAAGATGCGGATACTCTAAGAGAGTTAATAGATTAGTTAATAAAGATTAATAATAGAATCTACTAAAGGAAATAAGCTAAGAGAGGGCAAGATAGAGTTCTATAGTTATATAAGGCGCAGAGTACGCAATAATAGACATAGAGTTAAAAACTATAGAATAGCGCAGAGCTAATAGACCTAAGTGGTACTAAAGAAACCCGAAGATGGGAAAAGAAACTATAGAAACCTAGAGGTTAAGGATTAAGTGATTAAAGGACCTAGGAGCAGAGGCCAAACCAGGGATCTTAGTAGTAGAAGACGTTTAGGCGGACTCCACAGCAAGAAAAATAGTTTAAAGATAGAGCTTATATAAATTATAGGAAATAAGGTCATTTTGCCAGAGACTGTAAAAGTGGTTAAAGTAACCACGCGGTAAAGGGAACCAGACCAGCAGACGGTATATATATACAGAGGGACAACGGTGCACTGTAAGGAATAAAAGAATATTTAATTAACAGTTTTGCGTATTGTTACAACAACGCATACCAAATTTATAAAGACGCTAAGTATGGCGCAAGCTATTGGCCATAAGAGCCAAAGTTAAAAGGACTTAAAGGAACCAGAGAGTTAGATAAAGAACAAGATTAACTCTATAAGCTAGATCAAGATGTCACAGCAATATATAGGCAAAGATCAGCAGTAATAATAATAGAGTTAGAGTACTTATTAATCACCAGCAACGAGGACAAAAAAGAGGCTAACTAGGAGCACTTAAACCTCAATAACGCAATAGAAGCAGAGGCTGAGACTATTACCAAACAAGATTTAGTAACGGATGTTATAACACCATTAGATATGATTTCTATCACTTTATAAGACAATAGGAGCAACGTTTAGAAGAAACTAAGTAAGTAGACAACTGCTAGTGCTAGCTTATTACTTAATAAAGGTAAAAGGCCATAGGCTTAAGATTCTTAAGAAGAGATAAGAGAAGCTTAAGATTTTTAAAGTAAGATAAGATACACCTAAGGACCTATAACGGACGAAAACTAATAGAAAAGGGCAGTAACTTAGTTTAGTAACAAATAAATAAGTATAGGATATAAGTTTAAGAACTATAAGTTTAGAGAACAAATAAGAACATTAGCAATCCTAGGTAAATATAGTATTTAGCCTAAAGATTAAACAGTTAATACTAGGATTAAAAAGTAAGATAACTATAAAAATCTAGCTGCAAGACACAGAAAATAAGAAACTATAGATAAGTTTAGGACAAGAATTATCACATAGCAAGAGCAGAAGCTAGACAAGAGGTTAGCTATGCCAGGTTATATAAGGAACAGAGTACCTATATAAAGAGTTACTAATAGGCCAAGTATAGGGACACTTAGGGTAAAGTGGTTAGATAAACTAGAACAAGAAGAGGATCTAGATATTCTAACTAGGTTTAAAGAAAGATATACTAAAGGATATTACAATATAGTAATAATAAGGTACTTTCTAACGGATAGACTATATACACTAAACCAGTTATATGGAAAGTAGTATAGGTAATAACACAGTAATAAATAGGAAGACTTTTATATATAGCTAAATAAAAAAGTTGTCTAAAACCAACCCATTATAGAAAAACATATAAGTCACATTAAAGGAGTATTAATTATAACGTTAAGGAACCTAGAAGAGGGATCCAGAGACTAGAGAAGTGAGTAATAAATCTTAGTACCTATAGCAGAGATACTAGTAGTTAGGTTAACTAGGTATAGGTTTAAACTTAAGGATAAAGATAAACTAAGAGTTAACCTAAAATATGCAGCACATTATATACTATTATAGATAGCTTATATGGATAACATGTGTAATATATATAGGGCACCTAAAGATAAGAACCAGAAGTACCTAGTAAGGATATATTAGGCACCAGAAGAAAAGTGGTTTAGAAATACTAAGTATATACATAGTTAGCACCTAGTAGAAGTACAAAGTTAAGAAGACTTAATACTTTAACTAGGAAGATTCCTTATAGAAGAATACCTAGACGGACAATAGTAGTAAAAGTGCCTAGAGAACACTTATCTATAGTATATAGAGGAAAAGAAACAAACTAAGTATTAGCTAAAGTTAGACTAAGTATAGGCAGGATCTAGCAGCCAACAGTTGGGAAAAGGGGAGGCGTATAGGACTAAAGGGAACCAGTATTAGAGCCTTAGACCCTTAAAGGAATTCAAGGTTAATACCTAAATTTAAGAGCTAAGTGGTAAGATTAGCAGTTTAAAGCGTTAGTAAATAGTAGAGTAACTAGGAACCACATATTACCAAAGGCAGTAGAAAGGATAGGGTTACTATACAGACAGAAGAAACACCTATATCCACTTATAACAATTTTAGAAGATTAGATAGCCTATAGAGGAGGCATTATTAATCTTAAAACAGGACCTATTTAGATAACTATTAAAGGGAGACTAGTTAGAATGTCTTTTAATATCCTACTATTGGGACAGGATAAAGCGATACTAGGAATGCCTTGGTTATAGGAGTACAATCTAAAGATTAATTAGGTTATAGGTCAAGTTAATATTAAGGATATATAACAGCGTAAAGTGCAACAGCAAACTAAGTTGGTATAGTACTAAGTTAGAGCGATATATAAAGAGACTAAGTGAGGCTTAAGTTATATACTAAAGAGATACCATAAGTATGGTAAAAAGTTATAGTTACTAGAAAGTAAAAAGCTGTTTAAGCATGCAGCTTGGGACCACAAGATAGAATTAAAAGAGGGAATAAGTCTAAAGTTCTTTCCAATTTATAAGCTTACTAAAACAGAGTTAGTAGCGCTTAAGGAGTTTATTTAGGAGAACTTATAAAAGGGATATATTAGACCGTTATAGTTATCAGTAGGATATCTAGTATTGTTCATCCTAAAGAAAAATGGAAAACTTAGGATATGTATAGACTATAAACAGTTAAACAGTATTATTAGAAAGGATAGGTATCCTTTACCCTTAATTAGCGAAATTTAAGACAGGATAGGCAATATAAAGATCTTTATAAAGATAGATCTAAGATAGGCGTACCATTAGATTAGAATTAAGGAAGGCAACAAATAAAAGGCAGCCTTTAGGTCAAAGGAAGGACTATATAAACTATTAGTTATACAATTTGGGCTTATAAACGTACTAGTAATGTTTTAGAAGCGAATTAATAGTGTGTTAAAAGAATACCTAGATGAATTTATTATAGTATACCTTAATAATATTATTATCTACTTAGAGAGTAAGGAAGAGCATAGAGAATATATTAAATAGGTTTTAAAGAGACTATAAGAAGAACAGATACTAGTAGCAATTAAAAAATATAAGTTCTTTACTAGGAAGACCAATTTTGTTAGATTTATTATTAAACTAGGCCAACTTAGTATAGATCTAAAGAAGATCAAGGCTATAGTGAATTGGTAGAAACTAGAGAATATTATATAGTTAAGATTGTTCCTAGGGTTTTACAATTACTATAGGAGGTTTATAGCGCAATAGTTATAAAATATTAAGCCGTTTACGCGGTTAATAAAGAAAGAAGAACTATAGGTATAGGGAAAGGAATAATAAGAACTATTTAAGAGAATTAAAGAGTTATTTACCTAAAAGCCAGTTCTTAAAATCTATTAACCAGGTCTAGAGACAGTTGTAGAAATAGATGTATTAGACTTTACACTAGGGGCATGCTTTATATAGAAATATTAAGATAGATAGCACCTAGTGGCATACTATAGTTAGAAGATAACACCACTAGAGTTAAACTATGATATCTACAATAAGGAGTTGTTAGGTATAGTTACAGCACTTAAGAAATAGAGAGCATTCTTGCAAGGCATAGAGAAACTATTTATAGTTAAGATGGACTATAAAAACCTTATAGGATTTCTAATAACAAAGGAACTCAACTAAAGACAGGTTAGATGGGCGAAAATGCTTATAGAATACCATTTTAAAATTTAGTATACTAAGGGTATAGACAATATATAAGCAGACGCTCTAAGTAGAAAGGCTAAATTATAAAGTAATAAAAAGCTATTAGGAGCTTTGTTGCAAAAGGATTAAGACGGATTAATTAGGTATAATTATCCAAAGATTATAGCAACTAAGGAAAGTTAGATCCATAAATTACTAAAGAGTAATTAGATATAGAAGATCTAAGAAGCATAGGTAGAGGATCTAGACTTAGAGCAATATAAAAATAGAGAAGCAATGTATATACCTAAGTCTATTATAGAAGAATTTGTTAAGGAATTTTATAAGGGAATAATATAAGGACACAACGGAGCTATAGGCTTAATGTTAAGACTTTAAGAGGAGTATATTATTTAAGGAATCTGGGGACTAGCAAGATAAATTATAAGGGAATGTCCAAATTACTAAAGAAACAAACCGATAAGGTATAAGCTATATGGAGGGCTATAACCTATTAAGACATTAGGAAGACTATAGGAGGTTATATTATAGGACTTTATTATTAAGTTACTAAAGTCAAGAGATCCTATTATAGGACAAGATTATAATACAATCTTAGTAATAGTGGATAAGCTAATAAAGTGGGGATACTTTATAGCATGCACTAAAGAGATATTAGTAGAAGATGTCGCTAGAATCTATATAAAGGAAGTGTTTGCAAGATATAGAGCACTAGATAAGATTATATTAGATAGAGATCCAAGATTTATAGCAGCATTTTGGGAAGTGTTTCTAGCAGAACAAGGGGTTCGCGCAGCAATATCTATAGCATATTATCTGCAGACGGACGGACAAATAGAAAGACTAAACTAGATACTAGAACAGTATCTAAGGCACTATATTAATTACGCATAGAATAATTGGGTATCGTTATTACCAATTACACAGTTTGTATACAATGTAATACTATAAGAAGGAATGGGGATATCACCATTTAAGGCAAATTATGGATATAAGCCAAGAACATCGTTATTACTACGTTAAGTAAAAAGGACAAGTAGCATAGCTAAGCATAAAATAGAGACGTTAATAAATCTTTATACAGACCTTAAAGAAACAGCTAAACTAGTATAAGAACGAATAAAAAGGTACTATAATACTAAGAGATCTAAGGGACTAGATCTTAAGGGGGGAGATAAAGTATAGCTACTATATAAAAATTTCAAGAGTTAACAACTAAGCAAGAAGTTAGACCATATTAGACTAGGACCTTTTAAAATTAAGTAAAGAATTTTATTAATTACGTATAAGTTAAACCTACTAGCCAAAATAAAAATCTACCCTATACAACACGTTGTAATGCTAGAGCCAGTATACGGGAATATTAAGCCACTAGTCTATAAGGTAGATACGTATAGAGGATAAGAGGAAGATAAATAGCAAGTTTTAAAGATTGTTAGTTACAAGGACGTAGACAACGAAATATAGTATAAAGTAAAGTAGATAGGCTATAGTGAGACTACCTAGGAACCACTAAGCAATCTAAGGAACGCTATAGAAAAGGTATAGGAGTATTAGAAAAAAGCAGGTTAGGCAATATTAATAAAGAAGGATCGCCAAAAAATAAGTCACCTAAGGGGGACCTAAAAGGAGCAATTGCCAAGCTACTTAGAGTTGTTTCCCTTATAGAAGGAGAGCCAATCCTTTTATTACCCAGCTTAGACAAACCCTATTAAACAAGTTTCTACTCCTTAGAACAGACCTTCTTACAGATATATTTAAGACATTAAAGACGAGCGTAAGCCAAACATTAAGCTTTAAGGACGCGTGCGGACTCTTCTAAGGTATGTTAAACCTCAAGTAGAGCAGAGGCCAGCTCACTGTTAAGCTTTATAGCAGTAGATTAAATACAAGACCCTACAATAAGTTACTTAGGGAACTTAAAGACTATTAAGAGTAATAGAACGCGCATACTTAGCATTAGAGATAGAGCGAATATCATAGGACAATCAAATATTTGCTTTAGTACACTTAAAGCAAGAGAAGGGTTGTTAAGATATAGGACTTACTAGCGTAACACAAACTAACCCCTCTTTAGCGCAATAAGAGTAGGGAATCGCTATTACCTTGCCCAGCAATAGTATGGAGGAAACCGTATAAAGGCAACACTTAACCCAGGAAAGAGAAGAAGAAGCTTTAGGTATAATAAGTATAGGTATTAACCAGAGTAGTTAAACAGACATTATACCTCTAGTGGACGACTTAGAGATATTAGGAATCTTCAAGGACAAAGATAAAGAGGAGGGAGATAGTATTACGGACGCTTTAAGTACAATATTATAACTACTTAGAGAAGAGTTGGCGGAAGCTAGTTGGTTAATATAGGCACAGTCTAGGATGGATCCGGTAGAACCATATAATAAGGAATAGTAACCAAGGTTATATAGTGTTAAATATATTAACTATATTAAACGGAAGGGATGTTATATTTAATATAGACAACACGTACCTTATATACAAGAGAGGATTTCTTAGGAGTACGGTTATATATTTAAAGGACCTCAGTCCCTACTATAGATAGTTCTCTCCTTATAGTGAATCTCAGAATATAATTAGAGTTAATCTATTAGGCAACTACTCCACTAATTATTATTACGTTGTTGTTTTATTCTTACCTATATACCCAGCCCAATAATAGAACCCACCGTAGTTCCTACTACAAGGTTCCATTACATTCCATCCTATTCTAGACTCTACTAACTATATTAGATCCCCGCTATTTACGCATATAAGGCTCACTAGCTCTAACGCGCTATTAGGAATTTCCATCTATATTAAAATAGTAAAAGACAGGGACGGAAGGTGTCTTCCATTACTTATAGCCTTTTTAATTTAATAAGGGTTTCTACTACTATAGAGACGCAGCGATTTTAGATATATAGTATCTAGAAGTGTATATATAAGCAGCTCATTCTTATAAATAACAATATTCGCACTCTTACGCGGGCCTTTCTGGCTAGGTAAGTCTCTTTAGTAACATATTTAGGAACTATACTAACTCTTTAGTTATTAACTTTCTAATCCTAGCCTAGATGCCAATTTAGAGCCTAGGGATAATACTAAGGATAGTAACAAAGATAAATGTTCTCCCCGCTAGTCCCCTAACTATAGTAGTCTATCTAGTTCCCGCCGCTCTAAGGAGAATATTAGTAAGAATGCTAATACTTCTAGGGATAGAAGTGCTAATAATACTACCGGCGATAATGTTAAGATAGAGGAGGAGGCTCTTATTGCTACTTTTAGTATTTAAATTATTATCTTATTCTTTCTTTCTTTTTATAGAATAGCTTTATATAATGTCTCTCTAGTGCTTTTAGGATGCCCTAGTACTGGGAATTAACTTTATACTTTAGGGATGCCTCTATTTTTATTTTTAGTGACAGTCCGTATAAAAGCAGCATACTGCTATAATCTCTATATGTAATAAACGGGTGGTGTTCTTATAGGTGCTTTACAATTTCTTAAAATTTCTAAATCTTCGCTTTATATCTTTTTAGTCCTCTTTATATTATTAACTCTATTGCGTATCTTTAGTGTTAGACTAGATACTCTCCTTTTATTCCTTAGGAACCCTTCTAAATCCCTAAGGCCCCTTCTTTTAGTACTACTACTTATTCTTAAATAGCGTCCTCTTTAGACAGCATCCCTAGTAGTTCTTATATAGATCCTTATATCTTTCTCTTATAGGATTCTAGGATCCCTATTATAATAGCGAAACGTTCCCATTTCTAATGCCTATACTAGACTTTATAGTTTTAATTTACGGGGTCTTCCCTATTATCTTATCTATAGTATATCTAGAACCGTTACTAAATCCTAATTTATAGTCTTTAGGAAAGTTTTAATTACTATCTTATATCCTAGCTAAAGGTGCTCCTTAGGTTCCCAACTATTATGCGCCTAAGAGTATCCTTCCTAACGAACTAAAAATTCGCGTTTCTTTTAACGCTATCTTTAGTCTAAAATGTCTTCTACATTCTATTCTAGTTCCCTATTAATTTTGCTAGGTAGGGGTGGTTCTATACTATCTTTTCTCTGGTATAACTCTAATAAGGAAACATAAAATGTGGGATGTATTAGATATAATTTCGGCAATTCCAATTTATAGGCTTAATTTCCTTTAGTTTTCCTAACTATCTTAAAGGGTCTAAGCCACCTATAGTCTAGCTTCTTCTTAATACATTTCGTCCAGATGTTTTTTATAGACAGTAAGACTTTATCTCCTATTTTAAATTCTTTAGGCATATATCCCTTATTATAGTACCTTTTTTATATAGCCTAGGCGTCTAGCAAGTGCTTTTTAAGTTCTTCTCTACAAATTCTTATTTGCTTAATTCTCTCGGACGCTGCCAGGGCCTCTCTTTTAGAAATAATATCCTTAACGTTTTAGGGGTTATTTACTTTTACCCAAATAGTGCTTTATAAGGGGTCATTTTTGTGCTGCTATAGATGCTTATATTATATACGTATTACGCTAGAGCTAACCACAATAGCTAATTATCCTATTAATAATTAATATAGCAGCGGAGGTAGTGTTCTAATAACGTATTTAGACGCTCTATTTATCCATCTATTTACGGGTAAAAGGCAGTACTTATCTTTCGCCATATTTTCAATAAAAGACAGAATAACGTCTAAAATGCGCTATTAAATATAGTACCTCTGTTGGATACGATTCCCCTTAGCGTGCCAAATAAGAGCCACCGCTTTAAAAATAGGTCTGCCAGTTCCACTGCCGTAATTGTTATTATAACAGCAAAATACCCTAAAAACTTTATATATCTATCAATAATTACTAGGATAGCGTCAGCAACCTCTCCTATTCTTATTTTAGTAGGGGGTAAGCCTATTATAAAATCCATTGTTAATTCTAACATAGGTCCTTACGGAATAGAAAGCACTAATAACTCGCCATATAGGCGATGTCTAGATATCTATACCCTTTGGCATATATTATATCTTAATATATAGTCCCTAACTTCTTTAGATATTCCATCCCAAAAGTATTTCCTTTAAACAGCCTTAAGGGTCCTATTAGCACTGTAGTGACCTCTAAGAGGGTTATTGTAGAAGATCTTTAGAATTTCATCTTAAACCGTTTAGTCCTTTAAGATATTGTCGGTATCACCCAGGGGGTACTGCAATTGCAATAAGTAGTTCTGGTTCTTGGTTTATTTGTGTCTTCTTTTAGTCTACCCAAAGAGAAAGAAAGGGGTAATAAAGGTCGGGCTATCTATCGGGCCGTAGGTAGTCAGGTAACCTACGCTACGCATACAGCCCCTACCGCATACGCTCTGCGCATAACGTTATTTACAACCTCTACTTATACAGACACTGGCGACATTTACAAAAAGAAAGAAGAATAATAGGCTTTATACCAAATCATTAGATAATCCATAGAAAAAGCATAGGTAGTGGAAAAACCATTAATCCATTTCCCTTATATAAACTATGTGATAAAATCAAGACGTTGCGTAAGAAGAAAAGGTAAGGAGGTACAAAGAAGAAGTATATAGGTCAATAGGTACTCAGGGCAGTAATCGCGGATATCTTGGGTATTGCAAATATTGCGGATATTGCAGACGTTGCGGATATTGTTACGGATATTGCGGATATCGCTACGGATATTACGGATATTACGGTGGAAACAGGTAGGCGCGTACAAGGTGTTACCAAGGTGTCCCATAATAGAGTGTAGTTAAAATCAAAACCAAAGGTGTGGCGGCTTCGGAAGGTATAAGGGTTGTAGAGCTATTACAGACCATAGGGGAAAATAGATAGAAGGGCTAATAACTAAGTATTATATAACGTTATTCCTCCTCCTCCTAGGTCTGGTTGCTGTTATCAGGTAAATTGCAATAGGGTATACTGTTATCGGCCAGGTTACCAAAGGTCATACTACTACTGCTAGGCAGGCTGCTGAAAATTATACTATTACTAGGCAGGTTATTGGGGTACAAATATAATAGGTGTTTAAGGTGTTATAGGGGTATTTATAGAGGGAGCTATAACATTCATGGAGGGAACCGTAACGTTCGCAGAGGGAGCCGTAACGTTTATAGGCGGGGCCGTTACGTTTATAGGCGGAGCCATAACGTTTATAGGCAAGGGGAGCTCGGCCGTAGGAAGGTTATTTAAGACAGCTAGAGCTAAGTTGTACCGTTACTGGGCAGGTTGCGGAGGTTTATACAGGCTTAGCTGCCGCAGATCCTTGGCTTTAGTTAAGGAAGAGGGTAAAGCTAGCGGAGCTTGCGCGGGTGGAGCTTGTGCGGACAGGGCTTACGTAGACGGAGCTTACGCGGACGAGGCTTGTATAGGCGGAGCTTGCGCGGATAGAGCTTGTATAGACGGAGCAGCTTGCTGGGGTATAGATAATATTAAGGGAGTTAATAAACATAATTTAAGGCGGTAGTTTATAGCATACGAATTAAAGGGTCCTTTGTTGTTAATAAATAGTTTAATTTCTTTATCTAACCATTCCATACGGTCATCCTCGTGAGCGACATTGTACAGTGCTTGTGGTACTAACTTGCTCTTCTTATTAAAGACCCATACTCTATTACGTTAGAGCAGTTGTTTAAGTCTTTTAATTACAGACCTATTAGCGTCTTTAAATGTCTATACCTCAAAATTATTAAAGTCCTCTTAATATGATTCCTATAAGCTTTTATCCTTAAAGTTGCGCTTAATATACTCATTAATTTTAAAGTTAATGTAGTTGGTAAGATCTTCTGCGGTGGTCTTATTAGTTAGGGTGATCCTATTGCCCTAGTCTAGACGTTAAATTCCTGTGTCGGACATAATTAACTGGCGTAGATTGTGGTGTAGGTTATAGTGTTTATGGCTTACAAAGGCCGTAAAAGGGAAAAGGGCACGCTAGCGTTTAGGCGTGTTATTAACATAATTTTCAACATAGCAGATCTGCAAGGTAGCAGACGGTGTCGGGGTTGTAGGTAAGTACTGGGTGCTGCTGACGCTGCTAGGTATACTGGCTTAGTAAAGAGGTCGTACTGGGTATTGGTATGCGTGATAGACGCGAACCGGACGAAGCCTTAGTAGGAGCCAGTTCTTTAAGTTCCCAGGGCCTTAGTAGGAAGGGTTCTCCTTATCTAGGTATTGATTTGCGTAATAGACGCGAACCAAACAAAGCCTTAGTAGGAGCCGGTTCTTTAAGTTCCTAGGGCCTTGGTAGGAAGGGTTCTCCTTAGCAAACGCGACAAGATCGACGGGCCTTAGTAGGAGCAATCGCGTGTTGTCTCTCTTCGTAATAACACCGGATTCTGATCTGTGATATTACTGATCAGTGTCGGTATCACCCGGGGGGTACTGTAATTGCAATAAGTAGTTCTGGTTCTTGGTTTATTTGTGTCTTCTTTTAGTCTACCCAAAGAGAAAGAAAGGGGTAATAAAGGTCGGGCTATCTATCGGGCCGTAGGTAGTTAGGTGACCTACGCTACGCATACAGCCCCTGCCGCATACGCTCTGCGCATAACGTTATTTACAACCTCTACTTGTATAGACAGATATATATAGCACCCTTAAAGCGCAATAAACCCTTTTAGTCTTGCTGCTATAGCTTCTTAGTAACTCCAGCTAAGTTGGTCTCTACTACATCTTTCTACCTCTCCCTAAAAATAAAGGCGTCCCTTTATTATGCTTAAAGAAGAAAATTTGGAAAGGTTTTATATAAATCGTTTATTTCCATTTCGCCCGCTACTATTATAGACCCTAGGCGTGGCATGAGACGTTTTAAACCATTAATGCCAGTAGATTCTCCTACCGTTATACGGTATGCCATACTACGGATAGGCATCTTGCCTATTCCCTCTAAATCTAGAAACTCGTAGCTAATACGCCATTAAGTTAAAGGTGCCGCGATACCCCTAGCACATCCTATAGAATTCTCGCTAATTCTAAGATACGCCAACTTTATAACGTCTACTTGGTTTATAACCTAGTCCGTAACCATATCCTGCGGCTCTATTATTATAGTGCTTCGCAGCTATATCGCCGGGACCTCTACCCTACTATAGAATTCTATAGTTTTAAGGAAAGATTCTTCTTTCTTCTTAAGTAAATTTTGCAATATAAGAATCATTTCCCCTATACTATCTTAGGTTCTCCCAGTCTTATAATCCAAACGTCTTAATAACCTATTAGCGGGATTTATCTTTCCTAGGCAGTACGTAATCTTAAAGTTATACTATAATAGTGCCTCCGCCTATCTAGCTTATTAACCACTTAACACCTTTATAGTCATAAAGTATTCTAGGTTGTTGTGGTCTATAAGGACTTTAATAGAATAATTGCTTTCTATATAATAATATCACTAGTGCTTTATTATTGTAACTATCGCAAGCAGCTCCTAGTCGTGCGTTATATAACACTACTCTATAGGGGTTATTTTCCTTAACCAAAACGCCATAGAATGCCATTCTCCGTCTTTTAATTAAGATATAATTGCCCCTAGGGTAAAGCCGGATATATCCGTTTTAAGGTATATACGTAGCTCCTAGCAGAAATATATTAGGATAGGCGCTGATATAAATAAATTCTTTAACCGGTCTATAGCCTACTTAGTAGCTTCCCTAAATATAAAGGGTCCTAACTTCTTGCCATCCTTAGATCCCTTTAGTAGATTAGTAATTAGGAGCATTACTTACAAGTAATAAATAATAAACCTTCGGTAGAAGTTTACTGTGCCTATAAAAACCTATACTTCCCTAAACGTTATAGGGTATAGCCATTCCCTAATAGCGTCTACCCAGCTTTTCTCTATTAATACTCCGTTAACGCTAATAATAAAGCCCAGAAAATTAATGCTGGTGATATAGAATAAGCATTTTTTTAGGTTTATATAGAGCTTATATTCCCACAGTTTTTCTAGTACTATTTACACGTAGTGCGTATATGCTTCGTAGTTATTAGAGTAGACTATAATATTATTAAGGTAGACTATATATATCATATCCAACAGGCCTAATAATGCCTTATTAATATAGGCCTAGAATATTACCGGTGCGTTAGTGAGCCTAAATGGCATTATTAGGTACTTAAAGTGGCCATACCGTGTTTAGAACGCCGTTTTCTATTTATCGCCGGCTTTAATCCGGATTTAATAGTATACATTTTTTAGATCTAATTTTATAAATATCTTTACGCCCAATAGCCTATTAATAAGCTCCCCTATTAAGGATAGCGGGTAGCAATTCTTTATAGTAATCTTATTTAGCGCCTAATAGTTAATACAGAGACAAAGGGTCTTATCCTTTTTAGGTATAAATATAATTAGTGCCCCTACCTAACTTATAGAAGGCCGAATCTATCCTCTCTAAAGATTATCTACTATATACTAATGTAATACTACTAGCTTGTTTTCTAATAGGTTATATAGTGGTCTAAAAGGAGGTTCCTTATCTCCTATATCTATTTTGTGCTTTACTAATATAGGGTTAGGCAAGGTATGCGCGGCTTCCTTATTAGTAATATCCTTTAGGTCTATATATTTCTGTAGAATCTCTAGTTCCTTAACTGCGTATAGCCGGATATCCAAAAATAAATACCCCGTGTCCCTATTCTTGGTATTAAGAGTGGCATATATGGCATATACCTACCCTTCCTCTTGCACATAGTTTAAGAAAGTCTTTTAATCTTTAACTATAATACGCGGTTAAGACTTCTGGTGTTAATATAAGGCTAAAGGCTAATTAATGTCTAGATTAACTTATTAAAGCTATAGGTATCCTAAAATAAGGTTATACCCCTTAATTTCTGCGGCGTAGAAGCGCATCTCCTATATATCCTATAGACTATCGCGGTCCTGGCTGGCTATAGAAAAAGTTTATTCTCTATAGCACGGAATCCGGTGGCCTCTAATACTTTAAATAGTGCGCACCTATAAGCCATTAAGGTCCAAATCTAATTCTTTTACTAGTAATTAAGAAATAAACCCTATAGTCACGCCGCTGTCTATAAGGCAGTCTTATATTACCTATTTATTATTAACTTAAATGGAAACGGGAATAACTATATGGCAGCTTACTCCCTCCTTCTCTTGCTAGCCTAGTATAAGGGAGTAAAGATCCACTAGGCTCTCTCTTTTCCTAATTAAGTATCCTCTTACTTCTTCTGCTAGTAGAAGCGTTATATATAGCCTTTCTTGCCGTAGTAATAACAGCTATATAACTCTTGGTTCCATGGTTTCTACCTATTATTATTCTAGGGTTAACTAGCGTTGCTTTAGGGTTATAAAGCCTGCTTACGTTATCCTTCTATAGAGTAGTTAGGTTGGAATCTGCCCCTTTTATTAAAGCTAGGTCTAGTTCTACGCTCTTTATTATTAGCGTCTCGTTCCTTTCACTTCCCTAAATAGTCTCTTTTAGCGTTCTTAATCTAAGTAGCTTTAGAGATAAGCTTTTCTTAGGAGGTAGGAATTTCGCCCTTTTCCTATATAGCCTATTAAATCTTAGGTCGTAACTTAGCAAGTAGCTAGTAAAGTTATATAGCGTTATTCTATAGGTCTAAGTAGGGTATATTATCTTCTAGTTCTTCTAAATAGTTTATAAACTAGACTACACTCTAGCCTTCTTGCTGTTTAGTGTTATAGTATTGCTAGTTATAATCCATCCCTTAATTAGTAGGGTCTTAGATCTAATTAACTAACTATAACTTAAGTTTGCTAAATTTAAGGGGTGTGGTAAGTTTCTTCTTATAGTATATCTATAAACTCTTAATAGTGCCACACAGGAAGGTAGAAGCAATTAGTGTCTAATTATACTTATTAGAGTAATATTTTGGGTCTAGCCGAAACTTAGTTTCGCATTAACAGATAAAATAATTACAGTTCCGGAGACTATCACTATTATACTTATTAGGTTTCTTTATATAGAATTTAGGTTTTTCTAATGTTATAGCGTAGTATAGCGTTACCCCTTTAAGTCCGCTTTGTGTCTAGGGTATCTATGCTTCCCTCAATTATCCTTACAATTGTCCTTAGTAGTCTTAATATACTTATCTTAATTATATCTCTAACTTCTTTATCTTTTATAGGGTCTCGCGGAGTGACCGCTCTAATAACTTCCTAGCGGTGATCGTTTCTAAGGGTCTTAGAAGGTTAGATGGACTAGCCGTGGCTTCCTGGTCTACTCCTTCATAAATAGAGGGGATGCGCTCCTCTGGGGAGACTCTATCAGCCTCTTATAATAAGGGCGTCGTTTTGGGGGGTAAGGAGGTATGGCCCATTATCGTTAATTAATAGCCGTACGTTTCTTCCGTAAAGGATTATAAGCGATTAGAATTGTAAGAGGCCAGCCTAACCAGAATATATAATTATCTAATCGGCAGTGTTATAGGTAAGTAGAAGGTAAGTTAAAGGTAGAATAAGTTGCACGTATTAAAGGACAAATGCTTCTAACTACTTCTATTCCAAGACTAATTGCTAGTTCTTCTCTAGAGGAGAACTAGCTTCCTATATAAACCTTCTAAGACACTAGTAAAACCTTTCGCCCCTATCTATCTAACTATGTCTCCTTTGGGACATACATAGGACATAGATGGGACATTAATAAAACCTCCTACTGTCTCATCTGATATGTACCTCCTAGAGGGTTCCGTTACATATATAAAGCGCAAAAAGGCCTCTTTTTAATCTTTTATTTTAATCCATAAAGTATATATAAACCCTAAGTAAAAGATATTAATTTGGGGACGTCTAGATATCTAATAAGAGATAAACCTTAAATATTACTAATTAAAGCTTCTTTTATATAATATCCTGCACTATAAATATATTCTTAATTATATTATTAACTATAGAGTACGCCGTTATAATATAACCCTTAACCTCTAGATTAAGGACCCTATAAAATATATAAAACTTTAGCTATTTAACTATTCTAAATAGGAGTCTTTATATAGTTATTAAGGAAATAAGTGCTATAGTAATAGCTTCCCAATTTAAGGTGTTTTAAAGGGCATGCGTATTAATATTATTTAACTGCTTTATATTGCGGAGCTATATATAGAGATGTTAAAGTTAATTATAGGTTTTTGCATAAATAGGGCCCTCTTACTTTTTTAAGTAGATATTATACTTAGCTCTTACATAATTTAAAAAGTTTGTGGTAGATTTTAAGCAATGTACTATTATCGTATAATATTTGTAGTACATAAGCCTTATTCTCTTATAGTGTATATCCTTATCTTCGTCTGGAGCCCAAGTATGTGTCTATAGATTAGAAGTCTTCTTTTACTAGCGGTTTAATAACTTCTCTGTATTAAGGGAGTCTAATATAGGTATAAAAAGTAATAGGTCTACTTTAGAAGCCATAATATTTAATAATCTATTTATATAATATTGGGGTTAAAAAATTTTTAGAGGGTGCTAAAAATATATATAAATATTACAAATATAGCCAATACTCGCCAATACTCGCTAATATTAATTAGTAACAATATTGATCAATCTAATTAGCAATATTGATATTAAAAACCTTACTAATAGTTATCTCATAAATCAGACGCTCCGCAGAAGATTTGTTCCGTGACACAGGATAACACATAAACCCTCTAAAACTCCTGCAAACTCCTAAGCCAATCATAATAGCGCCCTAACTCCTGCCAACTCCTGCCAACTCCTAGACCAATTAGAACAGTGCACTAGTGTCAGCCCCCTACGCACCCCTATCACCCAACAAAATCTTCTACAGAGCGTCTGAGAGCTTATAGGCCTCGCTTTAGTGGTAACTCAAAATTTTAGATCACATATTTCAACTTTAACTGGCTCTATAGAAACCCCATCAACAGTTATTAACATTTTATTTAATGTATTTAGATCTTTAGGTAATAAGCTCTAATTCTATATACATAAAAGCTAATTATAATGCGGTTAAAGGTACAAGATACAGCGCGCAAAACCTTAAGCGCATTTTTAAACGGAATCTTCATACTACCTACAGACCGTTCTACCCACTACCACCTACACCACAGCCATATTATATCTACTTTTGTTACTAGCCAAGTCCTATAACCTCCTATAAACTCCTGCAAACTTCTACAAACTCCTAGGCCAATTAGATCGCTTGTGTACAGGACCCTAAGGCGAGTCTAGCATTGCTCCTCTATACACACCACCTATTACCAATTAGAGCATAGCCAATTTATATTCTTTTTAACTCCTACAAACTCCCGCAAACTCCTATAAACTCCTATAAACTCCTAAGCCAATTAGATACCTAAACCAAATCGTAATTATAGGAAGAAATGGTATAAGGGTTAGCAGAAGACCAGGGCGGGCCAGCCAGAGGTTTATCTACGCCCAACACTACAACCAAGTCATATTATAGCAATTAGTTTAATGGACCTAGAAGAATTACCATCCATTATTAAGGAAGCTTAGCGTAAGGAAAATGTTCTATTATAGATAGCTGTTTTAAAAGCATATCTTCAACAAATACTCCAGCATATAAACCTAGAAGGCCGCCCTCAAACTCCTTATTTTAAATAGGTGCGCACCTTAAGACATCTAATATTTGGTTTTAGTAATACACTTCTTATTACACGCACGGGTTTTAGAAAGAGTCTTATTTTTTATACTTTTTCAATCTTAATAGGTAAGATTACTATCTAGTTAATCCTACTAAGCAAGCTTGGTAATAAACAGTTAGATAATATCCAGAAGCTTAATAGTTCCAATCTATATCTTATTACTGCCAAGAGTAGAAGTATAGATAAGGCGCTAATTACAAAAATAAAGGATAGTGTGTATATACACGTACTCCTTAGTCCTAAGCAGGCCTCGTTAAAGTCTTTCTAGAATACATTAAAGAGCATAGAACTATAGGCTAGGGTTAGTCTTATTATAATTAATAAGTGTTATCTGGTAAAGTAATAGGAAACGTTCTAACCGGCATTTATAATATTAGGCAAGCTACGGATAATACTTCATTAGGATATAGTTTAGTTTAGTTATTCTGCTACGCTTAATAAAGAGGCAAAGCAACTAGTTCTTAACAATGCCAGTTTTCACTCCCTAGGTAATCGCATGTACCAGACTAAGGTTATTAGGACTTCTATAGATCGCCCTAATATCTCAATCTACGTACTACCACTTCGTAAAGTCAAGGTAGATCCATAGGAGGCACTATACTTCTTATTAGACACGTATGTAACTCTAAATACTACCATCCCAGAGCAAATACTAAAGACAATTATCTTTATAGACGGTCGTGGGTCCGTCCAAGAGGCAGCAGCATACCTCCAAAAAGTACTCCTTATAAAGACTTCAACCTTTACACCTAATAAACAGTATACTACTAATGCCGATGGTAAAGCCCATTGCGTAACCAATATAGTCCAGGTATACACTGCACATATTCAAGAATATAATCATACTGCTTAATATAAAGAATTTAAGAAATCCTCCTCAGCTATAAGAATTATAGTGGCGATAACCTCTCTTAGCATAGGTATTAATATTACAGATATTAAACAGGTAGTAATTTAGAAATTTCCAATTACAGAGAGTCTTGCAGATCTATAGCAGCGTCTTAGTTACAGTAGACGGGGCTACCTTTAAACTAGTAAAGGTTACATATTTCTACTATATTGGGCCTTTAACACAGAAGGCGTTAATAAACCAGAGGTTAAACAGCTATAATCACAACTAGACATACCTCAGAAGACTATTTATAGGTTATATTGGAATCAACTACTAGCTAATTAAGTAATAGCACGTAGCCAACTAGCCAACGGCTATACACCTAGCGATATAAGCGACACGGAAAGTACAGCTTTTTAGATATCAGCTTCTAGCTAGGCTCCTACTCCTGTTAATAAAGATATAATAACTAAATTCTAGACTAAGACAGAGATGTCTTAACGCGCTAAGCTACCAGCTATATAAATAAAAATAATTAACGGTATATGCTATTAGAAGGCTATTCTAACTTACCTCAGCAAGAACAAGCTACTACTACAAGTTAAGGTTACCCGCGTACCACCAGATTAATATTATAGTTGTTATAACCTAGTATTACTTCCAACTCTTATTTAGGCTCCGGACATCCCACAACCAATTACTCAGCTAAGAAGTGGTACTTAACCTCGCTTTACCCTAACTCTTATTAATAAATAGGCAACTATATAGGCGGAAGCATTATATAGTAGCATAGATAGACGTTTCCCTATGCCGCCATCTTTATATATAAATACCATGTGCCGCTAGCAGCTTACGTATATATATAAACTAGGGCCAGGCTTTTAGGACATGCTAACCTTTAATCATCTCTATACTAAGGCTCCTTTACTTCAGACATAGCCTTATAGAGAGAAAAATGGGTAACTATTAGTAGAGCAACTTTAGTACTTTATTAAGGAGGTTAACAACTTACAAACAGAAATAAAGGATGTAAGAGATGTAAGAAAGCAATAGCAGCTATAGGAGCTGTAAGACTAGTAGAATTGGGCATCTAATACAAGTGTATCTGATTATACTACAACTATTTAAAAAAAAGATAATACTCTTACTACCTAGGTCACAAAAAGAGAGGCATTAAGGGCTGTATAAATACGCGCAATTAAGACAGCTAGAGCAAATAAGAGTACATCATTAGGTAGAGCAAGAGATAGTATACCGCCGTTAACCTCATAACTAGGAGAATAGGTTAATACTATTATTGCTACGCTAGTATTACCATTATTATTACCAATCTCACCTGTACCTGATGGTATATTAGAAGATATTCAGCGTGCTATAAAATATCTTAAAGAAGCTCGCATCTTAGGAGTAGATATTATTAGGCATAGCCCTAATAGCAGCCAGTTAGATATCCAGCAGCCAGTTATTAATATATTAAATACTTAGAAATTGGCTACTCCTAGTCAAAAAAGACAACAGTAAAGGTGTAATAGTACAGAGCCTATAACCCCACCAATATGTTACTTACTATTAGCAGAAAGAGATCCAAATATAGGCAAAATACTAACCTTTACACCTGTCTCAAAGAGAAGGCGTATAAGGCATACAACCCTAAAGGGAAAAGAGAACTTTCATATAGATATATAGACATCTAATGGCCTAGGAGTTTACAGGAGTTTACAGGAGTTTATAGGAGTTTATACGCAGTTCTAATTAGCCTAGAAGTTTAAAGTAGTTTAGAAAATTAAGAATATTAAAGTAAATATAAATCAAAATTCTAATTTTATTTAAATCTTTAACCTTAAAATTCTTCTTTGTACTTACATCTATTAACCATCTCCTATTAAAGCTTTTTTTTTTTTAAATAAAAAGCTTATAAAATGTCTCCTCCTACTCTCTAGGTGCGTATACACCCCCCCAATATCCTCCTTAATAAGGAGAGAACACTACAGGCTGCAGCCCTCCTTTATTATCGCCAGCTTTAGTCTAGCAGAATTTATATTAAGACGTAGTCAGTATTGGAACTCTAACTATTAGCTATAATATATAACTAACTGGTTTTAATAGGCGCCCTCACCCTCGCCACCGCCCTCTCCTCCCAGCAGCAGCAGCAGCAGCAGCAACAGCAACAGCAGCAGCAGCAGCAACAGCATCACCACCACCACCACCACTACCAGTACTGCTGCCGCCGCCGCCTTCCGCCGCCGCCAACAACAATAACAATAATAACAACAACAACAAGGATAAATAGTTTGGCGGTAGGGAGTTAGAAGAGGAGCCGTAAGTATTAATAACTATATAGTATATACTTAGCTCATATATATTTATAGACCACCACCATCACCATTACCGGCCCCAGCCCCAACCCTGGCTCTAGCTCTAGCTCTAGCTCCCACTCTAGCTCCCACTCTGGCCCTCCCCACCCTTACCCTCCCCACCCTTACTACCGCTAGGTTTACCCTTACCCAGCGCGCCAACCCTATCTACCTACCGTGGGCTTAGGCCCCCTATAGTAAGACAGCTGCCCTATACACCCCCACCACCTAGGGTAAATAGTGGTCGCAGTTAGCGGTGGGGTTAGCGGCTATAGGGCCAAATAAACAGAGAGACTAGGGCCATATTAGCCAGATAATAGAGACAGAGTTAGGGGTAGAGTTAGTAGGTAGTAACCAATATACTACCTACCAAGCCTCGGGCGAGGAGTGTTAGGTATACTCTAAAAAGGGTATACAGCAGGTAAGAAGGCCTAGGGACACCTACACTCACTACTAAGTAGCGGCCCATTCCGGCGGGTGCAGCCTCTTAAAGCATAAGCGTAAGGACCCTAAGGATCCCTTACCCCCACCTCCTAGGCCAAGGTCTTTGGCGGCATACAAGCCATCTAGTAGTCCACCACCAGGTCCTAGCGGCAGTAGCATTACAGCATAAGGGGGGGGCAAAGGTAGAGAGAGGAGGGAGGAGTTAGTATTACTTTCTAGCACTCTAGTACACTAAAGTGGCGGCTTTTATAGCATGTTCTTTATGGGTAAGCTTCAATCCGGCTGCATTAATCTAAGGGGTAAAACCCAGATAATAATACTATCCGGTACAAGCCTAACTATAAAACATCCTTCGTAGGCAAGCTTTAATCCGGCTATATTAATCCAAGGGGTAATCCCAGACAACAGCACTGTCCAATACAGGCCCAACTGCAAGGCGTTATGGAAGCCCTAGAGTTGCCCAGTAGGTAATATAGGTAGATAGTAGTTAAATACAGTTACTAGGTTCTATCATTGCCTTATATATAAAAGTTCGTGTAAAAGTTTATACAAAAGTTCAATGCATAAGTTCGTATGGATTAGTCAGCCTGGTTAAATAGAAACATAGGCATCTAATTGGCCTAGGAGTTCACAGGAGTTCACAAAAGTTTAAGGATTAAGTAAATTTAGCCTAAGGGAGTTATTACCGGTATACTAGTTTAGAGCATTAACAAACACAGGCATTTAATTAGTCTAGGAGTTTACAGGAGTTTACAGGAGTTTATAGAAGTCTGGAGATTAGTCAGCTACTACAATTCCTATAAGGTTGATTGTGTTAATTATTATAAGGTCAATTGTCAGATTAATAACCCTATCCAACCCCTCCCCAATTTAGTCTATATAGTCTTCTATATTAGCAAATCTATTAGGATTATCTAGGGCACCAGAAGGATATAACCCCCTAACAGTATCTAATTATCAGATATACTACTGGTTAAATTAATTAACCTTATCCGCTAGCACCTCTATGCCTGCTTATAAGATATCACAAGAATCAAAAAACTTTATACCAGCCAATTGCTCAGCACTCCGCGGTTCGGCTAGATCTAAAGTAAAGAGAGTACAAGCAAGTAAAAACATATCCAGTAGTACAGCAGCAGTAGTATAAGTCCCGGGTATATACTCACCAAATATAGCCTCTACTTTTTTACGTAATGCCCTAACCCAAGTATTAGATAGACATACTCGGTTAAATATAATATCCACGTTATAGGTTAAGTTCTTATAACACTTCATTTCAATCTTACAGCTACCATTAAGATGCTTAAGCCCAAGGTTAATTACTTTGTATATAATAGCCCTACTAGGCCAGTTTACAAGCCCAGAGGATAGTATTGCATGCTATAATTTAGGAGTGTTTACCAGGGAGAGATTCCATCAATAGAACAACATTTCGCAGCTATAGTTGTACTAGGCCGCGCCAAAAAAGTAGATAATAAAAGGGTCAATAAGGCGCCTTAGCATACTAATATCAGCATTTTTAACAGCATACCAAACAGTTAGAAATAGTTCAATCTCCTAAAGCATACAACACATTATACGGAATTCGATATCATTATGCGGCTATTTATTAGGGTTATTGCCATTCCACATATCTAATATAAAGGCAGCTAGACGGACGTCTTTAACAAATTCCAAAAACTAATCCAGTATAAGAGAACTAATTGCGTCAGTAATATAGTCCATCCACTCAAAAAAGTCTCTACTAGAGGCAATAAGGTAGCCCCTACGTCATATTACTGCATAGAATAATGTAACTACGTGCGCCGTAAAGCCCTATGCAACAATTAGTTCCGTTAAGTAGTATTTAGCATTCTCCTAACTGCATTAACCGCGACCCCACATAGTAGTATCAGCTTATAGGCAATAATAAGCCTCCTCTCTAGAAAGAGCGGGTGCCCAATACATACAGACAATAGTATTTAGTAGGTTCATCTGTATATAGAACCACGCAGGTACACCAAGAAGCCAATCCCATTTATCATACGGTCAGCGTGCCTAGGTTTATTCATTTTTAACAGCCCTAATATAGTATACAGTAAGTTAGTCTCCATAGATAAGCCAAAGTCAATCACAAAAGTCGTCACAGACAGCTTTAGCTTTAGTGGGGTCTTCTAGTACCTATAGACCAAGCTAGTCTAGAAATATGCTTTTATGGACGCTATATATACCTTCAATAGTACCCTTATCCTTAAATATGGCTCCAAATTACCAAAACTTAGTCTTATTTACAGTAAGACAATGCATACTCGGCATTTTAGGATAGCAATCACTATCTCTAAATACAGTATTAACACCAGCTATATAAATTCTCTTAAGTGCATCTAATATAAGGCTTCGTGTAATATTCACCCCAACCCCATCATCTTTACCAGATATACTAGGGGCATCTAGTATATCTTTAAGCCTGAGTAGTAGTGTTAAATCGTGCATGGATTAACACAGACCTAAAGGTAGTAGCTTAGGGCAAAGAACAATAGCCGCCGTCATTATTGCCCGTATAGTAGCTATATAGCCCATAACCTCGTCACGTTTTTTATCCTTAAAATTAACATTATCGTAGACAATTACTGCCTACTCATTAGACGCTTAAAGCTAGAGCTATCTCTAAGGAAGTTAGCTAATTGGCCTAGGAGTTTACAGGAGCTAGATACTATACCTCTACCTCTATAGCAATCTTGCCTATTAACCAATTAGCCTAATAATAACTATGACATATTCCAAGCCCTAATAGAGTCTTAATTACTTACCGCTTTACACCAGAGCCTATTAAATAGACATCTAGTATTAAAGCAAGAAAGCTAGATCGCTTCTTAGCTCGAGAATAACATACTATACTAGTAATAGCAAATAATCGCCTAGATAATATATCAGACTTAGGCATAGCATTATAGCTGGCTTAGTAGGCGCGCTAATTGCTTATAAGTCTTATAAGAACAGTATACCACGTAAGGGCAACCTCCTAGATGGTCCTAAAGACTAGCTCAAAGTCTAGCGTCTCTAGGTCTATGGTATAATCAAATTAAGCAAAATAGGGCTAACGGATAAGATTATCAAGCTCTACAGCAAAAGAATCCGCTAAAAAAGGACGTAAGCAGGTGTTCGTTATGCGTGGATTATCTATAACACGCCTTAGTGTACACCGTCGCTAATATAGATGGCTATATCAGCGGTGCTTAATTATAACCTCTTTACTCGCTTCTACCCCAGCCCAAGCAAGCATAAAAGTTTTAAAACTCCATTAAACACGGTGTAGTGTATTAGCCACCTATTATAGCTTAAACTGCATAGACTGCCGTTCCCTAGAGCTTATATTATATCAATCGCAGGTAGGAGAGAAAGGTTCATCAAAGGAAGGCTAAAGGGCCTCAATAGCGTTGCTATCAAGTTCATCATCAAGGTCGTCCATATCGCTGTCGGGTTCGTCAAAATACCCATTAGGGTGTCCATTATAGTGTCCATCAGGAGGTAGAAGAGGGCTAAGAGGAGGGCTAGATAAAGGGCTTTGCGAATCATTAGATAGGGGCATATATACCCCACTAGTAACATCCATTATTTCTTAATTAGATAAAGGAGGTAAATAGCTTTTAATTCAATCTAGTTATAACCGTTTTAAAGTTAATTTAGAGTACAAGATACAGCGTTATAATAGAAGAGTTATCGCTTAACAAGTAATTCTAAGTTTACATACAAAGGGCTCCCATAAGCTCTCAGACCCTTAGGGAGAAATTCCTCTCAGTGCGATCTAATTGGTCCAGGAGTTTACAGGACTCCACAGGACTAGGGTAAGGTGATCTAATTGGCTTAGGAGTTTACAGGAGTTCACAAGCGTAGCGCTAAAGGGCTAGCGCCACGCCGTGGCGCAATTTCTTCCCAGGGGTCTGATTTATGAGATAAACTAATAGCCCCGCCGCCACGGACACCTTAGGCCTTCCAGATGACGGAAACCAAAATACCCCTGTGGGCCGGGGCACTAAGAATTGCAGCTCATGTAGTTTCTTCCGTCTGATCGCATCTACCTGCTGCGGGCTTGGTAGTATTGGAAATCCAGTTCTTATCCCAGCTAACACGCCTACTCCTATGGATATCTCGTTGCCGGCTGGCCTTATTCCAAGTTAACCCCTTTTAGCGTATAACAGTAAAGTTATACTAGCTGGTTCCCCATTAAATACGGAGGTAATCTTACCCAGAGGCATAACGTTCTCCAATTCCTTTATAATCCCAGCCTAACAGCCACTACGAAATAGCGGAGGCTCGCCACGACCCACCTCAGACGAGGAAATCAACGGAGGAGATCTTGATAATTTATTCTGCGAGCTCCAAACCACCCCTACTAGCTGTGACCCGGGCCGCGCATCCTCTTCTGGCGTCATAACAGCCAGCGAAACCCCATTCTCACAATTGGGTGTAATAAGCTTAGCGACATTCCATTCTCACAATCGGGGACCATAACACCCGGAGACACTCCAGCCATATTTCTACCAGAATAGCACCAAGGCCAGACTCGTTACTCTACCCGTCGTTTGCGATCCAAACTCAATAATCCGTCCAATCCGAAACTCCCGACCAACAATCCAACTAATTAATCAAAGCCTTTATTGAGCCAAACGACCGTTTGTCGGCCACGCTAGCGCCAACACCCCGGCCTGGCCCCCTCCCCTCTTCCCCTCCCATCGTCCCCGACGGCAGCAGCCCACGGCACGAGCTCTCCAACCGGTCATCCCACGCTGGCGCCGGCGCCTGGCCCTTCGCACACCGGGAACTACAACCCAACGGCGCCATTCGACTCGTGCGGCGTGGTGCTAGGGTGGACGGGCAGCGGCGCGAGCAGTCCGGATGCGCGGCTGGGCAGGACCGAGGGAGTCGAGAGCGTATTCAGGGATGCGTGCGACTATGCGGCGGGTGGGGTCAAGTATGCGGGCGCGACGGCGGGTCGAGGTTGTGGGCGTGCTGGAGTGACGGAGGTTTGGGGAGGAGGGGGCGGTGAGGTAAGGATGGGGGGGGAACTGGGATTTCAGTCGATGTGATGGTTTTTCGTCTGCTGGCTTGTGCCTGGGGAGCGGTGGCGTGTGGCGGGAAAGTTGGTCTGGTGGGGCCAACGATGCTCAGGACGGTTGCCCGGTCGGTTGTCTGTGGCGGGGAGGTTTTCGCTATGGGATCTCTAGATAAACTGATTATAACTACTAGCACACTGCTGGTTTGTTATCGTATCTTCTCTTGTCTGTTTCGTGCAAAATATTGATCTGTAGACGGCTAGAACTCGTGGGATTGTTTCTATTTCGTCCGATTTCTGTTTGATCGCATATTTAGAGAATTTTTACACGTAATTCGCCATATCATAACCATGGCAGGAAATCGAAGAGTAGCAGATGATATTTTCGGCAGATGTACGAAGCTGCTAGCTCTTACTTCGTATTCTGCCCTACGCAACCCATTCGAGATTCGCTGTGTTCAGGCACTCTGTTCTAAAGAATCTGCAGACTATTGAAAACTCCGGTAAGGGTACATTGTATTACAGTTGTATATTATTCAATTTAGGAGCAGGTTTGTTTGTTGCAAGTTACGGGTGGCGTATACGGGATGGAATATCGAGAAAGGGGGTTGCGTCGTAGTCATTTCGATCAGGATGCTAGGTCTAGCTTGTGAGTGTGATAAACATTGCAATTTACACATCCGGGCGCATATTTTTCTCGTAGTCTTCTCCCTGAAGTGATGGAAGCTGATAGAAGCTGGTCGAACAACATTGAGTGTACGAACTTCAGCTTAAACAACGTGACCCGTTTGGGTATCCACATAGCTACATACGATATCCTAGATGGCAGAGGGTTGATGGATTGCATCGAACATTGTAGCTCGGATGAGAAGCCGAGTCGTGGAATTTATCGGGTGAGATAACTGCGAAACGACAATCGAAAAGGAGTAAAAGGTCGGGGAGGCCGTAGAGATTGCAGCTAGGATCGCGCAGATGCGGGTTAAGATGGCAGGGCGATGCATCCTCTTTAGATATCTTGTGGCAACATGTCGAGACTGACATATCGAACATCAAATAGACGCATAGGTGGTAGGAGAAAAATCGGAGGTGACTCCGCGGAGAGGCCGAGTCATATGTCCGTCTGTGCCGCACTGAGCAAAGAGAGGAAAGTATGGCCGCTCATATGTCGCGCCGGTGGTAACAGGTGCATGAGGCGCGTGAGGGGCCTTGAGGTGATTGGCAAAGACCCTTGCACCCTTACAAGGGCCTTGGATGTGTTAAGTTTGCCATGTTTCCCGACCCCGCGTGGCCTAGAATTCCATGTTTTCAACACGGCCATTCTACTGGCACCGGATCGATAACCCGAATATAGTAGCGGCAATCATGCATGCTGCCGGTCGAAACTCCGTATCTCCCAGCTTTGACCTCCATCAATTCTTTCTGTGCCAATGTGTGCTCAATTGTCTAAGTGGCCTTCGGCCCCTTGTGCACTTTGTTCATGCCAGTTTCCAAACCTTATTGGTAAAATCAGATTGCGGCCCAGTCAGTCGCACGCCTGCAAGCTAATGTAGGACGGGACTACGAGCTGGTATCACGACCCATTACCTTGTTGTTTCCCCCCAAAAAAAAAAACACCACCGCCGTCTCGCCACTTCACACCAACACTATTTGTTCTACATCGCACTCCACCAAAGCCCGCCAGAACCGACATAGCTAAATTGTCCTCCCTGTCGCCAACTCTACTCTGTCAATTCTTTTGCCTCAGAGAGAGTGACAGAATCGCACGTCGCCTTGCCTAGAATTTATGCTTAGATCCTCTCAAACCCCCCCAGTTCTACAATACAACCCGTGCCACACACAACTTGTCATATCGGGAGTAAGAACACACTATTACTTCTGCGGCAAGACGGTAGCTAAAGTTGCTCTGAGTTTGCTCCCGTAGGCCATTGAAAGAATCGACGTCTCCAAAAAATGGATGATGCAAACCTCTTCAGTAGCTTCACTAACATGAGCAACTGGTACAACAACTACAACACTAAAGGAATGGGCGTAGAAAGCCAGCCCACCACGTCGCAAGCGACCGACTTTGGTCCCGTCACATCATATACATCCTATCCGCCACCGATGATGAAAACAGATTACGGAGAACACGGCTGGGGAGACGACGACTGTTCTATCGAGCGAGCACCGCCTTCAGCGCTTATGGCCGAAGAGTCGGTCGGAGGCCTGGATGCAGGCTACTTGGCGTTATCACAGGCGCCCACCGTGCATTCAGATAGCTACGTCAGGGCGTACGGCCAGATCACGCCGCCGAACGACCTCTCGCCGTCTCGTGACAGCCTCCGCTCACCGGACGTTGTCAAGCAAGAGGTAGATAGCTCTGAGCAGAAGCCGGCAAGGCCCGAACGCTCGCAGAAGGCGCCGAGACGGCGGAAAGCGGCCTCGAAGGACGACGATGGGAGCAGTGCTGCTGCTGCTGCTCCTCCCATCAAGAAACAGCGTAAGCGTCGCGATGCAGCTCAGGTAGAAGGAGAACCTGAGATAGAAGATGGCGCGAAGAGGGAAATGTATCTTGAGAAGAACCGTATTGCCGCAATTAAGTGCCGGCAGAAGAAGAAGATGTGGGAGTCGGAGCTTGTTGCTCAGGCCAGGGAGCTCTCGGCCGCGAGAGCGTGTCTACGGCCTTGTGTGACTGCGTTAAGGGAGGAAGTTATTGCGCTGAAGACCGAGCTCTTAAAACATGTTAACTGCGGCTGTACTGCTATCCATGAATATCTGACCCAGAGTGCAACACAGATTCTGCCTTTGGCTTCGTTCGAATGTGCTGAGGGTGGAGCAGGTCTAGATAGGAAACCGTCTGCATCGTTCCACGAAGGCTTTATAGCGGCGACGAATACTCTGGATATAGGCTGAGGATGGACTGGCTTGTCGAACCGTGTTTGTTTTCCTTTGGGAAAGCGGGTCTGGAAAAGGGTCTTCTTAAACCCACACTGGACCAGATATCCGGCATGTATATTATATGGCTGATCCTGTCTCTGAAATTAATAAGGTTTCTAGTCAATAGCACCGCACGAGAGTGGACGGGAATTATATACTTGAGTCTTTCGGAGTTTGTCTCGTTCCTCAGATTCCGATTTCCAAATTCCCAATATTCGATAACGGGTAGGCGGTCTCGGCGACCGATCAGGATCCTCTCTCACGGCTTTTCAATTAAAGTCACAGCACGAGGTTACGACTTCCAAGAGATTGCGGGTTTACGGAGCAAGAGATCGGGCTAAAGCGGGGGAGATGGAGCCAAACCCGAAAAGTCGAGGACAGACGCTAAGTTATTGGACAAAATCTGCTCTTCTTGGCTCCATTAAGTATAGGTTTGTGGGGGTTGTCGGCTGTCACTAAAACTCATCTGGAAGGATTTCTTCGCTCCGCTAGAGAGTAGATATCGTATCGATAGAAGCTTCGGCCACCGCGTGCACGCAGCCACCAAAACACGTCTTTTCAAATACTTATATCTTAACAACTATAAGAGCTATTTATATAAAAATTTAAATATAGCTTATCAAATAGTAAATAAAGCTCTTTATGAAATAAAATTATAAAAATTATACTACTATGAATGATATTATTTTGTATTTTTATTTTATGAAAAGCTTTATTTACTATTTGATAAGCTGTATTTATAATTTTATATAAATAGCTCTTATAGTTGTTAAGATATAAGTATTGGAAAAAGACGTATTTTGGTGCCGTGCATGCGGTGCTGGTGGCCGAAGCCTCTAGTGGATCATCGATCGTATCAAGATAAGATTAGATTTTCCCCCACCCTGTGATTTCGTGATTGATTTTGCGACCTTAAGCTCTCAGGACCCTTCGCAGAGGATTTTAGGGGTACTAGGGAGCAGTACACACGTACACTCCCCCCGAATTCTCCCTACGAAGGGTCCTGATTTATGAGATAACGAGAAACCAGTGACTTGATTTACGATATTCGAAAGCGGGGGAATGAGCGATGACGTTAGACTCCTTGGGGTCGATGTTGTGTAACAGAGAAGTAAATGGTGACTGGCAAATACGACCGCAGGTCACTTTCACAGCTGAGGTCCAAATGAGCACTGAAACAGGTTGATTTGAAGGATTCTTAGCTGCCTAATAGGTTGTGTTTTTAGATCTGCAGCAGGGTGCATTGCTCTAGCGTTAATAGGAGCTTTTACGACAGACAGGCTGATCATAGATGTTTTTAGCAAAAGGATGCTGAAACAATCTACGTCAGACGGGTGATCTTTCAGTTGTGTAACTACGCACGAGATTGCACCTATTACATCATTTCTGCCCAACCCTTATTTTATCGCAAACTTCCCCGACGATTGAGACCTTCAATCAAACATTTCTTTGTTCGCTGAGTAATTATCACAGTACAGTATGAAGCTGAATTCTTCGTCTACTAGGTCCGCTGACGGAGATTATCACAGAATATGGCAAATACGTCGGACGTCCCAATCGCCTGCTCAAATATCGGGTCTGGCGAAAAAATGTCGTGCTGCTATACGAATGACCAGAGCAATCCGATATGCGAGAGCCTCTTCCCCCCAGAAGGCAGCTTTTTAGAAAACGGATGCCTAACCGGTAACTGCGTGAACAACTGCGACCCTAGGAGGCTTTATAATTCTACACTCCAGCAGAATGGCGCTGGAAATGGCCAAATGCCCATTTTAAAATACATGGCCTGCGCCAATATCCCGTCTATTGCCAGCTACGCTAATCAAGGCGTGCTGTCTCCAAACATAACCAAGTCTATCCAGAAGTTTATCTTTCCACACACCACCGAAGACAGCCTTCAGGATGTCACATCGGCAGTGACCGACTGCATATCCTCAACTTGCAGGAGATCCCGGAATTCTACCTTCTGCTACACTGATTACTGCTCGCCTGTGAAGCTCCTTCGAAACAACACTTCACCGAATCTTGAGGCGATCCATACCTGTCTGAACACACTCTGCGACAAGACGGTCAAAGCTTTGCCTTGGGCTGATGCAGACGTAATTGGAATCGGAGTAGGTGGCTTCGACTTGGCTTGCAACTACAAAATTACTGACCAGAATTCCTTTCAGGTCTTCTCATCGTACGTCATGCAATGCATATTCATTGTGATACTCTGGTTCGGTTTCTTGGGCTTTGCGATATATCAGCACAAAAGAAGCGAACCTGAAAACCCGCCCAAACCTAGGAAGCATTACAAATCCTGGATTAATCTCCTGTTAGAGTTCCACAAGTCTCAGTGCTTCTTTAGCGCAACCCTCATGATTGCCTCCCTCAACTATGGCATCTACAAAGTCGACACGTTGGTAGCCTTTTTGCTGACGCCACTCGCAACCAACAGTGTTATCCCTGTCGTCTTTGCTTACCTTCTCCTTTTGTACTACAGGCAATCATCTACGGGAGTCACACTTCTGACAATCTCCGTGTACGCCCTATCAACACTAGTTTACTGGAGCCTATACTGGCATTTCATTCCCCTTGGGGATTCCATTGACGCGTTCAATATTTACCAGAATTTCAGGTTCAAGCTTTCGGCTCTTCCAGCCTGTGGAGGATATTCAGGCCTATCTGTCTGTCCCAACGAATATGCGAGGAAGGGATTGTTCAATGCAAGGGATGCAAGTCGTAGGATCAAATTCCTTACTCCTCTGATCTGGACATACTCGACACTCATTCTTTTCGCTTTACTTGCTTACCAACTTTATCGATGGCGTTCCAAACGAAGGCTAAATATGGATTCTCCAGTCTGGCGCTGGGCTTTCTGGTTCACGACCATCGTTTTCCTCGCAGCTATCGGTATGCAACTTAATGTCCTCTTGATCTCTACCGAGCTGAACATGATAAACCCGGGGGGCTGGACGTTTGGACAGATTGTTGCGGTTACGGTTTGGATTCCGCCGTTGCTGGAATATGTATACCGCGAGATGAGTGAGTGGTTACGGCGATGGCCAGGCTGTTGAGCGATGAAATAGAAGGCTAACAATGTCCAAGAGCCAGATAAGCCCGACGAGACGGCACGTGGCGATGGATATGAAGCAGTCAAGCATGCTCAAGGATAGCGAGAAAAAGTATAAAGAAGGCATGCGTATGGAGTTGCAATTTGAGAATGGCACCGTGGGCGGAGAAATGGTATTAATCCGTCCGCTACTGTGTAAGGAGACAGGAAATAAGCACCAGCGTCATGAATTGCCACTGGACTGAGGGGCCTTGAGCTCAACGATCCAGGGTTCCTAATCTGGGTTCCTGGGCAAGAAACTGGATTTTCTTACTATTTGGTTTAATGCAGTGGTTCAGAGATTTTCACAACGGTCGATTACTAGTTAGCACCTCGAAATTTGATGGACTTCAAGAATCACGTGGCGATGGTCCCAGTGTGGTTTTGGATAATGCGAATAAGCGAGCATAAAATATCCTTTATCCAATAGAAAATGCATAAAATATCACAATCGATAAGGATAAAAGTGCCCTGTGCGGGGCTTTTCTACCCCAACCAAGCAGAATTCGGCAGAATTCGGTGGACTTAGCAGAATTTGCTAGAATTTGGCAGATATTCATGAAGCTCTGCGTATGGAGGCTCTGCACGAAGCTTTGCACGAGGCTTTGCACGAGGCTCTGCACGAAGCTTTGCATGAAGCTCTGCACGAAGCTCTGCACAAAGCTTTTTTATAGAGCCTCCGTAGTAGAGCCGTCGTACGCAGAACCGTCGTACGCAGAGCCGTCGTGCAGAGCTTCCGCAGAGCTTCGTGCAGAGATTCCATGCACAAAGCCAGATGTAGAGCCATATATAGAGCCACCTACTAAAATTTAAAATAAAAGGATAATATAACTTTATTTACTGGGTTTAAATTGGTTATTTTTATATAATAATAATAAAGAAGAAGGCGACTGAAAAATTATTTGGGGTATGCTAAGACTTATCGCGATAAGGATATCCATTCCGTCTTATCGCGATAAGGTTTATCCAAAACCACACTGGATGGTCCATGGGATCGACCTCCGACTATGAGAGTTTCTCTTTGCGAACCTCTCAGGGACCTTAAGCGCAAGCGATTAAGACGTCTAAAATGGTGTTGACTGCTCGGCTGAGCGCCCGCTGAGTCGCTGAGCCGCACGTGACGGTAACAATCCCCGTCGACATTCGCGAATGTCCACGGCCGAGCCTGCAGCCAAGCCGTGGATATATTTAAATATCTAACCCCCTTGCTAATCGAGCCGCTAATACGTGCGTACTATTGGCCTATTAGGCCAGCCGTGCGCCCATATATTTACCTATACGGTAAGGTTACTTATCCGCTCGCTAAGCGGCCGGTAGGTATACTTTCTATTAGGCGCTAGTGTAACCGACTACAGTACCCTGCCAAACTACCACTGTTTTTACCTGCGTATTGCCTATATATTGCTTACATATTGCCTGCGTATCGCTTACATATCACTTACATATCACGCTGTTTTAATTACGTCTTAGTCTCCCCTTTTATTCATTTCTATACCTTCCTTGTGTATATATAGAGGCTCTAGAGCTATATTTTATAATTAAGTCGTTTACTCAATTCTCCTATACTACAAGCTTACAGCTAGGTCTATAGCGGAGTTTTAAACTATTAGAGGCCTTAGACAGTTAGTTTATATCCTTTTTCCGTTTATTATATAAATACCTCTTTAAGTCTTTTATACCTTCTTAGATAGGTATTAAGTAGCCCCTAAAAAGCCCCTAGCCTTAGCTAGGTTATTAAAAAACCTATTTAGCCTAGATTAAACCTTATTAAATCTAAATTTACCCCTAAAGGATTTTAATATATTTATTAATAGCTTTCTTCTATATAGCTTTTAGGAGCCTTATAATAGCTTCCTAATACCTATTTTAAAGGATATTAGTATAGGGCTCCTAACTTTTTAAACTTAGGCCTAAAAAAGCTCTAGCTATAGAGGTAGTATTAATACTAGTAGCTAGTATAGGTTTTCTAATAAGGCTTAGGTTTTAAGTTAGTATTTAGGTTACGAGAAATAAGCAATTTTCCAAAGAAAATTCTGAAAATGCTGACCTACGGCCGGCAATTTGCAGTTCCTTAGAAAATTACATATTTCTTACGCCTGCGGCGGGCTTTTATCCTTTAGGACGAAGTCCTTTTAGGAACTTAGCTGCCCTACTACTGCCCTGCTACTGCCCTGCTACTGCCCTACTACTGCCCTACTGCCCTACTACTGCCCTACTGCTATTACTGCCATTACTGCTATTACTACCGCTGCTGCTATACTGTCCCCCTATATCTTAGCCCGTAACGGCCAGTAATATATTAAGACTATAGTAACACCTCCGGATATATAATATTAGTAATTATAGCACCCCTATCCTGTAGTAGTAATAGTAAAAGCCTAGCTATATCCGTTACTCTTAATAGCGTAACATATAGCTGCCTATAGGTAAAGACTAGTATATATAAATTAACGCTGACAAAGTTAAAAGACTGCCCCTATGACTTATTTATAGTTATAGTAAAGTATAGCTAGATTGGAAACTGCCTTCTACTAATAATAAATAGCAGTTCTCCTTCTATAGAGGTAAGCTTAATATAAGGGATTAGCTATAGCTGGTTATAAAAGCTGCCGCTAAGTATCTAAGTTTTAATATAGTAGCGGCCTATATATGTAATAACCATATAGGTGCTGTTATAGAGCCCTTTATTAGGGTAGAGGTTCCATAAAAGGATTATAGGTACACCTACCTTTAGGGAAAGCTTTAATAGAGGTAGGCTACTGGGGTTAAATATCTATAGGAGCTCCGCCGGCGGCAGTTCTATATAATTATCTTCTCCATTTTGCTCTATAGAGTCTATAGAATAAAAGGTGCTTAGGGAGCCGTAGAGTCGCGAAAAGATAGCGTTGTTAATCTTAGCTATAGTATTGTTATAAATAGTTAGGATAGCGCAATCGCGGAAGGTATTAGGGTTAGTATATGCCTAAGCAAGCAGTTATGGAGGGTATATATGCCTATAAAAGGGTTCCTAGGACTGTAATAGGGCTATACTAGGCAGGATACTAATACTGCTAGCTAGGGCTAGATTACAGGATAAACTTTATACCTAAGCTATAAACCACTAATTTATCTCGCCCTGGTAGATACACATATTTAACTATAGGGACAGTATATAGAAGGTAGGCTAGAGGAACGACCGCTATAAATAGGCACCTATAATGGCTGCGCGGTTCCCCCATAGGATAACAGGTAGTATCTAAGCAAAGTTGCCACCTAAATAGTAGGGAGTCCGCTAAAGGTAGAGTTGTTAGAACGGATATCTATAAGCATATAGTGTACGGCTTTATAGCAGTAGCGGTGCTACATTGGCACCTTATCCTAGATAAGTAAAGAAGTACAGCATAGAAGCTTGGCTAGATTTAAGCTTTTGGAGATATTACAAGTAGACTTTTTATATAGATTAAGAGGTATCTAAAAACAGGAGTAGGTAGTACGGCCACTAGGCAGTAAAAGGGCCGCAATACTAAAAGAAGCCACGTAAAGAACAATCTTACTATATAAGCAGTAATAGTGGCAAAGGTAGCAATAGAGAAACGTTTTACTGGTACCTATAGGGCCCTAGAGAAAGAAGTAGGCTATTTGCAGATCCGTATCTATAGCGGTAACAATAGTATTAAAGCACGCTACCTAATTGGCATTTAGCTGCTAGCATAGCTTAGTAAACTGGCAACCTTCCTCTATAGGGTTATATTGCTATAGCTTGGCTATAAGAAGCGGGTTACTTTCCTTGGCGATAACGGCCCACTACAGTCAAAACTGGTTAGTACGATACGACTTGTACGGCCAGCCGTATCGTTATACCAAAGGTATCGTTGTATTTAGTATTTTTATGTCAAATACACCCAAATTCAAATTAGGTAATAATATTATAATATTATGTATTTACTAATCAGCTATACTAAAAAAAGTCGTGATCAACGTCCGCTTGGTGTTATAATTTTGTTGCCCTTAAATTTAATATTCGTGCTTTATAAGGCTCGTAATTAAGTCTCTCTTGCTGTCTTTCTGTTATTCCTTATACGGACGAAGCTTTTATAAGGCCTGTAAGGCCTTATTAAGCTTAATTTAAGGTTATTTAAATTCGTCCTTATCTATTTCTGTATCGCGATTAGGCCCTATATAGGGCTCTGCTACGTGCTTAATAAGGTCCTTAGTTTAATCCTTAGGTTATTTAAGGTAGTAGGTACGGATTTTTAGCGCTTGTGGTTGGAAATACCGTAATGGCAACGCCTATTAGGATTTTAATATCTTACCATATTAAATAAGGTAGAATTAAGTATGGAGAGTAAGATCCAAAGGTGGTTTTAATAAAATTTAATTATTATAGGATGGATTTTAGTGGTAAGGAAAGCTTAAATCTACTTAATAAAATACTGGCTATACCAATTTTAGTATAAAGAACTTAACAATATTATAAAAAGTTAGATTATTGTAAAATATACCAAAAAAAATTTAATTAAGGCTTGTAGATCGTAATATAGGGTATATCGTTGTAACCAGATATCGTACTAAAGAGTTTTGACTATACTACTACTTCCGCTACTACTTCTGCCGCTATTTCTCCCTCTACTTCCTATCCCCTTATACCGCCTATATTAATTTAATTATAACCTGCTATGGTCCGCCCTATTGCGGAGCAGCTAGATTATAGTTCTATTATAGTCCGCCCTATTATGGAGCAGTTAGATCTTAGTCCTATAGATATCGCCTATAACTTCTACGCCGCCCTATATTGGATAGATAAATATATTAGTATATTATATCCCAGCAATCTACAGTTTAAAGCCTACTATAAGTATAGTAATATAAACCTCCCTTTATTCTAGCCTCTGCTAAAATATCTATATAACCTTTTAAAGTCCTATAGTACTTCTACTAGGTAGTTTAGGGAGTAACTCCGCGCATATAATATAGCATTAGCTTTTACATCTGTAAACTATATTGTTACTAACTATAGTGTAGCCTAGGGCGGCCCAAATTGCTTTTAGATATATAGTGAGCTTTATTATCTATAGGGCCCGTTAGAGCCTCCTACTAATATTACTCCGCGGTATACCTAGCTATACCTTTACAACCTTAGTTATGCTATAGATATCTAGCTATAGGCCCGTCCTAATACTTAGCTAAATATAACTATTATATGGTGCCTTACTACTATACTATTATTATTATTCATTGCTTAACGTCCGATTCGGATCCCTATTGGGCCCACGCGGACTACTCCTTATATACATATAGGGAGAAAACTCTATTTAAGAAAACCCCATAATCCGTCTCCCCGCCTTTTAGGGCTCGCTTATAAGTCGCCTGCGAGTCACCAGTGGTGCTCTACTACCTTACTTTTTGACCTCCTTGGGAACCACTGCTGCTGTAATAAACCTACGGACGCGCTAGTATTATACACTGTACTCTACTCCTGTAGAGTTATTAGGGGGCGCCTATTACTTGCCCCTTTGCCTTCTATTGCTATTTCCTTTGCAACCTAGAACTGGTCTAGTATATTTTGGCTAATAAGCCACCGGGTAGCCGCCTTAAGGCCTTTCTATGTTAAGAGTAGTGTATTATAGTTTTCTATACCAGCTGCTAAGAGCATTGCTTCTCGGCTGGTGCGTAAGGGGTATAATAGTATTATATATTTTAGTGTCTGTCTTGGCCAGCCATATTTGCACCTTAGGCTACCCACTAGGACACCTACCTAGTGAAGCTAATCTTTTAGTCCTATTATTCCTGTCCTTAAGAGTGTTGCTATTATATTTTCTGCCTTTATTAGGCCCTCTTAGAGCCCTTAGGTATTTACCCCCTATAGTATTACCTATGCTACGGCTTGGGTTCCCCTTGCCTAAGTCTGCCTCTATACCTTTAACTCCTATTTGTCTCTCTAGTGTCGGTCCAACCAGTATTATATTACGGTAGATGGTTTTCTAGTACTCTTTTATGCTCTACTTTAGCTCCTTTCTCTCCCTTACTGTTATCTTTACTAGTCTCTTGTGCGTCTCCCTTTCTTCTCTATATAGGCCTGGGCCCTAGCGCCGCACTATTCTTCTTCTACTTTCTCTACCTGTTTTCCTAATATATCTTCCCTACTTTAGGGTTGTTGGTTCCTTCTTCTATAGGGTACCCTAGGGTCCCTCCATAGTTTATTTAGGCGTGTCTTAATATACTTTATAACGTTAGAGTTGCGTTCCTTTTACACCCTTTGCATTGCATTGGCTTTAATATATAGTTATAGGGGGGGAATATTGGCTTCCTTCTCGAGCAGTGCTATGGCCGTTTGCTTATACCCGCCTGTTATACTCCTAAGGTAGGCTGTTTAGACCTTTTAGAGTGGTTTAAGGAGTGATTTAGGGGGGCCTTTTTTAGTTTCTCTAGTGGCCTAAATGCTAGATCTATACGTTATGGTTAGCCAGACAACTGCTGTGTATAGTAGGCGTAACCTCTGGAAGCATGGACCCTATATAGAATTGATGATCCTGGATATGGCGATATACTGTGCTTAGCCCTTATAGGCCGCTTGCGCTGTATATGCGCTCTACTGGAGCTTGCTGTTTACCTATACTCCTAATACCCTTAGGCCTTGAACCAGTTAACCCCTAAAGCCTTAGATATAGATTATATGCTAAAGATTTGCAGATTGGTTACGTTTTCTTATAAAATGGATTAGCTAGTATTTCTCTAGTAAGAATTGGACTCTATGTTGTCTTGCCTATTCTATATAGGTATTGTAGGCTTTCTCTAGTGTCCTATAGTTCTCTGCGGCTGTTGGCCTATATATAATTAGGTTTGTGTTATTAATAAAGCCTATCCCCTAGGTTGCCCCTTCCTTAAAGGTGTTAAGTAGGTTGCTTATAAAGAAGAGGAAGAGTATAGGCGATAGAGGTAATCCTTATAGTATTCCTGTTATAACTATAATAGGGGGGCTCTGGTATCCGCTAAAGACTAGTAATGTTTCTTTCTAGCCTATAAATTCTTAAATAAACTAAATAATCTATTCTAGGAAGCCCTTTGCCCTAAGGATATATAGGAGACGCTTATAGGGTATATTGTTATAGGTGCCGCTAATATCTAGGCTAAGTATTAATACTATAAAGTCCTTTCGCATAGCCTATACAGTTTTAATGGTAGTAGCGAGTAGTGTAAGTGCTAATAGCGTTAAGCGATTCTTTCTTGCCCCTATTTAGCTTTGTGGTAGTAGGGCGTGTTCCTTTACTATATCTGCTATATAGTCTGCTATAACCTTTTCTAAGATCTTGCTTAGGGTGTTTTCTAAGGCAATAGGGCGGTAGCTTCCTGGGATTAAGTAGTCTACTTTACCTTCTTTTTATAAAACGACCGTCGTTATAGATCTTCTAAGTTATAGGTAGTAGCCTATTGCAAAGTATGCTCTGGCTACGTCTGCAAGCTAAGGTGCTATAAGTAGTCTATAGGTCTTTAGGGCTTTATTTAGGATCCCATCTAGTCCTAGTACTATGTTATTTAAGAGGCGGCTAATAGTTCTAGCTATTTCTTTAGTTGTTATATTGCTGTTGACCCTTAGGTGAGTTACCGGTGTTTTACTAGTAATGTCGCTAAGGTCTGCTAGAGCCAGTTAAGGGAAAAATCTTTCTATAAGGATCTTTGCCTTCTTGTTATTATTACTTGTAGCCTATAGTTTGCCTACTCTTTATAGGGGTAGTAGGTATAGATCTTCTACTAGGCGTCCTGCCTTTTTCTTTGCCTATTTTGCTATGGTTTAAAGGCCCTTATTATAGGGGAGACTTAAATTAGTAGTATGTTTATTTATAAACCGTCTCCAGTTATTCCTTGCTTCTTTTCTTAGGGTATTCTTTAGCTGGTTTCTTGTGTCTTTATATTATCTCTTATCCTTAGAATCGTGGCTGCTTGTATATTTCCTCCTTACTCGTTATTAGCCGGCTATAAGGGCCGCGCACTGTGCGGACTATGCGTGTCGCGTATAGGGGCCCGGTTTTGAAACCGGGCAGTGCTCTTTTAGCCCACTTTTAATTGCTACCTAGATCCTTTCTAGTCTTTAATTAATTTCCTTAAGGGTAGCCAATAAGCCTCGCTTATTTGGTATTAGGTGGATTTCTTCTAGGTCTTAGAGTTATTGTTTAATTGTATTAAGGAAGCTATCTACGTTAAGCTTCCTTATTGCGTATCTTTTACTATTTAGTTGCGTCTTAATGTCCAGATTTAGTTGTATCTGGATAGGGATATAGTCTAAGGTAAGTGCCCATTCTTCTTTAGGGGAGCACCTTTTAAGTCTCTGGTATAGGTTTTTGTCCATAATTATAAGGTTAATTATACTTTTGGCAGTGCCCTATTGCCATATAATTGCACCTGGGGGGGTAGCTAGCTTAAGGCCCCTATTATCTATAGCTCTTAGTAGGCACTCTGCCTGTTAATTAGCAGCAATATAGATGCCCCCCTACTATAGGTGGTGGAGGTTTATGTCTTCTAGTAGGATAGACTCTACGTGTTTAGTTTCTAGCAAGCTTATTACAGATATAATGTTCTCTATTTATACTACCCCTTCGACCCTAGGGTTATAGATATTAATAATTTATACTAGTCCCCTATATGTCTGGATAGTTATAACTATAATATCTAGGTTAACTGCCTGCTATAACTATAAGGCAAGGCTGATATTTTTACTAATTATAAAGTATACGCGTATAGCTGCTTTTGGTTTATATAGGAGCTGGAATCCTTAGGGGCAGTATATTAATTATATATAGGTATTGTAATACGGCTCTTATATAGTAAGAATATGGTGTTTCTCTAGGTCTAGACTATTTAGTAGGGGCCTTGCTAGACAGTGGTTTATATTGCCGCAGTTATACTATATAATAGTCAAGTGGCGGACCCCTAGTAGGGGTCCTTTGCCTCTCCTTTACTCCTCGCTTCTTCCGTTTCCACTTTCTCTAAAATGTTTAGAACTTCTATCTCCTGTGTTTACTCCCTGGCTACTACTTATTTTATATAGAGCTTTTTATTCCTGTATCTTATGTTCCTACTAGCCTTTCTAAATCTAAGTCTGTTATTGCCTTTGGTTTTTTCCCCGTTCTTACTGGTTGGCTATATGCCCCTTATAAGCCAGCTGCGTATATTATGTTTGCCGCGTTAAATCTAATTCTTAATTATCCCGGCCTTAAACTTGCTATAGCCGTCTATAGGGGTCTTCCTACTGGGCGTCCTCTCCCTTGTGTTCTATGTGTCCCTTATATCCCTGTTCGGTCTGGTAATATTACACAGCGTCGCTTTTGGCCCGTTAAGGCTTAGGATGGCTGGCTTAGCCCCCTAGTGTTAAAGGTAGGAAACGCTAGGAAGACACCTGCGTCCCCCTAGCTTATTGCCTGTTATTTCCATTTATATAACCTAGCGTGCAGTTATTCCCGCAGCTATTAAGCCCTTTCCTTCTGTCTCCTGTATTTAATGCAGTCTTCTCTCTCCCACGCCTTATGTATACTTTAGTAACAGTTTATGCATTTTGTTTGGTCTTAATTTATATATTATTTTATATCATGGGGGCCTATATAGTAGCCGCAGCATACCTGTGCTGCGCATATAGATTGGGTGTGTCCCTATTATACGCAGCAATAATATTGTTCTAGGTGTAGTCTGTAGTTATAGAGCCTTGTGTTATATATAAGGCCATTTATAATTATTCCTTTTTAAATAAGGAGTTTTTGTATTCCTAGTGTATATACGCTAACAATAAGGGAGCCATGCGTTTATCTATTATCTCCCTAGCGAGTCTCTAGCGCCCCTTATATCCTCTCATTATTCTCATTATATGCTTGGTTTATATTTTCCTATTAAAGCTATTAGATTTGGGTAATTACAAGTCCTAGTATAAGGCGTTCCGTTTATTTTACTATCTCCTATATAGTTACTGTATTATCCGCTTGGCGTCCCCTTTCTACCCTAAGGCTTATGGAAACCGACAGGACTTTAACTGGGTAATCTTCACAAAGCACTTTTATACTAATATGCTCTCCTAGCCTGTTCCCTGCCCTTACGGCCCGTTCCTTTACCTATTAGTCCTTTAGGGTGACTCTAATATCTCTACTTCTAAGGTGTTAGACTGCGACGGCGTTGTGGACCTCCTTGCAAATCTTTATAAGAACTTCTGTTTCTAATTGTCCCCTAAGTTCCTCTACCTTTTCTATATTTGGTTATATTATAATTATATACCCGGTTATTATTTTTAGGGGGGTAGGTTCCCTATACTATAGGAGCACAACTACGGCGGCCTAGGTGCGGTTCGCCTATAGGGGGGGGTTTTATTTATCTTCAATTTTGTTTAGCCATTAGAGGATTTAATTAAGGGTTTACTAGAGGGGCGCCTAAGGTTCACTAGACTGGAGCTATTCTACTAGCTGTATTAGTTTATAATAGCTAACAGATACTCCCCCACAGTTCCAGATACTAGACGCGTTTAATAGGCTTTGTATTTTATTAGATGCCTTCTTAATTAGGGTATTTCCGCTTTCTGGTATAGTATTCGCCCGTCCTTGTTGTTGTTATAGGGGGCCATTGTTGGGTATAGGTCTAGCGGTCGCGCGCGACTACGTACCACCGTTATTCCACCTGTGCCTCCCCTGTAATGCATGCATCTCAGGGGATTATTAGGGTGTTTTTCAGGGTTCTTTTGGTTGGTTTGGTCTTTTTGGGCCAGGTGCAGCAAGAGCTCCAAAAGTTCTCTCTAGAGAATATTTACTACTATACTATTTAAGGTATAGAACCCTTTTATTGCCCTCTATTAAACTATAAGAGAATAGCTTTAGGCTTAGCCTGTAATAACCCTATTATAGATTATCTTAAACCTATAAATATAGCTTATCTTAGAGGCTAGTGCTAATTAGCGCTATAAGAACCTCCTAACAAGTAATAAGGTGGCTGTTATTATACTAGATAAGTACAGTAATACTAGCTTTTACAATATTATACTTATAGAGCGTTATACACCTAATAAGCAGCTGCGGTACTGCTGTATTAACTTAACACATACTATATATATGCCGCTCCACTATATACTGCTCTTCCCTTGTGGTAATACTAGCTAGCACTAGGGTCTCTAGTTACGCGACTCTAATTAAGCCTACTAGTAAGACCGTTTAACGTAGTGGGCATACTTTTAGTTTTACCTATATGTCTATAATAACTCTAAGTTAGTCCCTTTTGCCTACTGCCGGCTATTTTAGTAGTATATTATAGATATATAGGTGCTATATAATTAGAATAAGCTTAGCTAGATCCGCTTTAATTAAATAACCCTCTGTATGGAGCTATATAATAGTATTATAGACGCTCTTGCCTATAATAATCTAGACCCTAAATTATTAGGCCGCTATATAGTCCTTCTGTTAAGCTTCCTTAGCAGAGATTGCTTTATTAGGCAATACTATTAAGATTTAATGGCTATTATCCGTAAATATGGCCGATTAAGAATATTTATTACGTTTACTGCTAACCCTAGGTAAGATAAGATTACCTATAAGCTACTACCTGGGCAGACTATTATAGATAGGCCCAATCTAGTTATGCGCGTCTTTTATATAAAAGTTACCTACCTCCTATATAACCTAAAATGGAAGTAGATCTTTAGCCAGTACCGCGGCTATATCTAGACCATTAAGTACTAGAAATAGGGCCTGCCCTATATATACCTGCTACTCTTCTTATATCTATATAACTGCAATAGGCTGCTAGACCCAGCCGTTATTAACTATTTTATATCTATAGAGCTTCCGTAGCTAAAGGACGATCCTATTAGTTATCTTACTAAGATTATAAAGTTAATAATAGTTTACGGCCCTTATAGCTCCTAAAATCTGTAAACTCTCTATATAGTTACGCCAGGGCTAGGCCTTCTGCTAACCTGCTTAAAGCGGTACCCTAAGCCTTTTAACCCTACTACTGTTATATATAAGGATGGCTATCTAGAATACCGCCACTGTAATAATTAGCGGATATGGTCTATCTGCTTACTAGGGCCTTTTAGAGCTATATTTAAAATAGATAACAGCTAAATTATTTTATATAGTCCGTATTTAACCGCAAAGTACTATGCCTATATAAATGTTAAGGTCTACGCCTTTATAAAGTCCGTTAAGTATATCTATAAGTATATATATAAGGGGAATGACTGCACTATTTTATAACTTATGGGCTGTAATACGGCAAGCTAGTATTTATAGGACCATTATATTGGCCCCTCTAAGGCTATCTTAGCGGCTATTTAAGTTTCCTATTTATAAGGAGTTCCCCCCTATAATCTAGCTTATAGTGCACCTTCTAGGCAAGTAGCCTGTATACTTTTAGCTAGACTAGTTTATAGAGGAAATCTAGTAGCGCCTTAAGCTTTCCTACTCTACGTTAATAGCCTTCTTTAAGTATAACGCGGAATATAAGGATAGCTGTAACTGCCTATACTAAGACTTCCCTATGCGCTATATCTTTTATCTAAAGCTATAGGAGTGGCGTCCTTGCTAGCAAGGCATTGTAATAGGCCGTATATATTACTACAGCCCTACTATAGGTAAGAGGTTCTACTTACAGTTACTACTAATGTCCGTTCCTAGCCCTACCTCCTTTAAGGACCTCTGTACTATTACTAGCGTAGTCTATTTAACCTTCTAGGCCGCCTACGTAGCTTTAGGGCTACTAGAGAGTAATTATAAGTGGATTAATTACTTTATAGAGGCCGCCATTTTTGCTACTGGTGCCTAGCTACGCTCCTTATTTATAACTGCTTTAGTTTATAGCCCTATTATAGAGCCAGTTACTTTATAGGACCGCTTTAAATAGTCTATCTATAATAATCTGCCTTGATTTCTAGCCTACTAACCTAATACTCCTTCTGCAATTAGCAAGGATAATAACGCCTATATCTTATTTATTAAATACTTGCGGATTACTAGAAGACACTTATAAACTATAGCCTACCCTAGTTTTAGCACTACAGTTAAAACTCTTTAGTACAATATCTGGTTACAACAATATACTCTATATTACAATCTACAAGCCTTAATTAAAATTTTTTTGGTATATTTTACGATAATCTAACTTTTTATAATATTATTAAGTTCTCTACACCAAAATTGGTATAGCCAGTATTTTATTAAGTAGATTTAAGCTTTCCTTACCACTAAAATCCATCCTATAATAATTAAATTTTATTAAAACCACCTTTGGATCTTACTCTCCATACTTAATTCTACCTTATTTAATATGGTAAGATATTAAAATCCTAATAGGCGTTGCCGTTACGGTATTTCTAACTATAAGCGCCAAAAAATCCGTACCTACTACCTTAAATAACCTAAGGATTAAACTAAGGACCTTATTAAGCACGTAGCAGAGCCCTATATAGGGCCTAATCGCGATATAGAGACAGATAAGGACGAATCTAAATAACCTTAAATTAAGCTTAATGAGGCCTTATAGGCCTTACAAAAGCTTTATCTATATAAGGAATAACAGGAAGGTAGCAAGGGAGACTTAATTATAAGCCTTATAAAGCACGAACATTGAATTTAAGGGCAATGAAATTGTAACACCAAATAGACGTTAATCATGACTTTTTTTAGTATAGCTAATTAGTAAATATATAATATCATAATATTATTACCTAATTTAAATTTGGGTGTATTTAACATAAAAATACTAAATATAACGATACCTTTGGTATAACGATACGGCTAGCCGTACAAGTTGTATCGTACTAACCAGTTTTGACTGTAGAAGTAGCAGCAGAAGTAGCAGCGGAAGTAGTAGTAGAAGTGGTAGCAGAAGCAGTAGCGGATTGGCGGGACTATACGCATCCCTTTCTTTTCTCCTATATATAGAGTTAGAAAGGCAGTAAGTAAAAAATAAATAAAAAGAACTAACCCTATAAGAGTTATAGATCTTATATAGAGCTCTAAGAGGGTTTGTTATAAAGTTAGTATAAGAGTGATGCTGCTTGCAGATAGCGCAAGATTTATAATTAAAAGGCATTTAGGTGGTAGGTAGGGAGAGCTTTAAGTAGAGCTTTGTGTAGAGCTTTGTACAGAGCTTTATATAGAGCTTTTATAGAGTATTGTGCAGAGTTTTTACAGAGCTTTATATAGAGCTTTTATAGAACTCTATGCAGAGCTCCATACAGAGCTCCGTATACCCCCCATAAAGTTTTCTCTATAGAGCTATAAAGCTTTATATTAGTATAATATTACTTAACCTACAAATATTTGGATAAAAGTAGTGCTATTTTAAAGCGCTTTATAAGCTTTATAAATCTATAAAAGAAGAAATCTTATTTAAGTAATATTGGGGGGTGCATTATAAGTATAAGAGGTTTATCGCGAGGTTATAAATTTAATATTACAAGGTCACAAATTTAATAGGGTAGCACGTGCTTAATTAGGTAACCTATACTAAATTCTAACCAATTGCAACTATTGCTTAAAATTAACTTAGTATATAGAAGACAAGAAATAAGCAATTTTTTAAGGAAAATTCTGAAATTGCCGACCTACGGCCGGCAATTTGCAGTTCCTTAAAAAATTACGTATTTCTCGCGCCTGCAGCGGGCTTTTGTCCTTTAGAATGAAGTCCTTTTAGAAACAAAGTCCTTTTAGGAACTTAGCTACCCTACTACTACCCTACTGCTATTACTACCATTACTGCCATTACTACTACTGCTGCTATGCCGTCCCCCTATATCTTAGCCCGTACCGGCCAGTAATATACTAAAACTATAGTAACACCTCCGGATATATAATATTAGTAGTTATAGCACCCCCGTCCTACGGCAGTAATAGTAAAAGCCTAGCTATATCCGTTACTCCTAATAGCGCAATATACAGCTGCCTATGGGTAAAGACTAGTATATATAAATTAACGCCAATAAAGTTAAAAGAATACCCCTATAACTTATTTATAGTTATAGAAAAGCACAGCTAGATTAGAAACTGCCTTCTACTAATAATAAATAGCAGTTCTCCTTCTATAGAGGTAAGCTTAATGTAAGGGATTAGCCGTAGCTAGTTATAAAAGCTGCTACTAAGTATCTAAGTTTTAATACAGCGGTAGCCTATACGTGTAATAACTATATAGGTGCCGTTACAGAGCCCTTTATTAGGGTAGAGATTCTATAAAAGGATTATAGGCGCGCCTACCTTTAGGGAAAGCTTTAATAGAGGTAGGCCACTAGGGTTAAATGTCTATAGGAGCTCCGCCAGCAGCAGTTCTATATAATTATCTTCTCTATTTTACTCTATAGAGTCTATAAAATAAAAGGTGCTTAGGGAGCCGTAGAGCTATAGAAGGATAGCGTTATTAATCTTAGCCATAGTATTATTATAAATAGTTAGGATAGCGCGATCGCAGAAGGTATTAGGGTTAGTATATACCCAAGCAAGCAGTTGCGGAGGGTATATATATCTATAAAAGGGTTCCTAGGGCTATAATAGGGCTATACCAGGCGGGATACTAATACTACTAGCTAGGACTAGATTATAGGATAAGCCTTATACCTAAGCTGCAAACCACTAATTTATCTTGCCCTAGTAAATACGTATATTTAACTATAGGGACAGTATATAGAAGGTAGGCTAGAGGAATAACTGCTACAAATAGGCACCTACAATGGCTGCACAGTTCCCCTATAGGATAATAGGCAGTATCTAAGTAAAGTCGCCGCCTAAAATAGTAGGGAGTCCGCTAAAGGTAGAGTTATTAAAATAGACGTCCATAAGTATACGGTGCACAGCTTTATAGCAGTAGTGGTGCTATATTAGCACCTTATCCTAGATAAGCAGAGAAGTATAGCGTAGAAGCTTAGCTAGATTTAAGCTTTTAGAGATATTATAAGTAGACTCTTTATATAGATTAAGAGGTATCCAAAAATGGGAGTAGGCAGTATAGCCACTAGGTAGTAAAAGGGCCGCAATACCAGAAGAAGCTATATAAAGAATAATCTTACCGTATAAGCGGTAGTAGTAGCAGAGGTAGTAATAGAGAAACGTTTTACCAGTGCCTATAGGGCCCTAGAGAAAGAAGCGGGCTGTCTATAGATCCGTATCTATAGCGGCAACAATAGTATTAAAGTATACTGCTTAATTGGCATTTAGCTGCTAGCATAGCTTAGTAAACTGGCGACCTTCCTCTATAGGGTTGTATTACTATAGCTCGGCTATAAGAAGCAGGTTACTTCCCTTAGCAATAACGGCCTACTAGTGCTAAAACTAGGGTAGGCTATAGTCCGTAAATGTCTTCTAGTAATCTATAAGCATTTAATAGATAAGAAATAGGCCATAATTAAAATAGGCGTTATTGTCCTCGCCAACTATAAAAGGAGTATTAGGTTAGCAGGCTAGAAAGTAAGGCAGATTATTACAGATAGACTGTTTAAAGCGGTCTTATAAAGTAACTGGCTCCGCAATAGGGCTATAAATTAAAGTAATTACAAATAAGGAGCGTAGCTAGGCGCCAGTAGTAAAAACGGCAGCCTCTATAAAGTAATTAATCTACTTATAATTATCCTCTAGTAGCTCTAGAGCTATATAGGTGGCCTAAAAGGTTAGATAGACTACGCCAGTAATAGTACGGAGGTCTTTAAAGGAGGTAGGGCTGGGAATAGATATTAGCAGTAGCTATAAGTAGAACCTCTTACCTATAGTAGGGCTGTAGTAATACATATAGCCTATTATAGTGCCTTGCTGGCAAAGATGATACTCTTATAGCTTTGGATAAAAGATATAGCGCTTAGGGAAGTCTTAGTATAGGCGGTTACGGCCATCCTTATACTCTACGTTATACTTAAAAAAGGCCGTTAGCATAGAGTAGGAGAGCTTAAGGCGCTACTAGATTTCCTCTATAGACTAATCTAGCTAAAAGTATATAGACTACTCGCCTAAAAGGTACACCGCAAGCTAGATTATAGGGGGGAACTCCTTATAAATAGGAAACTTAAATAGCCACTTGATAGCCTTAGAGGGGCCAATATAACGGCCCTGCAAATACTAGCTTACCTTATCGCGGCCTATAAGTTATAAAGTAGTATAGTTGTTCCCCTTATATATATACTTATAGATATACTTAATGGACTTTACAGAGGTGTAGACCTCAATATTTATATAAGTATAGTACTTTACCGTCAGATATAAACTATATAGAATAATCTAGTAGTTATCTATTTTAAATATAGCTCTAAGAGGCCCCAGTAAGCGGATAGACCACATCCGCTAATTATTATAACAGCAGTATTCTAAATAGCCGTCCTTATATATAACAGTAGTAGGGTTAAAAGGCTTAGGGTACTGCCTTAGGCAGGTTAGTAAAAGGCCTAGCCCTAGTATAACTATATAGGGAGCTCGCGGATTCTAGGAGCCGCAAGGGCCGTAAACCATTATTAACTTTACAATCTTAGTAAGATAACTAGTAGGATCATCCTTTAGCTGCAGAAGCTCCATAGATATAAAACGGTTAATAACAGCTAGGTATAGTAGCCTATCGCAGTTATGCAGATATAGGGAGAGTAGTAGGTGTATATAGGGCAGGCCCTGTTTCTAGTACTTAATAGTTTAAACGCAGCCACAGTACTAGCTAAAGATCTGCTTCCGTTTTAGGTTATATAGAAGGTGGGTAACTTTTATATAGAAGACGCGCATAACTAGATCAGGCCTATCTGTAGCGGTCTACCTAGGTAGTAGCTTATAGGTAATCTTATCCTACCTAGGGTTAGCAATAAACGTAATAAATATACTTAGACGGCCGTATTTACGGACAATAGCTATTAAATCTTAATAGCATTGCCTAATAAAGCGATCTCTGCTAAGGAAGCTTAATAAAAGGACTATATGGCGGCCTAATAATTTAGGGTCTAGATTATTATGGATAAGAGTGTCTATAATGCCATTATATAGCTCTATATAGAGGGTTATTTAGTTAAAGCGGATCTAGCTAAGCTTATTCTAATTATATAGCGCCTATACATCCATAACATACTACTAAAATAGCCGGCAGTAGGCAAAAGGGACTAACTTAGTGTCACGGGACACCCCCGTGACACCTTATACACGTCTACCTGTTTCCACCTGTTTCCACCGACGCAGCAAGAAGAGACCGACCGCGAGACGACAATCTGATGGCAATCTGCCGGCAATCTACGGCAATCTGACGGCAGTCTGCCGCATTCTGCCATATTCTGCCAAGTCCAGCGAATCCTGCCAAGTTCTGCCAGGACTGCTACTCGAATCCTATTCTGCTCCGTGCACGTGTCGACCAAGCAACCAAACTAACGATATATACCCTTTCTTCCCGTTTCCTTACCTTCTCTCCTCACGCAACGTCTTGACTTCATCACACAGTTTATGTACGTAGCTTAATAATATCTACTTTGCTATATATTATCGTCGCTTATACTCACTCCATGACACTTAGAGTTGTTATAGACGTGTAGGTAAAACTAAAAGTACGCCTACTACATTAAACGGTCTTACTAGCGGGCTTAATTGGAGTTGCGTAACTAGAGACCCTAGTACCAGCCAGTATCACCATAAGGGAAGAGCAGTATATAGTAGAGCGGCATATATATGGCATGCGTTAAGTTAATACAGCAGTACCGCGGCTGCTTATTAGGTGTATAACACTCCACAAGCACAATATTATAGAAGCTGGCATTACCATACTCGTCTAGTATAATAATGGCCACCTTATTACTTATTAGGAGGTTCTTATAGCACCAATTAGCACCAGCCTCTAAGATAAGCTGCATCTATAGGTTTAAGATAATCCGTAATAGGGTTATTGCGGGCTAAGCCTAAAGCCATTCCCTTATAGTTTAATAGAGGGCAATAAAAGGGTTCTATACCTTAGATAGCATAGTAGTAAGGCACTATAAAATAGTTGCATTTAGCTAGGTATTAGGACGGGCCTATAGCTGGACATTTATAGTATAACTAAGGTTATAAAAGTATAGCTGGGTATACCATAAAGTAATATTGGTAGGAGGCTCTAGCGGGCCCTATAAATAGTAAAGCTTACCATATATCTAGAAGCAATTTAGGCCGCCCTAGGCTACACTATAGTTAATAACGGTATATTTTACAGACGTAAAAGCCAATACTGTATTATATACGCGGAGCCGCTTCTTAAACTACCTAATAGAAGTACTACAGGACTCTAAAAGGTTGCGTAGATATTTTAGCAGAGGCTAGAATAGAGGGAGGTTTATATTACTATGCTTATAGCAGGCTTTAAACCATATATTGCTAGGATGCAATATACTAACACGTTTATTTATCCAATGTAGGGCGGCGTAGAAGTTATAGGCAACGTCCATAGGACTAAGATCTAGCTGCTCTGCAATAGGGCGGACCATAATAGGACCATAATCTAGCTACTCCGCAATAGGGCGGACTATAGTAGGTCGCGATTAAATTAATATAGGTGGTTATAGCTAGATTAATATAGGCGGTATAAGGGGACGGGAAGTAGAAGGAGAAGTAGCGGCAGAAGTAGTAGTGGAAGTAGCAGTAGAAGTAGCAGTAGAAGCAGCAGCGGAAGCAGTAGTAGAAGTAGCAGCGGAAGCAGCAGCGGATTAGCGGGACTGTACGCGTCCCTTTCTTTTCTCCTATATATAGAGTTAGAAAGGCAGTAAGTAAAAAAAGAATAAAAAGAACCAACCCTATAAGAGTTATAGGTCTTATAAAGCTCTAAGAGGGTTTGTTATAAAGTTAGTATAAGAGCAATGCTGCTTACAGACAGCGCAAAATTTACAATCAGAAGGCATTTAGGCGGTAGGTAGAGAGAGCTTTAAGTAGAGCTTTGCGTAGAGCTTTATACAGAGCTTTATATAAAGCTTTTACAGAGTATCGTGCAGAGTTTTCACAGAGCTTTATATAGAGCTTTTGTAGAACTCTATGCAGAGCTCCATATAGAGCTCCGTGTACCCCCTATAAAGTTTTCTCTACAGAGCTGTAAAGCTTTATATTAGTATAATATTACTTAACCTACAGATATTTGGATAAAAGTAGTGCCATTTTAAAGCGCTTTGTAAGCTCTATAAATTTATAAAAGAAGAAATCTTATTTAAGTAATATTAGGGGGTGCATTATAAGTATAAGAGGTTTATTATAAGGTTACAAATTTAATATTACGAGGTCACAAATTTAATAGGGTAGCACGTGCTTAATCAGGTAACCCGCACCAAATTTTAACCAATCGCAACTGTTACTTAAAATTAACTTAGTATATAGAAGATAGAAGAAGTTACCTATAGGAGTAGGCCCGCTTAGTTTATAAGCAGTCTATATACTACTACTATACTAATTATAGGCTAGTAGTCTTCTATAAGGGGTTTAGTTAGGTCCCTAATTAAATATATTAGTATATTTCTTTAGTATTTTTAGCTTAGAGGAAAATCTTAAAGTTACCTTTAGTGCTTAATCTTCTAATTAGCTTAAGTAGGGCTAAAGGGGTTTTAGCTACTTTTTAATAGCAGTGTAGCCGTTATAGAGGGTATTTATTGTAACGGGACTAGCCTAGTTATAGTAGGAATATCTTAGTAAAACACTCAACAGATAAATTCCGATGCTTTAATTAAATTCTACCAAATTCTATTAAGTTAATTAAATTCTGCCAAATTCTATTAACGTAATGGAATTTGGTTAAAACCTATTAAAATCCGCGTGGGCTTATGCCTATGCGTCTACTGCTAAGATCCCAAATATTTAGTTACAAGTTTCCTATATTCCTTTCTTTTCTTTACATAACGTCTTGTATTTAGCAAGAGCTATATACCCTTAGATTAGATAGAATTTATATTATTCCTTTAAATCTTCCCTAAAGCCTCTTCGCGCCCTTGTATTACGTTATATTAAAACAACTACTATTAAAATAGCAAATAAACCCGAATCCCTTTTAATAACTATAAGTATTATAGCCCCAGTTAGGGAACAGTTAACCATAATATAACAGTCCTTATAGATACCTTAGCTTAGCAGCGGGCTATACTAAAAGCCTAGCACTAGCAATTAATAGAAGCACTCTATAAAGAACTTTATAATATTAAGGCACTTATATTATAGACCTTAATAATAATACCTATAAACAAGATTAATATAATGGTATCTAAACCTAGCCTATTAAATAAAAATATAGAACTAGTAATAGTAGCTTAACCTATATATATAATAAACTAAATACCTATTATAAAAACTAAAAGGCTCCCTAATCCTTTAATATTTAATAGAAACTAAAATAACCTATATCCCTTTATAACTAAGCTCTATCTTAAACTCTTAACAAACTATAATTAATACCCTACTAAAGCTAGTAAGGTTAGCTATGGAATGTCCTAATTAAGCAAAGACGCTATATAAACTATAGATCTATTCTTCCGTAATAGCACTTTTATTAAATTTAAAACCTTTATCTCTCTACTAGAATAAATATATAATAACGCCAGCCGCGAATATATAGCTGTTACTAAACTTAAAAACCTATAATAGCAGAACCAAGACTTTACTAGCTTCTTTTTAAAAAAATTAGGCCTTATTAGTAAACTAAATTAGAATAAAGCCGCTAGAGTAACTGCCCTTTAATAAGCTATCTTAGATAAAATTAGAGCCTAGTTAGTAGGCAGGGAACTACTAAAAAACCCATCTAAATTTGCTATAATATGTTAACAAATTAATAAGGACCTTTAATATAATAAATAAACTTATTCTCTAAAGCCAACTACACCTTATATTTAAAACTTTATAAAACCAGTATATACCCTAAAACGCGATCCTTCTCTAAGACCTAAAAGCCCTATATATAACCCTATAACGTCTTAGCCACCTAGACGAGACAGCTACCTACCCAAGACAGTGCACGGGCCTCCTAGGAAAATCAAAATCAAAACATCAAAATACTCCTCTATTACACCACCACTATGTCTTCTACTACCCCTTAATTGCTGTTGCTTAACCAAGAAGATCAAATGCAAATTGTTCTTTAATTATTGGAAGCCAATCCTAATCAATCTGGCCGTTTGCTTGCCTAAATATACAGTCTATTGCCCTCTTCTATTTACCATTGTCGCAACGGCCGCCAATTAAGCAAGGAGTATCACCAAAAGCTTCAAAAGCTCTTAGTTATTAAGGAGGACTCCCTAGTTAAATGGATTAATATAATGGGAGCCTGGGGTTAGCCACCTTAAATTTAACACCTTAAATCTATGGCCAAAAGTATCCTTGCTGTAAAAAAGTGTCCTCTAGAGCTTAGCTAATACTGGTATAAAAACTTCCTTACCTAACACCTAGAGCTTAAAGTTTAATTTGCCTAAGGCCTTAATTAAAAGCAAAAGGATACTAAGGATCCAGAGATTATTAAAGAGTGGTTTAATCTCTATGAAGCTACTATTATTAAGTACGCAATTCCCCCAGGCGACTAATATAATATAGATGAGAAAGGAATTGCAATAGGGTTAGGCGATAAGGTTAAGGTGCTTATTCCTTAATTGGAGGCTTAAGCCTTTATCACAGAGCCGGGCAATCGCAATTAGGTGTCTATTATTAAGTGTATATTAGAAAGTTAATATCAGTTGCCTCCCTATCTTATCTTTTAGGGGAAGCAAATATAACAATCTTGGATATTACCTGAACTTAATCGCAAGATAGTGATTTAAGTAAGCAATTCGGGGTGGACAAATTCAGACATTGTAGTTAATTGGTTAAAACACTTTAACTAATATATAGAGCCACGCCTTTAAGGAATCTACTGCTTATTAATTCTTAACGGATACGAGAGCTACGTGTTAATGCAGTTTGTTGAGTATTGCGAGGCTTATAAGATTATCCCTCTCTGTCTACCACCTTATTTGATATACCTACTTTAGCCCCTAGATGTTGGTATATTTAGCCCCTTATTAAAAGCTTATTAAAAGCACCTCTATAACTTTGCCTTCTATGGAGCTGTTAATATTACTAAGCCTAAGTTCCTTAAGTATTACTAAGCTGCATAACACGAAGCTATATCATTAACCAATATAGCAAGTGCATGGCGGGCAACTGGCCTTCTACCGTTTAATCCTTCGGTTGTTTTAAAAAAGATTTAGCCAATAACTCCTTCCTGAATAAGCTTTATAGACAAGAATGGCCACCGATTTAATATACCCGTGTCTCCTTCCGTAGAGGAGAGACTTACTAAAATATTTGGGCAGCTCTTATAAGGTGCATCACTCCTACATTCTTAAGCTGTGTATAATATTCGGCAGTTTATATTAAGTATGGTTGCTAATAATATAATCCTCAAGCGAACAAATTAGGAGCTTCTTAAAAGATAGAAGAAGGAGCGTATTAGTAAGACAAAAGCTGCCTATAGGAAGGTACGAGTTTTATTAGTAGCAGAGGCACAAAAGAAGAATGAGGAAAAGCTTTAAAAGAAGCAGGAAGAGAAGAGGGTAAAGGAAAGGAAGGCTGCATTATGGGGGGTTATTACCTTTGCAAAGAAGGTTTGAAAGGAACTACTAATGGATTACAGTGTATTTATATAATAGGGTAGATTTGGGTTGATTTGGGTTGATTTTAGGGTTGATTTTGAGGTCAAATTGATTTTGATTTTCCTAGGAGGCCCGTGCACTGTCTCGGGTGGGTGGCTAAGACGTTAGACCTCAATACCACTTAATCCTATACACTCTTAGAAACCAATAAATAAAGAACTTAAGCTATAAATAGAGAATGCTTTGGATGCGGTAAAAAAGGATATATTTAAAAGTATTACCAAACTTACTCTTTTAAAAAAGTCTACCGGAGTTCCTCCTAATCCTTAAGTTATACCCAATCCTTAAATTATACCTATTTCTTAAGTCATATTTATTCCTTAAATTATACCCGCTCTATAAATTATATTTAGTTACCATAAAGCATCTTGCCTTTAGTTAACTTAGAAAACAAATTATCCTAAGGCTAAGTCACGCCTTAAGATAAAAAGTAGAAAAGTATAAGTATCTAGGCTCTTCTAGCGCTAATACACGGCATAACTCCCTTAATATACTTAGTGAAATTTAAACACTTAGGGGGTAAAAGAAGGTATAAATCTTAATAGATAACGGAGCTACTAGTATAGGCTTTATTAATATAAACTACGTAAAAACTTAACGCCTAAACTTAAAGAAACTTAATAAGCCCTAAGGCCTATAAGGCTTTAATAGCAAACCCTTAATATGCGGCGAAATAACGTACTACGCCCTAGTAAAAATGCGGATAGGTAAACACCTTAAATATATCTCCCTGTTTATAACACCCTTAAAGTAATATAAAGTTATACTTAGATAGATGGCTAAAATAACACAACCCTTTAATTAGCTGGGTTAAAGAAATACTAAAGTTCCGTATAATTTACTGCTAAAGTTATTACTTAAAAAACTATTTGCCCTACGAATATACATATAACTATTTAAATTTAATATAATATAAATTACCCTTGCTATAAACCTTAAGCCAATATAATAAATCTATAACTACTAAGTGTGGTAAAGACTATAAAGATATTATATTAAAACCTTTTAAAATTTATATAATACAGGCCGCGCCTTTTATCTTATTAGTAAAAAGACAAGATTATAAGGTCTTTGCTATAACTATAGAAGATATTAAAAAAGTACTAAAACTAAAATAATATCCTAATTCTTAACCTCTTATGCCTAAAAAGTACTATAACCTAATTAACAAGTTTAAAAAACAATTTATAGACTAACTAGCCCCGCACTAAGAGAAATACAATTTTAAAATAGAACTTAAGCCTAGTATAACACTAAAGTTTAGTCCACTATATGGTATATTATAAGAAGAACTGCTTATAATGCAATAGTACCTTAATAAGTATCTAAAAAGAGGATTTATTCGCCCTAGTTAATCTCCATTTACCTTACCTATACTATTTATTAAAAAGCCAGAAAGAGGCTTAAGATTCTATATTAATTATTAAGCTCTAAACAGAATTATAATTTAAAAATTAATATCTAATTCCTTTAATTTAAGAGATGCTTAACTATTTAGTAAAGGTATAGTACTTTATAAAGCTTAATATAGTTGCCGCCTTTAATAAAATCCGTATATATAAAGAAGATAAAAAGTATATAGCTTTTTATATATAATGGGGACTCTTTAAATACCTAGTAATACTATTTAGTATAAAGAATGGTCCTAGTATATTTTAGCAATATATTAATAATATGCTTTGTAAATTCCTTAATATATTTATTACCGCGTATATTAATAATATCTTAATTTACTTATCCTTGCTTTTAAACATTAAAAATATATTAAAATGGTCCTTAAACGCTTATAAGACGCGGGCTTATAATGCAATATTAAGAAATATAAGTTCCACGCGTCTAAGGTTATATACTTAGGTTTAATTATATCCCGTAATGGAATTAAAATAAATCCTGAAAAAGTTACTGCAATTATAAACTAGAGAAATCCTAGTAATATATAAGATTTTTACAGATTTTTAGAATTTGCAAATTTTTATTATTAATTTATTAACCACTTCTTATAATTTGCCTAGCTATTAGTAAACCTAATAAAGAAAAATTTAAAATTTAAATAGACCATTAAAAATAAACGAGCTTTTAATAATTTAAAACGTCGCTTTATAACTACTCTAATTTTTACTTACTTTAATCCTAACCTTAAATATACCATTAAAACTAACTTGTCTAATTATACGCTAGGGGGAGTGTTGTTATAATACAATAAGAATGGCAAACTATATCCAGTAGCCTTTCTCTCCTAAAAACTCGCCCCTACTAAATTAAACTATAAAATATATAATAAGGAACTGCTTATAATTATTAGATGCTTTAAATAATGGCGTCCTAAGCTAGAAGGATTATTATTTCTAATATGTGTTAACAGACTATAAGAACCTATAATACTTTATAACTATAAAACAATTAATATAGCGCCAAATTTGTTAGGCCGAATACCTCTTATAATTTGACTTTAAGATTATATATTAACTAGGTAAACTTAATTAAAAGCCTAATATATTAATATAATAATTATAGAACTTACCTATAAACGCTTTAAATAAACGGATTATAAATTAATTATAGATCTTACTGCCCCCTAAACGTTTTAAAAAACTATATTCTATATTTCTAGATATAGAACTTAATAGAAATAAATCGGAAGTTAATAAATAGGAAATAGAAATTAATAAGCCAATGGAATACAAATATAAAAATAATATATAGATAGTGGATATAATAAAGGCAATCTAAACTGGAAAATAATAGTATAAGGATATTACACTCGCTAAATACAAAATTTAAAATAATTAATTATACTGTTAATAAAAGATAGTAGTTCTAAATTCTAAACCCTTACAATTTAAGATACTTAAATTTATATATAACTCCCTTGTAGTAGAATATCCTAGCTATATAAAAACTTATAAGATTGTTTAATAAGTATATTACTAGCCTATAATGCACAACTATATATAAAAATATATTTAAGCATGCCGAATATATATATGTAGAAAGACCTTTTATATAAAGAAGCAAAGAGTACTTTAACCGCTACTAATTCCAATACAAAAATGGCGCGATATTTTAATTAACTTTATAGTTGACTTGCCTAATAGTAATAGGTTTATAAATATTATAGTAGTTATTAACCGCCTTATAAAAATGCGATATATAATTCCTATAGACTTAATTAATGCAATATTAGTAGCTAAATGTTTTATTAAATATGTCTTTAAGTTACACGAACTTTTTAGCTTAATAATATCTAACTATAGAAGCTAGTTTATTTCGGACTTCTAGTAAGCTCTATATAAATAATTAAGCATTTAAATATAACTCTTAACTGCGTTTTATCTAGAGATAGATAGCTAAACTAAAATTACAAATGTGATTATAGAATAATACTTATAAATATACTGCTCCTACCTATAAAACAACTAGAAAAAATAGCTGCCTTTAGCTAAGTTTACTATAAATAATACAATAAATATATTAATAGGCGTAATACTATTTTACGCAACCTACGGACAAGACCCTTAACTTAGATTTAAACTATAACCTAATATTAATATAAGGTCCTCGAAATCGGACTCTGCACCTGTACGTGGTGAGGCCTATAAACCTGCTGGTCTTTAGACTCAGCAGAGCCAACGCAAAGACGTCGCACAGCTGCGGGTAGGAGGTCGTGGTGGTGGTCGAAATGTTATAGGGGGTAGTGAAAAGTTTTCACATAGGATGGTAAGATCTTAAAAACCACTACTAACGGTACCCCCTTTATAGTAGACAACTGCTACACTCCTATCCAACCCTATGTAATCCTTGTGGATACAAGATAGAATCCAACGTCCCCTAACCCCCAATTAAAAGCATTAACGACCTTATATTAACAAACAAACAAATGCGAATAAACAAACGAATAAGTAAGTATACGGCCCCTCCTAACCCCAGGGCGATCGCCTACGGAGCATATAGTTACTCGTCATTAGCAAATACCAAATACCTAGCAGCCTGGATTGCGACCCACGGTTTTCCTTATCTCCTTTTAACGGAGTGGTAACCCTTAGAAAGGGCCTAGCTGGGGCCTAGGCATAAAAGATACCCAATATAATATATCCCGCTATTAGTATTACGGTAATTAGAACGGATGAATCCCCCTTATATCTTTAATGGCCCTAGGGGGGAGGAGGCAAGGCGTATACGGCAATAGTTAATAAGAGATAGCATATAGGGGACGGTTAAGATATAGGAGAAAACAACAACAACAAGTACACAGCGATCAATTGGTAAGGCCTAGCTGGGATATAGTAAACCCTAGCTTTAGATAAGCGGGAGAAGGAAGCAGTAGTTCCTAAGGAGTTCAAAACATCTAAGGAGGAGGACGTGCTGTAGGCCTATAGGGCCGCTGCTACATGCAAACATAGCAATTTAGGGTTTTTTATCCGACTGAGGTGGCTTATAGGGTTTTTCCTCCCCTAACCTAACTGCAGGGGTTTTCTTCCTGTAAATACACAAGTTTTCCCCCTGTGACGGAGTAGTCTGCGTGGGCCAGTAGGATCCGTATCAGACGTTAATCAAAGAATTACTACTAATATTAATATAATAGGACCCATAATTAAACGGATTTAGTTAATTAATATATATAACTTCACTAATTAAATAAAGTAGTTAATAGAACTATTATAAAGTAAATTAATATACGCTTGAATATTATAGGAATGGCATGCAAATAAAGGATAAGCTTTTATATTGGACTTTAAGGAAGGTAATATAGCCTACCTAAATACACGAAACCTAAAGACTTAACGGCCCTTAAAGAAACTTAATTAGAAGTTTATGGGCCTATATTAAATTAAGAAGAAACTAAGCCTATATACCTATAAGCTTAAACTGCCAACTAAGATAAAAATATACCTAACGTTTTATATAAGCTTACTATAACCTTTAAAAGATAATCCTATAACTTGCGAAATTCTACTACTACCTTCTATAATTGTTAACAATGGTAACAGTTCTTAATTTATTAATAATATACAATAAAAAACACGATCTAAATAATTTAAACTTCTTATTAAGTAGAAAGAATATAAAATATAAACCTGGGAAACCTATAACCAGATTAAGGCTAACGCGCCTTCTTTAGTAAAAGAGTTCTATAAGAACCATCCTTTACAGCCTACTCTAGCTAGATGGATATAATATAAAGGTAAATAACTGCCACCTAATATAAAGACATAAAACATAATTACAGGAAACTTAAAATTAAAAAGAACTTAAACTATATTACAACGCTTATAAGGTAATAAGTTATAAATTCTTAACTAAATTAAATTGTTTTAGACCTTTAGCTAAAGAGGGGGGTACTATAACAGGACTAGCCTAGTTATAGTAGGAATGTCTTAGTGAAACACTTAATAGATAAATTCTGACGCTTTAATTAAATTCTGCTAAATTCTACTGTCGGTTTCACAGGGGGGTGGCCTATTAAGAGTATACTCTTGTTCTGATGTTATTGCAAATAGGTATCGAAAGCAGAGGATCGTAAGGATCGCGGTGCCTAAGTAGGGGGTTGATTAGT